>Ga0209640_10003484_pt1 | contig 13746 bp, 11 predicted proteins | sample RifCSP10_1_FD_184018 | JGI IMG/M metagenome (GOLD analysis project Ga0209640, IMG submission 184018) | Soil microbial communities from Rifle, Colorado - Rifle CSP2_sed 10_1 (SPAdes) (version 2) | ecosystem: Environmental > Terrestrial > Deep subsurface > Rock core/Sediment | place: Rifle...
GAGCACGGAATCTGCAGTATTGTCGGAATCGACAAAATATGAGACTAATGTACCGTTGCTCATCCTCACCAAGTGCCTTTGGCTGCCATAAGCGGTAGAAGTAGCGCTCACAGAACCGTCAATCGTCGTCGGGTCAATAGTCAGCGGGTAAACGGCAGAATCCAATAAGGATTGGTCAATTGTGAGCGTAACGATACCGGAGCGGTCATAATATCCTTGCGGATTTTGGCAGTCTGAGGTTTCTGCATGGCAGTACTTCGGCACCAGTTTGTCGGGTACCAAGGATGCTGAGAAATCCAGTTTAGCCTTGTCCTTGGGTATTTCATTGCCACTGCCGTCGCGTATGGACGGGATGTCCATTTTAAATACTTCACGGCCGTTAATGTTGCCGTACCCGTCATCCCCAAAGAAAGAAATACTACCATCCGGACATTCATTGTCATTCTGAGCCGCAGGTGAAGAATCTTTAGATCCTTCACTTCGTTCAGGATGACAAACTACGGGTATCATCGAGAAGTCGGAAAGCGTAAACTCGATAGTATTTTTGGAAGGCTTCTGCCTCAAGATGTAGTCAGCTTTAACCCGGTCAGTCCAGGTTTCAAAGACAGCCTCCAAATTGCCAAGACCATAACTGATCTTCCCTCTTTCAACTTGCAAATTGCGAATGGCAAATTGCGAATTGCGAATTTTTAGTTCCAGATTGTACAATTCATCCCCCGTCTCAAAGCGATAACCAACAGAGTCATCATTTTTGTTGCCAAAGCCAACTTTTCCGCCTGCACCCGGCAGTTTGGATTCAAAATTATAATCTGACAAAGAATTATTTCGGCGGTCAGCAATGTTTAGAATAGGAACTGATGGGCTTGTTTCAAAGTTGAAGTTTAGCCTTAAAGGATATTTAGCCAGATCCAAAAAGTTAGGTTGAACTCTAAAAACTAACTTGCTTTCTTCGTCAATAGTCACCAATTCTGAATTTAAGTTCTCTTTTTTGTCGGTTCCTTCTCTAATGGATGGCTTCTCAATTAAAAAGATGGCTTGACTTTGATCAGAGTCAACTACTTGGAATGAGTCGTGTTTGAATTGCCCGATTGTTAATTTGTCCGAAAGTGCCAGATTAACCTCCAGGCGTCCATTGGCAAAAAGATGATTTCCACCTTCGTCAAAGGCTAAATCAAATATACTAATTTCCGGAATGATCTTTGAGAAGTCAAAATTAAATTCCAAGGTTCCTTGAGTTGTTTCATAAATGATCCTTTTACCATCCGATCTTGGCCCGTCAATGATGCCGTTGAAATTAAGATCCAAACTTTTTCCGGCAGAATTGACTACCCTCACTACCCCTACGCTTGATTCGTTCAAATTCATTGTTGATTCACCCTGAGCGAAACCACTGGCCCTGAGTGAAATCGAAGGGTCGAAGGATTCGTTAATATTCGTGTTTTTGCTACCAAACATAGCCAAGTTATCGTCATCCAAATATAATTCGTACTCGAAAAGCCCGTCTTGCTCAACCGGTCTAATCTCGGGGTTAAAGACGGGTTTTGAAGGTAATTTAGTAGGCTCAACTTTTGATTCAGACAATTTAGTCGGACCACCCTCTTTGGCATCAGCATTTTTGACACTTTGCGGCACGCCTCCTGTTGCGGTAAAGACTATATAATTAACCGTCAAAGAAAAAATCAGAATCAATGCCAATGTGGAACGGCCAACCAGTTTCCTGAATCTAAAATTCGAAACCGGAAATGCGGTTAAACCTCCCATCAGTCCGGCCGGAACTGCCGCCAGCGCCATCTTTGACGAAAACCTACTGGCAAAGAGATGGTTAATTTGCTCATTCAAATCCATCTGCATGCTATTCGCATTAACCCCAGCCTGTTCACCCCGAGGGGTCTCCCCGAGGGGCCTGCCCAAAAACGGCAGCCTAAATCTCCATCCCATCCTGACTTTGCCGATGGTATCGGTGATCCTGCCTGTTTTGGGTGTTCTAAACCAGGGTCCTTCTTTAGTCTCCAGTAAGCCTTTAACGGCAGCATAAGCCTGGAAGGGGGTGACTATGTATGAAAGAGCAATGAAAGAGGCAATGCCCAGATAATCCTTCTCTTCTGACTCTTCCAGAAAAAGTCCGATGATGTTAACCAAAGGCAGGGAGATAATGTTGGTAAAAACCAGTGACCAGCCAAGTGTTGCCGTCCAGAAAGGCAGATGGGTCTGAAAGAGTGTTTCGGAGATGAACCAGGAGAGAGTGCCGATTAAGAAGAAAGCGGCCTGCAGGTAGTAAGGAGAAAGGAAGACGAGCTCGGTTTTTTCGGAGAAACTTAAAGGTGATTTAGGATTTATGATTGATGATTTATGATTCAATTCATAATTCTTAAATCTTAATTCATAATTCTCTTTACTACCTACTAATAATGGCATCAGGTAATGTTTAATGTTAAAGGTATGACCTTCGGCCCATCTCATCCTTTGCCTGATTAGTCTCTTTAAGGTAGAGACACACTCCGAGGGGGCCTGGATGTAGGGAGTGTAGGCTACTTTGTAACCTTGTGCATAAAGCTTTAAGGTCAACTCGAAGTCTTCGGTGATTGATTCTCCCCAGCCAACATTAGCTAAGATATCCTTCTTGATCATGTATACCGAACCGGCGATTTGTTTAAGACCCGAGTAAAGCTGGATGGCAGAACGTTCAACAACGTAAGATCCGGCGTATTCGGTCCTAACTCCCCTTGTCACCCAGTTTTCGGATTTGTTTAAAACATGCCATTGATAGCCCTGAACGGCAGCTAACCTAGCATCGCTGTCAGCAAGCTGAAAATACTTGACAAACTTGGTCAGCGTATCCGGGAAAGGAATGAAGTCGGCGTCAAAGACGGTGACGTATTTGGTTTTAACGTCACAGATCTTTAGGGCTTCTGCAAGTGCTTGACCCTTAAATCCTGATCTTGTAAATCTGTGCAGGAGTTTGATCGTTGGTGAACCGGCTTTGGTACTAACGTAGACTTCCAAACCCTCTGACTCTTTGACTCTTTGACTCTCTGTCACTTTGACTAAAGTCCTGCCATCAGCCGACAATAATCTCTTGGCAATTTGTGTTGTTTCGTCTGTCGAATCGTCGCAAATGATCACTTCGTACTTATCGCTTGGATACTCCATCGAGGTAGCAGCCAGAATTGATCTTTCGACTACCCTCTTCTCGTTGTAGAAGGGAATTTGAATGGATACGAAAGGATGGTCGGTTAGATCAATGTTTTGTTCATCTACGTTAATCAGTCTTTTGGAACGGGGAAATACCTTCTTAAATGCGTTAAAGGGAGCAAGCACTAAATCAAAAAATCCCGCATCGGCAGTTTGTGATGTCTGGTTGTTGGTAGTACCTTCCTTTAAAGGTGGACTCGTATTGGCACGCAGGGCAATGATTAGGGACAGATAATACTTTAATGAATAGAGGAAGAAGACGATGCCGAAGAAGAGGGCGGACGAAGCAAAGACAAGGCCTAAGCGTTGACCTTCCTTAGCTTCGACAACTACTGCCAACCAATTGACAAACAAATAAGTTAGAACCAATAAAATACCAAGCGAAGTCCAGCCTCTGGAAATTAAAAATCCAAGTTTAGGAATTGTGGCAAACGGCGCATAAAGTTGTCTCCAAAGTTTCAAAGGTATTTGCGGCAAATCCCTAAGTGAAAGCTTCGGCAAGTAAGCTTCCTCCATTAGACGGGAATATTGAATTCTTTGTTCAAGCGTAGATAAATGGTTCCTTTTAAATATGTTCTGGACTCCCTTATTACTAATTAAGCCCGGTTTGACTTCCTTATTTAAGTAAGCCGTCATCTTGTGAACTGAAAGGTTGGGTTGGGCAATTGCAACTTCTAAGACAAGATCTTCGATTTGTTTTGGAGTACGCTTCCATTGATTGTGCGGCATTGTGGAGCGGTCCTGGAAAGGTTTAAGCTTGTCCTGCTCGGATTTGTAACCGACAGCTTGTTTCCCGCTTTCTTCAAAAACGCGTTTTTTTAATCGGTAAAAAATGGTTCTTGAAATGCCGAATTTCTTACAAGCTTTACTTACGTTTAGTTTTTCATCCAAAACGAGATTGAACAGTTTATATCTTTCTTCGGGGGTCAATTTTGATTGAGCCATTTTACGATTAACCGGCCTTCCTACATGCAGCGAAAACGGGTTACGGCCCGAAGCAAGATATTCACTCTTAAAGCGGGAAAGGAGCGATTTTGAGATTGAAAACTCTTGGCAGACCTGATGGTACGAAGAGCCCGAAAGAAGTTTTTTGACTGCTTTCAGTCGGTTTTTTCTGTTGATCTTTGGCTTCATTATTGATTTCTGAAGCCCTAAGTTCGTTTACACTTCCTCAAAAAACAGCCTTAATTTATGTTAACAATGTTTGGATACTGTTTGTCAATAGGCATGCAGAGTTTTTCTTAAGCCATCCGGTACCAAAAAATGACTGACTTAAACTTAGTCGAGGTTTAAAGAAGGAAATTAAGAAAAACCGGAAAAATCCTGCAAATCTTGTAAAATTACAACCCTATATTTCTAAGTATTCTAACCAGCGGATGCTAATCCATCATTAATAAGAAACCCATTCAAATTGCAGTTAATTAAAGTATAGAGGTGTAAAATTATCCAAAAAATGAAATTCAAATAAAGGACTTATAACAATTTAAGACGGGAAATTGATATTAAATCGCTTGTTTTGTTTAAAATTAGGTTGTAGAGTTAATTAGATACGTGGATTTCCAAATAATAATCAAGATTTCTCTGATAATATTCTCCGTAACCTGTTTTACCGTGTCTTGGTTGTTCTTTGACTCTTTACGGCTTCGTTTTGAAATCAAAACTTTCTTGAAACTATTAGGTTTTCTGCTTCTTGGAATTGGTTTTGGAAGCGAACTTGTTAAATCAAGTATCGTAGAAATCATCCCGCTTCTAATATGGTTGAGAATGCTGGGATTATATTTTCTTTTGGCAGCTTTTGCGCTTGACCCGCATTCAAAACTGCAAATTGGCATGATCTTCGGCATTATTGCCTTAATCTTTACGAGAGACCATTTATCGCTGATGATTCTTTCTCTTTTGATATCTTTGCTTGTTACACACTTGTCTTACTTAACTAAACACAAGGATTTAATTCCATTTGGAACCGGTTTTGTGTTGATATCCATCGCGGAATTTTTCAGATCGATTGAAAAAATTGATACCGGACAGTTTAATCTTGCAAGCGCTTTTATGTACTTATTCGCTTCGGTGGCGCTTATGTTGTGGCTTTGGTCTTATTTGACAATTAGGTTTAACCTGCCTGCCGGCAGGCACGGCCTGAAGCAATCAAGAACTTAGTCTGGAGTTAATTTTCGAGATTAAATCATCCGGAGTTACGTCAGTCTTAATCAAAAAATCATCAGCTCCTAAATTTTTACACCTTTTCATATCCTCTTCCTGGTGCAAGACAGTTAAACAAAAGATTGGGATTTTTGCCGTATTTTGATTGCTCTTAACCTCTTTTAGGACCTCAAAACCGTCTTTTTTAGGGAGTATCACATCCAGCAATACCAAATCGGGCTTGTCATCATTAATCTTCTTTATGCCTTCCTCGCCATCAAGCGCGTTTTTAACCTTAAAGCCGGCCTTTTCAAGGATGACCTGATACATCCTGATCAAAGGCAGATCGTCTTCAATTAACAAAATTGTTTTATCATTCATTTTTCGCCTTTGGCAAAGTAAAAATAAAGGTAGAACCCTTTCCTTCTGCGCTTATTACATTTATTTTACCACCCATCAGTTCAATAAGCGACTTGCAAATATAAAGTCCCAAACCGGTTGATTCTCTTTCTCTTTTAATCCACGACTCGGAAAAAAAGAATTTCTCAAAAATTTTATTTTGAATTTCTTTTTTTATTCCAACTCCAGTATCTCTTACGGCTACTTCAGCAAACTTATCGTCTTTATCCCTAACCATAATCGAAACTAAACCCTCATCCGTAAACTTAATGGCATTGTCAACTAAGTTGCTTAAAACTTCGGCAGTCAAATCAGGATCAGCAAAAACCAATATTTGCCCTTCTTCGGGATATAAAAGTTCCAAGTTCTTTTGTTTTGCTTTGAGTTGAAATTGCTTAGTACAATCCGAAATCAGGTAAGTAAGGTTAAAATTTTTCTTTTTCAAGGGTAGCGAATTATTTTCAATCCGGGAACTGGATAGGAGATCCTTGACCAGCTTTGACATCCGGTCAACGCCTTTTGCAGATTCCTGCGCAAATTCAAGAGCACTTTTATCTACTTTTGCGTATTTCTGTGAAAGCAGCATCAGTAAATAGCCTCTAATTAAAGCAAGCGGTGTTAGAAGCTGGTGAGATGCAACGGATATGAAATCACGGCCTTTTTGTTCCAATTCGGATTCTGATCTTAGCTGATTTTTCAATACTGAATTTATTCTCTTCTGATCTTCATCTCTCTGCTTTAATTGTACAGCCATTTGATAAAATGAACTATTCAATTCCCCAATCTCACCTTTTTGGCTCTTCTCATCAAGTTTTACGGAATCGTAATTTCCTTCTGAAACAAATTTTACGGAAACCAGCAATTTTTGAATGTTTTTAACGATGAATAGGTAGCCACCAAACCAAACAATTACAAACGCGCTTGTAATAATAATTACAAAACCGATTAAGTTAAAAAGAAATATCCTATTAACGTTTTGATAAGCAATTTTTGTTGGTAAACCAAGATGAAGATAAATTGTTCCGGTGCGGTTCTCAATCGAAAGCGGCGTAAATGCAATTAACTTCTCCACTCCATCAATACCTTTAGCCTCGACTATTCCTTCTGATTGTTGTTGAATTATTACCTGATAAATTTCAGATTCAGGAACGGATTTTCCCAGCCAAAACTCATTGTCAGGCTGTCGGAAAAGTATCCGACCGTTCTCGTCCATTAACGTTAAGGTCGATCCTGAACGAAACTCAACTTCTTCAGACAGATTACTCAACCAGGACAAGCCCAATCCGGCAACAGCAATATACTTGACTTCCCCTTCCGGGTCTAATATCGGGTAGCCGAAATTTACGCTCGGCAAGTTCGAAACACGGCCTATTTGATATTGACCAACTGCAAAATCATTCGTTTGCAAAACCTGTTGGATGTATCTTCTGTCTGAAACGTTAGTATCAGGATCAAATTCCATTCCGCTGCAGACAATTTTCCCTTTATTATCTACAACTCCCAATGCCGTGTAAAACGGAAACTGATCAAGAATAAACTTGGCATTTTCGTTGCACTGCGAAAAGTTCCCCTGACGAATGTCCTTATCTTTTGAGAAAGTAATTAAAAGTTGTCTTGCCCCTTCAATTAATCGTTCTTCATTACTTGCCGAAAGCCTTAAAATCCTTAAGGCTTCATTTTCAGCTTTCTCTTTTTCATTTTCCCTAAGTTGAAAATATGAAAGTGTAAGTAATAAAAGCGGAGGTATAACAGAAATCAAAAATATAACGCCAAGGCGGGAACGCAGACTGGTAAATTTTTCGGACAGATTTAATTTCATTTGTTCTTATTCTTTAATATTACTCATTTAAAATCGTTTTTTGAACGCTAAATTTCTCCTTACAATTTATACAAACGTGAATTGCTGTATTTCTTATAAGCGGCTGCTTATGGCTGCAAAAGGGACACTCGGCTTCCTGGTATTTTCGGTTAAATAATCCTCCAAAAAAATCCTGAATGGAAATTAAAAAAAATGCTACACCAAAAATTATTAAAGGAAGAGAAAAGATATATTTCACAATCCCAATTTGGGAACTGATAATCATCAAACCGACCAAAATCAAAACAATACTGCTAAGTATGCGAAACGGAGCTTTAACCAGGTGTTCTATTATGACCAGTAGACTGTGCCAAAACCGGTGACTTATCATTTATTTCATCATATCACTTCAAAACTACCCAACCCCGAAGATCTTTTTTGACAAATTTCGGCTGGGTGATTAGATTTTGCGGAAGTTCGATAAACATAAGGGTTAAGTAGTTAATTTGGGGGTGCGAAAACCAGAAAGAGTCGCTTAAAGAAAGTTTGGACTTATATTTTGTTCTAATATCTGCAATTTCTTCTTTTGTGGGATGATCAAAAAAGATAACTCTATCAACTAAAAATTGACCCTTAACTTCCCCGCCTGATCGTTTAAGATAAACCAAATCTCCTTTTGATACAACTCCGAAGGGAGGCAGTCTTTTTTGGGAAAATCTTCCATCTATTGTTTTCTCTCCCAAAAGTATTTTTTCAATCGCATCACCTTCAAAAATAGCCAAATGCTTCACCATAGAAGTAAATAGTGAATGGTAAATTGTAAATGGATCAAAATTTTCCTCGAGAATTAATCGATTTTTTAAATGAGATAATTTTTGCAACTAGCACATTAGCTTTATGATAAAAATAATTCTTTTGTTCCAGAGTAATATAATCTCTTCTAAAAGCTCTGTAGAGCTGCGACACAGATTCATAGGTGGATTTAATTGAAACTTGCAAATAATTACTGCAATCCTTGATTGTTGTTGAACCAGTGCCTTCTGCAATATTATCTGGTATTGAAGAAGAGGACCGATTAAGCTGACCTGATAGGCTAAAGAGCTCGTCCTTGGGAAAAGATTTAGTTAAATCATGAATTTCGTCTGCGTATTCATAAGCTAGTTTCCAAATATCCAAGTTTTCAAACTTGAAACTATCCATTCCCTATCTATTTACCATTAACCATTAACAATTTACAACTCTTTAGAGTTTGAGGTTCTTGAGGTACTCGCGGAAAGCCTCGTTAGTATCTTTATGGCTCAAACCAAAATCGACAACGGCTTTTAGATAACCAACTTTTGAACCGCAATCATAATATTTTGCGTTTTTAAGTTCAACCGTATAAACATCCCGCTTATGTGCCAGCTTATCAACTGCTTCAGGAAGCCAAATCTCGCCGCCTTTTGACGGCTTTAAATTTTCCAAAATTTTAAATATGTCCGGAGTCAGAAGATAATTTCCGTGAGTTGCTAAATTTGAAGGAGCCTCGCCCATTTCCGGCTTTTCGACGATCTTGTTAATTTTATAAATATTTCCTTCAACGTTTGTGACATCGGCAATACCGTATTTGGAAACTTCCTTTTCATCAACCCTTACCCCGGCAATAACCGGAGAGTTATATTTCTCGTAAACCTCAACTAGTTGATTAACTGCCGGCGGATCGGCATAAAAAAATTCATCTCCCCACATAACAATAAACGGTTCATCTCCGATTACGTCTTTGGCAACTAAAACTGCGTGGCCGTTTCCTTTTGGTTCTTTTTGACGGACATATACAAAATCAGCAAGTTCGGAAATTTTTTTAATTTGCTCAAGCTGTTCTTTTTTACCTGCCTGTTCAAGCCGGGATTCAAGTTCAAAGTGTCTGTCAAAATGATCTTCTATCGCTCTTTTGTGCCAGCCGGTAACAATTATGACTTGTTCAATTCCTGCGGCAACTGCCTGTTCAACAACGTATTGTACAATCGGCTTATCCACAATCGGCAGCATTTCCTTCGGCATCGCTTTTGTTGCGGGTAAAAATCGGGTACCGAACCCGGCTGCCGGAATTACTGCTTTTCTGACTTTTTTTGACATAAGGGTTTGCTTTTTAGCAAAAAATAATCCCATTTATCGGGAAACTAATCTTCAACAGTAATTATATCAATACTCTATTGTATAGCAAAGTTTAATTAAAATGTAACAAATAACCCATAGTTGATGTGCTTGCCTAAACATAGTATAATATTATGCTAGTTTTCAACTTTTTCCCGGGTTTGTCGGTCAAATGCGGCCGATCACACAACCAAGGGTAAAGGAAAAACAGTGTTTGTAGTGTGAACTTTAACAACCAAACCCGTTCCTATCCAGCAAGTTACGCCCCAAACAAGGGTCATTAGTCGAGGCGAAGGAGGATAATCTTGCCCCGAACAGTTCTCTTTCTATTGGTCGTCGGGATGGCAACACTCGGCGCCGTGCTTTTCGTTTTTGCAAACGACGGCTCAAAGCCAAATCTGCCAACCCCGCAAGGAGCTCTGTCTGAACCGGCTGCAGCAACAGCTACTTCCACCCAGGAAGCAACCGCAGAACCCACAGCAGAACAGGTACCAACCCAGGTAACTGCTGCGCCTCAACAGGCAACCAGCAGCACCCAAACGTTTTCAGGACCGATTGCAAGATTGGTCATTCCGAAAGCCGGTGTCAATGCTCCTGTGGCTGTGTTGGGGTTAAACTCAGACAACACGATGCCAAACCCCAAAGGCTACTTCGAGGTAGCGTGGTACAACTTTACGGAAGTACCCGGTACCAGCGGCAACGCCGTCTTTTCAGGCCACGTCGACTGTGCAGCCTGCGCTCCCGGAGGAAAACCAGGTGCAGCCATTTTCTACAATCTGGACAAACTCACATCAAGCGACGAAATCCAGATCGAACTGGCAAACGGCACCAAGTTAACCTACCGGGTAACCCGCATCTTCACGGTCGGAAGCGGTCCAAGCAGCGAATTCTCATCGGCAATCGTGCCCAACGGACGCGACACGATCACTTTGATCACCTGCACGGGCACCTTCAGAGCCGGTGAGTACGACACGCGTCGAATAGTTCAGGCGGAACGGGTTTAATAGTTAATTCACACACGCTCTTTTGGGCACCCGAGACTTTTTCTGCATACGCAGATCTTGACTTGGGTGCCCTTTATTTTTAAATTCTATTTAAAAGCCGCTTATTTTTTAAATTCTATTTAAAAGCCGCTTATTTTTTAAATTCTATTTAAAAGCCGCTAATTTTTTTAAAACCTCCGGAGAATTTCATAGTTTATTTTTAAAAGTTAGGTTGTCAGTTGTATTATTCAGTTCAATTTGTTAATATCTTCAAACGAATGGTGAAGGCCAATGATAATTTTGTGGCTAAAAAAGTCACGTCAACTTTAAAATCACCGCCTATTCTTAGGCAGGTTTTAATTTTTTTGGAAGAAGTTAGGCTTGAAATGGGCAAGGTCGTCTGGCCTACCCGATCCGAAACGATTAAGATGACTTTAATAGTAATCGGGGTTTCGGTAGCGGTTGGAACAATGCTTGGAGGACTGGACTTTTTACTAACACAATTAACAAATAAGTTTTTACTCAAATAAGAGGCTTATTTTTCGAAGAAAAAAATGGACGACGATAAAAAGGTAATAAACGATAATCAGCAAACTATCAGCGATCAGACTGATATAAAAGCTGATGAGGAAAAGGTTGAAAATATTCAACCTGAAGAGGTCGTGGAAGCAGATATTAAGGAAGAGAAAGAGACAAAAGTGAAGGATAAAGAAGAAGAAAAAGAAGAATCGGCAAGTTTGGATTCCGATGAATCAAAATCAACCGATGACGACCCGCCTCAGGAATTACCAACTTTGAGGCCCAGAATCCATCTGGATACTACGGTTCCTCAATGGTACGTAGTTCACACATATTCCGGTCACGAAAATAAAGTCGCCGAAGCTTTAAAGCAAAGAATTAAATCGTTAGGGTTGGAAGAGAAAATTTTAGATATTTTAATTCCTACCCAGGACAAAATCGAAGTTCGGGAAGGCAAAAAAAATACAATCAAAGAAAAAATCTTCCCCGGATATATTTTGGTCAAAATGATTCTTGGAGATGATTCCTGGCTTGCTGTTCGGGGCACAAACGGCGTAACCAGTTTCGTCGGAGTCGGCAACAGACCCACTCCGATTTCCGAGGACGAAGTTAAAACAATCCAAAGATTTATGAAAATGGAAGCTCCCCGCTACAAGACTTCCTTTTCTCAAGGTGAGGCTGTTAAAATCGTCGACGGCCCTTTTTCAGAATTTTTGGGAACAATTAACGAAATCGACGAAGAAAAAGGCCGTCTTAAAGTATTGGTTTCTATTTTCGGAAGAGAAACACCGGTCGAACTTGACTTTTTACAGGTGGCAAAGATATGATCCGTGAGTTTGAAAGACCTTACATTCCGGCAAAAGAGATCAGAGAAGAGTCTGAAATCCTCTCTGAATCGGTTCGGTCGTTTTTGGATCATTTAAAAAAAGGTGAATCACAAGAGACAGTTAATGAAGCATTAAATTTTTATGCTCACGAACTCAAAGTTCAAGCAGAAGAAACACAATGGTCTAGTGCAAAATTAATGGAAGAAGTCCAAGATTTAGCAAATCAAGTTCAAAATATAATAAATGCTTCACCGGAAAACACAGCTTAATTTAAACTAACAGCAATGGCACAAACAAAAAAAATAAAAAAATTCATATCAGCAGGTCACCTTGACTCGCTTCGCGAGTCAATGGCGCTCCTCTGATATATAAGTTTTTTATAAATTACATGGCTACAAAGAAGATAAAAACTTTTATAAAGCTTCAGATCCCGTCGGGCGAAGCAACGGCTGGTCAGCCCGTGGGACCGGCTCTTGGACAGCACGGCTTGCCTATTATGGATTTTGTCAAAGCATTCAATGAAAAAACCAAAGATCAAAAAGGTACGGTCGTTCCGGTTGTTCTAACCGTTTTTGAAGATAGAACTTTTTCGTTTATTGTTAAAAAACCTCCGGTTGCCGAAATGATTAAGAAAATGGCCGGTCTGGAAAAAGGGCTTGGCAATACCGGTCGGGGCAGTTTTGCAGGTTCCTTAACATACGATCAGGTCAAAAAAATTGCCGAAGATAAAATGCCCGACTTAAACGCAACAACAATCGACGCTGCTATGCGAATTGTAGAAGGTACTGCCCGTTCTATGGGCGTAGCAATAGAAAAATGAAAATTGCTTGTCCCGATTCTGTTTACAGAAGAGGGATAGAAGGTACTGCCCGTTCTATGGGCGTGCAGATAAGCGAGTAGTTCAATAGTTATTAGTTCATAGACGAAAGTCTACTAAACTACAAACTACCCGCTATTAACTAAATTATGGGTACAACAAAAGTCAAAGTAATTGACGAATCAGTTAGCGACCAGTCCAAAAAAGCTCAAAAACAAGCTAAGGCAAAGCCTGTGGCTGAAGAAGCCAAAAAGCCAGTAACCACTGAAGTCACTGAAAATAAAACTGGAGACACTGAAGATTCAGTTTCGGTGCAATCAGTAAGCCGGACTGAACCTAAGACTTCATCGAAATCTGCGGTTGCAAGAAAAACCAAACAAGCCAAATCCAAAGTCCGTTCTAAAAGATATCAGGATGTTGCCTCAATTTTTCAAAAAGATAAAACTTACCCGTTAATTTCTGCTTTGGAAATTGCCAAAAAAACTTCCAAAACAAAGTTTACCGGTTCAGTTGACGCTCACTTAGTTTTAAAGAAAAGTTTTAGAGCCAATATCGCATTCCCTCACGCAGTCAAAACCAAAGAAGAAAAAGTTCTAATTTTTGCCCCCGCCTCGCCCGACCCGCTCCGACGAGTCGGAGACGAGGCGAGTGCGAGTCGGGGCGGGCCAATAATAGATAAAGCACCTTCGAACGTCATTTTCGGCGATGAAAAGACAATCGCTCAAATTTCGGAGAATAAATTAGTTGCCGGAAGGGATTTTAACAAGGTATTTTCCACTCCCCAATTTATGGCCCAACTTGCAAAAGTTGCCAAAACTTTGGGACCAAAAGGCTTAATGCCAAATCCAAAAAATGAAACTATTATTAAAAGTGCTGACGATGCTATCAAAAATTTAAATTCCGGACTTGTTGAAATTAAAACCCAGCAGGACCAACCGA
>Ga0209640_10003486_pt1 | contig 13742 bp, 9 predicted proteins | sample RifCSP10_1_FD_184018 | JGI IMG/M metagenome (GOLD analysis project Ga0209640, IMG submission 184018) | Soil microbial communities from Rifle, Colorado - Rifle CSP2_sed 10_1 (SPAdes) (version 2) | ecosystem: Environmental > Terrestrial > Deep subsurface > Rock core/Sediment | place: Rifle...
GGCTTGCCGTGCCAGCCGTTCTTGTTCTCGATGAAAGAAACACCCTTGCCCTTGAGAGTGCGGGCGATGAGGACGGTGGGCTGGCCGGCGACTTTGAGGGCGCGCTCGAAGGCGTCGAGGATGTGCTCGAACTTGTGGCCGTCAATCTCGAACGCCTGCCAGCCGAAGGCGGCGAAGCGGCGGGCGTAAGTTCCGGTATCGTGCTGGAGCATAGTGGGGTCGGACTGGCCCAGGCGGTTGACGTCCACTACGGCAGTAAGGTTCGAGAGCTTGTAGTGGCTGGCGAAGGCGGCAGCTTCCCACACCGAGCCTTCGGCGACTTCGCCATCGCCCAGCAGGCAGTAGACGCGGTAGCCGACCTGGTCGAGGCGGGCGGCGTAGGCCATGCCGCAGGCGATGGAAAGGCCCTGACCCAGCGCGCCGGTGCCGACGTAGGCGCCGGCGAAGCGCGGCGTGGGATGGCCTTCAAGGTCGCTGCCGAACTGGCGCAAGGTGAGGAGCTTTTCAGGGGAGAGAAAACCGGCTTCGGCCCAGGCGGCGTAGAGCAGCGGGGCGGCGTGGCCTTTGGAGAGCACGAAACGGTCGTTGCCGGGGTCGAGCGGGTTGGCGGGGTCGTAGCGCATCACGTGGAAGAAAAGGGCGCTCACCAGGTCGGCCGCAGAAAGACAACTGGTGGGGTGGCCGGAGCCGGCGGCGGTAGTGGCCCGCAGCGAGTGGATGCGCAAGCGGGTCGCCTTGTCGCGAAGCACTGCGATGGTGTCGCCCGTGGCCATCAGCCCCCCTCTTGCCCGAGGCACATGGAGTTGCTACGCGCTGCAATTCTGAATTCTAGCACAGGGCCGCGCCGGCCCTGAACCCCGCCGGCGGGAGCGCGCTTGACTCGCGCGGGGCGCGCCGCTAGTGCCGTTCCAACTATTTGAGACTAACCCTCGAATGGGATAAAACTAGTCCTGCCGTTCCGGGCGTGAATGGCTTTTACGCGAATCAAGTTGGAACGGCACTAGAGTGCGCGCACAGAGCGCGGAGCTCTTCCCGTGAGTTTCACGCGACACGACCTCTACGAGCGCTTCCCGTTCCTGGAGTCGCTCGAAGAAGATTGGAAGCCCCTCTCGCGCGCGGCGCTGGCGGGCTGGCTGGTTTTTTTCCTTCTCTTCCTGCTCTATCTCGTGCGGACCGAGGATTCGCCCTACGTGGACATCCTCTGGGTGATCGTGCACGAAGGCGGTCACCTGGTGTTCACGCCCTTCGGGAAGTTCCTGCACGTGCTGGGCGGGACACTGCTGCAACTGGCGGTGCCGCTGGGCTTCGCCGGCTACTTCGCGCTGCAACGGTACCTGCCGGCGGCAGCGCTTTGCCTCTTCTTCTTCTTCGAAAACTTTCTGGGCATCGCGGTCTACATTGCCGACGCGCACGCGATGGCGCTGCCGCTGGTGTCGCTGGGCTCGGGCGAGATTATGCACGATTGGTACTACATGCTCTCGACCTTGCACCTCCTGCACCGCGACGGGCAGATCGCCGGACTAGTAAACTTTACCGGCTGGGCCGGGATGGCGGGCACGGTGGCGTGGCTCGCCTGGCGCGGGTGGACGCTTCAGAGCCGACACTGAAGAAAAGCAGATTCCTCTCCCGCCGTTCGAGGCGGCGCGGGTGAAGTCGGGGGTTGCTGCGGCTTTGGTGCGCTGGGATTGTTGACAGGTTGCGACGACGCGAACGGCGGGATCGGAATGACAAGTAGGGTGGAGCGCCCGTAGTGGACTAGCTTTCGCCCACCAGGCGCTTGATGGCGGCTTCGTTGACCTCGAGCTTGCCTTCGGCGGTCAGTCGCTTCTTCACGCTGGCCGAAAAGACGGTCCAGGCCAGGGCGCGCTTCTGGTCGAGGAGGAGGCTGCTGAGCGCTTCGCGCTCCTCGGCGGGAATCTGCTCGGCCTTGATCTCTTGCCGCTCGAGCACGCGGAGGACCACCCAAGGTCCCCCGGCGGAGACGGGAGAGCTGGCCGACCCCACGGTCAGTGTGAACGCCTGCGAAGCCACCTCGCGGGAGGAAGGAAGCCCCGCGATGGTCCCGAGGCGGCTAAATTTCTCCGAGAAGATCACCTCCTGGCCGGCGGCGCGCGCCGCGGAGCGCAAATCACCCCGCTGCTGGGCCTCAAGAGAAAACTTGGCGGCAGCCTCGCGGGCCAACTCCGCGCCTCGCTCTTGCCGGTAGGCGCGCTCGATCTCAGCGCGCACCTGCTCGAAGGGCGCCTGGTGCGCCGCGGAAATTTCCTTCACCTGCAAGACAGCGTAGCCCGCTGGCACGGCCACGGGCTCGCTAACGCGTGCGCTCGGCTGGCCGGTGCCGGGGGCGGGCAGCCGGAAGGCCGCTTCCTGGAAATCCAGACTGGGGCCGAAGGCCGGCAAGCGATCGGTGCGGGCGAAAAGCGGCGACTCGCGCACGGTCCAGCCGGCTTCGCGGGCGGTCGCTTCCAGCGTCTGGCCACCCCGCACGGCGTCGGCGATGCGGCGGGCCTGCACAATCGCTTCGCTCTCGACCTTCTGCTGTTTCAGCACCGGCTCGATCTCACCGCGCACTTCTTCGAGCGGCCGCAGGCGCTCCGGCTGATGCTCGAGCACCTGGACGATGTGGACACCGTAGCCGGTCTCGACCAGTTGCGGCGGGCTGCCAGGAGGGAGGCTGAAGAGGGCTTGGTCGAGCGCCGCGACAGTTTGTCCGCGCAGCAACCAGCCGAGGTCACCCCCGCGCTCGCGGGTCTCCTGGTGTGCGGAGTGCTGCCGTGCCAGGGCGGCGAAGTCGCCGCCGCGGCGGAGTTTTTCCAGTACTTCCTCGGCCTGCCGGCGGGCCGGGTTCTCTGAGGGCTGGCCCGCGGCGGCCTGGACGGCACCGAGGAAGAGGATGTGGCGAGCGTGCACGCGCTCTGGCAGCCGGTAGTTGTCGCGGTGACGCTGGTAGTAGTCCTCCAGCTCCGCCCGCGTGACCTGGAGGCGGCGCTGGAGCTCGACGGCATCCACGGCAACGAAACGGACGGAGCGGCGTTCGGGGACCTGGTAGCGGTCGCGGTTCTTCTCATAGAAAGCGCGCAAATCATCTTCCGCCGGTGTCAGCGTGCGGGTAAAGTTTTCCGGCCGGAAGGCGACGAACTCGATGCGGGCCTGCTCCTGGCGACGGCGGTACTCCTGCTCCACCTCGGCGGGAGAGACGGTGGCGCCGGCCGTGACCCAATGGAGCAACTTGGTGAGCAAAACCTGGCGGCGCACCAGCTCTTCGAACTGCGGGATGTTGAGGTTGAACTCGCGCTGGAGGATTTGTTGGTAGGCCTGAGCGCCGACGAAGCGGCCATCGGGATAGAAAATCTGGAACTGGCGGAGCTGGAGTTGGACTTCCTCCGAGGTGGCGGTCAGGCCGATACGCTCGGCCTCGTAGGCGGCGGCGCGCTGCTCGATGAGATTCTCGATGAGGCCTTCGAGGATGAGGCGGCGGAACTGGGGATTGTCGCCGCCCATCTGCTCGACGCGGCGGCGGTACTCGCGCTGCACGTCAGTCTGGGTGAGGGGTTCCTTGCCCACGCGGGCCACGACGCCCTGAGGATCGCTGATGCTCAAGTCGGCCTCCCCCAGCCCAGGAACAAGCGTCACCACCATCATGAAGCCCACCAGGGCGACGATAAGGAAGAGCAGCACGCGCACAGCCGCCTTGCGTTGTCGGAACAGCTTGAGCATGGCTTCTCCCGGCTGGCAGCCGCTGCGCTGACCCCGCCGATGGCCGGACAGGTCGCGCTTCGGGCCGCCCCGCAAAACGACTATTATAGGAGAAGGCGGAGACCGGCACAAGGCGGGCCGGAAGCGGCATTGAAACAGCAGAGGCGTTGTGCTACTGTCGGCGGTTGGGGAGAAGCCGGCGAAGATGCCGGGGGTCGGCCCGAGGAAGCGCACGCCCAAATGACAGAAGCGCCCCAGCCAACGCAGCCCAAGCGCCGCGTGCAGTGGGAGTACTGGACCACGGTCAGCTACCGCAGCGTGGGCCTGGTGGCGATTTCCCTCTTCATCATGTTCCTGGCGGTGATTAACCTCCTCTACCCGGAACTGTTCAGCAGCGCCTGGGCAAAGATCACGGGCGGCGAGAGCAACGCGGCCGCCGTGCAGCAAGCCTCCTTCGCTCGTTTCTTGAACCTAGATGGCTCGGTGCGGGTGAAGAAGCGCGACGCGGTGCAGTGGGCGAACGCCGATTATCGCACCGAGCTCCAGGAGGGCGACATCGTGCAGACGGGCACGCAGGGATCGCCCGCATCGTCTTCATTGACGGCACCACCTATGTGGTGAAACCCGATACGCTGATCGTCATCGAGCAGAATGCCACGCTGGGCAACAGCGCCACCAAAGTGTCGGTGCAGGTGAGCTCGGGGGCGGTGGACCTTTCGACGGGAAGCTGGGATGTGCCGGGGTCGACCTCGGAAGTGCGCTTTGAAAATGCCGTGGCGCGGATGAATCAGAATACCCGCGCCGCCATCCGGCAGGACCCGGAAGCCAAGGTTCACGAAATCACGGTGAGTGAAGGCAGCGCGGACCTGCGCCGGGGCACGGAGGCGGTGCGCGTGGGGCCCTACGAGAGATCGAGCTTCCGCGGGCCGGAGGAGCGGCTGGTGAAGGAGCGCATCCTGGCGCCGCCGAAGCTGGCGCGGCCGCGAAACCTGGAGCCGATCATCAGCACCAACCCCAAGAACGAGGTGATCCGGTTCGCCTGGGATCCGGTGGAGCAGGCTCGGAGCTACCGCCTGCGCGTGTCCACCTCACCGTTGTTCACCACCGAGGTCATCAACCGCATCATCAGCACCAGCAACTTCAACGCCCGGGGCTTGGCGCCGGGCGAATACTACTGGACGGTGCGGGCCATGGACGCGCAGAACCGGGAGAGCCCGGAGAGCGAGCCCAACCGCTTTACGCTGGCCGAGCAACCGGCCACCGAGCAGCTTCTGCTGGTGATTGATTCCATCACGCAGCACGGCCGGGTAATCGAAGTGATGGGGCGGACAGAGCCGGGCGCCAGCGTCACGGTAAACGCCGAGGCGGTGGCCTACGTGGGCCCGGACGGGCGCTTCCGGCACTTCACCTCGCCCCTGCAGGGTCCGGGGGCGCACACCATCACCATCGTGGCGCAGAACCCGCGCGGCGAAGTGGTCACGCGCAAACAGCCGGTGTTGATCAAGTAAGGGAGAGGGGAAGAAGAGATGGCGGGCTACTCGGGCGGCAACTCCAGCATGAATTTTCGTTCGCTGTTCTCTCTCTTCTCCTCCGACCTGGCGATCGACCTGGGCACGACCAACACGCTGGTCTACGCCCACGGCCGCGGCATCGTGGTCAACGAGCCCTCCATCGTGGCCCTGAACAAGCTCAACGGCGACATCTGCGCCGTGGGCCGGGAGGCCAAAGAAATGCTGGGGCGGACCCCGGGCAACATCGTGACCATCCGGCCGATGAAGAACGGCGTCATCGCCGACTTCAAAGTGACGGAGCGGATGCTGAACTACTTCATCCGCAAGGCGCACAACCGCAAGCTGCTGGTGCACCCGCGGATCGTGATCGGGGTGCCGAGCGAGATCACGCCGGTGGAGAAGCGGGCGGTGCAGGACTCGGCCTACCGGGCCAAGGCCAGCGAGGTGTATCTGGTGGAGCAGGCGATGGCGGCCTCCATCGGGGCCGGACTGCCCATCACGGAAGCCTGCGGGAACATGGTGGTGGACATCGGCGGGGGGACGACCGAGGTGGCCGTAATCTCGCTGAGCGGCATCGTCTTCTCGCGCTCGGTGCGCGTGGCCGGCAACGAGATGGACGAAGCCATCATGAGCTACCTGAAGCGCAAGTACAACCTGCTCGTCGGCGAGCGTACCGCCGAGCTGATCAAGACTGAGATCGGCTCCGGCTACCCGCTCGACAAACCGCTTACGATGGAGATCAAGGGGCGTAACCTCATCGAGGGCGTCCCTAAGACCCTCACCATCACCGACGCCGAAGTGCGCGAGGCGCTGTCCGAGTGCGTCTCCACCATCATCAACGCTATCCGGGTGGCGCTGGAGCGCACGCCGCCCGAGCTTTCCGCCGACATCAGCGACCGCGGCATCGTGCTCACCGGCGGCGGGGCGCTGCTGAAGAACCTCGACAAGCGCATCGCCGAGGAGACCGGCCTGCCGGTCTCCATCGCCGACGATCCCCTGGCCTGCGTGGTGCTGGGGGCGGGCAAGATGCTCAACGACTTCAAGCTGCTGCGTCAGGTGACCATCGAATAACCCCGCACGAGCGGGACAGGGACCGGGATGCGAGCCTTTCTCGCGCGCCACAGCCACTTGAGCCTGCTGGTGGCGGCCCTGCTGGGCCAGCTCTTCTTCCTCGCCTACCAGATCAAAGGCGACAACGACGTGCGCCTCATCCGCCTGTGGGCGGTGACGGTGTTCGGCCCGGTGGAGCGCGCCGTGCGCGGGACCTACGACGGCGGAACCGCTCTGTTCGAGGACTACATCGCGCTCCACAACGCCCGGCAGGAAAACCGGCGCTTGAGCACCGAGCTCGATGAAGCCCGGCTGCGGCTGCACGAGCTGGGAGCGCGCGCCGCGCAGGCCGACCAGTTGGCGGCGCTGCTGGAGCTGAAACAGACCTACAGCCGCGCGCCGCTGCTGGCGGCGCAGGTGATCGCCGCCAGCCCGGCCGCGCCCTCGCGCACGGTGCTGATCGACCGCGGCAGCGAAGACGGCCTGGAGGTCAACATGGCGGTGCTGACGCCCGACGGAATCGTCGGCAAGCTCGTGACCGTCTTTCCCCGCGCCTCCCAGGTGCTGCTGATTACGGATCAGAAGAGCGGCGTGGGCGTGATGCTGGTGGGGACGAACCTGCTGGGCGTGGTCAAGGGCGGCGGAGGGACACTCTGCCAGTTGGATTACATTCCCAACTTGGAGACAGTAGCGCCGGGGACGCTGCTGCTGACGTCGGGGCAGGACCAACTGTTCCCGCGGGGCCTGCCGGTGGGACGCGTGGTGTCGGCGCGACCGGGGGAAGCCTTCCAGGAGATCGTCGTTGAGCCGGCGGCGCCCCTAGGGCGGCTCGATCACGTGCTGGTGCTGGCGGGGTCGCCGGAGACACTGGGGACGGCCGCGCAGGCGGCCGTCAGCAGCGAACGCCTCAACCGCTAGCTTGCCACCAAAGAGAACCGCGAATATTCCGGGCCGCTGCCGATCTCCCCTTCCGAGCATCCTGCCTGGGTTAGAATCACGCGGTGGTGAGGGGAGTCAAGGAGCGCAGCGCGCGTGATTGATCTGAGCGAGCGCGGGCCGGACGTCTACCGCTTTCATCCCGCGGTGCTGGTGGGCGCGGTGTTGCTGGCGGTATTCCTGCAATCGGCGTTGCCGCTCTACGCACCCTTTCCGCAACTACTGGGGCTCATCGAGCTGCCTTTCCTGGTGGTGGTCTATTTCGGTTTCTCGCGCCGCAACCCTTCGACCGGCCTGCTGCTTGGGCTGGGCGTGGGCGTGCTGCAGGACGCTTTGAGCCACAATCCCATCGGGCTTTACGGGATGGCGAAGACGCTGGTGGGCTTCGCGGCGTCCTCGCTGAGCGCGCGGGTGGACACCGACCCGCCGCACGCGCGCCTGTTGCTGGTCTTCGGCTTCTATTTCTTCCACCAGGTGGTGTACGCGCTGGTGGAGCGGCTGCTGCTGGCGCGGACGGCGGAGCTGGTGAGCCTAACAGTGCTGGAAGCCGCGCTTGTGAACGCGCTTGTGGGTGTGGTAGTTTTTCCGCTTCTGGATCGCTTCCGGCGGACGGTCTGAGGCCGAGGGATGGCGCTGCTGGCGGAGTCGAAGTTGTCGAGCGAGCGCGTCACTCTGCTTCGCTGGATCGTGGTGGCGCTCTTCGTCCTCCTCCTGACCGGCTTCTGGCAATTGCAGGTGGTGCGGTCGGATTACTACGCTACGCTGGCGGAGCGGAACCGCATCCGTACTGTGCCGGTGATGGCGCCGCGGGGAATGATCCTGGATCGCGAAGGCCGGCCGCTGGTCACGCACTACACCTCCTTCAGCGTCGTCTTCATCCGCGAGTACACCGAGCAGATCCAAGAGGATCTGCCCCGGATCGCTCGCGGGCTGGAGCTCGACCCCGACTGGCTAGCCAAGAGGTTGGAGGACGCCGCCGGGCAGCCGCCCTACCAGCCCATCGTGCTCAAAGACGAAGCGACAATGGCCGACATCGCCTTCATTGAGGCGCACCGCACCGATTTGCCCGAGCTGGAGCTGCTGCTGGTCTACCGCCGGCGCTATCCCGACCTGGGCTACGGCGCCCATCTGTTCGGTTATGTGGGCGAAGCCACCAAGCGGGAGGTGGAGGCGCAGGAGTACGAATCGGGCGATTTCGTCGGCAAGATGGGCGTGGAGCGCCACTACAACGAATTCCTGATGGGCGTGAACGGTCAGCGGCGCGTGATTGTGGACAGCCGCGGCAAAGAGGTGCAGCGGCTGGACCGGCTGAAACCAGTGCCGGGCCGACCGGTGCGGCTGACGCTCGATGCCAACCTCCAGCGCGTAGCCGAAGAGGTGATGCAAGGCCACCAAGGCGCGCTGGTGGCGCTCGACCCGCGCACGGGCGAGATCCTGGCGGCGGTGAGCCGGCCGGCGTTTGATCCCAACCTCTTCGCCGTCCGCATCCGGCAGGACGATTGGCGCAGCATCACCGAAGATCCGGCGAAGCCCCTGCTCAACCGCGTCATCCAGGCGCAACTGGCACCGGGCTCGGTGTTCAAAGTGGTGGTGGCCACAGCGGCGCTGGAAGAAGGCCTGTTCGACAAGGAGACTTTCCGGGTCACCTGCCCGGGCTGGGCCAACCATTACGGGCGGACGTTCCGCTGCTGGGTGCCGAACGGGCACGGAGTCGTGGACCTGCACAAGGCCATCGTGCAGTCCTGTGACGTCTTCTTCTACGAAGTCGGCCGGCGCCTGGGCATCGAGCGCCTTTCCCACTATGCCAAGCAGTTGGGGCTGGGCTCGCGGACCGGCATCGACCTGCCGGGCGAAGAGGCCGGGCTGGTGCCCTCGCCGGAGTGGAAGCAGCGGGTGCAGAAGCAGCCGTGGTGGGACGGGGAAACCATCAACGTCGCCATCGGGCAGGGGCCGCTGCTGGTGACTCCCCTGCAACTGGCCTACTCCTTCGGCGGGATCGCCTCCGGCGGCGTCTTCGCTCGGCCGCACCTGGTGCTGAATGAGAACGAACCGCCCGTGATCCATCGCGTGAATCTCAAGCCGACAACGGTCAACACCATCGCCGACGGGCTCTGGGGCGTGGTGAACGAAGACGGCACGGCGCGCTCGGCGCGGCTGGCCGATGTCCCCGTGGCCGGCAAGACCGGTACGGCGCAACTAATAAGCCTGGAGACCCTGGGGCGGCTGCGCCAGAAAGTGCGCACGCTGACCGACAACGCCTGGTTCGTGGGGCTGGCGCCGCAGAAGAACCCGGAGATTGTGGTGGCCGTCCTACTCGAGCACGGCCAGCACGGGGCATCGGCGGCGCCGCTGGCGCGTGAGGTCATCCGGGTGTACTACGACAAGATGCATCGGCGACCGGTGGCGCCCGGGGCGGAGAGTGCGGCGTCTGGGCCCGGTGCAACGCCAGCGACGGCGCAGGCGGCCGAGGAGCGCTGATGTTAGGACGAGTGCGCTACCGGGAGATGGACTGGTTCCTGCTGGGGCTGACATTGCTGATCGCCCTGCTGGGGGTGGTGGAGATCTACTCGACGACAATGAACCACCCGCGCTTTGCCGGACTGCACCTGCGCCAGTTGACCTGGGTGGCCCTGGGCCTGCTGCTGCTCTTCATCATCGCCCGCATTGACTACCACTTCTGGCTCGACCAGGCGCCCTGGGTCTACCTGGCCACGGTGGCCGGCCTGGTGGCGGTGCTGGTGCTCGGTACGGAGAAGTTTGGTGCCCGGCGCTGGCTGGAGTTCGGGGGAATGAATTTTCAAGTGTCGGAGCTGGCCAAGTGGTCTATAATTGTGGTGTTGGCCAAGCTTCTGGGCGACTTGCGCAGCGAGAGTCCGACCCTGAGAGACGTGGCCAAGGTAGGCGTAGTGACGGGCGTGCCGCTGGTTCTGATTGCCGCCCAGCCGGATTTGGGAACAGCGCTGACGCTGATCCCCATCGCCGCCGCAGGAGTTTTTCTGGCGGGTTTGCGCTGGAAGCACGCCGCCGCTTTCGCTCTGGTGGCGATCCTGGTGCTGCCGGTGGGATGGTTTGTGCTCAAGCCCTACCAGCGCTCCCGGCTGACGGCTTTTGTGAACCCGGAGCAGGGCACTCAGGGACCGGGCTACCAGACGCTGCAATCGAAGATTGCAGTGGGCTCAGGCGCCTTCTGGGGCAAAGGACTGGGGCAAGGGAGCCAGAACCAGTTGGGGTTCATTCCCGTCCGTCACGCGGAGTTCGTCTTTGCCGCCTACGCAGAGGAGCAGGGGTTTGTGGGCGTGCTGCTGGCTCTGGCCGCCTACCTGGTCCTGCTGCTGCGATTGCTGCACAACGTGGAGACCGCGCCCGACCGCGCCGGGGCCCTGCTGGTGGCCGGCGTGACCGGGCTGATGAGTTTTCACCTGCTGGTGAATGTGGGAATGGTCATCGGCTACATGCCGGTGACGGGGATTCCGCTGCCGCTGATGAGTTACGGCGGCTCGGCAACCCTGACGACATTCATGATGCTGGGCCTGGTGATGAGCGTGCGCATGCGCCGTTTCGTCAACCTCTAGGCCCGAGACAGCCCCACATCTTCTGGGGGCTGCCGGCGAGCGGGTTCCTGCCACAGCGGAACCGGCGCCGGAACGACGGCTCGCTCGGGGCGAGCCGTGCAGAAGAGTTTGACTGGAAGACGAGGCGGCGGCCGCCCCGAGCCGGCCGCGGCAGGGAGAATCTCTTGAGAGGATTGGAGCCAAGGCGAAACGGAGCCGGCGCGGGAGCGCCGCCGCCCCGGAGCGCGGAGCCTGGCTCGACGAGGAATTGGCATGGCGAAAGAAATGGTGATTGCTGCCTCTCCACACGAGACCAAGGTCGCGTTGCTGGAAGAGGGACAGGTTGTTGAGTTTTATGTCGAGCGCGAGAAAGAAGCGGGGCTGGTGGGCAGCATCTACAAGGGGCGGGTTACCCGCGTGCTGCCGGGGATGCAGTCCGCTTTCGTAGATATCGGCCTCGAGCGCGACGCTTTCCTGTACGTTTCCGACTTCTTCGAGGGCCTGGAAGAGTACGAGCAGGTTCCCACCGCGGCAGCCGAGCCGTCCGCCTTTGAGCCGGAGGAAGCGGCACCGGCGGACGAAGTCCCGCAGGAAAGTCCCCCGGAAGCCGAGCCATCCCAGCCGGTCGAAGCAGCGCAACCGACTGAAGAGGAGGAGGACCGCCAGCCGGCTTTTCTGAATGCCGAGCCGCCGCTGCGGCTTCCCGAAGTGCGTCCCGAGGGAGGCCCGCCACGCGGCGGCCGGCGTCGGCGTCGCGGAGGCCGCGGACGCCGGCCGGGGTTCAACCCCGCAGGGCGGGGCCAGTTCGAGCGCGGCCCGCGCCCGCCCTTCAGCCGCGGCCCGCGTGGCCCGTTCGGTCGCGGCCCGCGCCGCCCGCCCGAGCGCCCGCCCAGCGAAGAGTCTCCCGCTCCGACGGACGCCGAGCCCATTATTCTTCCCGGGGAATCCATCGCCAAGTACCGCGACCGTTCGCCGAAGGAGCGACCGGCGGAGGTGCTGCCGCCGGCCGAGCCTGCCGCCCACGATTCCGCCAACGGGCCGGTGGCCGCCGCTTCCCTGCCGGAGGAGCCGGCGTTCGCGCCGGAGCCGACACCCTCCGTCGTTGAACCGCAGGAGGAGGAAGAACCCAACGTTGAAGGGGCCGAGGAGGAGGCCCGGGCCGCTGCACCCGAAGAGCCGGCCGAAGAATCCGCCGAGGAACCGGAGGCGCTTCAACTCTCGGCCGAAGGACTCTCCGAAGAAGGATCCGGGCAATCGGAGCAGGTCGAGGAACCTGAGAAGATCACCGAGGCCCCGCAGTCCGAGCAGCCGGGTGGAGGCGGGGAGCACTATCCCGACGCCATGACGCTGCTGGAGATTCAGCAGGTGCGCAACTACGAAGGAGAAGTCGGCCTGCCGCCTTCGGTCCACGAACGCACCGCGGGCGGGGTTGAGTGGCAGCAGCAGGGACGCGGCCGCGGGCGCGGTGACCGGCAGCCCCGGCGCGGACGCGTCGACCGGCGGCCCCGGCGCGGACCGGACCGCGGTGGCCCCGCACGGCGCGGGCGCGGACCTCGTCCGGCGCACGCGCGGCCCTCGCGCGGCCAGCCGGCCATCGCCGAGCTGCTGCGGGCAGGGCAGGAGATCATCGTTCAGATCGCCAAGGAGCAAATGGGCAAGAAGGGCGCGCGCATCACCTCGCACGTCACGCTGCCCGGGCGCTTCCTGGTTTTCATGCCCACCATTGACCACATCGGCATCTCGCGCAAGATCGGCACCGCCGAAGAGCGCGCGCGGCTGCGGCGGCTGCTTCTGGAGCTGAAGGGCAACATCAGCGGCGGGTTCGTCGTCCGCACGGCGGCGGCGGGCTGCTCGGAGGAGGATCTGCGACAGGACATCGACTATCTGGTCAAGGCCTGGCACGACATTCGCATACGGGCCGACGAAGGTTCGGCGCCCGCGCTGCTGCACAGCGACCTCTACCTGGTCGAGCGTCTCCTGCGCGACCACCTCACCTCCGACTACGAGAACCTCTGGGTGGACAGCGAGGAGGAGTACGCCAAGGTCCTCGATTTCGTCAGCCGCGTCCAGCCCGCCCTGGTGAGCCGGGTCAAACTTTTCACCAAGCCCGAGCCTATCTTCGAGGAGACCGGCGTGCAGGCCGAGATCGACCGTGCCCTGCGGCCCAAGGTGTGGCTCAAGTCCGGCGGCTACATCGTCATCAACCACACCGAGGCGCTGGTGGCCATCGACGTCAACACCGGCAAATTTGTGGGCAAGGGCTCGACGCGGCTCGAAGACACCATCGTCAAGACCAACCTCGAAGCCGTCAAAGAGATCACGCGCCAGATTCGCCTGCGTGACCTGGGCGGCATCATCATCATCGACTTCATCGACATGGAGGACTTGCGCAACCGCCAGCGCGTGATGCGCGCGCTGGAAGACGCCCTGCGACATGACCGCTCGCCCTCGAAGATGCTTTCGTTCAACGAATTCGGGCTGGTGGCCATCACCCGCAAGCGCAGCCGGCAGTCGCTGGAGCGCGTGCTGTGCCAGCCCTGCCCCACCTGCATCGGGACCGGCATGGTCAAGTCACTGCAGACGCTCTGCTTCGAGATTCAGGTCGAGGCGCGCAAGATGGCCGGCACCATCGATGCCCCCGAACTCACCATCCGCGCCCACCCGGAGATCGTCAAGACGCTCAAGGGCAAGGACCACGACCTGGTGCGCGAGCTGGAGGAGCAGACCGGTAAAAACATCCTCCTCCAGTCCGACACCAACTTGCACTTTGAGGAATACAACATCTACTGAGTTGAGGATCGCCGCGGCTGGAGCCTAAGGCCGCGTGGGGGCGGGGTCTTCCCTCAGCGCTTGAAGGATTAGTTCTTCTACTTTGGCCCAGACGTCGGGGTCGTTGCACATCTTGGCGTGGGCGTCGCGGAAGAGGCGCTGGTGCCAGGGCACGCCGCTCATGTCCACTTGTTTCTCCTGGTAGCTGAAGCGGAAGTTGCCGAGGATT
>Ga0209640_10003487_pt1 | contig 13741 bp, 11 predicted proteins | sample RifCSP10_1_FD_184018 | JGI IMG/M metagenome (GOLD analysis project Ga0209640, IMG submission 184018) | Soil microbial communities from Rifle, Colorado - Rifle CSP2_sed 10_1 (SPAdes) (version 2) | ecosystem: Environmental > Terrestrial > Deep subsurface > Rock core/Sediment | place: Rifle...
CTGCCAGTCGTCGAGGAACCGCTTCAGTCCGACATCGGTCAGGGCGTGCTGCGTCATCTTCTTCAGGACGTCGAAGGGCAGCGTGACGATGTCCGCCCCGAGCTTCGCGGCCTCGATCACGTGGAGCGGGTGCCGGACGGAGGCCACGAGGACCTCGCAATCGAACTTGTAGTTCCGGAAGATCGGCACGATCTCGCGGATCACCTGCATGCCGTCCTGGCCCATGTCGTCAAGACGGCCGATGAACGGGCTCACGTACTTCGCACCCGCCTTCGCGGCGAGGATCGCCTGGTTCGCGCTGAAGATGAGGGTCGTGTTGATCTTGATGCCTTCCGAGGACAGGACCTTGATCGCCTTCAGGCCCTCCGTCGTCATCTGGATCTTCACGACGACGTTCTTGTGGAGCTTCGCGAGCTGGCGGCCCTGCTTGATCATCTCGTCCGCCTGGGTGGTGGTGACCTCGAGGCTGATCGGGCCGTCGACGAGGGCGATGATGTCCTGGATCACCTCGGACCACTTGCGGCCCGTCTTCGCGACGAGGGTCGGGTTCGTCGTGACGCCGTCGAGGACGCCCCAGGACGCGGCCTCGCGAATCTCGTCGATGTTCGCGGTGTCGAGGAAGATCTTCACCATGGCCGCCCGCCATCTTCCCGAACGCGGAGGGTGGTAATGAACGTTGCAGCTTCTCGCGCCCCGGCGAGATTCCATCCGGACGAGCCGGTGTCCTGTCGGCTCACGGAGAAAGAAGAGAAAGGAGGAAAGGGAAAGAGGGTTCGGTCTCCGCACGGCGTGCGGATCAGCCGAGGACCTTGTGCATCCACGCGAACCGCTTGCCGATCGTCCGAGACAGGATGCCGTCGACGCCGGCGAACTGGCCGGGCCGCAGGAAGAAGAACATCGCGAACATCACGCCGTAGATCACCCGGAAGTCGACGAGCGGATTCGCTCCCGCCGCGTCCGCGATGGGCCACATCGCGACCGTGAAAAGGAGCATCATCAGCGCGCCGCTGACGGAGCCGATCCGCGTGAGGAGCCCGAAGATCAGGGAGATCCCGATCGCGAGCTCGCCGCCCACGACGAGCCATTCGGCGGCCATGTTCCCCGCGAGGGCGTTGAAGAACCCCGCGAACGGGCCCGCAGCCACGGAGGCCCCGCTGAGGAACCCCTTCGTGGCCATGCCGCCCGCGAGGGTCACCTGGACCTTCGAGATCCCGCCCCAGAGGAACAGGAATCCCAGCGCGAGTCGGCCGAACAGCATCGACCAGGCCCGTCCGGACTTGAGTTCATTCCCGAAGACTAGCTCCGACCATACAGCGCGTTCATGCAGCTCTTCGCGTGCTACAACCGTTGGGTACGCCCCCATCGGCTTCACCTCGGGCCGTCCTCATCGGGTAGGAGGAGAAATGGGGAATCGACATACCGTACTCGACTGTATATTCGAGTCCAATAAATCCAGACGCTCCGCCGCGCCCCGGCCGAGGTCCTCATTTCCGACTCACGCGAACATCGCCTGGAAGGCAACGAGACCCCCGAGAACGACGAGCAAGAGACCGATCACGCGCGGCGTGAGCTGCGGCCAGATCCCGACCTTCTCGACGAAGATCGCGAGGGAGAGCCCGCCCATCCACACGAGGCTCATCGAACCCGCCACGAAGAGGACGATCATGAAGAGCCAGCAGCAGCCGATGCAGTACATCGAATGACGGAGGCCCATCCGGAGGGCTCCGAGCCGGCCCGACCGCCAGTGATGCATCACGAACCCCATCGGGGACTGACAATGGCTCAGGCAGACCTCCTTCGTCCGGGTGATCTGCCAAGTGCCAGCGGCCAGGAGGGTCGCCGCGGGGATCAGGACGGCCACACCCGTCCAAGGCCCGAGAAAGCCGAGGGCCATCAGCCCGAGAAGGGCCGCGACGCCGAAGGCGCCCCACACGGCGAAGTACGGGAGGATGAAGGTCGCCGTCGCGACCCCATCGGCGGGCTTCACGGGTCGCCCGCCCTCGAGGCGCGTGAGGCCGTGGTACGCGACGATCATCGGCACCGCGGACGGCAGCATCATCGCGACCATCATGACGACCATCAGCGCGAAGAACAGCGCCAGGTCCGTCGAGCCGATCATCATGGGCGCCGTCATCATCATCAAGAAATCCGACGAAGCCCACGTCACGTACCATGCGGCGACGACGACGATCGCGACGACGACCCCCACGGGGACGGTCAGTTGCCGCAACGGGTTCTGGGACGGTCGCGACGTCTCGCTCGCCACGGGTTCGGCTAACCGAAAAGCATTATATAAACGCGGAGCCGATGCTCGGGACGAGGTCTACGGTATGGCGGGAGCAAAGTGGAAGCTCGACGGCGACTGGATCAACTCGTGCAACTGCGATTCGGGATGTCCATGCCTGTTCTACTCGGATCCCACGCGAGGGTTCTGCGAGGCCCTCGACGCGTTCCACATCCGCAAGGGCAAGTACGGCGATGTGACCCTCGACGGACTGACGGCCGTCGTGGCCTCTCGGTCTCCGGGGAACTTTTGGAAGGGGAACTGGACCGCGGCGGTCTACTTCGACGAGCGGGCGAAGCCGAAGCAGCGGGAGGCCCTCGAGACGTTGTTCTCAGGGAAGGCCGGCGGCGCCCTCGCAATGATCGCCGGGTTGATCGGGAGCCTCAAGGGGATCAAGTACGTACCGATCAAGTTCGATGGGAGGAGCCACAAGGTGTCGATCCCGGGCATCCTGGAATACCAGCTGAAGCCGACCGAGGGAGGCCACAAGGGAAAGCCGATCGTCGTGGCGAACAACCCGATGGCCCCCGCGATCGACCCCATGAACATGGGCGTCGGGATGCGGGCCGTGTTCAACGACTATGGGATGTCGTTCGACAACACGAACCGGGACGGTAACTGGGCCCCGTTCAAGATGTCGGGACCGTGAGATCCCCCGATCATCGGGTCGGCGAGCGGATAATTATTCAGGACATACGATTAAATAGGATAGTTGCGATTCGGTTCCCCGGGGGGACTGTTCCTTGGCCGACAAGTGGAATTTCGAGGCGGAATACATCCAGAGCTGCAACTGCGCGTACGGATGCCCGTGCAATTTCAACGCGCTCCCGACCACGGGGAATTGCGAAGCCCTCGTCGCGTACCGCATCCGGAAGGGGCAGTTCGGGAAGACGAAACTCGACGGGGTCACCTTCGCGTGGGGGCTTTGGTGGCCGAAGGCGATTCACATGGGCAACGGTGCCGGGCGCGTCTACATCGACCCGAAGGCGTCGGCGGAGCAGAAGAAGGCCATCGAGACGATCACGGGCGGGAAGGTGGGCGGCGGGGTCTTCGCGGTCTTCCCCTCGACGCTCGCGCTGGCGTACCCCATGAAGACGGCGAAGATCGACTTCCGGTTCAAAGGCCACGACAGCTCCTTCCGGGTCGAGGGGGTCGGGGAGGTCCAGAGCGAGCATATCCGGAACCCGGTGACCGGTGCCCCGTTCGAAGGGCAGATCTTCCTGCCCGGCGGGGTCAACTGGAGGAAATCGGAAGTGACGTCGATCAAGCGCTGGCTGCTGCGGGACGACATCGCGGGATGGAACATGGCCCACGAGAACGTCGCAGGCTTCGTCGCGGTGCAGCGGTACAACGAACGGGGCCCTGTCAAGCGCGCCGCGTGAGGGTCCGCGGAGTCCGCCGCCCCCGCACATCGGTTCCGGAGTCGTTCGGAAATACGGCTAAATAGCGAGCCTGGGTTGCCCTCGGCGGACGGGAGGCGTTCCGTGGCCACGAAGTGGGACTTCGAAGCCGACTACTACACGAACTGCAACTGCGACTGGGGTTGTCCGTGCAACTTCAATGCGCGTCCGACGCAAGGCAACTGCCACGGGGTTGGCGTGTGGCGGATCAGGAAGGGCAGGTTTGGGTCGACGAAGCTCGACGGCGTGGTCTTCGCAGCGTCGTACTTCTTCCCGGGCCTCGTCGAACAGGGGAATGCGGTCCGTCGGATGTACATCGATCGGCAGGCCACCGCGGATCAGAGGAAAGCGCTCGAGGCGATCGACAGCGGCCAGCACGGCGGGGGCATCTTCGAGATCTTCCCGAAACTCGCCTCGAAGACGTACCCACCCATGGTCGCCGAAATCGAGTTCCGAATCGACGGACCGAAGGCATACGTGAAGATCGAAGGCATCCTGGAGGCGGAGTCGGATTCGCTGACGTACCCGGACGGGTCGATCATCTCGCCGACGTTCACCCTGCCGCACGGCATCGAATTCAAGGAAGGCCTCGCGACGAATACGAAGCGCTGGTGGATCCGCGACGAGGGGATGCTCGCCCACCACGAGAACCGCTACGGCGTCGTGGCCTTCGTGAAGTTCAACAACGAGGGCTGCGTCGGCTGAGCGGCCGGAGCCGGCTCAGCGCGACCGGCGGCGGATGACGCCGCGAGCCGCGTCGACAATCTTCTCGGGCGTGAGGCCATATTTCCGGAGGAGCTCCTCCGCCTCGCCGCTTTCCCCGAACGTGTCCTCGACGCCGACCATGGCCACAGGGACCGGATCGTTGTTCACGACGAGGGACGCGACCGCCGCGCCGATCCCGTGGACGACCGTGTGCTCCTCCGCGGTCACGATGGCCCCCGTCTCCCGCGCCGCCTTCTCGATCGTCGGGACATCGAGGGGCTTGATCGTCGGGAGGTTGATCACGCGCGCGCGGATCCCTTCTTTCGCCAAGACGTCCGCGGCCTGGAGGCATTTCGAGACCATGACCCCGCAGCCGATCAGCGTGATGTCGGACCCGTCGTGCATCGTGTACGCCCGTCCGATTCGGAAGTCGTCGTCCATCGACGTGAGGGTGGGCACGTTCGTCCGGGAGAAGCGGCAGTAGACCGGGCCCTTGACGCTCGCGGCCGCGTCGACGCACTTCGCGGTCTGCGGTCCGTCCGCAGGGACGAGGACGGTCATCCGCGGCAGGCCGCGCATCAGGCCGATGTCCTCGTTCATCTGGTGCGTCGCGCCGTCCGGGCCGACGCTCAGCCCGGCATGGGAGCAGAAGATCTTGACGTTCAGGTTCGTGTACGCGACGTTCTGCCTCACGACGTTGTACGTGTGCGCGGATCCGAACACGCTGTACGTCGACGCGAAGGCGATTTTTCCCGCGGCTGCGAGGCCCGCCGCCACGGAGATCATGTTCGGCTCCGCTATGCCCAACTGGAACAGCCGGTCCGGGAACGCCCTGCCGAAGTCGATCGTCTTGATGGACTCCGTCGTGTCGGCGCCGACCACGACGACGTCAGGGTTGCGCCTCCCGAGCTCGACGAGCGCCTTCCCGAAGTACGAACGCTGGCTCTCCATCTTCCAGGGGCCCGCCTCAGTCATAGGGCGGCCTCCTGCGACTCGAGCTCCGCGAGGGCCATCTTCAGCTCCTCGTCCGTCGTCGCGGCCCCGTGGTACTTGATCTTGTTCTCCATGAACGAGACGCCCTTCCCCTTCACCGTGCGGGCGATGATCACCGTCGGCCGGCCCTTCGTCCGTTGCGCCTCTTCGATCGCGGAGAGGATCTGCCGGAAGTCGTGGCCGTCGATGTTCAGGACGTGCCAGTTGAACGCCTCCCACTTCTCCGCGAGAGGCTCGAGGGGCATGATGTCCTCCGTGCGGCCCTCCTGCTGAATCCCGTTGCGATCGATGAACGCGGTCAAGTTGTCGAGGCCGTATTTCCACGCCGCCATCCCGGCCTCCCACGTCTGGCCGACATCCTGCTCCCCGTCGCCCATCACGCAGTACGTCCGCCAGGACTTGTGGTCCACGCGCGCGGCGAGCGCGAGGCCGACGGAGAACGACAGGCCTTGGCCTTCCGCGCCCGCCGCGTTCTCCACGCCCGGCGTCGTCCCGACTTCCGGATGGCCCTGGAGCCGGCTGTCGATCTTGCGGAACGTGAGGAGCTCGTCGACCGGGAAGAAGCCGCGCTCCGCAAGGGCGGCGTACCAGACCGGGCACGCGTGGCCCTTGCTCAGCACGAAGCGGTCGCGTTCCGGCCAGTCCGGGTTCTTTGGGTCCACGTTGAGCGAGTGGAAGTAGAGAGCCGTCACGATATCGCACGCGGACATCGAGCCGCCCGGATGGCCGCTCTGCACGTTGTGCGTCATGCGGATGATATGCCGTCGCAGGGCGACCGCCTGCTTCTTCAGGCGCCGGATCGTCTCTTCGGACACATCGACCATCGCCGGACCTCCGCCCCCTCGAGCCCCGCGGACGGGCGGGAGATGGCGCGCGATGATTAAGGGCTTTGGTGGCGCCTCAGGGCGAATCCGAAGGTCGACGCAGGGAAGCGGTCACGAGGACCGCAAAGAAGACAACGATCGCGCCAAGATACACGATGGGGACCCAAGGCCATGGGACGAGGACAGAGACCACCGCGAAGAGCACAAAGAGCAACACGAACGTCCAGGGCAAGAACATGAAGAGAGATTCGAAGAGCCACCGGTTGAATCTCCATGTTCCCTTCGTCGAGTTGCTCGTCGAATCCACGATGGCCCATCAGCGTTCCCGACCATGAATTCGACGCCACCGTCCTAGGCGATTCCCAGTGAGGGAGACCCCGTCACCGCGCGCAATTTCACGAGCGTCCCACAATCCGTAAATACCTCCGGGGGCCTGCCACCGCGCGACTGGAGGTATGGGATGAACCGAAGGACGCTGACCGTTGGGCTCGTCGCGGCCGTGCTCGTGTTCGTGGTCCTCGCAGCCATCGTCTTCAGCCCGGGCGTCCTGCAACCGCTGACGACGACCCCGGACACCGGGAATGGCGACGACACGGGGGATGGAAACGGCGGGAACGGGGACGACAACGGCGATGGGGGCACCACGCCCCAGGACGTGCCCGTGGAGACGCCGATCTGGGATGTCGGCGATTCGTGGACGTACAACGAGAGTTCGTCTTCGGACGGTTCGCATGAGCTTTCCGACCGAGACTTCGGAATCCGAGGCGAGTTCACCCGCACGGTGACGGCGATCGAGGATGACACATACAACGTGAGCCTCTCAGGCGCGTTCCGCATCCTTGGATTCGATCCGATCGAGGATTCCTTGTTCGAGGAGCGCTCCATCCTGGTCGTCTCCAACGCCTATGTGGATGAGGCGACGGTCGGAGGATACAGTCTCTATCGGACGGCGGATCTCGCGAAGCTGTTGGACGTCCGGACGGTCCATCTGAGCGGCGCGATCGAGACGGAGTACGGCACGTACAACATCTCGTACACGAAGACGACCGAGACGACGTACGATCCCGCGTTCGACGTGTGGGACTTCCCCCTCGATGAGAACGAGACGTGGAATGCGACCACGAATGCGACCCGCCGAGTGTGGATCGACTGGACGATCGAAGGACCGAACGTCGACCATGCGGATGGCCACAACTTCACCCTCGTCATCCCGGTGCACCTCCTCCTGATGTCCGGGGAACTGGAGGACGTCGAGACGCCCGCCGGGACGTTTGCATCCGTCCCCGTGAAGATTGGCCTTCCGGAGATCGATGTCGCGGCCCTCGACGGTCGACTCGAACTCCTCACGGGCCTCGGAAGCGACTCGGGGTCCGAACGGCACGCCTTCGCGGCGGCGTGGTTCAGTGGGGATGTCGGGAACGTCGTGAAGGCAGTCGTGAGCGCGGGGGATTACCGACTCGAGATCGTACTCGTCGACTACACGAACGCGTGAGCGCGCGGCCATCCCTCTCTCCGCGAGGTGACGCGGAGGGAGGACTCTTTTCCTCCGGGATCCGAGCCAAGGGGGAGAGAACCCTTATGCCGAGGACGGTCTTTCGCCGCACCGATGGGAATCAAGATCGCTCCTTCCATCCTATCTGCAAGGTTTGATCGCCTCGGCGAGCAGGTGACGGAGGCCGCCGACGCGGGCGCGGACATGCTGCACATCGACGTCATGGACGGCCACTTCGTACCGAACCTCACGATGGGCCCGGCCATTGTGCGGTCGATCCGACCACTTACGAAAATCCCGTTCGACGCGCACCTCATGGTCAAGCATCCGCAGACCTTCGTGAAGGCATTCGCCGACGCGGGCGTGGACGACCTGACGGTCCATGTGGAGAGCGATCACGACATCGCTTCGACGATCAAGCTCATCCTGGACCATGGTGTGAGTTCTGGTCTTGTCCTGAACCCTGCCACGTCGTTCGAAGAGACGAAACCATTCATGGATCGCATCGACCTGCTCCTCATCATGACGGTCCATCCGGGGTTCGCGGGCCAAGCCTTCCGCCAGGACGTCTTGCCGAAAATTCGCGAGGCACGGGCGTTCATCGACACGGAGGACCTGGCCGTCGCGCTCCAGGTTGACGGAGGCATCAAGGCCGACACGGCGCCGCTCGCCGCAGAGGCGGGCGCGGACATCCTTGTCTCCGGATCGGGGATATTTCCGGAACACATCGCGCAGAATCTCCGGAAGATCCGAGAGGCCGCGGACGCCGCACAGGGCCCGCGTGTCAAGCGCGCGTAGGTTCCACGCGTGAACGAAGCCGGGCGCGATGCGTCGCAAACCTTTAAGCGGGTGAGGCATTCGAGGCGACCGGCATGGCGCGAACCGGTTTCCTCTTCGGCATGGCGGTCCCGCTCGCGCTGCTCGCGGGGAACCTCGTGCTCGGGTACGGAGGCATCCTGGTCACCGCGATCCTCTTCGTCTGGGTCGGGGTCGGCGTGATGCTCCTCCCGACCGCCGAGGAAGAAGTCTAACTCTCGTAGAGATCGTCGCCCTTCACGGACAACTCGACCCATTCGTCGATCAGCCGCACGTCCTCCAAAAGGACCGTGAGCATCTCGCTCGATTCGTCCTCGACGAGGAACGCGTCGAGCATGTCCTCGGCCTCCATCGTGTCCCGCACGATCCCGACGAACTCCCCTTCCGAATCGATCACGTTCAGGCCCGTGAAGACCTCCGCCGCCGGACCGGACAGCGTGATGCGGTCCACGACGCCGCCGACAAAGCGGCGGCCGAGGCGCATGCGGCCCACGGAGCCCTCCCCGAGGACGAGGGCCTGCGGCTCCTCCGCAGCCACATAGCCGATCTCCACGCCTTCCGCGTCGACCACGGCCATCCCGACGAGGGACTGGCCCCTCCGCACCGCCACGAACCGACCTCCCAGGGACCCGCCATCGCGGGTCCACGGACATGCCGCTCTAACCCCCGCCGGCTAATGAAGCTTTTCGGGGAACGCGGTTCCACCAATTTGAGCCATGTAGTTATCAGGCAAGATATCCAAGTCGCTCGGTTTATACCCGAACACCGGGCATCCGACCGTCCGTCGCCCCTCCGGTCATGGAGGGCGATCCATCGGTTGGAGCTCATGGCCGGATGCCCCCTCTGCGAATCGGACGTTCCTGACGGGCGGCCCGCGTGCGACGTCTGCGGCCATCCGTTCGACCGAGCGTTGACGGCCCATGCCGCGCCCGAGCTGGTGACGAAGGCCCTCGAAGCGGCGCGCAAAGATCTCGTGGCCTCGATCCGGGACCGCGCGGACGGTTCGTTCGCCCGGGCCCTCCTCGAGCGGGCGGAACAGACGGAAGCCGCCGGGGACCTCGGCAGGGCCCTCGACCTCGCGCGCGCCTCGAGGCGCGCCCTTGAAATCGCGAAGCGCAAGGCGCGCGTGGCCGGCGCCCTCGCGCGCGCGGACCATGTCCTGAAGGAAGCGAAGGACGCGGGCATCGAGACGGTCGCATTCCAGCGGAACATCGACCAGGCGCAGGCCCTCGCCGGCCAAGGGAACTATGTCGGCGCGGACCGTCTCCTGCGTCGCGTCTCGATCCGCACTCTCGATCAGCGACGGGAGCGTGTTCTCCAGGGGATCCTCGACAAGGCGGAGGCCCGCGTGCGCTACGCGAAGGAACGCGGCGGGAACGTCGCGGACGCGGCGTCCGTCGTGTCGGAGGCCCGGGAGGCCCTTGCCCTCCGCGAATACCACCGGATCCGCGCCCTCGTGGCGAAGGCGATCGAGAAGGCGGACCACGAGCGGAAGTTCGCCCGCGCGCAGACGATCCTCGATCGGGCCGCCGGAGAGGTGGACGCCGCCCGGAAGGATGGCGTGAACATCACGGAGGCCCGCAAGGTCCTCACGCAGGCCCGCGATGCCCTGCGGCGCGGTGTATTCGCGGACGTGGCCCTCCTCGCCCAGAAGGCCCGGAACCAGCTGCGCGAGGCGCGACGGTTCGCCGGTGCGGAGGCGGCCCTGAGGGAGTCTGATCGGGAGGCGTCCCGGGAGAAGCGCAAGGGGACCGACGTCACGAGGGCCGACACGATCTTGGACGAGGCCCGACGCGCCCTCGATGCGAAGGACTACGCGAAAGTGCGAACCCTCGCGAAGGATGGCCACGACGCGGTCCGCGAGGCCGCGCGGCTCAAGAGCGTCCAGGATGCTTTCGCGAGCCTCCAGCTCGACGCGGAGGACCTGCGGAAGCTCGGGGCGGATGCGGCGGAGTTCGAAGCGACCCTCGTCGATCTGACACGGGCCCTCGAGACGAAGGATCTCCCGACCGCGCGGCGACTCGTGTCCCGAGCCCGCCACGCCGCCGAAACGACGAGGGAGCAGCACTACCGCTCCGTGATGGAACGGTCTCTCAATATCATCCTGACGAACGCGACGCGGGGTCTCGATCCCGCGGTGGCCCGTCAGCTCCTCCGAGATGTCGACGACGCGATCTCCATCGGCCACCAAGTCGACGTCCAAGCGCTCATCGACACGCGCATGGCGAGCGCGGATGCCGAGGTCGAGGGGAAGCTGAACGAGCGCGTCCTCCAAGCGCGGGACGATATCGTTGGCCTGCGTCAGGCCGGGCAGCTCGACACGGTCGCCCTCGAAGGGAAGCTTGCGGACTCTGCGATCGCGATCCAGGAGCACCGGTTCCTCCAAGCGGACGCGTTCCTCGATGGGATCGAGCACGACATCTACGCGACCCGGGAGATGCTCCGATCCGCGGCGGCAGAGGTGCTGGGCGAAGCCCGCGGCGTCGTCGCGCGCGGGAAGGCGGACGGGATCGCCGTCGACGCGGCCCTGCGCATGCTCCACGATGCGGAGACCTCGTACTCCGAGGCCCGCTACGGCGACACGATCTACGCCGGCAAAGCGGGCATCTCCGAGGTCGAGGAGGTTGCCCGGATGGCCGCGGACACGCTGCGGAAGGGCGAGGCGGAGGATGTGCGCGCGAACCTCGAGCGCACGGAGGCGATCCACCACCGCATGGAGGCGATCCACTCCGAGATCGCCGACCTCGTCGCGCATAACATGAATCTCTCCATGGCGGTCGATGCCCTCGCCGCCGCGGGGAAGGCGGTCGAGCGGGGTTCCCTCGCTGAGGCGGAGCGGCTCGTTGCGTCCGCGGAAGGGATTGTCCAAGGCGTGAAGGTCACCCTCGAGCGACAGGCCCACGACGAGGTCGCCCGAGCGCGAAGTGCAATCGACGAGGCGGCGAAGGAAGGCGTCGAGGTCGGGCACATGGCGGTCCTCCTGAAGCAGGCAGAGGTCGCCCTGGAGAAAGGCCGGCCGACCGCCGCGATGGATGCGGTGGCCAACCTCGAGCGGCAGCTCGCGGAGAAGCGGCGGGAGCGGTACCAAGAGGAGCAGCGCCGCACCCTCGTGAAGGCGCGCAACGCCGCGACGAAGTTCATCACGGTCAAGAAGCTGATCGAAGACCTGCGCAAGGCGGACATCGACATCACGGGCGCGGAGGAGAGCCTACACGCCGCGGAACGGGCCCTCGAGCTGAAGGCCTTCGATGACGTCGACACGATCCTCACGGACCTCGACTCGACCGCGAAGGAGCTCATGGACGAGCTCATCGCGGCCGCGAGGAACCTGAATACGCGAGCGGAGCGGCGCATCCACGACGGCCAGGCGGCCGGGATCGACGTGCACGACGCCGTCGAGATGCTCGATCGCGCGGAAGGTCATTTCCAGCAAGGCGAGTACGCGGAAGCGGTGGAGCATGCCCACGCATCGGAGAAGAAAGTCGTCGAGGCGCTCCGTGCGTTGGAGGCCTCGAAGGAGTCGGAACGCCGGCGCGCGATGGAGGGTGCCCGCGCGGAGGTGGCGAACCTCCGGAAGACGATCGCGGACCTCGCTCGCGCGGACATCTCGATCCTCGGGGCGGACCAGGCCCTCGCGCGGGCGGATGCTGGATTCGAGGCGGGCCGCTACGACGACGTCGCGCGGGAACTCGAGGAGACGAAGGAGATGGCCCACGGCTTGACCCTCGGCCTCGAGGCGGCTGCGAAGGACCTCGTGTCCACCGTGGAGCGCGAAGTGGAAGGCGTCCGATCGTCCGGGATGGACCCGGGCCGGGCGGACATGGTGCTGCTCAACGCCCGCGAGGCAATCAAGGATCGCCGGTTCGTCGAGGCGATCGAATACAAGAAGGTCATCGAGGACATCCTCGACGAAGCGAAGCAAGCGCAGATCGCCCGCGGAATGAAGGACAACCTCACGGAACTGCGCGCGAAGGTCGAAGCCCACGCGAAGCTCGGGGCGGACGTGCGGATGGCCTCCGAGCTGCTCGTAAAGGCGGAGGCCAAGGCGGAATCCGGGGAGCTCGAGGACCTCGGTGGGTTCGCGAAGCGGATCGAGGAAGAGGTCGAGATCGCTCGACGCGCCCACCTGGGGTCCCTCGTCGACTCGTTCCTGCCCGTCATCGAGGAAGGCGAGTCCCTCGGCCTGCGCCGGGAGGATCTCGATGAGCTCCGATCCCACGCGGCCGACGCCGCTGCGGCGGACGACCTCGAGGAAGTCTATCGGCTCAAGGGGGACCTGCGGGAGCAGCTACTCGAGGCGAAGCGCCGCACGCTCCTCAAGAGGTCGATGGACGAGGTCCGAGCCCTCGACGACATCGTCGTGAGTTCGGAGCGGCTCGGGATCCCCGCAGACCTCGCGCGGACCCACCTCGAGGGCGCGCGCAAGGCGATCGTCGCGGGCGATGTCGACGGATTCCAGCAGGGCCTTGCGGACGCGCGGTCGGCCCTCGAAGAGTCGCGGACGAAGCACTTCATGGACAGGTACGAGTCCCGTGTCCACGCCGTCTCGACGATGATCGCGAACGCGAAGCGACTCGGCGCGCAGCTCGGGGACGCGGAGCAGTCGCTCGAGCAGGCGGAAACGGCGTTGAGAGCGAGCGACCTCGCGATGGCGGACATCCTGATCAAACAGGCCGAGGTCTCCATCGGTATCCAGATCCAGAACTTCATCAAGAACCGCTATCCGAACCTCGCCCTCCGCCTGCCGTCGTCGGGCCTCCAGGCGAACGAGTGGAACCAGTACGTCTTCCAGGTCGAGAACCGCGGCAAGCTGCCCGCACGGAATGTCGAGATTCAATTGGCGGGCGATTTCGAGGCGAAGGGCATCCAGCCGATCCCGGAAATCGGCGTTGGGGAGGTCGTCCCCGTGCGCGTGGGGGTGAAGCCGAAGGAGCCGGGGCAGGTGCCCATCGCGGTCGGGATCTCGTACCAGCGTCTCTTCGATGAGAACCGCTACGAGCTGCGGGACACGAAGGACGTGAAGGTCGAGCCCGAGACGACGTACCTCGTGGAGGACGTCTTCCTGATCCATGGTGACGGCCGCCTCATCGCGCACCACAGCCGCAAGTTCCGCGATGAGATCGATGAGGACATCTTCTCCGGCATGCTAACGGTCGTCCAGGACTTCGTCAAGGACTCGTTCAAGTCGCGTACGCGGGTCGGCATGAAGCGCCTCGACTTCGGGGAC
>Ga0209640_10003488_pt1 | contig 13739 bp, 13 predicted proteins | sample RifCSP10_1_FD_184018 | JGI IMG/M metagenome (GOLD analysis project Ga0209640, IMG submission 184018) | Soil microbial communities from Rifle, Colorado - Rifle CSP2_sed 10_1 (SPAdes) (version 2) | ecosystem: Environmental > Terrestrial > Deep subsurface > Rock core/Sediment | place: Rifle...
CCGCCTCGAGGAGGCGCTCGGCGAGGTCCTCCGGGGTCGCGCCCGGTCCAACCGACCACTCGATCTTCGTGCGCTGGCGCTCGCGTGCGAACGAGCGAGCCGCCTCGATCGCCGAGCCGACGCCTTCGGGCTCGAGCCTGGGCTTGCCGACATTGATCCAGGACGGGGTGACGAAGTAGCGAACGCCGTTGCCCTCGATCCGCTCGAAGGGAGGCTTCGGAGCGGGCAGGTAATCGCCAGGCTGGAGGGCGAAGAGACGTTGCTCACGCGGGAGCTCCACCGCGGCTCGCAGCGCTTGTGCGGCGTGCGCCCGGTGGGAGTGGGTCGCCTTCCAGGCATCTCCCAGCTCCGCGACCGTCGCGTCGAGCCCCGAGGGAACGACGATCGGGTCGTACCCGAAACCCTCCGTTCCGCGCGGCTCGAGGGCAACCGAACCATCCATGGTCCCGCGACCACGAAGCTCGCGTCCGTCGGCGGCGAGTACGACGAGCTCGCAGACGTAACGGGCGCTGCGATTCTCGACGCCGTCGAGCTCGGCAAGGAGTCGCGCGACGCCGTCCGAAGCCCAGCGTGCGGACTCGACGCCCGGGCGCCCTCCGAGCGCATCGACCTCGACGCCCGAGTCCTCGCCGGCGACCCAATCGGCAGGTGCCGCGTATGCCCGGCCGTGCCTCGCTTTGACTCGTGCGTTGTCCAGGAACGTCGCGCCGTCCTCGACCGGTTCGTCGGGCATCTCCAGCAGCTCGACGTCCCAGCCCGGTAGCGCAGCGCGCAGCTCTCGGAGCTTGTTCTCGTTCCGAGACGCCAGCATCAGGGTCGGGCGTGGTGCGTCGGGGCTAGATATGTCTCGCCCCTACGAAGCAGGCGCTGCTGCGGCTTCGAGCTGTGCGGCCGTGAGCTTTCCGATCCCGCCGGCGGCGAGATCGAGCAGCTCGTCGAGCAGCTCCCGAGAGAACGGATCGCGCTCGGCCGTCGCCTGAACTTCGACAAGGCGCCCGTCGCCCGTCATCACGACGTTCATGTCGGTCTCGGCATTCGAGTCCTCCGCGTAGTCGAGATCCAGCACCGCCTCGCCGCCGACGATGCCGACCGAGACCGCCGCGATCGAGCCGGTCAGCGCCTTCGAGAGCCCGAACCGGTCGAGCGCCCGGCTCGCAGCGATCCACGCGCCGGTGATCGAGGCACAGCGGGTGCCACCGTCCGCCTGGAGCACGTCGCAGTCGAGCCACAGCGTGCGCTCGCCGAGCGCTTCGAAGTCGCAAACCGAACGCAGCGCGCGGCCGATGAGACGCTGGATCTCCACCGTGCGCCCGTCGGGGCGTCCCCGCGACACGGCACGTTGTGTGCGCTCGCCGGTCGCGGCGGGGAGCATCGCGTACTCCGCCGTCATCCACCCGCGCCCGCTCTTGTAGAGCCAGCGCGGCACCCCCTCTTCCACGGTGGCCGTGCAGAGCACCAGGGTCTTGCCTTGGCCGTACAGGACGCAGCCGTGCGGTTGCTCGAGGTAGTCCGTCTCGATGTCGAGGGGGCGGAGCTCGTCCGCGCGCCTGCCGTCCGCTCTCACGCCGCGGCTGCCTCGAGCGCAGCGACCTCGACGTGCTCGGCTGCGTCGATCGGGAGCTGCAGGAACCGGCGGCCCATCTCGCGGAAGAGCGCGGGGTCGCCGGTGGTCATGAAGCGGTAGGCGCCTTCGCGCGACTCGGCGTTCTCGATTCCCTTGCGTTCGAGCGTCTCGGCGACCTCGCGCGCAGTCTCGTCCGCGGAGAACACAAGCGTGACTCCCCTCCCGAACACGCGCTGAAAGATCGGGCGGATCAGCGGGTAGTGGGTGCATCCGAGGATGACCGTGTCCACTCCCGCCTCCTTCAGAGGCACCGCGTACTCACGCACGGCGGCCGCCGTCTCCTCCCCGAACGGGTCGTCGCCCTCGATCAGCGGCACGAGCCGTGGGCAGGCGACGGATACGACGTCGACGCCCGCGTCGAGCCCACTCACGAGGTCCAAGTAGCGCCCGCTCGCGACGGTCGCCTCGGTGGCGAGCAGGCCGATGCGTCGGTTGCGCGTGGCCAGCACCGCCGCGTGAGCTTCCGGGGCGAGCACGCCGACGACCGGGACGGAAAGCTGTCGCTGAAGAGCGGGAAGCGCCGCCGCCGTCGCAGAGTTGCACGCCGCGACGATCAGCTTGACCCCCTGCTGCTCGAGGTAGCCGGCGATCTCCGCCGCGAAGCGCCGTATCTCGTCGAGCGGGCGCGGGCCGTATGGAAGCCTCGCGCCGTCGCCGAGGTAGACGAAGTCCTCGTGCGGCAGTGTGACGAGACATTCGTGGAGGACGGTCAGGCCGCCCATGCCGGAGTCGAAGACGCCAATCGGGCGGGAATCCATGAGGGCGGAGTGTAGATGGGTGATCGGCAACTCCTCGTCGCGCCGCGGGACCGGTGTCTGACACCGCGACGCATATGCGGCACGGCAAACCCGCATGCCAACTGAAAGAACTGTTGCGTCCCTAACAATTGGTGTCAGACACCACTCACAAATCTGTGTCAGATACCAGGAGGGGCGCTACTCTTCGGCCTCGTGATGAAGGCCTGCCTAGCGGGACTCGCGGCCGCGCTCGTCCTCGTCGTCGGAAACGCGCCGGCGGGGACGCTTGCAAAGCAGGACGTCCTGATTCCGATGGACGACGGGGTCTCGATCGCCGCGACTCTCTACGTCCCGAACGGCACGGCACCCGCCGGCGGTTGGCCGGCCATCGTATTCCTGCACGGGCTCTCGGGGAACCGCCAGCAGATGAACGCGCTCGTGGAGGGCTACGGGTTCGTCGACCAGGGCTACGCGCTCTTGAGCTTCGACGCGCGCGGTCACGGAGAGTCGGGCGGACTCGTCGGCATCGACGGGCCCCGCGAGGTCGCCGACACCCGCGCCGTGCACGCGTGGTTGGCTGCCCGCTCTGACATCTCCGATACGAGAATCGGGGCCTGGGGCATCTCGTACGGCGGCGGAGCGATCTTCAACTCGCTCGTCGCCGGCGTCCCGTGGGCGGCGGTGGTCACCGTCGAGACCTGGACCGACCTCTACTCGGCGCTCATGCCGCAAGGCCTCGTGAAGTCCGGGCTCGTAGCAGGGCTCGCAGGCTCGATTCCACCCGCGAAGCGCGAGCCGTCACTCGATGCGATCCAGGCGGCAGCGTTCGCCGGCAACGCCGCAGTCGTGCGTCCGTGGGCCGAGGCGCGCTCGAGCCTCTCGAAGCTCAGCACCGTGACGACGCCCGTCTTCATGGCGCAGGGTCGTCGCGACTTTCTGTTCGGGATCGACCAAGCCTCCCGAGCGCTCCAGCGTCTAGCCGGGCCCAAGCTGCTCTACCTCGGGCTCCACGGCCATGCGCCGTCGACGTTCCCGGCATCCGACACCGCTGCGCTGATGACGCAGATCCGCGCATGGTTCGACTGCTACCTGCGAAGCGGGGCATGCGCACGCGTTCCGGGCGTCTCCGTGGCTCCAGAGGGCTCGACGCAGGCGGCACCGTGGAACGCGTCTCTGCCCAGGACGACAACTTCGACGTTCGCGCTCCCCGGCGTCACAACGTTCGCCAAGAGCGGGAAGGCGGTTCGCACGACGGCACCACTCCGGAAAGCGATCGAGATCTTCGGCTCGCCGACGGTGACGACCTCGGTCGCCGCAAGCGGCGGCTGGTCGCGTCTCGTCGCTGTGCTCACGGCACGCACGCCGAAGGGAAAGGAGATCGTCGTCAGCGCCGGTGGCGTCCCGACGAAGAACGGCGCGCGCACCGTGACGATCCAGCTCATCAACCAGGCGACCTTCGTCCCCAAGGGCTCGAAGCTGACGCTCACGCTTGCGTCGTCGTCGACCGCTCAATCGACGTCGAACCTGCTCTACCTCGACTTGCCCATGGCCCCGAGCGCGCGCGTCCGGGTCGGGACGGCGGTCCTCAAGATCCCAGGGCTGCGGTCGCCGGTCAGCAAGTGACCGCACGGGTCGCGGTCGCAGGGATCGTCGCGCTGGCCGTGGCGGCGGGGGCGGGGGCGGCTCCCGCAGCCGACCCGGGAGTGACGCCGACCAGCGTTCTCGTCGGCGGCACCGTCCCGCTCACCGGCGAGGCGGCGGCTTTCGGAGCTGTCGGACCGGGAGCGAAGGCGTACTTCGACTACGTGAACGCCAAGGGCGGCGTCAACGGGCGCACCGTCGAGTACCGTTATTACGACGACGCGTACAACCCGGCGCAGACGGTTCAGCTCACGCGCCGGCTCGTGGAGCAGGACAAGGTGTTCGCGATCTTCAACAGCACGGGGACCGCGAGCAACCTCGCGATTCGCGACTACCTGAACGCGCAGAAGGTTCCGCAGCTCTGGGTCGGGGACGGCTCGCAGGCGATCGGCAAGAGCTTCACCCGCTACCCGTGGACGATGGGCTTCCTCATGAGCTATCGCGGCGAGGGCGACGTGTACGGCGCGAACCTCGTCAAGACGCGTCCGCGCGCGCGCATTGCGGTCCTGTACGAGAACACGGAGCTCGGCCTCGACATGCTCACCGGGCTCACGCGAGCGATCGCCAACAAAGGGCCGAAGATCGTCGCGAAGCAGTCGTACGAGTTCACGGGCGCGGACGTCTCCGGCCAGGTTGCGCTGCTGAAGGCATCGGGCGCGGACACCCTGATGCTCTTCACGACGCCCAAGTTCTTCATCAACGCCATCACGGCGACCCACAAGCTCGGCTGGAAGCCGCAGGTGTACATCGCGGCCATCTCGATCGAGCCGACGATCATGGGGATCGCACGACTCAATGCGCCCGAGCTGACGAAGGGGGCGCTCTCGATCGCGTTCGTCAAGAACCCGAACGATCCGATTTGGGCGAAGGACCCGATCGTCGCGCTCTACCGCTCGATCATGAAGAAGTACAACCCGTCGGGCCGGCCGACCGACGTCTACAACTGGTACGGGATGACGGTCGCCTGGACGATGGTCGAGACCCTTCGCAAGGCGGGGAAGAACCTCACTCGAGCTGGGCTCCTGAAGGCTGCGCAGAGCCTCGACACCACGGCGAACCCGTTCATGCTCCCGGGCATCCGCTTGAAGACCTCGCGGACCGACTACCGGCCGATGGAGCACGTGTACCTGTATCGCTACGACAACAAGCAGTGGGTAAAGGCGAGCAGCCTCCTCCGTGCGAAAGGATGACCTCGTACCCCCGCTGTGAAAGACTCGGCACTCTCAGAGGAGGGCAGATGAAAGGACGAATCTCGACCGTTGTGATTGGAATCGCCACCCTGGCGGCGCTTATCGCAGTGCCCGCCGCACTCGCGGCGTACACGTCGCCGAAGCTGCAGATCACCCAGGCGGGCGCGACCTCCACGATCAAGGTGACGCTCAGCCCGGACGACGATCCGACCGCGAGCGTCCGGATCTACGCCCCGTCGGGGACGCAGCTCACCACGACCCAGGCCCCCGGCACGGTTCTCGGGCCCGTCAAGGCCATCGTGAAGGCGCTCGATCTCGCGGGAGCGGATCTCCCGCTCGAAGGCCAGCTCGTCGTCACGGCGCCGGGTCAGATTCCGGCAGCGACGGTGACGCAGTGCACCGGCGGCGCGACGCCGACGGCGATCTGGGCGATGGTGCTCACCGCCGCCGGACAAACCTTGACGGTGCCGACGTACCTCGTCCCGACAGCAGGAGCCCAGACGGCGCTCGGCCCGGCGTACATCCAGATCTGCCTGCCGCCGCCGGATCTGCCTCCCGGCACGCCCGGGCGCGCGACCTTCGGCGCCAAGGTGTACAGCGCCGAGCTGGCGATCAACGGCGTCTTCAGCACCATCGCCGTCGGTGCATGGGTCAGCTTCTGGACTCCGTACACGCCGCTCGTGGGCCAGGTGAACGTCGCAGGCACGGTCGCGTCGCCGGCCGCGATCGCACCCGGCGCGGTGACTCTCGCCGCGAAGAAGTCCGGCAAGGGCGCGACTCTCAGCGGCTCGGTGACCCAGGCGGGACAGGCTCGTGGTGGCGCAACGGTGACGATCTTCGGGGCAGCGAAGAAGACCGGCCTCAAGCGGCTGGGCAAGGCGAAGGTTGCCGCGAACGGACGGTTTACGTTCAGAGCCAAGACAGGAACGTTCTTCCGCGCAAACGCAGTCGCGGCCGCGGGCTCGGCAGCGCCGCTCTGCACGCAGCTCACACCGTTGCTCGCGCCCGTTCCGTGCGTGAACCCGACGGTGAACGGGTTCACGGCGCAGAGCAAGGTCGTCAAGAAACGATAGAACCGTGGGGTCTGACCCCGTGGGGTCAGACCCTTCCGCTACGGGGTCAGGCCCCACGGGTCTGACCCCTGCTGGACCCTATGCTCGGCTGATGCCCGCGACCGTCCGACTCGGCACGTGCAGCTTCGCCGACGAGGGCCTCGTCAAGACGTGGTATCCACGCGGAGTCTCGACGTCGAAGGCGCGGCTCGAGTACTACGCCGTGCGCTTCGACACCGTCGAGGTGGACTCGCCCTACTACCACCTCCCCGATCCGGCCGTCACGGGACGCTGGGCGCAGCGAACGCCGCCCGAGTTCGTCTTCCACGTCAAGGCGCACGCCTCTATGACCGGGCACGAGCCGGCCGAGCAGGAGCAGGCGTTCGCCGAGTTCCGCGCCTCGATCGAGCCGCTCGAGCTCTCGGGGAAGCTCCGCGGAGTCCTCCTCCAGTACCACCCGCGCTTCGTCAAGTCGGCGGAGGCGAAGGACGAGCTCGCCCGCGTCCGCGAGCTGCTCGACCCGCTCGTCCCACTCATCGAGTTCCGCCACCGCTCGTGGCTCGAAGAGGACGAGCGCGCCGAGACCTTCGCGTTCCTCGAGCGCCACGGGCTCGCCTACGTGTCGGTCGACGCTCCGCGGACACGAGCCTCGAACGTCGTGCCTCCGCTCGCCGCGGCGACGCACCGTGTCGCCTACGTCCGCTTCCACGGCCGAAACGCGAAGACCTGGAACATCCGCTCGGAGAAGTCGTGGCAGCGCTTCGACTGGATGTACTCCGCGGAAGAGCTCGCCGAGTGGGTAGAGAAGCTGGCGGGCCTCGCCGAACAGGCGGACGAGGTCTACGCCCTCTTCAACAACAACCGGGACGACTTTGCCCCTCGCAGCGCGGCAATCCTGCGCGATCTCCTCGACAGAGCCGGAGTCGCAGCGACCGGAGGCATCGAGCCTCCGCCCGAACGACCGACGCTCTTCTAACATCGCTCCGTGTCGACTCGATCTATCCGGTACGCGAAAACGGTGGACGGGTTCCACATCGCGTACGAAGTCGTCGGCGACGGCCCATTCGACCTCGTGTACGTGTCCGGTTGGTTCTCGAACCTCGAATGCATCTGGGAGATGCCCGACCTCGGCGAGTTTCTCAGGGAGCTCGCAGGTTTCTCACGGCTGATCGTCTTCGACTCACGAGGTGCTGGCTTGTCCGACCGCCCCTCCACGAGCGACTCCATGGCGCTCGAGGTGAGCATGGACGACATTCGCGCTGTCATGGACGCCGCCGGAAGCGAACGCGCAGTCCTGTTCGGGTCGGACGAGGGGGGCGCCCGGTGCGTGCTGTTCGCAGCATCGCATCCGGCACGGACTACGGCGCTCGTCACGTTCGGCATCTGGGCGAAGTACAGCGCGTCCTGGGACTATCCATGGGGGTGGCCGGAAGAGCGGCTTCACGCGTTTCGGTCGCTCATCCAGAACAAGTGGGGAACGGAGGAGTTCTGGAGAACAGACACCTATCTGGCGGCGTCGCCCATTCAGTCCGACCCGGACCGAGTCCGCGCATGGGCTCGCTACGCGCGACTGTCGGCGAGTCCCGGAGCGGCGTTGGCGATCGACCGAGTGGCTGCCGACCTCGACATCCGGGCCGTTCTCCCGACGGTTCGTGTCCCGACGCTCGTGATGCATCGGACAGCCGACACCTCGGAGGCGGTCGAACAGGCCCGCTACATCGGCGAGAGAATCCCGGGCGCGGAAGTTGTCGAGCTTCCCGGCGACGAGCACGCTCCCTTCATGGGTGACACGGGCGCCGTGTTGGACCACTTGCGCACCTTCATCGGAGCCATTCGCGAGGAGGAAGCGGAGTTCGATCGGGTGCTCGCCACGGTTGTATTCACCGATCTCGTGGGTTCGACGGAGCACGTCGTCGCTCTCGGCGACCGAGCATGGCGGGATCTGGTGGAACCCCATCACGCGACGATCCGTCGCCTTCTCGTTCGCTACCGAGGCACCGAGGTCGATACGGCAGGCGACGGATTCTTCGCAACCTTCGATGGGCCTGCCCGTGGAGTCCGCTGCGCCCAGGCGATCGTCGACGCAGTGCACTCACTCGGACTCGAGGTCCGCGCGGGGGTACACATGGGTGAGGTCGAGACGATCAACGACAAGGTGGGCGGAGTGGCTGTGAACATCGGGGCACGGATTGCCGCGATGGCAGGGCCCGGCGAGGTGCTCGTCTCCTCGACGGTCAAGGACCTGACGGCCGGATCCGGCCTCGCCTACGAGGATGCCGGTGAGCACGAGCTAAAGGGTATTCCCGGCGCGTGGCACGTCTATCGGGTCGCGATACCTGTAGCAACGTAGTGCTCGTGCGACAGACCCGCCGCCTGCGCGAGTGTGCGGAAATGTCCCTTGACTGACGAGCGCCCGGCGTCGGACCGGCGGAGATCGATGGCGCAAGCTGGAACTCCCTGAAGGGCCGGTCACTGATCTCGCGATCGAGCCCGACCGGCCGAACCACCTCTACGCCAACGTCGAAGTCCGGGGCTTGTTCAGGAGTACTGATGGTGGTCGAACGTGGCGCGGAGCAATGACGCCGAGCAAGTACGGCGGAGAAATCGCGACCACCGTCTTCGACCCGCTCACGCCGGGGGTGCTCTACGTAGGAACGGGGATCGGGATCTGTTCAACCAAGAACGGCAGCGCGTCGCGGCACGTGTACAGCGGCCCGGACGACCGCAACGGACATGTCCACGCGATTACGGTCGACCCGAGGAATCTGGGAACGATGTACGCAGTCACGTACTGCGAAGGAATCAACAAGTGTCGCGACAGTGGCCGAAGCTGGCGGCCAATCAATAGCGGCTTCGTTCCGGGCTGTCGGTCGCCGTACGATCTCGAGGTCGACCCACGCGACCCGAGCGTGCTCTACGCCCTGACACCCGATGTCGGTCTGTTCAAGAGCACGGACGGCGGTCAACACTGGAGTCGAGCGTCGCAGCCGTAAGCGTGTCCGCTACCACCCACGGCTAGCTCCGACAGGAGGTCAAGCTCGCTTGCGCGCATGTGCTCTCGCCAGACCGACGACTAGCGAACCTGTGGTCGCCCTTCAACAACACCCGCGACGACTTCGCGCCGCGCAGCGCGATGATCCTCCGCGACTTGCTCGACCGCGCCGGGGTTCCGGCTAACGGAGAGATCGAGCCGCCACCCGCCGCTCCGACGCTCTTCTGAACCCGCGAACCGACGGGTCTCCGACGACCACCGTGTGTGAAGTCTCGTTCGTGAACTCGTGCACGGTTCGAGTGGGCACGAGCGCCACTGACGGCCGCTGATCGTGTTCGACGCAGAGCGGTCCCATCGTCAGCGTCTCGCATCCCGGCACGGTGCACTGTGTGACGATCGGCATGAGCTGTCCATACCCCTCTTTCGTGTCCCCTAACCAGTCGGAAGCATTACATCTACAGTCGCCGCGTGCGCGTTCTCTCTGTCACTCACGGGCCGAGCGTTCCCGGCGGCGTCTTCGAAGAGGTCGTCGAGGCAGCGGGATACGACCTCGAGCGCTGGTCGGTTCCAGAGGGGGAGCCGCCCGACGCCGCGCGTCTCTACGACGCCGTGATGGTCTTCGGCGGCGCCATGCACCCGGACCAGGACGACCATTTCGCGTGGCTCGGGCGAGAGGAAGAGTTCCTCGAGGACGTGCTGTCCGAGGGGGTTCCGGTCATCGGCGTCTGCCTCGGAGCGCAGATGCTGGCCCGTGCGACCGGCGCGAAGGTCGGCCCCGCGAGCACACCCGAGATCGGCTGGCTCGATGTCGGGCTGACTGCGGCGGGTATGGCCGACCCCGTCCTCGGTGTCCTACCTCCCCGGCCGACGGTGTTCCAGTGGCACCACTACACGTTCGAGATCCCAGACGGCGGGGTCGAGCTTGCCCGCAGCGACGTCTGCACTCAGGCCGTTCGCTTGGCACAGCCCGCCTGGGGCATCCAGTTTCACGCGGAGGTGACGCTGCCGATGTTGAAGGCGTGGGCGAGCGAGCTACCCCACGATCTACCGATGACAGCGGAGGCGTTCATCGAGTCCGCCACCTCGGAGATCACGCGGTCGAACGACCAGGGTCACGCTCTGTGCGCGGCGTTTCTCCGAGAGGCAGCGGCTCGCTAGGAGGGAACCACGCGCGACCACTCGTGCCACGAGCCCGCGTAGTTCCGCGCCTCGTAGCCCGCGCCTCGAAGAACCTGGGCGGCAAAGTCGGATCGCATCCCCGTGTGGCAGTAGGCGATGACCTCGGCGCCCTCGGGCAATCCAACGAACGCGCGAACGTCATCTGCGCTCCGGCACTCGAGGAGTCGCTCGAGCGGGAGATTTACAGCGCCCGGGATATGACCTTGACGCGGGTCGCAGTGCGCGCCCGCTTCGCCGGCAAACTCCGGAACCGTCCGCACGTCGACGAGTACGAAGTCGTCGTCGTCGAGGCGCCGCCGCAGCTCCTCGAGCGTCACGTCCTCCATTGGCTCAGGAACTCGAGGAGAGTCGCGTTGAACAGCTCGGGCTGGTCGGCGCTCAGGAAATGGCCCGCTCCCGGGAAGACCTTGAGCGATCCGTCGAGCGCGTTCGATGCGAGCTCGCGCGATTCGTCGACCGACACGATTGGGTCCTGGTCGCCGACGCACACGAGCAGCGGCCCGCCGAACGAGGCTGCGACCCCCGACAGGTCCATCCGGTCGCGCATCGCTTCCTGGGCGACCGCCAGGTCCTCTGCCTCTTCTTCCGTGTCCAGGTCATCGGGCACGCCTCGGGCGCGGAGAACGGCGATCTGATCGTCGCGCTGGCGGCGCCGGTCGAAGGTATCCGCGTCCGCCCGCGACCCAACGAGCACCATTCCCAGCACGCGCTCCGGCGCTCTCCGGGCGAGCGCGAGCGCGCAGTAGCCGCCCATCGACGCGCCCACGGCGACGAACAACCCATCGTGGTCACGGAGAAGCTGAGCCGCCCAACCGTCGATCGAGGAGCCACGCCTGTACAGGTGCGGGACGATCGGCACGAAGCCGGACTCGCGCAGCGCAGTGACCTGCGGCACCCACATGCGCTCCGACAGCGGCCACCCGTGGAGCAAGAAGACCTTCATGCGCGCTCCACGAGGACCGCATCTGCGAGCTCCGGAGCGTCGGTCCAGCCGTGACCCGCGCCCGCGACTCCCATGGCCTCGGCCAGATCGGCGAGAAGCTCTCGCGTGGGCGGAAGATCGGCCGGCGCCGGAGCCGTGCGTGCGATCCGGCGCACGGCATCCGGATCGGCGCCGGTGAGTCGAGACACGACCGTAGGGTTCGCCGCGAGCCCGATGACATCGCCCGGCGGGAGAGGGCCGTAGAACTCCGGCACGGAGAGGTACTCGTCCACGATGCGCCCGCGCTCGAAGAGGATCATCCGCACGAGCTCGTCGCGCTCGACGCCGAGGAGCAGCGTGATCGCTCCCATGCGGTCGCAGAGCTCGCGAGCAAGGCGGCGGAGCATGTCCGGGTTGCGATCGCAGACATCGTCGTACACGGCGATCCAGCCGTTCCGAGGCGGCGCGACGAGTGAACCCCGCGACGCACCCGGGAGTCTCGGGACGAGCTGGCGCACAGCCTGCTCGACTCCACTGAGGTCGTCGGATTGGATGTGAATCGAGCCGAAGGAGGAAGCTTCTTGGCCGCCGATCCGGGTCTCGAGCTCCGAGACCGAGGCGGTCATGACGACGACCTCGTCGCGAAAGCCCCAGCGCCCGTACAGCGAGCGGGCAACCGTGTTCGAGGCGACGACCTCGAGATCGACGTGCTCGATGCCCTGTGCCCGAAGGGCGGAGAGCACTTCTCGCATGAGCTCGGTGCCGATTCCGGAACGACGAGCTTCGCGGGCGACGTACAGATCGGTGAGCGTCGCGAGCTTCGGCGTTCGCCGCCTCGCGAGCGCGAAGCCGACGGGCTCACCGTCGTCGTCCTCGGCGACGAACGCGATCTCCGACGCGAGGATCTCCGACACCTCGGCGAGCTCCTTCTCGGGATCGGACGGACCTTGGTGGATGGGCGGAGGGATCTCGTGGTCGAAGTCGCGCCAGAGCTCGGCGATCGCCTCGTAGTCGTCCGGGACCGCGCGACGGACGTTCACGTGCCAACCTCAGCCGGCTCGCGCCGCAGGCGAGCGTTCATCCAGCCATTCTCGCGCCCATGAGCAGGAACTGCGCCGACAGGTTCTGAAAGGGCGCGAACCGCTCGCCCATGCCGCGGACCTCCTCGATCGACACCAGACGACCGGCAGCGTAAAACGTCGAGACCGCCTTTCGCACGCCGAGGTCGCCGGCAGGCCACGCATGCGGCCGCGCGAGGTGGCGCGCCAGGAACCAGTCGGCCGTCCAGCGTCCCAGTCCGCGGACCGCTGTCAGCGCCTCGATGACCTCGTTGTCCGATTTCTCGGCGAGCGCGCCGAGATCGAGATCGGAGTGCGCGAGCTCGAGGACGTAGTCCGCCTTCGACCGCGAAAATCCGAGCACGGTGAGCTCTGCCGGACGCACCCGGCGCATGCGCTCGCGCGTCGGGAACTCCCACGCCCGGTCGTGACGGACGCCGAAGCGCTCCACGAGGTTGGCGCGGATCGAGGCTGCCGCGTGCAGCGAGATCTGCTGCGCGGTGATCGCGATCACCAGCGCCTCGAACGGATCCGGGCTCAGGGTCGGACGAAAGCCGGGGAGCGCATCGACGATCCTGCCCAGCTCGGCGTCACCCCCCGCCCAACGGCGAAATGCGTCAAGGTCGAACGGGAGCCCGAGCAGATGTGCAACCTCTCGAGCGGCCTCGGGGCTTCCGGGCTCGACCGAGACACCACCTGCAGCGGACGCAATGCGGACTTCCCGGCCGGCGACTACGCGATGGAGCCCACCTTCGTGCCAGACGGTCGCCCGATCGGAGCCGAAGTCGCGGAAGCGTGCCGTCGAGAGCTCGAAGTCGTACGGCTCGGGAACCTCGAGCAGCACGAGTCAGAGCGAGTGTTCGATCTCGTGGAAGTCCTCGAACGGCTCGAAGGGGATGCGGTTCGAGGCTAGGTGCGCGGCAAGACCGTCGCGAGCGAAGACGCGCGATGCTACGCGCGCCACGCACCGGTCGGAGTAGCCGTCCCCTACGTAGACGAAGTCTCCAAGACCGGCTACGTCCGAGCGCTTGCACGGCTCGCCGCAGACGTCGCAAACCGACTGCGCACGAAAGATCGCCCGCCATCCTTCCGGCTGCGGATCGAGGCGATTCGCGACCACACGGACATGGATGCCGTCGCGGGCGAGAAGCGGTTCGATGAGCTCATGGAACCCCATCGAGATGACAACGGGATCTCGCTGGACGACGAGCTCGGCGAAGCCAGGGCGGAGCGGAATGTTCCTGACCAGGAACGCGACGACTTCGTCGAGCGGAGCGCGAATGGTGGCCATCTCAACCGCGATGACCTCTTGCAGCGTGAGCTGCCGGCCGATCTCGGACTCCA
>Ga0209640_10003489_pt1 | contig 13739 bp, 10 predicted proteins | sample RifCSP10_1_FD_184018 | JGI IMG/M metagenome (GOLD analysis project Ga0209640, IMG submission 184018) | Soil microbial communities from Rifle, Colorado - Rifle CSP2_sed 10_1 (SPAdes) (version 2) | ecosystem: Environmental > Terrestrial > Deep subsurface > Rock core/Sediment | place: Rifle...
TACCTCGGACCCCCGTCGCGGCCGCTCCCGCCGCCCGCCCCGCGGGCAAGAAGAAAAAGAATGCTTAGGCCCGCGGCATGGCTCGTCGCCTGCCTCCTGCTCGCGGGCTGCGCGACACGCTTCGAGAACCACCCGCTGGCCGGCAGTCAGGGGAACCCGGAGCGCCGAGCCGTCGACGTGTCGCACGAGGAGCGGCCCCTGATCCTGGTCGCCGTGTCCGGTGGCGGCTCGCGGGCTGCCGCCCTGGGATGGGTAGTCTTGCGGGAGATCGCCAAGTTCCGGTACGCGGCAAGCGGCCAATCCCGGCGCTTGATCGACGACATCGGCGTCGTGTCGTCCGTCTCCGGGGGCAGCGTCATCGCCGCGCACTTCGCGCTCTATGGGCCCGAGGGGCTCGAGCGCTTTGCTCCAGACTTCCTCGTGCCCGACAACATGCGCACCCTCGGACTCGACGCGGTCAACCCCATCACCTGGTTCCAGCTCGCCGTCACGGGATCGTCCCGGATCGACCTCGTGGAGGAGCTGTTCGACAACCAGCTCTTCAAGCGAAAGACCTTCTTCGACCTCAATCAGCCGGGGAAGCCCTACCTGATCCTGAACGCGACGGACATGGCCTCGGGGGAGGTCTTCGCCTTCACCCCGAAGCGGTTCGACGACATCTGCTCGGACCTCGACAAGGAGCCGATCTCCGCGGGCGTGGCCGCCTCCTCCGCCGTCCCCGTCGTGCTCTCGCCCGTGGCCTTTCAGAACTTCTCGGTCACCCATTGCCAAGGCCGGCCGACGCCGCAGTGGATCACCACCAGGCTCAATGGACGCTTCGCCCCCTATCTCAATCTCGAGACGTTCAAGCTCGCCCGCTACGCGAACGATCTCCGGCAGGGCGAGAATGCGTTTCGAAAGATCGACTATCTGTACTTCCTTGACGGAGGGCTGGCGGACAATCTGGCCATTCACGGCCTCCTCGAGACCATCTCGTCGCCCTACGCGGCCCCCATCATCGCAGGCCAAAACTCCGGCCTCAGCGAGCGCAACACCATCCTCGATGCGCTGAACGCGGGAAGAATCAAGAAGCTGGCGGTGGTCGTCATCAACGCGCGTGCCGATGCCGCCAATACCATCTCGCAGACGGCTTCCCGGCCCGGGGTGGTGGAGATGATCGAAAGCGTGACGTCCATTCCGCTCTCTTCCACCACCTCGAGCGTCAACTCCCAGATGGACGTCCTCCTGGCCGAACTGAAAGCGGCAGGCGGGGGCGGAGCCGGAAATCCCCAATTCACGGGGCTCAAGGTCTACGGGGTGCAGGTCGACTTCGACCAGTTGCGGAGCAGCGACCCACGCCAGCGCGAGCTGCACATCAAGGCCAATGCCATCCCCACCGCGTGGTCGATCACCAAGGAAAACCGCGACGTGCTCGAGGAGGCGGGGACGATTCTCCTGCGTCAGCATCCGTGCTTTCAGCGGTTGCTGATGGACATGAACATCAAGGCGGAGTTCATCGATCCCGCTTTCGCCAAGGCAGGGTGCCGCCAGACCTCCGACTGACGAGCGATCGCGTGCCAGGCTGGGCGGGATACAGCACCGCGATTCGCTTCCGCGGCGGCCCACACATCCTTGCCCTGGCGAGGCCGGCGCTCGCCGCGAGTTGTCCCCTCGCCGACGGCCGGCTCATTCTCGCAGGGCTCTGGCCAGTAGTCCGCGGACGAGGAAGCGCTGGAGCCCGACTGCGATCAGATGGGAGGCGGGCTCGCGAGAATCGACGCCGCGGCGATGTCTCCCCAGGGCACCTCGAACACGCCCGGGAAAAGGGCGAGCGCGACTGGCACGGTGCGGCTTCTGGCGCTGATAGTCAACATGAACGCCCTCCGGCACCGCCCGCCCCCCTCGTGGCCCCCAGCCCCGTGACATAATCGCCCATACTCGGACGCTGGCCGCCCCAGGAGCCCGATGCCACAGTAAAGGGTCACGACCGTGGCCGGGCGCAGATCCGTGTCGAACAGATCCTGCTGCACGAACCGCGCGCGCTCGCCCAGGCCGGCGCGCCGGGCGGTGTCGATGCTGTCGGCCACCAGCTTCGGCTCGATCTCGATCCCGACGACGCCCCGGGCGCCGAAATGGCGGGCCGCCGCGATCACGAGCCGCCCGTCGCCCGAGCCCAGATCGTAGACCACATCGTTCGGGCCCACCGCGGCCAGCCGCAACATCTCGTCCACCACCCGGTACGGAGTCGTGACGAACGGCACCTCGGACTTCGGGTGGACCGGGCAGCCGCCGGGGCGACCGAGGCGGCCAGGGCCACGCCCGTCAGGAGGGCGCCCAGGCACCCCAGGGTGGCACCAGCCGTTCGATCTCGTGCCACGTCCGCTCAGGCCGGCCGGCAGGTCGAGCGGCGAGCGCCGCGGGCGGCGGCGAGGTCGAGCCAGCGGCGAAACATGGCCCGGGCGCCGGCGTTCATGACAGGGCCGCGCCCCGCCAGATCGGCGACGAGGCGGGCCAGGGCGCCCGCGCCCAGCACTCGTTCCAGATCCGCGGCGTAGGCGGGCACGGCGGCCCAGCGCTCGGCCAGATCCGCCGACACCTCGAGATGGAACTGCAGCCCGTAGGCGACCGGCCCCCACCGGAACGCCTGCGCCGGATAGAGGTCGCTCCGGGCGAGCACGACGCCGCCGGTCGGCACGTCGAAGGTCTCGTTGTGCCACTGTAGCGTGAGCAGCTCCGGCCCGGTGCCCGCGAAGACCGGATCGGTCATCGCCTCCCGCGTGAGGCTCACCGGCATCACGCCCACTTCCGGGCTCGGGCCCGGATACACCTTGGCGCCCAGGCTCACGGCCAGGAGCTGGCTGCCGAGACACACGCCCCAGTAGGGCAGGCCCGCGCGCACGGCGTCGCCGATCGTGCGCTTCTCGGCCCTGAGCCAGGGCAGCGTGGCGTCGTCGTTGACGCTCATGGGCCCGCCCATCGCGATGAGGGCGTCGAAGCCACGCCAGTCGGGCACGGGCTCGCCCTCGTCCAGCTCCACCCGATGGAGCGTCGCCCCGCTCGCCGCCAGCTCGTCCTCGTAGGCGCCGGGCGGCTCGCACGCGATGTGCTGCAGCACGAGGCAGCGCATGGACAGCTCAGCGCCGCCCGCTCAGCGCGGCCCCGGTCGCGGCGGCGGCGGCAGGCGCCCCGGCTAGCTCCACGTGAACGAGGATGCTGTGCACGGCCGCGCTCTCGGCGATATCGGTCTTGTCCCCGGGGTTGAGCGCGTTGACATTGGCGCCCCCCGGCTCCAGCTTCGGCCATCGCCCCTTGGGCGCCAGGATCACGCCCCGGGGGACGTCCTGCGAGATCCCGACGGGCACGGTGAGCTGCCCCGTGGCATTCCACAGCCGCGCATGGGCACCCTCGGCGAGGCCGCGGGCGGCCGCGTCGTCGGGATGGAGCAGCGCGGCCCGGGCGCCGAGAGCCTGGCCGACCCGCGGCTCGTTGGCGAAGGTGCTGTTCATGAGCCACTCCGAGGCCGGGCTCAGCAATCGCAGCATGCCGGCGGGAGGCCGCGCCTCCCAGCTCGGGCGAGGCTCGCGCGTGAGACCGGCGGCGACGTAACGCTCCGAGGCGATCTCGATGCGCCCGCTGGGCGTGTTGAACCGGAGATCGGCGAACTGCATGACGGGCTCGGGCGCCCAGTCCACCGTGCCCTTGGCGGCCAGCGACGCGAAGGTCTCCCCGATCCCGGTCTGCCCGAGCAGGGTGGCGATCATCGTCGGGTCGTCCTCGTGAAGCGCCGCGTCGGTGAGGTCCAGAGCGCCGGCCAGCCGCCGGAAGATCTCCTGATTGGGCAGCGCCTCGCCGAGCGGCGCCATCACCTTGACCTGGGCGGATACCGTCAGGTGAAAGTACGAGAGGACCAGATCGTCGAACTCGAGAAAGCTCGCGGCCGGCAGCACGATGTCCGCGTGATCCACGGTGTCGGTGTGGAACAGCTCGAGGGCGACGTGGAAGAGGTCTTCCCGCCGGAGCGCGGCGCGCAGCCGCGCCTGCTCCGGGCTCGAGGCCGCGATGTTGTTGTTCCACGTGAACAGCGCCCGGCTCGCGCTAGCGTCCTCGAGGCGGGCGGCCAGGTCCATGTGGCTGATGCTGCGCGGCTCGCCCTGGCAGAGGTGGGCGCCGGTGAGATAGTCCCCGTCGATGCCGCGCCCGCCAAAGCCGTTCAGGTAGAGCACACCCGCGCCCGGCTTGCCGATCATGCCGGTGGCCACGGGCAAGAGGCTGCACGCCCGCATCACGTTGCCCCCGAATCGCTGGCGTTGCAGCCCCTGGCCGAGCCACAGGAGCGACGGCCCCGCGGCGTAGTGGCGCGCCGCGGTGACGATGAGCGCGGCTGGCACGCCCGTCAGCCCTTCGGCCCACTCGGGCGTCGCGGCGGCGACATGGGGCTCCACCTCGGCCCAGCCGATGGTGTGGGCGTCGAGGAACGCGCGGTCCAGGCGCCCCTCGCGCGCGATGACGTGCAGGAGCGCGAACGCCAGGGCGGCGTCGGTGCCGGGGAAGGGCTGAAGATGAAGCGTCGCGCGGGCCGCCGTGGGGTGCCGGATCGGGTCGATGACGATGGTGGTGACCCGGGCGTCGTGGAGCCAGTGACGGTCCACGTGGGGGGCGCAGGCCGAGGGGTTGGCGCCCCAGACGATGACGCAGCGGCTGTCCTGGATCGTGCGGGGGTCGAAGCCCTGGAGCGAGTCGCCGAAGGCCAGCCCGAGCGCCGCGTGCCCGGCCTTGTTGCACACCGTGTCGGGATCGACCTCGACGGCCCCGATGCGGTTGAAGAAGCGCAGCGGGGCGTTCCCTGCGATCAGCGAGCATGTCCCGGTGTAGTGCGTCTGCAGCACCGCCTCGCCGCCGGCCGTGTCGAGGATCGGCCGGAGCGACGACGCCACGGTGGCCAGCGCCTCGGCCCACGAGATTATCTCGAAGCGCCCCTGGCCCTTGGGCCCCACGCGGCGTAGCGGGCGGAGGAGCCGGCGCCCCGGGTCGCGCCAGCCCCCGTTGTAACCCACCGCGCACTTGCCACAGAGCCAGCCGTGGCTCACCGGGTGCCGCGGATCGCCCAGCACCCGCTCGACGGCGTCTCCGTCGAGCTTGACGGTGATACCGCACGCATCGTAGCAGTCGCGGGGACACGTGGTCCGCACGGTCCGGAGCCCCGAGGTCACGCTAGCCCGGTCCGTGCATGAAGACACTGCGCGCGAGGCGGGCGGGCCGCGGGGCCCGGCCCCGCCCGGCGTCTTCTCGGCACATCTGTGAGCCAGGACACTAGCCGACCCGCACGTCGCGGCCCTGGGGCGTGCCGACCACCGCGCCGTGCTCGGCCGCCACCACGCCCCGCACCACGGTATGGGTCACCTCGGCGGTCACCGGGGCGCCGTCGAAGGGGGTGACGCGCACGCGGCTGTGGAGCCGATCCGCCACGATGCGGCCCGGCCGGCCGGTCCGGACCACGGTCAGGTCAGCGTCGGCCCCGATGTAGAGGCCGCCCTTGCCCGGCCAGAGCCCGTAGGCCCGCGCCACGTTCTCCGAGGTGAGGCGTACGTACTGCGCCGCGTCCAGCCGGCCGGCCTCCACGGCCGTCATCATGATGGGCACGCTGGTCTCCACGCCGATGAAGCCCGACTTGGTCTCCCAAACCGAGGCGCAGAGCTTCTCGTGGCCGTGGCGCGGCGCATGGTCGGTGGCCACCATGTCGATGGTCCCGTCGCGCAGCCCCTGCCAGAGGGCCTCGCGATCTGCCTCCAGCCTGAACGGCGGCGAGAACATGAGGATGGTCCCCCGGGTCTTGACGTCGTCCTGCGTGAAGGTCAGCCACTGCGGGCCGGTCTCGGCCGTCACATCGACGCCGTCGGCCTTGCCCCGGGCGATGGCGCGCACGGACTCGGCCGAGGTGACGTGGCAGATGTGCAGCTTCGAGCGCGCGGCCCGGGCGAAGGCGATGCACCGCTCGACCATCTCGCTCTCGGACACGCTGGGCCGCGCATCCAGGTTGGCGGCGGCCTCGTGGCGGCCCGCTTCCCGGAGCGCGCGCGAACGGCGGCCGACGATCTCCGGGTTCTCGGCGTGCACCGCGGCCCGGAGGCCCGTGGCCGCGATGCGCTCGAAGGCCTCCAGCAGCGCGCCGTCATCGCAGGGCGCCACGCCCTCCACGGCCTGGTGCAGGAAGAACTTGAAGCCGATGACGCCGGACGCGGCCATGGCCTCGATGGCGCCCACGTTGTCCTGGCCCACCAGGCCGAACAGGCCGAAGTCGACGCGCGCCTTGGGGCGGACGATGGTGCGCTTGTCGCGCACCCGCTCGCCGTCGGCGGTGGGGGGCACGGTGTTCGGCATGTCGAACACCGTGGTCACGCCACCCAGCACGGCGGCGGTCGACCCGGTCCCGAAGTCCTCGCGGTCCGTGAGCCCGGGATCGCGGAAGTGGACGTGGGGATCGATGACGCCCGGCAGGACCCACGCGCCGGCGGCATCGATGACGGTCCGGGCCTCGGGCTGGCCAGCCGTGCCCAGGGCCACGATGCGCCCGCCCGTCACGCCGACCCAGCCGTCGATGACGCGGGCGCCGCTGACCAGCCGCCCGCTGGCAACCACGAGGTCCAGGGTCATGCCCGGCCTCAGCGCAGCACGGCCGCGGGAACGCGGAGCCCCGCCTCCAGCGCATCGAGAAACGCCTGGTTCTGCTCGGGCGTGCCCACGCTGACGCGGATGTAGCCGTCCAGGAGATCGCCGCGGACCATGACGCCGGACCGCCCCAGCTCTTCCACCACGTCGAGGGACGGCCGGGTCAGGGGGCGGAAGAGGAGGAAGCCTCCCTGCGCCTCGGGCACCAGCTCCACCCCGTGAAGCCGCCCGAGGGCCCGCACGAGCGCCTCGCGGCCCGCGCGCGTCATGGCCACGTTGTCGGCCAGGTGCTCCTCGTCCAGAAGGGCCACCGTGCCGGCCGCCGCCGCGGCCAGGCTCACGCTCCACTTGGAGCGGAAGTGCCGGAGGAAGCCCACGGCCGCCTCCGGACCCACGGCCGCGCCCACGCGCAGGCCGGCCAGCCCGTACATCTTGGACAGGCTGCGCGTCACGATGAGGTTGGGCACGGCGCCCAGCAGGGTGAGCGCCGTGCGCCGGCGATAGTCGTCGGCCGCCTCGATGTAGTGCTCGTCCACCACGATGACGGCGCCGGGCGCGCCGTGAGCGATGGCGGCGATCTCCCCGGGCTCGAGCATGCGGCTGGTCGTGTTGTTCGGCGAGCACACGAAGACCACGCGGGTCTCGGAGCGCACGGCGGCCAGCACGTCCGCCGCCGACAGCGAAAAGGGCGGCGCCATGTCGATGACGCGGGCCCGCCGCTCGGCCATCACCGCCACCTCGGCATAGCTCGTCATGGACGGCTCGAAGGCCAGCACCTCGTCACCGGGCGCCGAGAAGGCGCGCACGATCAGCGACCACGTCTCGCTGGACCCGCCGGCCGGCAGCACCTGCCGGGGCGCCACGCCGAACGCGCGCGCCATGGCCTCGATGAGGGGCGTGGGGTACGGCGCCGGATAGCGGTGCAGGTCGTCCCCCCCGGCGATGGCGCGGAGCGCCTCGCGCGCCCGCGGCGAGGGGCCGAGCGGCGCCTCGTTGGACGAGAGCTTGACGATGCGCTCCACCGGGATGCCGTGGCGCGCGCTGATCATGCCGGCGGTGGGCCCGGGCACGTAGGCGCGGACGTCGCTGACGCAGGGGTTGGCGTGACGCACGAACACGCTGTCATTCATGGCAAGCCTCCTCGAACGAGATTCATGGCACTCACGGACTATCGCCTCACGGGCCGCCCCCGGCGCCGGCGAGGATAGTCAACATGAACGCCCTCCGGCACCGCCGCCCCCCTCGTGGCCCCCATCCCCGTGACATAATCGCCCGTACTCAGACACCGGACGCCCCAGGAGCCCGATGCCACATCGAGCGTCAGGATGTTGCCACTGAGGAAGACGGCGTCAGGCCTCACCCGTCACCCTACGCCGAGACCAGGCCTGGCCGAACGCCCAGCCCTTGCCGAGCGCTGCGTCGAGAAGCGCCTGCGTGTACGCGTGCCGGGGCCGGCTGAACACCTCGGCCACGGGCCCGTACTCCGCGACGCGCACCTGGAGTGACACGCCCTGGATCGCGTTTTCCCGGTCGGCCCCGCCGGGGAGACGCACGCTCAGGTCGTGGACCTGGAGGACGGGGGCGGACCCGGTCATTCTGAAGGGTTCACACGCCCTTGGCCAGGCGCGGGTCGAGCATGTCGCGCAGGCCATCGCCCAGCATGTTGACCGCGAGCACGGTCGCCGCCAGGAAGATGCCTGGGAACAGAATGTTGTGGGGGAACAGGCGGAACAGCGCGCGCCCCTCGGCCATGATGTTTCCCCAGGTCGGCGTCTCGGGCGGGATTCCGACGCCGAGAAAGGAAAGGATCGCCTCGACGATGATGGCGGAGGCGCAGACGAACGTCGCCTGCACGATGAGGGGCGCGACGGTGTTCGGCAGCACGTGGCGTACCAGCAGCATCGGCGTCCGCGCCCCGAGTGCGACCGCCGCCTCGACGTACGGCTCCTCGCGGATGGAGAGAACGACGGACCGCACGAGGCGCACAACGCGGGGGACCTCGGGGATGACGATGGCGAGGATGACCGTCCGGAGCCCCGCCCGCGACAGCGACACGAGCCCGATGGCGAGGAGGATGGCCGGGATCGACATGAGCCCGTCCATCACGCGCATGACGACATTGTCGAGCCACCGGAGGTAGCCGGCGAGGATGCCGATGACGAGACCCGCCGCCGCGCTGATCAGCGCGACCGTCACCCCGACGATGAGCGACACGCGCGCGCCGTAGACCACGCGGCTGTAGACGTCGCGCCCGAGGCTGTCCGTGCCCATCCGGTACTTCACGATCGTCTCGGTCCCGTCCGCGTTCCGCACCGTGCGCTCGGCGCCCGGGCGCCGGTTGCGCGCGACGGGATCGATCTGCGCGGGGTTGACCGTCCCGAGCACCGGCGCCAGCACCGCGATCGCGACGATGAGCACGAGGATCGCGCCACCGATCACCATGCTCCGGTGGCGCCGCAGGTGGCGCGCGACGCCGAGGCGGGTCGTGACGGCAGGAGGGAAGTCGGTCGCGATCGGGGGCTCGGCGACCGCCTTCAATACCGGATCCTCGGGTCGAGGAACGCGTAGGTCAGGTCCACGAGGAGGTTGATCAGCACGTAGACGGCGGAAAAGAGCAGGATCACCGCCTGCACCGTCGGGTAGTCGCGCGCGAGCACGGCGTCCACGGTGAGCCGCCCGAGCCCCGGGATCGCGTAGACGGACTCCGTGACGACGACGCCGCCGATCAGCAGGGCGATACCGAGCCCGATGACCGTCACGATGGGCACGGCGGCGTTACGGAGCACGTGCCGCAGCAGCACCGGAAACTCGCCGAGCCCCTTCGCCCGCGCCGTGCGCACGTGGTCGGCGTTGAGCACCTCGAGGACGCTCGTGCGGGTGATGCGGGCGATCAGCGCAATGTAGATGATGGCGAGCGTGACGCTGGGCAGGATGAGCCGCTCGATGAAGCCGGGGAAGCCCTCGGCGAGGCGCTGGTAGCCCTGCACCGGCAGCCAGCCGAGCTGGATCGCGACGAGGTAGATCAGCACGTAGCCGATCACGAACACCGGGACGGAGAAGCCCAGCACCGAGAGGCCCATGACGGCGCGGTCGATCCACGTGCCCCGCCGCCACGCCGCGAGCACGCCGAGCGGCACCGCCGTCGACACCGCGAGGACGAGCGTGCACGTCGCGAGCGCCAGCGTCGGCTCGAACCGCTCGACGATCAGGTCCGCGACCTGCTTCTTGAAGAAGAACGATTCGCCGAAGTCACCGCGGAGGACGTTGCCGATCCAGATGATGAACTGCTGGGCGATCGGCCGATCAAGGCCGAGCTTCGTGCGGATCGCCGCGACATCCTGAGACGTGGCGTTGTCCCCGGCGATGATCGCTGCGGGGTCACCGGTGGTCAGCCGGAGCAGCATGAACACGACGACCGCCACCACGGCCATGACAGGGATGGTGGCGAGGAAGCGTCGGACGATGTACCCGAGCATGCGACGGTCAGGCGGCGCAGACGGGGAGGGGGGCGGGGGAGGCGCTCAGAGCGAGTGTCTCTCCGAGCGAAAGCGCGCGCGCGCCTGTCGCTCAGCGCCCCTTCTTCTCGATGTTCCAGAAGACCGTCGCCGGCGCCTCGACCATCCCGTCGATGTTCTTGCGGAAGGCGCCCGCGCCGTACCACTGGCCGAGCGGGATGTGGGTCGGGTACTGCGTCGCGCGCACCTGCACGGCCTCGGCGATCTGCTTCTGCTTCCCCGGGTTCGTCTCGCGCGCGAACGCGTCGCGCAGCCCCTCGATGTCCTTGTCGCACGGCCAGCCGAACATCGCCTTGTCGCAGGAGGCGTTCAGGAAGCCCATCATCACGGGGTTCAGGATGTCGGCCGAGACCCACGACGTCAGGAACGCGTGCCAGCCGCCCGCGGTCGGCGGGTCCTTCTTCGAGCGGCGGCTGACGAGCGTCTGCCAGTCCATCGAGTGCATGTCGACCTTGAACCCGGCCTTCTCCAGCAGCGACTTCGCGACAGGCGCGAGGTTGTTCAGCACCGCGAGGTCCGTCGAGTGCATCAGGACGATCGGCGTGCCGTCGTACCCCGCTTCCTTCAGGAGGGCCTTGGCCTTCGGGAAGTTCGACTGCAGCAGCCCTTCCATCCCCTTCGTCGACGCCAGCGGTGAGCCGCACGGGAAGAACGACATGCACGTCTTGTAGTAGTTCGGATCGCCGATCACGCCCTTCAGGAAGTCTTCCTGGTTGAACGCGTAGAGGACCGCCTGCCGCACCTTCGGGTTGTCGAAGGGCTTGTGGAGCGTGTTGAAGCGGAACGTGTACTGGTTGCCGAGCGGGTTGCCGCTGAACAGCTTGACGTTCGGGTCCGCGTTCAGCACCGGGTAGAGGTCGTGTGGCGGCGACTCGAGCATGTCGACCTCGCCGGCCAGCAGTGCGTTGATCGCCGTCTGGTGGTCGGGGATCGCCTTCCACTCCACGCGGTCGACCTTGACGACCTTGCCGCCGGCGAGCCCGGAGGGCGGCTCCTGGCGTGGCTTGTACTTGTCAAACTTCACGTACACGGCCTTGTCGCCAGGCTTCCACTCGTCCTTCTTGAAGATGAAGGGGCCGGAGCCAGTGGTGTCGGAGATCTGAGTATTGGGGTCCGTCTCCGCCACCCGTTTCGGCATCATGAAGGGCACGTTGGAGCTCGGCTTGCCGAGAGCGCCGAGGACGAGGCCGGTCGGCTCCTTGAGGAGAATCTTGAAGGTCTTCGGGTTGATGACCTGTAGCTCCTTCACGAAGGTCATCATCTTCTGGCCCATCGAGTCCTTCGCCGCCCACCGCTTGATGGAGGCGACGCAGTCCTCGGCGGTGACCGGCTTGCCGTCGTGCCAGAGGAGGCCGTCCCGCAGGGTCATCGTGTAGGTCAGCCTGTCCGCGCTGACGTCATACTTGTCGACCATCTGCGGGCGGATCTCACCCTTCGCGTCCATGGCGAAGAGGGTGTCGTAGACGAGGTACCCGTGGTTGCGCACGATGTACGCGGTCGTCCAGATCGGGTCGATGATCTTGAGGTCGGAGTGCATGACCACGCGGAGCGTGGTCTGCGCGAACGCGGGCCGGGCCGCGCCGGCCACCAGGATCGCAGAAACGGCAAGAAGCGCGACTGTGAGACGTCGTAGGGCGCTCATGGGCTCCTCCTGTGAAGCGTGCCGGGTTCGGGGCGCTACGATTGTGCGAAGAAGTAACCACGACCGCGCAACATTGTCAACCAGGACTTCCGATGTTGATTCCGCACCCTTTCTCCAGCTCGAAGAGACGGGTGGTGTCTTCCGGGATGATCCGCCAGACGACCCGTTCCAGCCTGGCCGGCCCGCGGTTCTTGAACATGGGGGGCCCCAGGCGTAGTCGGGGTTGCGCTCGGCCACGAAACGGTCCCGGAGGACCCACTCCTTGAACTTGAAGGGCCCTGTGCCATCCACCGCCAATGTGCCGTAGTCGGCCCCGTGCTTCGTGATGGCCTCCGGTTTCAGAATCGAGGCGAACCCCGAGGCCAGATTGAAGAGGAGATAATTGGAGCGATCCTTGAGGCGCACCACCACCGTGTGATCATCCTTGGCCGTGACCTCCTCGATCTCGGCGATGCGGTGCTTGGTGGGGGAGGCCGTCGCCGGATCCAGCCACCGGTCCAGCGTGAACTTCACGTCCTGTGTCGTGAAGGGCTTGCCGTTGTGGAACCTCACCCCCTTTTTCAGCGCGAACGTGCAGGTCTTGCCGTCGGGGGAAACCTGCCACGACTCGGCCAACCCCGGGGTGATGGTCTCCAGGTCGAAGTCCAGATTCACGAGGGTGTCGTAGAGGTTGAGCGTAGATAACATAACCCCCATTGTCAGTCCTGGCCCGCCGCGGCCGAGGTCGGGGGGTTGGCTCGGATGGCCGATCCGCTCGTGAGGGCGATCATGAATGACCTGAACGGCGGAGACTTCATGACGAAGGAGGAGCACACGATCCAGGTAGCGAAGGCGCTCGACCTGGCTGGGCACTTCATCACCTTCGTCGATCACTTGTTCAACGCTCTGATGCAGCAACATCCCGATGCAGTGTTGAAGCGGCGCGAGGCCCTACTCGAAATCCCGACGCCGGTCCAGCGGGCCAAGGAGGCGGTGGAAGCAGCCCGCCGGGCGGTAAAGCAAGCAGGCGATGAGCAAGGGGACGCCGGTTGAGATGGTCGAACACCACGCTCGATCGACCAGCACCAATCGGCTGGCTCCAAAGCCGTGGTGCGCGCGACCGTATCAGTTCATGCTGATATACTCCCGCCCAGCACCGTGACGTTCGGTCTGCCGCTAGACCAGATTGATACTGTCCGACTGGAGGCTCTCCGGGCTGGTGGCGTCCACGAGGGCTGCCAGCTTGAATACAAAGAGGCTCTCCTCGGGAACAGTTAATTGCGGGATCAGGTCTTGCAATCCTACATTCTCGGTCGTCCTTCGCTGCCGCGAGCGATCATCTCCCGGGAGCGGATATTGGATTGCAAGACCTCGGTTCGACGTGGTTCGATCGCGCCTAGTTTCCCGGATAGAGCTCGTGATAAATGTTGCGCCCACGGGTCTCGCGCAGGAGCAGGCTCATGCAGGCCGCGGCCAGCACGAAGAGCGCGCAGAGCTTGAAAGCGCCCCCATAGGCTGCCGCGGGGTAGACGCGCGCGCCCTCGACCATCGCGCCGGTCCACCCGGCGTCGAGCACGCGGCCGACGTACTTCTGAGTCAGCGCGGCGCCGAGGAAGCCTCCCATGTTCGCGACCGCCACCGCGGTGCCCGCCAGAAGCGGCGGGTTGACTTCACGTCCGATCGGCCAGGTCAGCACGAAGGCCCCGCCCACCCCGCCCATGCCGAAGAGGATCAGCGCCACTCCCCAGAGCGGCAGCGCCCCGGCCGTGAGCGCAAGCGCCGCCCAGAAGAGAAAGAGGCAGAAGGAGAGCACGGTGTAGGGGAGCTTGCGCCGGCGCAGGACCCGGTCGGAGAGATAACCCGTGAGCGGCGCCGTAAAGAGGAGGGCCAACGTCACGGCTGAGGCGTAAGTCGCGGCCTTGGTCGTCGACAGCGCGTAGATATCGCGGAGGAAGGGC
>Ga0209640_10003490_pt1 | contig 13739 bp, 16 predicted proteins | sample RifCSP10_1_FD_184018 | JGI IMG/M metagenome (GOLD analysis project Ga0209640, IMG submission 184018) | Soil microbial communities from Rifle, Colorado - Rifle CSP2_sed 10_1 (SPAdes) (version 2) | ecosystem: Environmental > Terrestrial > Deep subsurface > Rock core/Sediment | place: Rifle...
CCCGCTCCGGTTTTGTGGGGCGCGCTGTGGGCGCCACAGCCTGCTCAACAGCGGCGATCTGTTGCGGACTGCCGGTAAGTCCGATGATGCGTGGATCGTACGCCTCGGTGTATTCCTCCTCACGTCGGGCGTGTCGCGCTCGGGATCGACGGTGATGAAGATCGGTCCAGTCTTGTGCCCAATCCCAACGTGGCGTGCGGGGGCGGCGTCGGGGCCGAGCGTCTCGAGTGCGCCGGCGATTTCCATCAACTCGTCCGACAGGTGTCGGGACAAAAAGTGTAGCCAAGAAAACCAGCAGCCATTTGCCGCGATAAGTCGTATCGGTCACCGTCGTTCCGTCTGGCGCTGTGAGCGTGAATGGGCCACCGACCGTCACCTGCGCCGTGTCAGCACGCGCATGCGGTCCGCCCACGAGCAGCGCCATCGCGAAGACGATGCTGGAGAGGATCGGCAGATCAATGCAAAGCGCGAAGGGTTGCGTACGACCAACACATCCCACAACTCCTGATCTTGAGAAAACGGTTTGAGGTCCCAAGGTCAACTAGACCTTAGGGCCTTTACGAGTGCCGTCTGATCATTTTCTCTTATGGACCCAATAAGTAATGTTGATTGGACTTATCTTCGAATTGGTACAATTCTAACTGCAGATGGCAGTGTTCCCCGACGGTGACCGAATGGGGAGTGGCCGTGAACATGAAACCTAATGTTCTGCCCGGTCTGCTTGTGATCCTTGCGGCAGCGATCACGGGTACCCCTGCACAAGCATACGAAGTCGGCACTGTTACAGGAGGCGGGACCATTGAGGGGATCGTCGTCTATCGTGGCGACGTGCCGACAAAAAAGATCATTCCCTCCAAGAATGTGGAGACGTGCGGAGGCCCCCGCGAGGAGCCGCTAATCCGGGTTAGCGCCGACCAAGCGGTCGAGAGCGCGGCCGTGTACCTCGTCGGCGTGGCCAAGGGAAAGGCCTGGCCTGAGCAGGGCAAGCCGCCCGAGCTTAACAATGTCAAATGCCGTTTCGAACCCGAAGTTCAGGTCATTCCTCCCGGTCGGCTGGACGTCGTCAACAGCGACCCGGTGCTCCACAACACGCATGGCTTTTACGGCAAGCGGACTGCCTTCAACCTGGCCTTGCCGAATGAGGGACAGCGAATCCCCGTCGAGCTGAAGCGCGCCGGAACGGTCCGCGTCGACTGCGACGCGCATGGCTGGATGGAAGGCTGGATCTACGTGGTGGACAACCCCTACTACGCGGTCACCGGCGCCGACGGCAAATTCACTATCAGCGACGTTCCGCCCGGCGACTACAAGCTCGTGGCGGTGCAATCCTTCACCGGGCCGATCGAAATGCCCGTAACTGTAAAGGGAGGAGAGTCCACCAAGTTGGAGATCGAACTGAAAAAATAAAGAATCAAAAAAATATCGACGCGGCCGACCCGCCGCGTCTGCCTCCATGGGACCGACGCTTTATAAACGGTCTGTTGGGCAGGAGGAAACCACATGTCTGATGAGCTCGAGCGCCAACGGCGCGAAATACATTCGGTACTGCAGCAGCCTGGAGTGCGCCCCGACGATTCGGTCCAGATCACCCGTCGCACCTTCGTGCACCGATCGCTGCTATTCGGCGCCGCCACCGTCGGCCAGACCTTCGCGTGGTGGCCGCTGCTCAACACCATCGATATCGCTCACGCCGCCGAAGCGCCATTCAAGTTCGCCTGGATTTCGGACACCCATCTCTATGAGAAGTCTCTCAACACGCGTTTCGTCGAGAAGGTGGTGCGCGCGGCGAAAGATGTCCAGGCCATGGATCCACCCGCTGACTTTCTGATCTTCGGCGGCGACTTGGCCCAGCTTGGCAAGATCGAGGAACTCGAGCTTGGCAATGAGATTCTTAAGGAAATCAAGATCCCGAAGCACTTCATCCCGGGCGAGCACGACTGGTATCTCGACATGGGCAAGAAGTGGGGCGAGCTGTTCGGCAAGCCCACTTGGACGTTCGACCATAAGGGCGTGCGCTTCGTCGGGCTCGACACCGTTAGTCGGGGACCGGACTACTGGACGGCGAAGAAGATGACTCCAGAGGAGCGCATGGGCCACATGGCGACCCTCGATGGCACCGTTGCCGGCCCGTGGGCCGGCGTGGGCCGCGACCAGCTCGACTGGCTGCAGAACAAGCTCGCCGACTGGGACAAGTCCAAGCCCATCGTCATCTTCACCCACAATCCGCTCTACGAGTACTATCCGCCTTGGAACTTCTGGGTGCGCGACTGGCGCGACGTGCACGAGGTGCTGAAGCCTTACACCAAGGTCACCAATATTCACGGGCACGTCCACCAGGTGCTCTATAACGAGATCGGTACCACGCGCTCGATCGGCATGCTGGCGACCTCCTGGCCGTGGCCCTATGCCCCGGAGGGCGTGCCGAAGCTCACCAAGCCGATGATTCGCGTCGATCCCGGCGATCACTTCGACGGCGTCGGCTGGGAAAAAATCGCCGTAAACCCCGGCAACCAGGTCGCCAAAGACGACGTCGAGTACGTCATGTGGGGCCGCAAGGAGGTCTTCATTCAGTCGGAGTCCGACTACGGAGGAAATACTCCGGAGATCCTGCGGGCACGTATCGCCGACAATATGTATCCCTACTGAAAGGGAGGGATCGCTATGACAACCAAATCGACATTCCTCTTGATCTTGCGGCGTTCTTGCGTGGTCGGAGCGATTGTGGGAGCCGCCGTCTTGTTTGGACCAGCCAGTGCCCACAAGGACCCGGTGACGCCCGAGCAGCTGAAAGCCTACCAAGACGCATTCATGGAGGAGGTCAGGAAGGGCGACCTCTTGTTCCATGGCGATGGGGCGACGGCCAAAAAGATGGGCGTCAACCTATCCAACACGGGAATGGCCTGTGCAATGTGCCATCCCATGGCCGCCGATACCCACCCGCACTCGTTCCCGAAGTGGCAGGTGCAGGTCGACAAATTCTCGACGCTGCGCGACATGATCAACTGGTGCATCGAAAAACCCAACGAAGGCGAGAAGATCGAATCCGATTCGGACGCGATGAAAGCCTTGGAGGCTTACATCTATTGGTCGAATACCGGCTCAGTGCTCGTGCCTGGCCGATACTGATCCCCGGTTGGGGAAAGTCTAGAGCCCGCGCCAGCGAGCTCCGAAACCTGACATCGGATAATCCCCGATGTGAGTTTGCGTTGGGTCAGGGAGGTTTGCGCCGTTAGAAACCGGTTTTGGGAGGGGGCGCCTTGTCTGAGACGGGGACAGTGCTGCGTGGCAGATTCGCCGGTGTCGACCTTGATGCCCTGGTCGATTGGCCGGTGGTACGGATTTGGCTCTATTGGGGCATGTTTTGGCTCCTGGTCGCGCCGTCCGTCGGTGTGGCGCTGTCGGGCCTCTTCAACTTTCCCGATTATCTCGGCGACTCCCTCGGTTTGACTTTCGGCCGGCTGCGGCCAGTCCACGTCAATGGCGTCATCTTTGGCGCCTTTTCCTCCCTTTTCATCGGCGAATGCTATTACCTGGTGCCGCGCCTCTGCGGCGTGCGGGTGCCATGGCCGCAATGGAGCGTAGCGCTGGCCTGGGTGTGGAACGTCGTCACCGCGGCCGCACTCATCTCGTTGCCGTTCGGCGACAACAACGGCCTCGAGGCGGGCGAGTTTCCGCTGTTCGCCAAGATCCCGCTCTGCCTCGTCGTGGCGGTGGCAACCGTACAATTCCTGATCACCATCGGCCGGCGCCTCGAGCCACCGCTCTATGTCGCGCTCTGGTACCTGATCGGGGCTTTCGTGTGGACGTCAATGAATCTCGTGCTGGGCATCATCCTGCCTTACACGATCTCAGGCATCAACAGCGCGGCCTTTCACGGCCTCTACCTTCACTACATCGTCGGACTGTGGCTGACGCCGGCGGGCTACGTGCTGATCTACTATTTCCTGCCGATCAGCGCGCGCAATCCGATCTATGCCCACAAGCTCTCCCTCGTCGGCTTCTGGTCGCTTGCCCTGTTCTATCCCTTCGTCGGCATCCATCATTATCTCTATAGCCCGATCGCCGACTGGGCCGAGACTATCGCCATCGTCACCTCCATGCTGTTGATCATTCCGGTGTGGACGGTGCTGGTGAACTTCTTCGGCACCATGATGGGCCGCTGGAGCACGTTCGGAACAAACCTCCCGGCGAAGTTCCTGATCACGGGCTCGATCATGTATCTGTTCGGGTGCTTCCAAGGCTCGACCGAGGCCTTGCGCTCGATCCAGCAGCCGACTCACTTCACGGATTTCGTCATCTCCCACTCGCACCTCACGGTGTTCGGGACGTTCGTGGTCTGGGCCATGGGTGGCTTGATCTATGTCTGGCCCCGGGTCTGCGGCCGTGAGCTCTGGTCGTTCAAGTTGGGCAATTGGTCCTTTTGGCTGATCACCGCCGGTATCTCCACCATGGGTCTCGGGCTGACCGCCGGCGGACTGCAGCAAGGCTTCCAATGGATGGCCGGCACCGAGTGGCTCGATACTGTGCTCTCGATGCACCCCTATTGGTTCTTGCGCACGATGGCCGGCATCAGCATGGACATCGGGATGACGCTTCTCGTGATCAATCTGATGATGACGGCGCTGGCCCGGCCAGTGGGAGCGGCGGAAAGACCGGGATTCGGCCCGGCTCTGGTCCCGGCCGGTGGAGCTGCCCGATGAGCGCGCGATTCGTCGCCTTAGTGGCCGGCGTGCTGTTCTTCTTCCTGGCCCTCGGCACCCAAGGCTTCCTGCCCTTCTTCGAACCCTCTGCACGCACCGATAAGGTGACCGCCGTGGTCCGCACCGATCTCGGTCAGCTCAAGTGGCTTCTGACCCGGGCAACCGACTACACCCCGCTCGAACAGCGCGGCCGCGACGTGTATCTGCGCGAGGGTTGCTGGTATTGCCATTCCCAGTTCGTGCGTCCGGTGACCGGCGAAACCCGCCGCTGGGGCCCGGTGACGGAGTCGGGCGAGTTCGCTTTCGACATACCGCATCTTTTCGGCACGCGGCGCATCGGACCGGACCTGATGCGAGTCGGGCTCAAATACGGAGACGAGTGGCACTATGCGCATTTCTGGAATCCGCGCATGCTTTCCCCGGACTCGGTCATGGCCCCTTACCGCGGACTCTTCGAGAGACCGTCGCAGGCGGTCTCGATCGTCGATGATGCGTCCGGCAACCGTACTCTGGAGAAGACGCCGCTCACCGAAAAGCTGTTCGACTTTTCCAGCAAGGAGCAGATCAGCCTCACCCCCAATGCCGACGGTCTCCTGTTCGTGCCGATGGCGGCGCGCGGCAAGGCTCCGATCATCCTGACGCCGCGCGATGAGTACAAAGGCAACACGGTCAAGATCGCCGCCGAGACGCAAGACTTGCAAGCTCTGACCGCTTACGTCCAGAAGCTCGGCATGAACCGCGGCAAGTGGCGCGACCTGTTCGAGCCGCAGAGAATCGAGGTGATGGATGTCACCATCCCGCGCTCGGAGGAATGGATCGCCCATGGCAAGGAGGTCTATGAACGGCGCTGCCTTGGCTGCCATGGGGAGAAAGGCGATGGCAACGGACCTGCGGCGACCTTCCTCTACCTCCAGCGCCCGCGGGATTTCAGCAGCGCTGTCTTCAAGTTCAGGCTGACCAGCGAGCCGGTGCCGACCGATGGCGACCTGTTGCGGACCATCAGCCGCGGGGTCCGTGGCACGGCGATGCCGGCCTGGTATGAGCTGCCGCTCAACGACCGCCTCGCCGTCGTCCAGTACATCAAATATGTGCTGGCGGTGGACCGCTCCGATCCTGACAAGCCCTACGCCTTCTTCGTCGAGGAGCCGCCCGGCCCTCCATTGTACATCGGTACGCCCCCCGCTCCGTCGCAGCAGCTCGTCGAACGCGGCAAGGAAGTTTGGGAGCAGGCGAAATGCTGGGAGTGCCATGGTAAGCTCGGCAAGGGCGATGGCGAGAAGGCTCCCGGGCTGAAGGACGATCAGGGCTTCACCATGGTGCCGGCTGACCTCACCGCAGGCCAGTTCAAGTCCGGGCCGACGGTCGAGGACATCTTTCGCACCATGACGACCGGATTGAGCGGCACGCCCATGCCCTCCTATCGCGATGCATTTCCCGATGAGGACCGATGGGCCCTTGCCTATTATGTTCTGTCGCTATCCGCCTATAAGGACCCCCTCACGAAGCAGCCCCTGGCTATCCCCGAGACAGACCGGGCGGCGCTGAACAACCCCAATTTGAAGGCCGCTACGCCGGAAACTGCCTATATTCCGGGCCAGGACTCGCAGCCAAAGGCTGCAGCCCTCGGCGCCGCCACACAAGCCGCCACCAAAGGAGAATGAGACATGGAGGGTTTCGAGATCACTGGACCCTACGCCAGCGCCCTGCTGATGAGCCTTGGCGCGGTCTGCGTCTTCATTTGGGCCGTGCTCTCGGGCGCTTTCCACCGTGCCGACGAGGCGTCCGTCAGATTCTGCGAGATGGAGCTGGAAAATGACGCAAAGAGAGACGGCGCCAAGCAAGCCGACGAGTGACCCTATGAGTCACGAAGACGAAAGGGAGGAATATGGAGGCGGCGCCATCGAGGCGCGGCACGGCTATATCCCCGCATGGCTGCTGGTCGTTTACTTCGTGCTTGCGGTCTGGGGACTCTACTACGCCTACACCTATTGGGGCGGGCTCGGTCCAGGACGGATCTATGAGACGGCGCCGCCTGACAGCCGAGAAGTGATAGATTAGAAGAGGAACAGAACATGTTAGCAGCGAGGATCGTGATGGCAGTGGCGGTGTTGAATCTGATCGTGCTGTTTTCCGCAATAGCCGTCAACGTCAGCCTCGCCTATTTCGGCTGAGCGGGAGGGGCGCATGCTTGCCCATACAGCTTTCTCGTTCGCAAACGCGGATGTGTACCAGGTCATCGCCTTTATTGGCGGGGCGATATTTCACATCGGCTTCTTCGTTTGGGTCCTTTACCTCGTGCGCGCTTAGCGGCGAGGAGCAACACCACCCGGTGAACGGGCGCCGTCTGGGCAGGACATTCTGCCAGTGACCTACTATCTGGTGATATTCGCCGCCGGCTTCGCAGGCAGCTTCCATTGCCTCGGGATGTGCGGCGGGTTCGCCTGTGCGCTCGGTCGCGATCCACGCGGACCGGCTGCGACGGTCGGGCGTCACCTGCTCTACAATGCCGGCCGACTAACGACCTACTGCTTCCTGGGCGGAGTCGCCGGGGCGTTGGGCGAGGTGTGGTGCACCTCGCGCGGACTTGAGGTGCCGACGCTGAACGGCTCGCTCGACACCGCCCAGCGAGTTCTGGCGATCACCGCCGGGCTGCTCATGATCCTCATGGCCTTGCAGTTTTTCGGCCTGCTCCAGGGTTTTCATCGTGTGGCCGTCGGCTTTGGTGGGAGCACCCTCGCCGTGTCCTTGCGCAGCCTGCTGAAGTCACCAAGTCCTGCCGCCCCGGTTGCCTTTGGCGTGTTCAACGGCTTCCTCCCGTGTCCGCTGGTCTATGCCTTCGCCGTCCAGGCGGCGAGCACCGCCGGCGCGCTGCCCGGCATTCTCGTCATGTTGTCGTTCGGATTGGGAACTTTCCCCGCGATGTTGATGATGGGCGGTGTCGGCCGGATGCTCGCGCCTTCATGGCGGCAACGTGGCGTGTGGCTGGCCGGTAGCTTCATCCTTTTGCTCGGCCTGATCACGCTCGGCCGCGGCATGCTGCCTTTCGCCGCCCATGTGCACGCTTGGGCAGGAGGAAGCCCCGGATGACCGCACGGTCCGATAATCTGTGCAGTCATTGCTTGCTGCCGATCGGCTTGCGCGCGATGCAGCGGAAGGTGAACGGCGAGGACTGTGCGTTCTGCTGCTATGGCTGCTGCATCGCCTTTCAGGTGAAGCACGGCAAAAGCGAGGAGTGGGAGGCCGCCTGGTTGCTCATTCGGCTGGGCGTTGGCGCCTTTCTCACGATGAACATCATGCTGATCAGCCTCGTGCTCTATGCGGGGACCTTCAGCGGTGCCGATGCGTGGCTGCTCCCTTGGATTCACCTGCTGCTGTGGATCTTCGCGACGCCGGCGCTGGTGATTCTCGGCGAGCCATATCTGCGCGAGACCTGGGCGCATGCCGCACAGGGGCGCGTGACCTCCTCGGCCCTCGTGGTCCTCGGCGTCGGTGCCGCCTACGCTTATTCCATTTTCGCCACCATCGAGGGTAGCGAGCAGGTCTATTTCGACACTGCCACCATGGTGCTGATGCTGTTTACCATCGGCAGTTATATCGAGGCGGCTGGCCGCGCCAAGGCGGCGCGCGACCTCGAACCTCTCTTGGCGGCCGAAAGCGAGTGCGCGACCGTTGTCGATGAGGGGACAGAGTCCCGCCGCCCGGTGCGGGACATAGGCGCCGGTATGCTGGTGCGGGTTAAGCCGGGCGAGCGCGTTCCGGTCGACGGTGTGGTTATCGAGGGCTTGTCCCACACCGATGAAGCCGTGATCACCGGGGAGAGCCGCCAGGTTGCCAAACGCGTCGGCTCGGCAGTGATCGCCGGCAGCATCAATCTCGACGGACCGCTGCTGATCCAAAGCAGCGGCGCGGGGTCCGCGACCCGTTGGGCGCAGATTTGCCGGTCCGTCCGCGACGCGCTGTCCCGCCGCAGCCCGATCCAGCGCATTGCCGACCGTGTGGTTGGCGTCTCTGTGCCTTTCGTTCTTATCCTCGGCGGACTGACGGTCGCTTATTGGGCGCAACTGATGCCATTCGATCAGGCGCTGCTGGTTGGGCTCGCGGTGCTCGTGGTTGCTTGTCCATGCGCGGTGGGCCTCGCCGCACCGCTGGCGACCTCGCTCGGCATCGGGCGGCTGGCCCGCTGCGGCTGCCTCGTCCGCGATCCCGGCACTCTCGAGGCCCTCGCCCGCACGCGGTTACTCGCCTTCGACAAGACCGGCACGCTGACTTCGGGCAGATCGCGCATCGTCGGCATCGAGAGCGACGGGGCAGGGACCGACGAGGTGCTTGCCCGGGCCGCCGGGCTTGAGCGCCATTCCGAACATGGGCTGGCTCACGCCATCACCATGGCGGCCGCAGCGCGGGGCCTCGAGCCGGTTGTGACTTCCGATGTTCGCGCCGTGCCCGGTCGCGGCATCCTGGGCAATGCCGATGGTCAGCCGATGGCCGCCGGGAACAGCGCCTTGATGGGCGACCTCGGCTGGTCGCTGGCGCCGGCTCTGCGCGAGCGGGCGCGGTCGCTGGAGGCGAGCGGTCATTCGGTGATCTATGTCGGATGGGCCGGGCGGGTCCATGCCGTGCTGTCCCTCGACGACACGCCCCTTCCCGAGGCGCATTCGACGATCGAGAAACTGCGCAGCCTCGGGCTGCATGTTACGCTCTTGACCGGCGATCTCGCGCCAGCGGCGCGGCGGGTTGCCGCCATGGTCGGGATCGAGGACATGCAAGCTTGCCTGTCGCCGGAGGCCAAGCGGGCTGCGCTCGATCAGTACCGGCAAAGTTACGAGGTGGTGGCGATGGTCGGCGACGGCCTTAACGATGGACCGGTCCTGGCCGACGCCGATGTCGGTATCGCCGTCGGCTCCGCTACAGATCTCGCGCGCGAGACAGCTTCTCTCGTGCTGCCCCCGGGCGGGCTGTGGATGCTGCCGTGGGTTATTGCCGTGGCCCGCATGGTCCGGAAAACCATCCTCACCAATCTCATGTGGGCGTTTGGCTATAACCTTGTCGCGCTGACGCTTGCCGTGCTCGGGCTCCTGCAGCCGGTGCTGGCGGCTGCGGTCATGGCCAGTTCGAGCCTTCTCCTGGTGGTCAATTCCCTGCGGCTGTCCCGGCTGCCCGATCCCGCTCCGTCGGCGCTCCCCGGCCGGCTGCCGAGCGCGGAACCGGACAGCGTCCGCCGCGCTCTCGGCGTTCCGGTGATGTCTGGTCCTGCGATCGAGCGGGGCTGAACGATCCAAGATTAACCGAATACGTCGTGGGTGAAGGCGTCGTACCAGCCGTTCGCCTGCTGCACCACCTGGCGGCGGGTCTCGACGCTTTCACCCACCTGACTGATCAAAATCTCGCTGATCTTGATGGTCCCAGCTTCGGGCTCTAAGGTGATGGCGTCACTCACCGCATCGTCAGCGGCAAGAAAAGTGAAGCATGTGTTGAACAAATGAGGGGCAAAACGCTCGGAACCGGTGAGTGCCGTCGCGATGGCGAAGGCACAGGCCTTGGCCTGGCTGTTGGCCAAAAAGGCGGACTTCGGCATGTCGCCGCCGCTGGTGGCATCGCCCACGACGTGGATTCCGGGTTGTAACTTCGACTCGAAGGTCGTTGGCTCGATCGGACACCAGCCCGACTGATCCGCGAGACCCGCCTGCTGGGCAAGCTCGCCAGCCATTTGCGGCGGGATGCAATTGACGACCGCGGCCTTGAAGGTGTCGCCCGCAGTCTTGACTGACAGGTCCTTGACGTCGACCGCCTTGATCCCGCCCGTGAATTGAGCTGGCAGCCACTCGATCATTCCCGGATAGTGGCGAGCCCAAGCGTCCTGGAACAGATCCTGCTCAAAGAAACTGTCTTTCGCATCGAGGATCAATATCTTCGTGCGCGGCTTGAACTGCTTGAAATAGTACGCGACGAGCGAAGCGCGCTCATAAGGACCGGGCGGGCAACGGAAGGGATTTGGGGGGGCGACGATCAGGAAAACGCCGCCATCTTCCATGCTTTCGAGTTGCCGTCGCAGCAGTTCGGTCTGTGGCCCGGCAATCCAGGCGTGGGGCATGATCTGCGTCGCGGCCTCGTCGTAGCCTTCGATGGCGCCGAATCTGAAGGCGATGCCTGGGGCAAGCACAAGCCGGTCGTAGGGCAGCTTGGCGCCGCTCTTAAGTGCAACCGTCTTCGCTACCGGATCGATCGCCGTCGCCGAGTCGTGGAGGACATTGATCCCATATCGTTGCGCAAGCACCTCATAACCATGCGTAAGCGATTCGAACGAGCGCATCCCGGCGAGATAGAGACTGCTAAAAAAGCAGGTCGTATAGCGCGGTTTGGGCTCGACCAGCGTCACCTCGATGGTTCCGGCCATCATTGCCAAATATTTGGCGACCGTCGCCCCGCCGACGCCGCCACCGATGACGACGACTCGCGCTTTGGTTTGGCTTCTCGCCGCGCGCGGAGTGAGTGCCATGAGGCACGCCGCTCCCGCAAGGACGCCCAAATCGCGACGTGTCCAGCACCTCATGGCTGCTTCGATCCCCTTGGTCGCACGGCGAGATAAGCTGCCAGGGCGGCGATCTCCTCGGCACTGAGCGAACGGGCGACCACGTTCATGATCTGGCTCGAACGCTTGCCTGACCTGAAAGCCTCCATCAGGCCGGTGAACTTCTGCTGGTCGAGCCCAACGATCGAGGGAATGCCCTGGTCGCGGCCGTCGAGGCGGTGGCAAGACGCGCACATCGCAGCGAGTTGAGCGCCTTGATTGTTCTCCGCCGCGGCGCTTTGATGAACGAAGAGCACGAATGGGCTTATGGCCATCAACAGCGCGATGATGCGGCGTGCGCCGTTCGCGGCCGTCCGTTCAATCGGCTTTGCTCGGTCGCACGACCTCCCGCGCCGGAGTGTGAACGTCCCAGGAGGCGTCGCTTGCCACGCCATGGTCAAGCGACCGTGAGCTCGTGTTCCAATCGGTAGACGCCGCCGTTGTCTTCTTCCCAGATGAACTCGAGCCGCCCGCTCTCAGTGGCGCGCAAGTAGAATTCGATGAAAGGGTTGGCCGAGATCGCCTCGTGGAGATCAACGCTGAACACCTCGGCGCCGCCATAGCGGCAAACGAACCTGTGGATGATCTTGCGCGGGATCACCCGGCCTTGAGCGTCATGACGGAATCCCGTCTCCATCTGATGGTTGATGATGGACTTGACCTTCAAGATTTCGCCCTTCGCCGCAGCGCTCGGCAGGAGTACGCGTGGAGCCACGGTGGTCATTCTCAGCCTCCCTTTGGGCCATCAGATGCAGCCATTGGTAGCCACATCGACGAAAGTCTTGGTCATTAGCAACGTGCCGTCACTCATCTCGGCGACCGCCACGACATATTGTGGCTCAGCCAGGCGGATGCGCGTTGATACGTGGGCTATGGTGCGCCGCGGGACAAAATTGAAACTGGCGACTTCGATGAGCGGATTCTGCGGCGCGAATACGCGGATGCGCTTCACATGGTCGTCCTCGGTCATCGGGCTGTCGATGTCGAGGTCCATGGGCACGGTATAGCCGGTCGGGAACACCGCCGGCATGACCAGGTGAAGGCGGTCCGATACCGTAGGTGTTCGTCCGGTGAGCCGCTCGACGAGCTGCACCGCTTCGTCTTGCGCGCGCGCTCTCCCGGGCAAAAAGTAGGCGCTGGCGAGTGCGGCACTCCCGATGGAGCCGGCTAACAACACATCGCGGCGCGTCAAGCCCATTGTCGGTCTCCCAAGCCATGCCAGATGTGCCGCCATTCAAAGGATGCACCGACTGTGGCAAGCGGCGCACTGAGACACACCAGCAGCAGCTTTCTGGATGAGAGGCTTCACAGCCGCTGGGGCGATTTTACGGCAGCGCCCGGGCTCCTGCGACGTCCTCGAAACCTTACCTAACTCATTCTAATCACGACAAGTTTGAGACTACACGTCGGCCGTTGCCGAGTAAAGACTTAGCCGCAGGCCGAGGTCTTCTCGGTTCTTGCAGCTGACTTCGCATCGAGGCGATTCGGGAGGCACCGCAGCATCAGTTCGGGTTGTCCTAGGGCGGCGGTTTGCTTATGATATTATGCGGAAAAGAGGGGTTGCAGAAACGATGTAGCACGCTCTGCTCGGAAACTCTGCCCTTCGCGATCGCATGACCGCACGGCTCCGCTGTGCCGGGCTGCGGCCGACCCGTCAGCGGGTCGAGCTGGGCTGCATCCTCTTCGCCAAAGGGCATCGCCACATTACGGCGGAGGATTTGCACGCCGAGGCCGATGTCGCGGGCTTCCGCGTGTCGCTCGCGACGGTTTACAACACCTTGCATCAATTCACCGAATCCGGACTTCTGCGCGCGGTGTCGATCGACGGCACCCCCACCTATTTCGACACCAATGCGAGCAATCACCATCACTTCTTCGTCGAAGGCGAGGGCCAGCTAATCGACCTCGTCGGCGATGCCAGGATCGACCGGCTGCCCGAGCCTCCGGAAGGCATGGAAGTCACCGCGGTAGAGCTGGTCGTACGCGTGCGCCGCCGGCGCCGCTGATTCTCGGCTCGTTACTTCCCACGACAACGTGAAACCGATGGCCGTGCAGCTCGTGCTCTCGGGCGACACGCGATTTGGTACCAGCGTCGTGCATCGCGCCAACGATCTCGCACAGCCACGAGGAGTGGGTCTAGCGCCGACACTTGACTTCCTGGACGCCCGCACGCGCGGTTAGAGTGCATTCTGCCGCTGCAGCTTCCTTGATGTCCGAAAAGGGCCTGGAACTGGACATTGAACCGCGCCGCGTGAATGTCGGCGAAGTGCCATGTGTGGACGGCTCCCGGTTGGCAAGTCAAAACTTCACGTCGCAGCATTGGTCGGTGCAGCCATGTGTTCGGCCTTTTGATGCGGTTCACATGACCGCTGGCCATAATGCCCTCCGCGGATCGGGTCCCGGTCAAAAGCCCGCATTCGACGATGCACTGGCACGAGTGGGTTGTCCCGATCGCCGGATCGACCGGCTCT
>Ga0209640_10003491_pt1 | contig 13738 bp, 13 predicted proteins | sample RifCSP10_1_FD_184018 | JGI IMG/M metagenome (GOLD analysis project Ga0209640, IMG submission 184018) | Soil microbial communities from Rifle, Colorado - Rifle CSP2_sed 10_1 (SPAdes) (version 2) | ecosystem: Environmental > Terrestrial > Deep subsurface > Rock core/Sediment | place: Rifle...
GGGATCCTTCCCGCCATGACGACCCCGATGTTGTCCTCCGCGTCCGCATACACGACGTTTTGCGCGGGATGTGCGAAACCGGAGATCGCCGCGAGGAACTCCTCCCTGTTCCTCGCGCGGTTCAGCGCGTACAGGGCGCCCACCGGATCTCCGCCGTCGTATCCCACCCAATGAAACGAGAGGGCGGAGGAGATCCCGGGCAGCACCGGAGAAAGGATCGGGCCGTGCGGCGTTTCCCGGACCGCGAGCTTCTCGTCTTCCCTCCCCTTGACCCGGATCGTCTCCACGCGAAGCGCGAGGGGGACCCACTTCCTCCGGGACATCACGCGGTCCCCGTCGATCCTCTCCACGAAGAAATCCGCGTCGTCCAGCATCGCGTTGGTGAACCCCCAGGCGACCTTCGGGGTGTGCCCGATCACCACGCCGGGCGCCCCGGGGAACGATACGCCGTAGACGTCCACGCCCGGGGCGGACAGGTGGATCTCGTACCAGAGCGACGGACAGGAGAGCGCCAGGTGGGGATCGTTCGCGAGGATGGGACGCCCGGTGTCGCTCTTCATCCCGGAGACCGCCCAGGCATTCGACCCGCCGGAACGGGGAACATCTCCCAGGGTCCGCCGAAGGGAGGCCAATCCCTCCCCCAGCACGGACGGCGGCAACGGATGAGCCGCCGCGGGGCCGGAGCCGGGCAGGATCACCGGCGAATCGGCGGGGATCCGGGGGAGCAGTTCCGCGAATTTCTGCGGGGGCAGGCGGAGTGCGATTTTCTGAAGCGCGGCTTCCTCGGCCCACTGGGCCAGTCCGAACGACTTGAGGAGCGAGCCCGCCGCGACATCCTCCGGGATCCACCGGCGGGGAGCGGCGTCCAGGATCCGGAACTCCGCGGGCCAGGCGCGCAGCGAGGCCATTCCGGCGTTCACTCCGTCGCAGTACGCGCGAACGATCTCTTTCGTCTTCTCCGGCCAGGAGGCGAAGAGGCCGGGGGCGCGCGCGGCAAACCCCAGGTGCCGGAAGAGGCGGTCTGCGCCTCTGATTTTCTCTCGGATGTGAGCGTGGGCGGGCAGGCCGAGCAGATGGATGCGACGCATGGGCAGTTGACGATCAACCGGGTGACGGTGAAGCTCCAACTGAACATCACCATCTGGCTGCCTACGAACCCACCAAAAACGACGGTGGATTACGAGGACGGGCATCGGCAGCAAGGTCGTTCCCCTCAGCGGGCGGGACTTGCGCAAGGACGTCAGCGTAGTGCTGAAGAAGGCGGGGGCCACCTCACCGGCGAGTATAATAGACAGATGCCGGTAGAGGCAACGAGGGAGGCCTGGGTAAGGTTTTCAGATGGCTCGTCAGGCGCAGGCTGCCTACGATTGCATCACCGAGCATAGCCATAAAGACATCCCGGTAGCCGACGCCGTCGCGCAAGCGCTGGCTGAAAGGATACGATCATGAAGAATGTTGAAATGACTGTCGAGGGCACGTTGTTGACGATCAAAGTGGATCTTTCGAAGCAATTCGGGCCGTCGGCATCAGGCAAGACCATCATCATTGCTTCGACGGAGGGGAACGTGACCATCCCGAATCGCGAGGAAAAGGTCGGGCTCAACGTATACCGAAAAAAGTAAGCGCGCTGAACGCGACCTGGTCTGTAGTTCTCTGCATGACTGTTTCCTCCATCTTTTCTTCTTTCATCTTATCGGGACCTCCCGTTAGACGATGCTTCTTACCGGATGGCGAATCCCGCTCTGGGCCTATTGTTTGAGCGCGTTTGCTCAGAAAACCCTTAGGGCTGTGGATATTGAGACGCCTGTCTGACGCCGCAGGCGCACCAGCAGCAGCGATTCTAATGATGACAGGCCGGTGCTCCTAGGAATGCGTGAAAAACTCCAGAAAATCCGTCCAGACCACTATAAGTAGGGGCGCGCTGGTCGAACTGCAGATGCCTAAAAAATAGGCATTTTGCAGGGATGACTGCGTAATCCACGCGGTCCTGTATGCGCGCATGAAGTTGTACACAGGATTATCCACAGAAGATGGGGACCGAGATTTTTCGTGCCAGGACCGGGTCCGGATCATTTTTTACTTGGTAAATCTTGGTGAAACATCACTGGGATCTTTTTCCCTTCATGATGCCCACAATTGTAAGCACGAAAGTTTTTTAGTTCCCGGGGCTTCTTCCCTGACCACTGTTCCTTCGCTTGAGGCTCGTTCATCTTCCATCCTCCGTGCCTACTCGACGATCAGCGTACCCGTCATATTCGCGTGGCCTTTGCGTCGACAGATGTAGAGGTAGGTTCCCGGTGGAGGAGCCATGGCGAGTTGCACGGATTTCCCCGGCTCGAGGACGATGCCAGGACTGGCCGCTTTCATGGCCGCGTCCGAGGACGGCGTCTTAGCTGCGTACATGAGGATGGGGCTGTCGAACTCGTGTATTTCCCGGCCGGCGTTATAGACGGCGAGGGTGAGGGGTGATGACGCCTGCACCCGCACGAGTTCGGGCACGAAACGGAAGTCTTCCGTGGTGAGGGACACGGTTTGCATCGGCCCGTCGCAGGCTACAATGCTTACGCCGAGGAACAACGGCGTAATCCGAAACAGGCTGTTCAAAAAGGACAATGGTCTCACCCTCCCAACCACGGTGCGCGGCTCGACTGAGCTCGCCGAAGTCCAAGATGCACCTCTCCACAGGCAAGGCCGCAGCGAGCGAGGTAGGCTGAGGTTGAGGTCAAGGTTGAGCGAAGATCTGACTTGCTTCATCTCAGCCTTAGACTGAGCCGTAACCTTCCAATAACGCTGGCGGCCTTTTTCAACAGCCTGCTAGGCATACGGCGGAGCGTTACCACGTTTCCACTTGATACTGCAGCCGATGCTGGCTCTTTGATTGCTGCCGACCGGTTTGCCGGCGAGCACGGCCTCGATCGCGGCCCGCAGATCGCGGCCGGTGACCGGTTTGTTGTTGCCGGGGCGACTATCGTCGAGCTGCCCGCGATAGACCAGCCGCCGTTCTTGATTGAACAGATAGAAGTCCGGGGTGCAGGCGGCTCGATACGCTTTCGCGACCTCCTGCGTCTCGTCGCAACAGAATGGAAAGGTGAAGCCGAGTCGCTCGGCCATCTCCTTCAGCCGCTGCGGCGCGTCATCGGGATACCCCACCGGATCGTTGCTGCTGATCGCTACAATGCCCAGGTTGGTGTCGCGGTAATCGCGTCCGATCTTCGCGAGTTCCTGCTCGACGTGCACCACATAGGGACAATGGCGGCAGATGAACATTACCAGCACCGCGATCTTGCCCCTAAACGAGTCGAGCGAGCAGGTCTGACCGCTCACGACGTCGCGCAGTTCGAATGCCGGAGCCTGCGTCCCAAGCGGGAGCATGACTGATGCCATTGCCATAGTGACTCGCCTTCTCGATTCCTTCTCTCGACGCTCTGAAAGATGCCGTACCTTCTATCCAACGTCAAGAGGCGGGGCGGCAGTCAACCCATCCTTCATCTCACCGCATCGAAGTCCCGTTCCCACTGTGGTAGGCTCGTGGCCGATCGAATCATATAAAAAGGGGGCGTGGCCGTGAAACCAGGCTATCGTGTAATCATTGTCGATACAGCGGGTGTGCTGGTGTCGGAATTCCAACTGACGGAGAGTGCCCTGGCTCAGCCGGACGCGTTCGTCGCAGCGCTCAAGCAGTCGATTGAGGATGTGGAAGAGGAGGAGCCATGAAGCGTGCGGTTGAAAGCGCGCCCTGCACGTTCCGCTGCAGAGCGCGCTGGATGTGCTCACTCGGTCGGTTGTGCTCCGCCTTCCCAGAGCTTGATGGTGCGATCCCAGGAGGCGCTGGCGAGGCGGCGGCCGTCGGGTGAAAAGGTGATGCAGCGCACCCCGCCGGTGTGGCCCTTGACGGTTCGGAAGTTGCGGCCTGTGGCGAGGTCCCAGAACCTGATGGTCTGGTCGTCGCCGGCGCTGACCAATACTTTCCCATCCGGCGACACGGCGAGGCTGCGGACCCAGCCGGTGTGGCCGGTGAGGGTTTTCATTTCGATGACCTTGGGCATCTCGAAGAGCTTGATGGTGCTATCCCGGCTGCCGGTGATCAACATCTTGGCGTCCGGCGTAAAGGCCATGGCGCCGATCCAGTAATCCATCGGCTTTTGGAATCCGCCGTCATCTTCGACGAAGTAGCCGCGTGTCTCGGTGGAATCCTCGGCGTCCCGGCGCCAGTGCCCGTCGTGCAACACTTTTTCTTCGCCGCTCGGGAGCACTTCCCAAATTTTGATCTTGCCGATGTCGGTGCCGTGGGCGAGGTGAATGCCGTCCGGTGAGAAGGCGACGCAGACGGACCAGTGGTGGTCGTACTCGTCCTTGCCGAGGAGCGTCATCAGCTCGGTGCCGGTGGTGACTTCCCAAATCTTGATGTCTTTGTTGTGGCTGCCGCGCGCGAGCATGAGACCGTCGGGCGAGAGCGAGAGGCTGCACACATTATGATCGTAGCGCGTGAAGAGGAGTTTCGTCGGCTCGCCGGTCTTGCCGTTCCACAAGCGAATGGTTCGGTCTTCGCTGCCGGTGGCGAGCGTGTGTCCGTCCGGTGTGAAGACGATGGCCCGGATATCGTTGGTGTGGCCGCGCAAGGAGCGCAGGAGCCGGCCGGTTTCGATGTCCCACATGCGGACGAGGCGCTCGGCGCCGCCGCTGGCGAGGGTCAGTCCATCGGGTGAGAACGCTACGGCCCAGACACCATGCGAATGGCCCCGGAATGTGTTGACCTCGCGACAGTCGGTTTTCCAATACTCCAAGAAGTCGATGGGAGGGGTCGGCGCCATGCCGGCTGGTGACCCGGGGACTGCGCTTGGCATGGCCGGGGTGATCGTGTGTTCCGGCATAACAACCTTCTTCCTGACCTGAGGATCTACTGGCCGAGGTCCTTGATTGCAAATCAGCTAGGCCGGTATAATTCAACCGTGTTTGCGAGATCGTAAGAGAGGCGCTGCGGCCAAGTCAAGTCGGCTCCCAGAGCCCATGAGGTTGGCGGTTCGCCGCGACCCGCCATCTCCCAGTCGTAACATCTACTGTTCGAGGACTCTCCATGGAAATCAGGTTTCAGCCCGCATTGCTTCAGGAAGTGATCGACTCCTTCGTCGAAAAGACGGAACGGGAAGGGGACCCCACCTATTATAAGGAGTTCCACGAATATGCCGACCCGATCTACGAGAAGTTCATTCTCGAAGACCGGGAAGGGGAGTTCAAGAAGCTCTATCAATACCTCTTCGGCACGTGGGGGTTCTCGGACATCGTGCGCGACTCCTTTAATGAGTACCCGCTGTTGAAGGAGAAGGTAGGGATCGTCCTGGTCAAAGGCGTGCTGAAGGAAGATCAGGAAGGCGTCGACATCCTGCGCAAGTGGGGGTCGGTGGAAAAAGAATTGGCCAGAGAGTTTGAGGAGAAAGGCATGAAGGGTGTCGGGATCAAGCTGATCCCGCGCCGGTTTTACGACCCGGCGCTCACGCGCTACTGCCGCCATGAGCTGATGCATATCTCCGATATGATCGATCCGGTGTTCGGGTACGATCCGGATACGAAGGTGGGACAAAATCCAGGCGAAGAAACGCTGATCTTGCAGCGATACCGTGTGCTCTGGAGCTTGAGCGTGGACAGCCGGCTGGTCGCAACGGGCAGAGAGCCGATGCTCAGCAAGGAGGATCGGTTCAAGGAATTCCGATCGTGGTATCGGAAAATTCCACCGCTTCAATTGAAGTCGGTGTTCGAAGGGCTCTGGCAGACCTCGTACTTTACACATTCCGAATTGATCGAAATGGCCACCGACACGCTCCGCGTGCTGGATCGCGCAGTCGATGTGGAGGGCGGCGAGGTACCGGAGAGTGAAAACAAAGTCATGCTCATGCCGGGATTTCCCTGTCCGCTCTGCAGGTTTCCCACCTATTCTTGGGTTGAAGACATGGGCAATAAGATTGAGCCCTACGTGCTCGGCTTTATTCGTGAGAATCATCCCGGGTGGGATATTGAGTTCGGGGCCTGCGATCGCTGCGTGGAAGTCTACAAGCTCCGTGCCGATGGTGTCATGTAACGCGTCTGGATGATGAAAATGGCCGCCAGCTTCGTTCTCGCATCGCTCGAGACCTCAGGGGACTGGCTCCGCATTGCCGGTGCCTGTCCCGCCATTTAAACAGGGACAGTCGCCGGTCGGAAGGGCGACAGTCCCTCTAGCTCGCTGCGGCCTCGCTGAACGGCCATTTTGATCATCAAGAAGTCAGTCAAATCTACGAGAACACGTGGCTACTCATCTATCATATGGCCGGCGCGATTTTCTCAAGGACTCCGTTCGCTCTGTCTCCAAGACGGCGCAGGAATTTGCCAAACAGACTGATGCCGCTCCGACACAGGCCCCGCCTCCGATCCGCACTGATTGGCTACGGCCGCCCGGCGCCGTCGATGACGCGCTCTTTCTGGAGCGCTGTACGAAATGCAGTGACTGCATCAAGGCCTGTCCTCCCGGCGCGATTGTTGCGCATGCGCATGACGGCACACCGGTTATTTTCGCCGATCAATCGCCCTGTCTGTTGTGTGAAGACTTTCCTTGTATCGCGGCCTGCGCGACGGAGGCGCTGGTGCCGGTTGACGGGGTCGGCGATGTTCGAATGGGGATCGCCGCCATTTCCCATCGACTCTGCACGGCGGGACAAGGCTGCCATGCCTGTGTGTCGAAATGTCCGACGAATGCGCTCGCGATGGACTTTGAATCATTGCGATTAATGATTGTGCCTGAGGCCTGTGTTGGGTGTGGAATGTGTGAGTTAGTGTGCAAAACCGTCAATGATCACGTCGCGATTCGCGTCACGCCGGCTCGACAACTCGCGAGGATCGATCGATGATCGAACAATCACGGCAACGTGGCGTGGTGGACATGCGCCAATCCACAAGGTTTGGGTTTGAAAATCAGCACGTTGACGATCGAGCCACTCCTACCAGTTCGCGCTTGACATCCCCTGGGCCTTTTCATATACATACGCAGGCCCGTGCTAAGCAATTAAGTGCGCGCGGGGGGTGCGCAAGTTGTTGTGGGGTCTGGGTTGAACGCGACATCCAGGAGAACCATGTATGACGAGTAAACAGCCGGTGCAGAGCGTATCCACCTCTGCGACCGCCGTCATTCCAACTCCGCCGGCGATAACAGATTCCCCCGCAGTCGAACGTGCACTCAATCGCAGCAAAATCTATCTTCTCATTTCATGGAGTCTTCTCTATCCGGAAGATGAGGAATTTCTCGACTACCTCCAGTGCGGAGAATTTGTGGAAGACGGTCGGGCCGCGCTCGATGTGTTGCAGACCGTGCTGGACAACAATGGGGGAGAGCGCGCGAAGCAGAAGCTCGTCTCGCTCAAGAAGCAGTTAGATCTGGCTGAGAAGCTGATTGCCTCTGAATGTGTCAATTGGCAGCTCGGCGATCTGCAGTCGGAGCATCGCCGGGTGTTCAGCAACGTCATCACACTCGACTGTCCACCCTACGAAACGCTCTTCGGAAACGATCACGTCTTCGCGCAGTCGCACGTGATGGGCGACATTTCAGGTTTCTACAAAGCCTTCGGTGTGGAGCTGTCCAAGGATATTCATGAACGGCTCGATCATCTCAGCGTTGAGTTCGAGTTCATGCATTTCCTCGCCTACAAAGAATCCTATTCGCGCTGCCATGACGGCGCTGATAAGACGCAGATCGTTGTGGATGCCCAGAAAAAGTTTGTCAAGAATCACATCGGTCGTTGGGTGCCGCTCTTCTGCCGCATGCTGACCAAGAAAGCGGACTCCGGCATCTTCAAATTGGTCGCGGACATGACGGCCGATTGGATGGAGTTTGAAACGGCATTCTTGGGCGTGACGCCCCAGCCCTATACCGAGACCGATTATCGACCGGCGACCTTCAATTCCCCTGAAGGTCAAACCTATGAATGTGGCGCGCAGGATCAAGGCAACGAATTGAGCGTGTTACTGAACGAGGTGGGGGCGCAGACATTCATGGATGTGAAGGACAAAGACAAGGATAAAGAGGAGGGGGGACCGGTCGGAACCGCCTAGGTTTCGAGCATTCAGCTTGAGTTTCATGTAAGCAGTCTTTTGGGTGATGTTAGTAATCTTTAAGTGAGAGGAGGGATTAGTAATATGAGAGTAGTGCAGACCACCAACAAGAAATTGGTGTTTGCCATTCTTCTCTCTGCCCTCACCGTCGGTGTCATGCTGACGATTGGGCAAGTACCGCTGGCCGTAAGCCAGCCGGTCACGATTCCGGCCAAGACGATCAAGGGCTCGATCCCCATGGATGGCGCCAACCCGATTTGGGAAGGCGTTCCGGGTGTCGTAGTTCCGCTGAGCGGCCAGTTGATCACCACCCCCATGCATCCGAACATCTCTGTGAAGTCGGTGTTCGTGAAGGCCATGACGAATGGCAAGGACGTCGGATTGCGTTTGGAGTGGATCGATCAGACCAAGAACGATACGACGATCGGTCCACAGGACTTCCGGGACCAGGTCGCCGTGATGTTTCCGGTGAACACCTCCGGTGCGCCGCCGTTCCAATGTATGGGACAATCCGGCGGGACCACCAACATCTGGCGCTGGAACGCGGAATGGCAGAAGGATCTCGGCAAGGACAGCGCCGGGATCTGGGACGTGGACGATCAGTACCCCGGCATTTTCTGGGACTACTACTTTGAAGAGCCGGCCGGCGGCGTGACCTATCCGGATCGGATCGGTCGAAGCCTCGGCCCCTTCAACCCCGGAATCTGGTCCGGGAACATCTTGTCCGACCCGACGCTTCGTGTGAGCTCGGTCGAAGACCTGAATGCGAACGGCTTCAGCACTCTCACGACGCAGGCCCACCAGGATGTGATCGGGAACGGTGTATGGGAACCGTCCGGGTCCGTCAAGGGCGGCGCCTATTCAGGCCCGACTTGGCGCGTGGTCGTGAAGCGGACGCTGGAAAACAGCGATGCCAACGACACGCAGTTCAAGGCGGGGATGTCCGTGCCCATCGCGTTTGCGGTGTGGGACGGTGCCAACATCGAGCGTAACGGTATGAAGGCGCTCTCTACCTGGTTCACGCTAAAGCTTCAGTAAGTGAGCCGGTCTCGGGAAAGACCGTGAATCTCCGTCGTCGGAGAGCATAGAGTCGGTAGAAGTCAAAGAGAGGCCCCGGATCATTGTCACGATAAGTGACGAAACGGTCCGGGGCCTCCTCTTTTTACTGAAAGAGTGAAGCGACAATTGCGCCGAAATGGACGGCGGGTGCAGAGTTGCATTTCAAGAAGCGCGGAGAGTATAACCCCAAGTGATTTTCTCTCAAAACCTGTTGATTTTCCGGTGCAACTGGAACTAGAGCTGCCATGAAAGTCTCGCTGCTTTTCCCTCCGACCTGGCATCCTTCTCAGCCCTATTTGAGCCTGCCGTCCCTGACGGGATTTCTGCATCAGGGAGGCGTGTCGGAAGTCTCGCAACATGATCTCGGCATCGAGCTGTTGGATGGAGTGCTCACGAGATCCTATGGGGCTGAAGTTCATCAGCAGTTGATCGACAAGCAGCGTGAGCTTGAGCGGACACAGTCAGGGGAGACGGGTGCCATGAGCCGGGAACACTATGCGAAGGTTACCGATTCGCTCGATCGGTTTGCCTATCTGATCGACCGAATCGAACTCGCCAAGGAGACACTGCGAGGTGAAGGCTTCTATGACCTCGATGCGTATCGTGCCAGCCTGTTCATGATCGACAAGTGGCTGGAGCTGGTCTCTTCGGTCTATTTTCCGACCAGACTCACCGTCGTCGACAATCAGTTCAGCAATTACTCGATCTACTCCTCGAAAGACCTGATGAAAGTCATTCGTGACGAAGCGCAGAATCCCTATATCAGTCTCTTCCGTGATAAGTTCATTCCATCGATCGTGAACGATCGCCCCGACTTAATCGGGGTGTCGATCACCGCCACGTCGCAGATCATCCCCGGTCTGACGCTCTGTCGATTGATCAAGGAAACTGCGCCGGATCTGCATGTCACGATCGGCGGGAGCATCTTTACGCGTCTCGTTGATAACATTCGCCGCTGCCCGAGTCTCTTCGAACTGGCCGACGATATCGTCGTGTTCGAAGGGGAAACGGCGCTGCTGGAATTGGTCAATCAGCTGGCCGGCAAGATGGACTACAGCAAGGTTCCCAACCTGATCTATCGGCAGAATGGGAAGATCACGGTCAACCAGCCGTTCTACTCCGAGAACGTGAATCAGCTGCCTGTGCCGAATTATGATGGCTTCCCGCTTTGTCGATACTTGTCACCAGAGCCGGTGCTGCCGGTCCAGTTCTCGCGCGGCTGCTATTACAAAGATTGCGCGTTCTGCGCGCTCACGCTCGATCACCAGAACTTCAGGCAGAAGGAACCGGGACGAACGATCGAGGAATTGGCATGGCTCAAGCAGCGCTACGGGACGCAGCATTTCTTTTTTACCGACGAATGTTTCGCCCTGTCGCCGACGAAACGGCTCTGCCAGCAGATGATTGAGAAGCGCCTCGATGTGAAGTGGACGTGCGAAATGCGGTTTGAGAAGAATCTCACGCGCGATCTGCTGGCGTCGATGCGGGATGCCGGGTGTTTGAAGATTGTCTTCGGACTGGAATCCTTCAACCAGCGCGTCATGGATTTCATGAAGAAGGGGATCAAACAAGAATGGGTCCGACGCATCGCGGACGACTGCGTCGATCTCGGCATTGCCGTGCATTGCTACATCATCGTGGGATTCCCCACGGAAACAGAAGAAGAGGCTCTCGATACGATGAACTTTATCGTGGAAAGCAAGAAGCTCCACGATTCATTCGGGTTTTCCTGTCAGCCCTGCCTGTTCGACCTCGAGAAGGAAGCCCCGATCATGAGCGATCCGGCCGGGTACGGGATCAGGCGCATTATGCGTCCGTCGGCAGAGGACCTCAGCCTTGGATTCTTCTATGAAGTTCAAGAAGGCATGACGCCGGACCAGGCCGAACAACTCTATCAGTACGTCTATGAACGGGTCAGCGAAGTGGTTTGTGAGCTGCCCTTCAACTATTCAATGGCTGATGGATTGCTGTACATCGCGAAGGCGAAAGAAGAGGCCCGACAGGCGCCTCAACCGATCGGCTCATAGGAGTCTGTCCGAGTAATGCCATTCTACTGCGTCAAACGATTTGCAGGCATCTGCGTCGTTCTCGGCCCGAAAAAATTCTCAACGTATTCCAGCGAATACGCCTCCGGTTTTTCGAGCCTGCGGCCTCGCATCTGCCAGCATCTCCTTTGCCTCGCAACGAAGGATTACTCGAACAGACTCCTGGCGCGCGTGCCGTCCTGGCGCCTCCGGCTGGGCAGCATTGACCCTGTTTTTTTCCGACAGATATAATGCCTGCTGCACGGAGGGGTAGTTCGTGATCAAGGCAGCGACGATGGGCGAGCGACTAACGGGAAAGATCGGGGACTTTGGCCCCCTTTTCGAGTACACCGTCAAACTCGTCCTGTTGACCTCCTTCCTTGAGTTAGTCCTGTATCGTCTGGTCTCCCGCCTCGGGATGCATTTGAGCAAGATGGCTGTGGCCCACCCGTGGATTACGCCCACGTTCACCGCCTTGACCGAGGTGGGGACATGGCTGCTCAACATTGTGGCCATTCTGTTGTTCTTGGGCCTCACCCTGACGATGATTCATCGAGGCGTGGGGCATGAGACCAGCCGGCTGACCAAACTTGCGATAGCGGGCACATCGCTGTTGCTGCTGTTGACCGTCGGATTCTTGGTCGTGCAACCGGGGATGCTGGGCGCTATCATCTATAACGGCTTGGCGCTGATCACGCTCACGTTGTTCGTGCTGGAGTATCTGATCACCCATCACGAGCGGGCACAACGCATTCTCGGGGTGACGTACTATCTTGGGATCTCAGGGTGGTTGTATTATCAGATCATCTCGACGATCTACAGTTTGGCCGGAACACTGGCGGCGCCGCCCCTTGTCTACGAATCCCATCGGATCGGCGAGGCGCTGATGGTCTTGGCGAGCGTTCTTGTATTCGTGGCGTATGGACGGGGGTTGTCCTTGCGGACGAAGAATCGGCGCCGGCGGCACCGAGCGATTTGGTTTTGGGCGACCACGGGCACAATCTTCACGACGCTGATCTTTACCGACTATCTGTTGGACTTGTATGATCCGACCTTGGCCTCGGCAGTCCGGCAGGCCTCGCAAGGGATCGGTTGGATTTTCCAGTTTGGCATGGGCTATACGTTCTATCTCCCGTTCGCGATTTACACGGGGGGCTTGCTCTGTTGGTCGTACACCGTCATCAAGCTGCTCACGATGGGGCGGTTAGCCGGCTACGGCATCGGCCTCATGTTCATTGCCGGGTATGCGTTGCTGTTTTCCAATCTCACCCTGATGGTGATTCTCGGGGTGATGTTGCTTACGCTCGATCGGGTCAAACCGACCGTCGCGGAACCCGCGTCAGCCACCAGCAGTCCATTGATGGGATCACCTGAAGGACTCATCACCGAGCAGGCTTAAGAGGGGACCGTATATACGGGTCAAAATCGTATGAGCACACCAACACCGATGTCGGAACCAACTCAGATAGGCACTGCGGTCGATCCGGGCGATCAGCCCCTGTCGGCGGACGAAGAAATCGCCGAAATTGAAAAGTTGCTCGCGACCGAGCCGGACGATTTCCAGGCGCGCTGCCGCTTGGGCGAACTCTACTTCAGTAAGGGCCGTCTCGATGATGCCCTTGCGGAAGTGAAGAAATCGATTGAGATGGCCGAAGGCTTGCGCGCGGAGATGAATCGCTCGCTGGCCATGTATTACTCAAACCTCGGGACCATCTATGCGACGAAGAACATGACCGATGAGGCCGAGGCCGAGTTTCGACATGCGTTGGAGGTCTACCCGCACGATGTGCTGGCGCTGTTCAATCTGGGCCGGGTCTACGCGGACAAGAAGAAATACATGGACGCGAAGGACTACTACGAGCGCCTCGTTGAAATTACCCCGGATGATCCGATCGCGTGGTACAACCTGGCCGGGGTGTATATCGAGTTGGATAATCCGCAAGTGTCCGACTACAACACGATCGACATGGGGATTCAGTGCTATCTCCGAACGTTGGAACTGGACCCGAAGCATTTGGAGTCGAGCTTCAAGCTGATGGAAATCGCCCTCAATCACAAGAAAACCGACCTGGCGATCACAGTCATGGAGAGCGCCGTCGAGCACAATCCGGATGAGCCGCTGGCGTACTACAATCTTATCAGCGTCTATGACAAGTGCAAGATGTTCGAGCAGGCCGAGGAGGCCCGCAAACGTTTGAAAGAACGGTTCGCGAAGAAAGCGAAAGACATTTCCGGGGCCTGATTCACCCTTTAGGAAGGAGCGCACTATGTTTGGGAGTCTTGGTTTTACAGAGCTGATCCTGATCCTGGTCATCGTGCTGATTATTTTCGGCGCGGGAAAGTTGCCGCAGTTGGGCGAGGGATTGGGCAAGGCGATTAAGGGATTCAAAAAGTCCGTGCACGAGGCGGATGCGATTGAGGCCGAAGCCCAGGCGGCGGCACAGCAGCAGATGGCGGCGCCCCCCCAGGCCATTACCGCGGCGCCGGCTCAGGCCGTCGCGGTGGACCAGCCTGCCGCTACCGTGCAACCGACCACGCGCGCGTAAGCGAATCATCCCGTGTGAGTGAGGAGACGTAAG
>Ga0209640_10003493_pt1 | contig 13731 bp, 12 predicted proteins | sample RifCSP10_1_FD_184018 | JGI IMG/M metagenome (GOLD analysis project Ga0209640, IMG submission 184018) | Soil microbial communities from Rifle, Colorado - Rifle CSP2_sed 10_1 (SPAdes) (version 2) | ecosystem: Environmental > Terrestrial > Deep subsurface > Rock core/Sediment | place: Rifle...
TGGCCGGCCTCCATTGCGACGCCGAGCAGGCACACCATGCCTAGCGCGATGGCGCCGAGAAACAGTTGCCTCGATCCAGCAGTCATGTCGTCGCCTCCTGGGTTGATGTACGGGCGGTCAGCGGAGCATATCGTACTCTCACGAGCGCAAGTCGACAGTGAGTTGCAACAAATCGAGACGATCGACTTCCATGGTCCACCGTTCGCCCGGCGCCACCGGGTGTGCCGCCGTCGTCGATCCCGTGCTGATCAGCTCCCCGGCGTGGAGCGGCTCCGCGCCGCGTTGCGCAGGGACCGCCGACACCAATTCCGCCAGACAGAGCGCGGGACTGCCAAGCACGTTTTTGCCCCCGCCCGTTTCGACGAGCTGACCGTTCTTCGACAACCGCGACGTGAAATTCGCCAGGCTGTCGGCAAGCGCGGAAATTTCCCCACGTCCGATCGGACGCGGCTCGCCGATGACAAGCGCAGCGTGCAGGCCCAATGACGCCAGAAAATCGCCCGGCTGAAATTTCCAGTCAGGGAAGGGACAGTCGACGAACTCGAAGGCGAGCGCCATCCACTCCACCGCCTCCAGCACGCCGGCAGCATCGGCTCCCGGCTTGGGGGCCGCCTTGAGCTTGACCACAATCTCGGGCTCTACACGCGGCGCGCGCATGTGCGCCAGCGACAACGTGCCGTGCCCGTTTGGCGCATCGTGCACGGTGTCGTCGTACATGCTGGCCCACACCAGCGTGCGCAGCTTCATCGCCTGCCACACGGCTCTGTTCGCCAGCCCGATCTTGCGGCCGACGGTCTTGTGGCCCGCTGCGCCGCGGAGGCGCGCAAGCTCCGCCTCCACCGCGTAGCCGGCGTCGAGATCGAGGCCGCCGTCGCGCGCCGAGGGGGGCACAGGAATGCGACTGCCGTTGGAAAACGCGTCGAGCATCTCGCGCGCGAGCGAGCTTATACGTGAGTCGGTCATCGGCAGCTATTGTAGGCCGGTGCCGGCCGAGCGTCACCTGTTCGGCCGTTCGCGTTGCTCACACCGGCTCGAGGTCCCACCTCCTCGACACGCGCCGGCAGCGATGATAGGCTGGCGGGCCACTCGGAATTTACGAATCTACGAATTTACGGATTTACGGATTGGGAACGGCGAAGTTCAATTGAAATCCGTCAATTCGTAAATTCGTAAATCCGTCAATGGTCAGCGATGAGGAAACGATGACTCATTCCACCGCGTCCGAAGCGACACGCTGGGGGCAGCTCATCTTCGGCATCATCTGCATGGTGATGATCGCCAACCTGCAGTACGGCTGGACGCTGTTCGTCGGTCCGATTGACCAGAAATACCAGTGGGGCCGGGCCGCGATTCAGATCGCCTTCACGATCTTCGTGCTGACGGAGACCTGGCTGGTGCCGATCGAAGGCTACCTGATCGACAAGTTCGGCCCGCGCATCATGATCAGCAGCAGCGGCGCTCTGGTCGCGATCGCGTGGGTCATCAACTCGGTCGCCGACTCGCTATTCCTTCTGTATGTCGGCGCGGCGATCGGAGGCATCGGTGCCGGCGTGATCTACGGCGGCTCGGTCGGCAACGCGCTGAAATGGTTTCCCGATCGGCGTGGCCTGGCCGCCGGTCTGACGGCAGCGGGATTCGGCGCCGGCTCGGCGCTGACGGTGATCCCGATTGCCAACATGATCCAGTCGAGCGGATACGAAACCGCGTTCCTGTGGTTTGGCCTCGGGCAGGGCGCGGTGGTGATGCTCGTCGCGCTGCTGCTGCGTGCGCCGGAGGCTGGCGAGGTGGCCGCGCCCGCGGCTCCGGCCGTCCAGCAGACGCGGCGCGATTACACTCCGGCCGAGGTTCTCAGAACGCCACCGTTCTGGGTCATGTATGCGATGTTCGTCATGGTCGGGTCCGGCGGCCTGATGGCGGTCGCGCAGTTGGCGCCGATCGCCACGGACTTCAACGTCGGCACCGTCCCGGTCTCCATCCTGGGACTGACGTTGCCGGCGCTCACATTCGCCTTGACGATCGACCGCGTGCTCAACGGGGTGTGCCGGCCATTCTTCGGATGGGTGTCGGATCACATCGGCCGCGAAAACACGATGTTCGGCGCCTTCTTCGTCGAAGGCGTTGGCATTTACGCGCTGCTCCTCTTCGCGGGCAATCCGGTGGCGTTCGTGATCCTGTCCGGTTTGGTGTTCTTTGCCTGGGGCGAGATCTATTCGCTGTTCCCTGCGACCTGCACCGATATCTATGGTCGCAAGTTCGCGACGACGAACTACGGCATGTTGTACACGGCGAAAGGCACGGCGGCCCTGCTGGTGCCGTTGGCCAACGTGCTGACCAACGCCACCGGCAGTTGGCACGCCGTGTTCTACGCCGCTGCAATCCTCAATATCGTCGCCGCCGTCATGGCCCTGGCCGTGCTGAAACCGATGCGCGTGCGCACGATGGCGCATTCATACGGCCGCGCAACGGTCAACGTTGCCTAGCTAGGTGGTGGTTGGTGGTTGGTGGCTGCCGTAGCAGCACGGGTACTGCCTCCCAGCCACCAACCACTAACCACCAACCTATTCCGTGTAAAGCATTCCGCCGACTCCTGCGGAGGCGAGCACCTGAATCAGGGCTACCGTCGCCGCCATCGCGTACGTGCCGGACGTCATCAGACCCACGACCAGCCAGTCCAGGTGAAACACGAAGCCGCACACCCAGACGACCAGTGCTGCGTACGTGGCCGTCTTCATCCCAGGCCCGAAGCGTGGGCGTATCGCGGCGTACAACCAGACCAGCAGAATGCCGACCACGAATTGCGCGATGACATTCGTGGCGATAGCCCCGCCGGTCATGCCGCGGCCCTGCAGCGCAGGAGCGACGGCCACCGCTTCTGCCTCGAAACGCGGTCCCAACACCATGCCGAACCCGACGAATCCGATGACGCTCGCCACCACGCCCGCCGCCAGCCCGCCGACCACGACTTTCGAAGTGTTGATCGCCATGCTGCTCCTTCGGTTAGAGGTGAGGGGTATGGAGAAAAGAGGCTCTATATTACGCAACTAGGTGGTAGTTGGGCGCCGCAAGCGAGCGGTCGGTTGCAGCGCCGAGTTATACGGTCCACCTCGTGCTCAGGCTGTGCCCTCGCCTGTTGGACAATCACGTCGGGTTCTTGCGGATGAAAGCCATGATCGCTTCGACGTAGGCGTCCGCGTGTGTGACATGCGGAATGTGGCCAGTGCCTGGGAACGTAACGACCTCCACGTTGGGCAGCACGTCGGCGAGCTTTACAACCACCGGGGCGAATGTCGGGGGACTTTGGTCGCCCGTTGTAAGGAGCGATGGACGAGGAAATGCCGTGATCCATGCGAGGTCAAAGGCAAGCTGCTCCGGATCGCGGGCCTCGTCCAAAAACGTCGGTGCATTTTCGATCAACGTCTGCTGGAAGTCGGGCGGGAGCTGTACCCAGGTGCCGGGGCCGAGCGCCACCGTCTCGACGAACTGCTCGGCGGCAGCGGCATGGTCGCCGGAAGCGATACGTTCAACCACGGCACCGATCCTTCTTCCGACTTCCTCAAGCAGGGGCGCGAAAGCGGGGTCATCCGCGAGCAAGGAGAACAACGGCGGCTCGTGCCCGATAAGCCCCCGGAAGAGTTCGGGACGCTCGCCAGCCAGCCGAAGTGTGATGGACGCTCCAAACGAGTTTCCGGCTACCCACGCTGGCGCGAGCCCCAGGTGCTCGATTAACGCCGCTAGGTCGGCGACATCCTCTCGGACGCTGCCCTGCCCGGTTGGGCGCTGGCTTTCGCTGTGGCCGCGCCGATCATAGGCAAGAACTCGAAACGACTCAGCCAAACGCGGAACGACGAGATCCCAGATGTGGTGCGACGCCCAAGACCCATGCACGAGGATCAGAGGGATTTCGCCAGTACCGCTGAGCTCATAAAAGAGCTGGACCCCGTTAACGTTTGCCGTTGGCATGTTGCTTCCTTTCCGTCTCGGCTCTGAAGCGCTAAGTTTTCGTCCCAACAACCAGTCGGCAGAACTCGATAAACAGCTGTTCCCGCGACGGTCGCAGTGGAACGCGTCACCCCCGCACACCCGGCGCAAGCCAACCACCAGCCACCAGCCACCGGCTACCAGCCACCGGCTACCAGCTACCACCTAGCGCCCAGGGTCCAGGTCCCTCATCACGACCATCAGCACTTGTCTCACGACGCGCGCGTCGCGCTCGGAAATCGTGCCGCCGCCTGCATGCCCATCATCGATTCCGAGGTCGCGGTAGCGGCGCGCGACCGCAGGCAGGCGTGCGCAGCCGCCGCCGATGAGGCCTTCCCGTTGTGCCGCCTCGATACGATCGCTGAATGAGCACGCCGAGACGTTCAGCCCCTTGTTTTCGAGCGCGTCGGTGATGAGCGCCTCGAGGATGCCGCACGACGCGATGAAGGCCGACTCAACATCGCCGTTCTCCAACGCGTGCGAGCCGTCCGCATAAGCCTGCGCGAGAATCGGACGAAGCTGTGGATTGTGTACGAAGTCGAAGCGGCGCGGCGCCGGTCCCGCTACGGCAGCGGCCGGTAGACTGTCGACATTTGAAAGCGACGTTCGAGCCTGTTCGAGCACGTCGAGAATCCGATCGACGATCTCCGAGGTGCTCGCTTCGACGACCACACCGCCATCGGTGGCGCGCACGAGAAACGCCCCGCTGTAGGCCCGGGCGAGCCAGTGGGCCTTGCTGCCACCTGACAGTTGATTGATCGCGGCTGCGCAGTCCCGCTGCCACAACCGGACGACCTCGACCGTCGGCGTGCTCTTGATCTGGCGCCCGCGTCGCACCAGATCGTCGATCTGGCCGAGCGCCGCATCGCGGTGAGCGCGGAGAGCGTCATCCATTGGACCGGCCTATGCGGCTCCAAACGAGAATCTTGCACCCAATGTAAAGAGCAGCATAGCGGTCCTACACCGGAGATCGGTTGTGTTGATGGTGGCGAAGCCCTGTGGAGGTCAGGCCGACAGGGATCGCCTGACCGCGCGAGACGGCTTTGGGGATCAGCCAGCTCACGGAGCTGGCGTCGCGCGGCCACACGCGGCGTCGCAGCGCGGTCCGGCCACCGGAACCGGGATTCGCCATCATCAACACAACCTGAGCTCCGGGCATGGGCGCGCAGAGCGTCATCCAAGGGATGTCACGGGCGGAGCTCTTGACTGGCCGGGTGACGCAGCAGATCCGCGATCTGATCGATGTGCTCGCGCATGGCGTTCGCCGCTGCGTCGGCATCGCGCTTCCGCAGCGCCGCGACGACGGCTTCATGCCCCTGCATGGATCGACTGGGACGCCCCTCTTGCTTCAGCGCGAGCGTCCGCGATTCCACGAGCAGATCGTTCAGAGTGGCCATGATACTGACGACCACGCGATTGCGCGTGGCGCGCGCGAGCACTTCGTGAAAGGCCGTGTCCTCGACGATGGCCGATTGGCGGGTCTTGAGCTTCCTGCGCTGCGTGTCGAGAATGCGCTGCAGGGCGACAAGGTCCTCGTCGGTGACGCGGCTCGCCGCGACGCGCGCGACAGCAGGCTCGAACATCCGCCGCACGTCCATCAGCTCGTCTTCCAGATCGTGGCGGTAGCTCAGGACGGACGCGAGCGGCGCGACGAGCCGATCGACGTCGAGCTCCTGAGGAAACGTGCCCTGGCCGTGACGCGTGACGAGCAGCCCGATCGTCTCGAGCACACGCAGCGCGTCGCGGATGGATCCGCGGCTGACGCCGAATCGTTCCGCGAGCTGGCGTTCTGCCGGCAGCGGCCGGCCTGCCGGGAACGTGCCGTCGAGAATCAGGAATCGGATCTGGTCGGCTATCTGCTCGGCCACGCGCGTCTTCCTGATCGGCTCGATCCGGCCGGCGCCCGAGCGGACGGCTTCGCGCTTGACACGCCCGCGTGCGGATGTCAGACTTTCCCTTCTAACTGGTTCGACCACTGGGCCAGTGTAGCACGGGTTTCCGGGCAAGAATGGCTGAAAGTATCAGGTTTACCGTCGCCGGATCGCCACAGACCGTGTCACGCGCCATCGAGGAGTACGCACGCGGCGAGGGGCGCGTCACCGCCATCGTCGTGCCGTGGGAGAGCGACGCCGCCACCCTGAGCATGGCGGTCACCGCCGTCAAGAGCGACGGATGGGCCATCGAGCACACCAACCTGGGAACCATCCGGCTGACCGATGCGGGCCACGAGCGGACCGCCCTGGCCATCACCGCCGAGCCCCCGGACCATCCCGAGCAACAGCAGCTCGTCGCGGTGTTCGACCGCTTCGTCCGTCAGGTTCAGCATCGGTTTCACGTGGACGCATGAGCACGCCCTCTGGCGATCACCGCACGTCCGAACCGATCCCGACGGCTGTCGCGACTGCCGTGACGCTCCGCGTCGCCGAAGCACGGGTCGAGGATATCGGCCATGCCATCGCACGGGTCGCGCCGGCCGACCTGGTTCGCATCGGTGCTCGCCCTGGCGACGTGCTGAGAATCGTCGGCGGCACGAGTGCTGTGGCGCGTGCCGAGCTCTCCGACGACGAACATGAGGGCGTCATCCAGATCGACGGAACGACGCGCAGCAATTGCGGGGCGGGACTGCAGGAGCAGGTCTCCGTGACACCAGTCGAGGCCGCCCAGGCCGTCGCCGTTCGCTTCTCTCCGCTCTGGGCGGGCGCAGCGCTGGCGATCATCGCGCCCGAACGGATGCTTCAGGATCTGGAAGGAGTACCGGTTATCGCTGGCTGCGCCGTGCGGGTGCCGACGTTTGCCAAGGCCGTGAACTTTCAGGTCGTGCGCACGATTCCGTCCGGCCCGGTCGTGATTGGAAAACGCACCGACATCCGGGTCGTCGAGGGCGAGCAGATCGCTTCTCGCGCTCCGGCCGTGTCGTACGAGGACATCGGCGGGTTGGAGCGCGAGGTGGCGCGGGTCCGCGAAATCGTCGAGCTGCCGCTCAAGCACTCACGCATCTTCGAACGCCTAGGCATCCTCGCGCCCAAGGGTGTGCTGCTGTACGGTCCGCCTGGTACTGGAAAGACGCTGCTCGCGCGCGCCGTCGCGGCCGAAAGCCGTGTGCATTTCATCCATCTCAACGGCCCCGAGATCATGCGGAAGTTCTACGGCGAGAGCGAAGGCAAGCTCCGTGAGGTCTTCGAAGAGGCGGCGCGCCGCTCGCCGGCCATCCTCTTCATCGATGAAATCGACGCCGTCGCACCCAAGCGCGCCGAAGTGACGGGCGAGGTCGAGAAGCGCGTCGTCGCGCAGCTGCTGAGCCTGATGGACGGCTTCGTGTCGCGCGGGCAGGTCATCGTCATCGGCGCCACCAACATCCCGGAGGTGCTGGATCCGGCGCTCAGACGACCGGGACGCTTCGATCGCGAAATCGAGATCGGGGTCCCGAACACGCAGGCCCGGCTTCAGATTCTCAAGATCCACTCGCGCGCCATGCCGCTCGGCCCCGACGTCGACCTGCAGGAAGTCGCCGAACACTCCCACGGCTTCGTCGGTGCCGATCTCGAAGCGTTGTGCCAGGAGGTCGGCATGGTCGCGCTGCGCCGCTTCCTCTCATCGACGCGGTTGCCGTCGACGCGAGGGACATCTGATGCCACCCCTGACGAATCGGCCGATCTGGGGATGCTGCAGATCACACGCGACGATTTCCTCGCCGGGTTGAAGGAGGTCGAGCCGAGCGCGACGCGCGAATTTTTCATCGAGAAGAGCCCTTCCACGTTTGCTTCTCTCGGAGGCCTGGACGAGGTGAAGCGGCTGCTCGACGCCGTGGTCGAGCATGCGCACATGCACAGCGACATCTACGAGCAGGTCGGGCTGGCGCCGCCGCGCGGCATTCTGCTGGTGGGCCCATCCGGGACTGGAAAGACCGCCATCGCGCGGGCGCTCTCGGGCGAGAAGCAGATTCCGCTCATCGCCATCGATGGTCCTCAGCTGTACTCGAAGTGGCTCGGCGAATCCGAGAAGGCGCTGCGCGAGGTCTTCAAGAAAGCCCGGCGGACAGCCCCCTGCCTGCTGTTCTTCGACACGATCGACGCCATCGCCCCGCGGCTGAGCGGCGATCACTTCGGCGCCGACGTCTATCAGCGCATTCTCGGCCAACTGCTGCGTGAGATCGACAACCTCCGCGACGTGAAGGGCGTGATTCTGCTGGCCGCCACCAACCGCCCCGAGCGCGTGGAGCCTGCGCTCTTGCGAAGCGGGCGGTTCGACTATATCGTTCGCTTTGCGAAACCGGACGCAGCCGACCGGGCAGCGATCGTGCGGATCTGCTGCCGGCGGGTGCCGATCGCGCCGGACGTCGATGTCGCGGACCTCGCCAACCGCGCGGAAGGGTTCACCGGGGCCGACCTCGAGACCCTGTGCAAGAAGGCGACGCTGCTGGCGATTGCCGATTTCCAGCGTGGCGCCCGCGGCGGCCCGTTCGTCGTGCACCATCGGGATTTCTTGACGATTCTGGAAAGCGGCCCTTCAATCGAGACTGCATCATGAGCTACACCGAGCTTACGGTTTGGACGCGCGGCATCATCATGGACAAGGAAGGCCGCGACATTGTCAATTCGGTCGCTGCGGCCGGACGCCTCGAGGGCAAGTTCGCGCAGGCGATGGAAAACTACGTCGACAATCCCGATCGCACCAACGCGCCGACGCGCAAGTATTGCCGGCTGAGCGAGAGTGAGATCGAAAATGCCCTGACGTACGAGAACGAGCAGCCGAACATCGTCGTGCTGGTCGAACAAACGATGGTCAAGGGCTGGGACTACATGCGTGGAATGCCGCCGGGCGGGACGCTGGTGATCAACACGCACTACTCGCCTGATTACATGATCCGTTTCGTGCCGGGGCCCGAACGGCTCGCGCAGCTCGTGTGTGTCGATGCGGCGAAGCTCGCCGACCACAAGTGGCTCTACTACCGTCTGGGCGAGCTCGGCCTCGATCGCCTGTCGACCGAAGGCGCCGCCGAGCGAAGCAAGGCGATTGCGCCCGACATTGCGGCGCCGCTGATCGCTGCGGTGGTCAAGACGACCGGCATCGTCAAGATGGCGACGATCGAGCCGATGATCGCGAACAAAGCGGCGTTCCATGCCGCGCTGGATCAAATACATGTCCTGCCACTGAACCCGGTGGCGGCGTAAGACACTTAACAAGGCACAAGTCACAGGGCACAAGGCACAAGGCACAAATCACTAGGCACAAATCACAAATCGCAAATCACCAATCACTAATCATTATGTCGACCAAAGGCACACACATTCCCGACTGGCTCGCGGTCCCGTTTGCCGGAATCACGCCTGCGCCGTCCCAGGAGAAGGGTCAGGACCTGTTCCCCACCGGCAACTGGCGCGCCATCCGTCCGGTGTATCGCGACAAGATGCCGCCCTGCAACAACGCGTGCGGCACCAACGAGAAGATCCAGGGCTATCTCGACCTCGTGAAGCGCGGCAAGTATCTCGACGCGTACGCGCTCATCAAGGAAGACATGCCGTTTCCGTCGGTCACCGGACGGGTGTGCTATCACCCGTGCGAGCAGGCGTGTAACCGCGGCAAGTACGACGAGGCCATTTCGATCCGCGCGGTCGAGCGGTTTCTCGGCGACCTCGGACAGGCACTGCCGCGCGATGTCGTGAAGGCCGGCCCGCCCAACGGGAAGAAAGTCGCGGTGGTGGGGTCTGGCCCGGCGGGACACAGCGCGGCGTACCAGCTTGCCCGCCTCGGCTACCAGGTGACGATTCTGGAGAAATCGCCAAGGGCCGGCGGCCTCAATCGGGGTGGCATTCCCGACTGGGTACTTCCGCAGGACGTGCTCGATCGAGAGATCGAGCGCCTCGTGGAGCTGGGCATCACGATCAAAACGAACACCGAGGTGGGCAAAGACGTCAGCTGGGAGGACTTGAAGAAGAACTACGACGCCTGCGTCCTGGCTGTCGGTCTCACCGAGCCGAACAGCGTGCGCGCCGAGGGCGAAGACAAGGCCGGCGTGCTGTACGGGCTCCCGTTCCTGCGGGACATCGGCATGGGCACATCCACGGTGAAGCTGGGACCGCGCGTGGCCGTCATCGGCGGCGGCAACACCGCGATCGACTGCGCCCGGGAGGCGCTGCGTCAGGGCGCCGAAGAAGTAACGATGATCACGGTGGAGCGCAGCACCGAGGAGATGCCGGCCGTGCCGGAAGATCTGCACGACATGGTCGAGGAAGGCGTCGAGCTGATGCACGGCCGCGCGATGACCGCGGTGTTGGGCAACGGCCGCGTCGACGCGCTGCAGCTCCATCCCGCCCGCTTCAGCGGCGCCATCAACGCGTCGCCGATTGTCGTCGATCGGGAGTCTCCGGCTGAGCGATTTGCGGTGGACAACGTGATCATCGCGGTGGGACAGCGTGCGTCGCTCAAATGGCTGCCCGATGAATTCAAGAACGAGCGAGGCACGATCAAGGTCGACCGGTTCGGGCGGCTCGGTGACACGAAGTTCTTCGCGGCCGGCGACATCGTGCAGCTCGGCTCAGGCCAGCCGCTGATGGTCGTCAACGCCGTCGGCGACGGCAAGCGCACGGCGTTCAACCTCGACAAGGTGCTCCGGGGCGAACTGCTGCAGGAACGCATGGTGTCGATCGACGTGATTACGGATCTCGCCCGGATGAACATGACGTACTTCCCGACGTTCCCGCGCGTGCAGCAGGCGATGCTCGCTCCGGCCAGCCGGCGCCTTACGCAGGACGAGGTCATTCAGGCATACAGCGAAGACCAAGCCGTGGAGGAAGCGAACCGCTGCTTCAGTTGCGGCACGTGCAACGCCTGCGACAACTGCTATCTGGTGTGTCCCGAGCCGTGCATCGTGCGCCCCGAGCGGTCCAACGGTCTCTACAAGATCCTGGTCGATTACTGTAAAGGCTGCCGAGTGTGCATCGAGGAATGTCCGACCGGCTGCCTCGAGGGCGTCCCCGAGCTGGACTTCGATACGGGCGTGGTGCGGATGGACACGGCGTTCGCGATTACGCAGGGGCTGCACGGGCGCCAGGCGGAGGAGCTGAGGAATCTGCCGGAGCGGCCGGCAAAGAACATCGAGAACTGGAGATAACGTAATTTACGGATTTACGGATTTACGAATTTACGCACTTGAACCAACCGAAATCCGTCAATTCGTAAATACGTAGATTCGTAAATTCGATCGGAGAACCCCGATGGCAACTGCAGTGGCGACAAAGAAGAAAGTCCGCATCAACGGCTGCGTCTCGGCCGCGCAGGCGGCCAAGTACGCCGACGTGGACGTCATTACGGCGTATCCGATCCGGCCCTACACCGCGACGATGATGGCGCTGGCGCAGATGGTGGCCAACGGCGAGCTCGACGCGGAGTACATCGTGGCCGACAGCGAGCACTCGCAGTTGAGCATCGCGCACGGCGCCTCGTCCAGTGGTGCCCGCGTCTTCACGGGCAGCTCGGGTGTGGGCGTGCAGTTCGCCTACGAACTGTACTCGCCGATTTCCGGCAGTCGCATGCCGGTGCAGATGATGATTGCCGATCGCACGCTCGATCCTCCCGGCGACTTTGGATCCGAGCACACCGATGCGCTCTCCACGCGCGACATGGGCTGGCTCATGGGGTGGTCGTGCGACGCGCAGGAGGCGTTCGACAATCACCTCCTGGCCTTTCGGATCGGCGAGGACCCTCGGGTGCTCCTGCCGCAGATGGTGTGCCAGGACGGGTTCTTCGTCTCGCACATCACCAGCGACGTCGAGCTGCCCGATTCGGGGCAAGTAAAGGAATTCCTTCCGCCGTACAAGCATCCGTACCCGCTCGACCCGCGCCATCCCGTGTCGCACGGTCCGCAGATCATGCCGGAGCAGGGTCCGCCGCTGCAGCTGGAGCGCGCCCGCGCGATGGAAGGCGCCGTGCCGGTGATCGAAGAGGCGCACGAGGAGTTCGCGCGAATCTTCGGCCGTCGGTACGATCCCTGGCTCGAGGAATTCATGACCGACGGCGCAGACGTCGTCTTCTTCATGCAGGGCGGCCATGCGGTGACGGCCCGGTACGCCATTCGACACATGCGCGCGCGCGGCGCGAAGGTCGGCCTCGTACGGCTGAAGACGATTCGGCCGTACCCGACCGATCGCGTCATGCAGGCCCTCAGCAGGTTCAAGGTCGTCGGCGTGATCGAGACCAACATGGGGCTCGGCAGCGTGAGCAGCGGAGGATCCCTGTACGCGGAAGCGTGCGCGGCGCTCTATGAAAGCCCCACGCGGCCGCTCGTGTTGTCGTTCATGGCCGGCATGGGTGGCGAGGCGATCGTGCTGAAAGAGTTCTACTGGATGACGAACAAGATGCTCGAGGCGCAGAAGCGCGGCGCGATCGAGAAGCGCACGCACTGGGTGGGGTTTGAAGAGTAAAATGCACAAGTCACAAGTCACAAGTCACAAGTCACAAAGATCGGACTGAATTTGTGACTTGTGACTTGTGCCTTGATCCCGGGAGGACCGATGCCAGCGATTGAAGTCGAACGGCAGATGCTGCCGATGTTTCAGAGCCCGAATCAGGGGGCTCGGTTCTACAACCCGGAGCTGCCGGCGACGGAGCCATTTGTCCCCGGCCACCGGACGTGCGCCGGCTGTGGACCGTCGATCCAGTACCGGATGACGAGCAAAGCGTCGGGCGACAACACCATCCTGGTCGGACCGACCGGCTGCATGTACGTGGCCAACAGCTCGTACCTCTGCACGCCGTACAACGTGCCGTGGGCGCACACGCAGATCGGCAGCGCCGGCAGCTTCACGGCGGGCGTCGCAGCGGCCTACGAAGCGATGATTCGCAAGGGCAAGTGGAAGGGCGCGTTTCCGAACATCATCTGCGAAGCGGGCGACGGCAGCGCGTCCGACATCGGGCTCGCGTCGATCTCGGGCGCGCTCTACCGGAACCACGATTGCCTGATCATCTGCTACGACAACGAGCAGTATGCGAATACGGGCATCCAGGCCTCGTCTCGAACGCCCTACGGTGGCATGACGACCTTCTCGCCTCCCGGCCCGATGGTGCCGGAAGCCAAGACGCTGTTCCCCAAGGACCTCGCCCGCATGATGGCGGCAGGCCATCCGCACTGCTATGTGGCTACGGCCAGCGTCGGTTACCCCATCGACCTGATGAACAAGGTGCGCAAGGGGCTCAACCACAAGGGCGCGGCGTACATGATGATCTACACACCCTGCCAGAAGGGGTTCGTATACGAGACGCCGCGCTCGATCGATCTCGGCCGGCTGGTGGTTGAATGCGGGCTGTATCCGATCTGGGAATGGGACCCCGAGCGACGCGAGTACGACTACTCCTTCCGTCCGCAGAACATGCGGCCGGTCTCCGAGTACCTGAAGCTGCAGGGACGCTTCGGCCACCTCCACGCCGAACACATTGCCACGCTGCAGAAGTTTGCCAACGAGCAGTGGCGCATGATGGACGTCGAACTGCCCGAGGCGCTGCTGCGGGCGGCCGATGCGAAGAACCTGGCGGACATGGCGTCGGCGGAAGCGGCCACGGCTGTGGCGCAGACCGTCTAGGGACAAACGTGTAATTCAAAATGCAAGATGCAAAATTCAAACGGCGAAAGAGTCCGTTGCATTTGAGGTTCCGCCATCGTTTGCATTTTGAATTGTGAATTGTGAATTACACGTACACGATACAGGGATCAAGTTCATGAGTGAGACAACCCAACCACCCGCGGCAGCAGTCGCCCAG
>Ga0209640_10003495_pt1 | contig 13730 bp, 12 predicted proteins | sample RifCSP10_1_FD_184018 | JGI IMG/M metagenome (GOLD analysis project Ga0209640, IMG submission 184018) | Soil microbial communities from Rifle, Colorado - Rifle CSP2_sed 10_1 (SPAdes) (version 2) | ecosystem: Environmental > Terrestrial > Deep subsurface > Rock core/Sediment | place: Rifle...
TGAGCGCGAGATCCTGCCGCGCATCCACGAGCTCGACACAGCGGCGACGTACGACCGGGCGCTCTACGAGCAGATGGGCGCGGCCGGCTTCCTTGGCCTGCCGATCCCCGAGGCGTACGGCGGGGCGGGGATGGACTACATCGCCTTCGCCCTGCTGTGCGAGGAGATGGAGCGGGCGGACACCGCCTTCCGCGTCATCCTCTCGGTGCACACCGGCCTGAACTCGCTGACCCTGCTGCAGTGGGCCAACGAGGACCAGAAGCAGCGCTACCTCGTGCCGCAGGCGCGCGGCGAGAAGCTGGCGACCTTCGGCCTCACCGAGCCCGGCGTCGGCAGCGACGCCGCCAACCTGTCGACCACCGCCCGCCGCGACGGCGACCGCTACCTGCTCAACGGCAGCAAGATCTGGATCAGCCTGGCCGACACCGCCGATTCGGCGCTCGTCTTCGCGACGGCCGACAAGAGCGCCGGCCACCGGGGCATCACCGCCTTCATCGTCGAGCGCGGCTTCCCCGGCTTCAGCTCCGAGTCGCTGCACGGCAAGCTGGGCGTCCGCGCCGGCAACACGGGGATCCTCACCTTCGCCGACTGCGAGGTCCCGATCGAGAACCGGGTCGGCGAGGAGGGGGAGGGGTTCACCATCGCGATGAGCGCCATCGACCAGGGGCGCTACACCGTGGCCGCCGGCTCGGTGGGCCTGGCGGTGGCGTGCCTCGACGCATCGGTCAAGTACGCACATGAGCGCAAGGCGTTCGGCGAGGAGATCGGGCGCCACCAGCTGGTCAAGCAGATGCTGGCGCGGATGCACGCCGGGATCGAGGCGGGGCGCCTCCTCGTCTTCAAGGCCGGCTGGAAGAAGAACGCCGGCGAGCGCAACACGCGCGAGACGAGCCTGGCCAAGTGGTTCACCACCGACCACGCCGTGCAGAGCGCGCTCGACGCGATCCAGGTCCACGGCGCCTACGGCTACAGCGACGAGTACCCGGTCGAGCGCTACCTGCGCAACAGCAAGGGCTCGGTCATCTACGAGGGCACCTCGCAGATCCACACGCTGATCCAGGCCGACTACCTGCTCGGCTACCGCCGCGACAAGCCGCTGCGCATGCCGCAGCCGGCGTTCGAAGGGGAGATGTAGGCGCGCCGCGGCGCGTCAGAGCGACTCCTCGGCCTCCTCGTCCGGCCCGCGCGCCGACGGCGCCTGCTCGCCGGGCCGGTGCACCGGGCGCAGTCGGGTGCGCGGCACGCTCGGCGGGCGTGGGGTGAGGCAGATCGTGGCCAGCAGCGCCGCCGGCATCAGCAGCAGCAGGCCTGCCGTGGCGGGCAGCGTATAGGCGAAGGTGACCGGGTCGGGACCGTGGAAGCGCGGGAACGGCAGGAAGCCGAGCGCGATCGCCCACCACAGCAACGCCGCGGCCAATGCGGGTAGGACCAGGAAGCGGCGCCACCAGCCGCCGTCGATGGCGATCGCCAGCGACCCGGCCAGCAGCCCGCCCACGCCGCCGGCCAGCGAGACGACGATCCCGAGCGGCGTCCAGGGCGTCCGTCCGATCCAGTAGCCGTCCACCAGCGACAGCCCCGGGTTGTTCAGCACCTCGACCCAGGCGTAGACGAGGAGGGCTGACGGGCCCACCACCAGCAGCACCAGCGATGCCTGCGCGACCTGCCTGGCACGGCGGTCGACGCGCCCCAGCAGGGGGAGGGGAGCCTCTCCGGACTCGACCATGGGCGGCACTATACTCGCGGCCATGAGCCGCACCGTCGAGCTGCTGCTGGGCATCATGCTCCTCGTCATCGGCGTGCTGGTGCTCGCCAGCGAGCCGCTCGGGGCGTGGATCGGCGGCCTCGGCATCAGCAACGAGCTGCTGGCCTGGTGGCCGGCGATCCTGGTTGTCCTGTCGCTCTTCTTCCTCGTCCCGGCGGCCATCGGCGGCCCGAATCGGCGCCTGCGGGCGGGGATGGTGATCCCCGGGACCTTCCTCGCCGGGGTCGGCGGGGCGCTGCTGTACACCGGTCTCAACGACCGATGGGCGGCCTGGTCGTACCTGTGGACGGTGGTCCCCTTCTCGATCGGGATCGGGCTCTACCTGGCCGGCTGGATCGCCGACCTGCCGGCCTTCAAGTGGATCGGCTCGGGGATGGCGATCGGCGCGACGGTGGCCTACCTGGCCTTCGCCACGGCCTTCGGCGGCGAGGCCTTCCGCCTGGTCGGCTCGGCCGGGATCATCGTGCTGGGGCTGGCCCTGGTGGCCGGCGGCCTGGCCGAGCGGCTCAGCCGCAAGGGGAGCGGCTAGGCGGGAGAATCCCTCACCCATCGGTCGAACCAGGCCAGGATCCGCTCCATGCGGTCGATGCGACGATCCGGGCGGCCGTGGCTCTTCAGGTCGTGGTGCTCTTCGGGGTAGAGCACCATCTCGGTCTCGCGCCCGAGCGCGCGCAGGGCGATGAAGAGCTGCTCGTTGTCCGCTGCCGGGCAGATGCGGTCCTCCTCCGACTGGAGGATGAGGAGCGGGGTGCGGATGCGGGCCACGTTGCTGAGCGGGGACGAGCCCCAGGCGCGCAGCATGCCGGCCCGGCTGAGCGGGTCGCCCAGCCGCCAGCGGCGATCGAAGTGGACGCCGAAGTAAGAGTTGGCCCAGGTCGACACCTGGTTGCTGACGCCGTTCTCGCCGACGGCGGCGCGGAAGCGGTCGGTGACCCCGATCAGCCACTGCGTGAGATATCCGCCGTAGGAGTGGCCCATCACGCCCAGCCGCTGCGGATCGACCAGGCCGCGCCCCACCGCCGCGTCGACCGCGGCCAGCACGTCCTCGGCGTCCACCTCCCCCCAGTGGCCGCGCAGCGCTCGGGTCCACGCGGCGCCGTGCGAGCTCGAGCCCCGGTGGTTGGCCATCAGCACCCGATAGCCGGCGGCGCACAGGTGCGTGCTGTCCATCGTGCCGCCAGGCCCCCAGGCACCCGCCGGTCCGCCGTGGAGGTGCACGACCGTCGGCAGCGGCGCGGACCGCGCGCCGGGCGGCGACGCGATCCAGACCTGCATCCGTCCCGCCGGCGTGTCGACCCACAGCTCCTCCCAGTCGGGGACTGCGAAGCGGCGCTGCCACCGGGAGCCGTCCTGGGTGATGGGGCGCAGGCGGGCCGGCGGGCGCGTCCCCTCGGCCTCCACGGCATAGATCTCGGCCGCGTGTCGATCCAGGCCGGCGCTCAGCGCGACGCGCCCGGCGCCCGTCGCCAGGCCAGCGCCGATCACGCGCCCGGGCGCCACCAGGCGCTGCGCCTCGCCGCGCAGCGAGATCCGATACGGCAGGTTGCGACCCTCCGTCGAGACGATCACGAGCAGCTCCGTGCGCGAGAGCCAGACCGGACCCGGGCCGTCCTCAGCCTGCACCAGGTCGGCCCCGGCGTGGCAGCCGATGGAACGGTCCAGCGACGCCGACAGGCGCCGTGGCGGCCCACCGCGCGCTGCCGTGACCCACAGCCCGACCGGCACGTGCTCGTTCGGGTCCCCGACGTCGGTGCCCAGGAACGCCACCCAGCGGCCGTCGGGTGAGACGGCTGGGCGCTCGGCGTCGCCGCGCAGGCCCGCCAGCTGGCGCACCCTGCCGCCGGTCACGGGCACGCGATAGACGTTGCTCTGCGGCGCGATGTTCGCGTCGGGCCCCATGTCCGCGCTGAAGGCCAGCCATGCGCCGTCGGGCGACCATGCCGGCTGGCGGACGTCGTAGTCGCCGCTGGTCAGCTGTCGCGGTCGCGCCCCGCGGCGCGCATCGACGACCCACAGGTGGGTGCGGCGCGAGAGGTGGCCGGACTCGTCGTCGCGGAAGTCTGTCCGGGTCAGGCGGCGCGCCGTCGGGGCACGACCCGGCGACTCGCGGCCGACAAGAAAGCGGTGTGGCCCGGCCCGGGCCAGGAAGGCGATCCGCGTGCCGTCAGGGCTCCAGCGCGGCGTCGCGGCGCCGTGCTCCAGCCGCGTGAGCTGCCGCGGCGCACCGCCGGCCATCGGGACGATCCAGACGTGGGATTCCGCCTCGCTGGCGTCGGTGGAACGGCGCGTTGCTCCGTCTGCCGGGCTCCGCCCGAATGCAACGAAGCGGCCATCCGGAGAGATCACCGGATTGGCGTCGCGGACCGGCCCATCGGTCAGGCGTCGCGCCCGACCTCCGCTCCACGGAGCGACCCACAGGTGCGATCGATACGCGCCCCGGAAGACGACCCTCCGGGCGAAGACCACCGACTCGCCGTCCGCGGAGAGGTCGAACGACTCGATCGCGGCCTGGGCAGCGACGAGGGAGCGGGCGGTCGCGCTGGTCATGCGGCTCCGAGCATAGACGACACACCGCCGCGCTCAGGGCAGGAAGAGCCTCGGCACGATGAGCGCGGCCGTAGCGCCCCCGATGGTCGCCGCCGCCAGGAATCGGCTCAGCCGGGAGTCCCAGCCGGCGACCAGCCCGTTGGCCATCGCCGCTGGGAGCGCGCCCCCCACGCCAGCCGCAGCCGCGGCGAACGCATGCGCCAGGGTGGGGGTGGCCGCGCCCAGCTGCCGTTCACCCGCGCTGGCGGCCCCCACCAGCACGACCAGCAGCCCGCCGAGCAGCGCGGCGGCCAGCGTCCCGGCGAACGCGCGCGCGCGACCGATCTGGGTCGCGCCGGCCGCCGCGGAGCCGACTCCCAGGGCCAGGGCCGTGGCCCAGGTGCCGGCCGCCGGGGCAGCGGTCGAGCCCGGCGCGGCGAACGCGTACCAGGCCGCTGCCACGCCGGCGCCCGCGACGATGCCGGCCGCCACCACCCAGGTCAGCGGTCGCGTCCAGTCCTCGGGGTCCTCGGGAGGGACAACGGTCCCCAGCCGGACGCTGACCGGGACGAGGTCGTCCTCCGCCGGCGGCCCCTCCGTCACGTGGCCACCACCTCGCCAACCTCGGGGAGGCTCGGAACGGTGGCCAGCCGGAGGCCGAGGATCCGCGCTCCCAGCTCGCGGACCATCCAGCCGGCCTGGGCGGCGCGCGCCGGATCCTCGCCGTCGAGCGCCATCGTCGCCAGCGCGTGCAGCTCGCGGAGCGCGGCCGGCGTGTCGAGATCGTCGTCCATGGCGGCCAGGAACCGTGCCCGGCCCTCCCGCACGGCGGGGCCGAGGCGGTCCGGATCCGCGTGCGCCGGCGCGAACGGCTCGAGCTGCTCCGCGACGACGCACGCCTGGCGCAGGCGCGCCGCCGCCGCCGCCGAGCTCTCGAGGTCGGCCGGGTCGAACTCCACCTCGCGACGGTAGTGGTGGCTGACCAGGTAGTGCCGGATCGCGTCGCCGCTGTACGAGGCCAGCAGGTCGCGCACGAGGACGAGGTTGCCGAGCGACTTGCTCATCTTCTCGCCCTCGAAGCGGAGCATGCCGACGTGCATCCACCAGGCGACGAAGGGTCGCTCGCCGGTGGCGCCCTCCGACTGGGCGATCTCCGACTCGTGGTGCGGGAAGGCGAGGTCGCCGCCGCCGCCGTGCACCTCGAAGCGATGGCCGAGGTAGGCGATGCTCATCGCCGAGCACTCCGTGTGCCAGCCCGGTCGCCCGGCTCCCCAGGGGGAGTCCCAGGCGGGCTCGTCGGGCAGCGAGGGCTGCCAGAGGACGAAGTCGAGCGGGTGGCGGCGACCGGGCATGTCGGGGCGGCTGCCGCGCTCGAGGGCCAGCGGCCGCATCTCGTCGCGCGACAGGCCTGACAGCTCTCCGTACGACGGCCACGAGTCGATGCTGAAGTAGACGTGGCCCTCGGTGGCGTAGGCATGGCCGCGCTCGAGCAGCCCGGCGATGAGCTCCAGCATCTGCGGGATGTGCGCCGTGGCGCGCGGGAAGTGATCGGGCGGCAGCCAGTTGAGGGCGGCCATCTCCGCCAGGAAGGCGGACACGTGCCGGTTGCCGAGGTCCAGGTAATCCTCGCCGAGCTCACGGGCGCGACGGAGCATGTCGTCGTCGACATCGGTCAGGTTCTGGACGTACACCACCGCGTGGCCCAGGTATTCGAGGTACCGATGCAGGACGTCGAAGCAGACGTAGGTGAAGGCGTGACCCAGGTGCCCGGTGTCGTACGGCGTCACGCCGCAGACGTACAGGCCGACCGGGCCTCGACCGATGGGGGCGAACGTGACGAGCTCGCGACGGCGAGCGTCGTAGAGGCGCAGGGTCACGGCGCGGATTCTAGGCGCTGCTAGAATCGGCGGGTCCATCCGTCTTCATCGGCCATCTGCCAATACCCATGAGGGCTGCCATGTGGGATGTCCTGCGCTGGTTCGCGGTCTTCATCGCCGCCGTGCTGGTGCTCGTCTTCGGCCTCTACCTGATCCTCGGGAAGCCGCTGCCGCTGCCCCAGATCTTCTAGGCGGGTCCTACCAGAGCGCCGGCTTGGTGCTCATCAGGAAGCCGATCAGCCCGGTCGCCGCCGCCATCGCGTAGGCCAGGTAGCGCTGCCGCCTCGCCCGGCGTCGCCAGGCCTCGGGCTCGGCGTCCGACAGGCCGACCAGGCGTCGCAGGTTCGGTCGCGAGATGAAGGCCGCGGTGAGCAGGTTGGCGGCGTAGACGCCAAGGGCCACGAGCAGCCACGGCTGGGTGACGACGCTGGGACCGATGCTGATCACCAGCCCGATGCCGGTGACGGCCAGCCCGATGCCGATCAGCACGCTGCCGGTTCCCTGCGTCGCCATCAGGGCGCGAGCGAGCGTCCCCGGCGCAGCGGCGTGGGCTGCGCGATCGCGGAGCAGGAAGGGCAGCAGCAGGCTCGGCGCCAGCAGCGAGATCGCCAGCGCGACGTGCGTCGCGAGCAGGATCGGGAACCAGTTCACGCCGACCTCCGTGTCCGGCCTGGCGGCGCCCGCGCGGGTCGGCCGCCCTGCGCCGTACCTTAGCGGCTGCCTTGCCCCTGCGGGCGGATCGCGGCCGGCCGGCCGGGCTAGCATGCCTCCCATGCGCTTTGTCGACGCCGACCAGCTGCGCGCCGCGGCGCCCATGCCGCAGCTGCTCGACGCGGTGGAGGCCGCCTACCGCGACGTGGCCGCCGGCCGTGACCGCTCGCCGCTGCGCAGCCGCGTGCCGCTGGCTGACGGCGACCTGCTGCTGATGCCCGGCGTGCGTGACGGAGGCAGCGGCGCCTCGGTCAAGCTCGTGACGGTGATGCCCGGCAATGCGGCGCGGGGCCTGCCCACCATCCAGGCGGTCGTGGCCTGGTTCGACGCGGCGACCGGCGAGCCGCGGGCGCTCCTCGACGGGGCGGCGCTGACCGCGATGCGAACCGGGGCGGCCTCCGGCGTCGGGGCCCGCCTGATGGCCCGCCCCGACGCGCGGGTCCTGGCGCTCTTCGGCGCCGGCGCGCAGGCGGCCTGGCAGGTGCGGGCCGTGCTGGCGGCCCGCCCCATCGACGAGGTGCGGGTCTACTGCCGGACCGCCTCCCGCCGCGACGCCTTCGCCGCCGCGCTCGGCGACGAGCTCGGCCCGACCGTGCGGGTCACGGCCGCCGAGAGCGCGGAGCGCGCTGTCCGCGGCGCGGACGTCATCTGCTGCGCGACGACCTCCTCGGAGCCGATCTTCGCCGCCGACTGGGTGCCGCCCGGCGCGCACGTGAACGGGATCGGCAGCTTCCGGCGGGGGATGGTCGAGCTGCCGCCCGAGCTGTACGCCCGCGCGGCGCTGGTGGCGGTTGACGCTCGTGCCGCGGCGCTCGAGGAGGCGGGTGACCTGCTGGCCGCGATCGACGCCGGCCTGGTGACCGGTGACGCGCCGGTCGAGATCGGCAGCATCGAGCGCGCCTGGGTGACGCACCGCGACCCGGACGCGATCACCGTCTTCAAGAGCGTCGGGCTGGCGATCCAGGACGTGGCCGCCGCCGAGCTGGTCGTCGCCAACCTGCCGGACGAGCGGCCGCCGGGGGGCTAGGAGCTCGGCCCGAGCGGGCCGGTCGCGACGGCTCCCTCCCCGGCCAGGGCGCGAAGCAGGGCGACCACCAGGCGCTGGACGGTGGGTCCCCACGGCAGCCGGCCGTCGGCCAGCTGCAGCTCGGGAGGGTCGCGCCCGGTCACGAAGCCGGCGACTTCGGTGGCGCTGAGATCAGGCCATGCGAAGGCCCACCGCCAGCCGCGCTCCAGCCATTCGAGATGCCGTCCGCGCGGCATCCGGTCCAGCTCCCAGGCGGCCAGCGTCCCGCGGAACGCCTCGAGCGCGGTCGGATCAGCGTCTCCGGGCTCGACCACCACCGGGTCCGGGTCGGACGGGGGCGGGGGCGGTGGCGCCGCCGCGCCCTGGACGCCCGTCTGGCCGCCGCCGGGCAGCTGCTGGGCCGCGGGGAGCGTTGGCTGCGGTGTCGGCTGCGGCGTCGGGGCGGGGGTGGCGACCGGAGTCGGCTCGGGCGTCGGCGTGGCGACGGGGGTCGCCGTCGGCGGCGCCTGGCTGGCCGCTGGGATGGCCGTCGGCATCGGCGTTGCAGTCGGTTGGGCGGTTGGCGAGGCCGATGGGCTGGCGGTCGGCGTCGGAGGGGGCGCATCGGTCACGCTGACGCCGGGGTAATAGTAGATGGCGATGATCTCGGCGGCGGTCCTGCCGGCCAGGCCACACCCCTGCGTGCCCCATTGCCACATCTTCCAGCCGTTGGCATTCGCGCCGCAGGGCTCGTTGACCGCCCCGGCGTTGTAGTAGGTCGGGAAGATCGCGCCGTTCCTCAGGACGCGCGTGGTCCAGGTCGCGTCCACTGCGGCGGCGGCTGTGCTCCAGGTCGCCTTCGACGGGTCGTAGACCTGGTCGTAGGTGTCGTCGCGCAGGTCGAAGCACTCGCCGGCGATGTTCACCCCGCCCCGCCAATGCAGGACCTGGTACCAGGCGTAGTGCTTGACCGCGAGCGCGCCGGAGCGCAGCGACTCGGCGGTCCACGAGCCGATCCACTCGCGAGACAGGACGTTCTTGGCGTAGGCGCGGAAGTCGACCGTCTCGACGGCGCCGGTCACGTGGCGGAAGACGCGGATCGTCGGCGGCGGATCGGCCTGGGAGGCCCAGTTCGAGCACGACGCGGCCGCGGAGGGCCGCACCCAGCCGGGCAGGCCGCCGCCGATCGCGAAGAGCGCAGCCAGGGCGGCTGCGACGAGGGCGCGTCGTGGCATCCGCCGCCCACTGTGCGGTCCACCAGACCGCACCGGAACCCACCGATGGTCCTACGCGGTCATGCCCAGCGATGCACGCGTTCGCGGATGCGGTCGAAGCCGAGCTCGTCGCACAGGGCCAGGAAGGTCGGGCGCGGGACGCCGGCCCAGGCCAGCGAGTCGAGGTCGCCGGTGATGGCCGCGTCGCGGTTGAGCGTGGCCAACCGACGATAGAGGAGCGCCTCGTCTTGCTGCTCGCGCAGCGTCGCAGCCAGCCGCACCGCGTTGCGCAACGGGACGTCCCACTCCAGCGGGGAGTCGGGGATCGCCTCGAGGCGCTCGAAGCGGGCGAGGACGGCCGCCGCGCTCTTCGAGCCCCATCCCGGCAGGCCGGGATAGCCATCGGAGCTGTCACCGACCAGGGCCAGGTAGTCGGGGATGCTCTCGGGGGAGACGCCGAACTTGGCGACCACGCCCGCCTCGTCGTAGGTGATGGTCCGCATCCGGTCGCGCAGCACGACCCGCTCGCCGTCAACGCACTGGGCCAGGTCCTTGTCGACACTGCAGATGATCACCTGTTCGAGTCGCGCGTCGTCGGCGAAGCGGGCCACCGCGGTCGCGATGGCATCGTCGGCCTCGTCCTCGACCATGGCCCAGGTGGTGATGCCCAGCGCCCGGAGCGCGCGCTCGGCGTCGTCGAACTGGGCGAGCAGGCGGCGATCCATCCCCGCGCTGCTCTTGTAGCCCGGATAGACGTCGTTGCGCCAGGACTCGATGACGTGGTCGGTGGCCGCCGCGACGTGCGTCACGTCGGGCTCGCGCAGGAGCGAGAGCATCGACTCCAGCAGGCCACGCACCGCGTTCACCGGCCTACCGTCCGGTCCGTTCTCCTCCGGACGAGAGTAGTAGGCGCGGAACAGCTCGAAGGTGGCGTCGACCAGGTGGAGCTTCACGACCGGCATGGTAGAAGGTCGTGGCGCGCCAGCCTGCGGACGCCGCGACGCTAAGGCGCCGATAAGCGGCTGGTAAGCGTCGCTATGCCACCCTCGCGTCCGCGAGGGTCCGGCGCGGGCGCGTGCCCTGCGACCCCCGGCTCCGCCCCGCGGATCGGGACCGCGCCGGACTCCCGCCCCGTGTCAGACGGCGAGTGGTTCTTGGTACTCCCCGTACTGGCGACGGAGCAGATTGCACATCTCGCCGATGGTGGCGTACGCCTCGACGGCGGCCACGATCGCCGGCATCAGGTTGGTGTCGCCCGCCGCTGCCTCGGCGCGCAGCCGGTTCAGGGCCTGCAGGTGCGTGTCGGCGTCGCGCTCGGCGCGGGTTCGTGCCAGGCGGTCGAGGTGGCGGCGCTCCTGCTCCGAGCCGACCTCGAGCAGGGGGATGCGCAGCACCTCGTTCGGATCGGCGAAGGCGGTGACGCCGATCGTCTCGCGCTCGTGCTCCTCGAGCACGCGTGCCTGGGCGTAGGCCGCATCGGCGATCTCGGCCTGCGGATAGCCGGCCTCGATGGCCGGCAGCATCCCGCCCATCGCGTCGATGTGGCGGATGTACTGCCAGGCTGCCTGCTCGGTCTGGTTGGTGAGCGTCTCGACGAAGTAGGAACCGGCCAGCGGGTCGACGGTGTTGGCGGCGCCCGACTCCTCGGCGATGATCTGCTGCTGCCGCAGGGCGAGCAGGGCGGCCTCCTCGCTGGGAACCGCCCACGCCTCGTCGTACGCATCGGTATGGAGGCTCTGAGTGCCGCCCAGGACGCCGGCCAGCGCCTGGATGGCGACCCGGGTCACGTTGTTGAGCGGCTGCTGGGCGGTGAGCGAGACGCCCGCGGTCTGGGTGTGGAAGCGCATCCAGGTCGAGCGCTCATTCTCCGCGCCGAAGCGCTCGCGGCAGAGCTTGTGCCAGATCCGACGCGCGGCGCGGAACTTGGCGATCTCCTCGAAGAAGTCGTTATGGCTATTGAAGAAGAACGAGAGCCGGGGAGCGAAGTCGTCGAAGCGCAGGCCGCGGGCGAGGGCATCCTCGACGTAGGCGATCCCGTCGGCGATGGTGAAGGCCAGCTCCTGGACCGCCGTCGAGCCGGCCTCGCGGATGTGGTAGCCGCTGATGCTGATCGTGTTCCAGCGCGGCATCTCGCGGGTCCCGAACTCGACCGTGTCGGTCACCAGCTTCAACGACGGCCCGGGCGGGAAGATGTACTCCTTCTGGGCGATGAACTCCTTGAGGATGTCGTTCTGCAGCGTCCCGGTCAGCTGCGCCCGCGGCACGCCCATCTTCTCGGCGGCCACGATGTACATCGCCCAGATCATGGCGGCGGGCGAGTTGATGGTCATGCTGGTGCTGATTTCGCCGACCGGCAGCCCCGCCAGCAGGATCTCCATGTCGGCAAGGCTGCTGACCGCCACGCCGCAGGTGCCGAACTCCCCGGCGGCCATCGGCTCGTCGTGGTCGTAGCCGTACAGGGTCGGCATGTCGTAGGCGATCGAGAGCCCGGTGCCGCCCGCGGCGATGAGCTTCTTGAAGCGATCGTTGGTGTCCTCCGCGGTCCCGAATCCGGCGAACATGCGCATCGTCCACAGACGGCCGCGGTAGCCGGTCGGATGGATACCCCGGGTGAAGGGCGGTTGCCCCGGAAGGCCCAGGTCGTCGGCCTCGCTCCAGGCCGTTTCCCCCTCGGCCGGGGGGCTGAGCCGATATCGCGGCCGGTCCCTGTCGGGGTGGTTGGCGGGATCGCGCAGGTCGTCAGGCGTGTAGAGCCGATTGATCTCCACTCCGGACTGGGTGATGAAACGCCGCTTCCGCTCGCGGGGAGGGCCTGGCTCGGTCACGGGCGCAGTTTGGCGTCTGGACCGATTGCGCCGCAACCGCAGACGCGGCCGTCAGGACAGTGTCCGATGCGGAGTCGCCATATCGCAATGGCATTGGGGCTAGCCATGAATTGGCGGCGTAAGGAGCGGCGGGACCGCTGTGGTGAGCGTGGCGCAGGCCCCGGCAGGGTCTGAGCAACGTACTGCGTCGCCTTGCCTCAACCTGGCTGCGATTTGACGACGAATGGGCCCATCACTCCCGATAACAGCAACGGCGTTGCGATCTGGCGACCGGTCGCCTTGGACCAGCGTCCCGGACGCCCACGATGGTCCCAACCGCGTCGATCAGGGATACAGCCCGCGCAGCGAGGTGGCCTCGGCCACGCGGCCGACGGCGACCATCATCGCTGCCCCGCGCAGGTCGAGCCGATGCGCCTCGCCCATCGCCATCGCGCCCGCGAAGGCGTCGTCCATGATCCGATCCAGCTGGGCGGCCACCTCTCCCTCCGCCCAGAAGAAGGCCTGCATGTCCTGCACCCACTCGAAGTAGCCGAGCACCAGGCCACCAGCGGTGCACAGGATGTCGGGGACCACCAGCACCCCGCGCTCGCGCAGGATCGCGTCGGCCTCGGCCGTGGTCGGCGAGTTGGCGGCCTCGGCCAGGATCACCGCGCGCATCCGGTCGGCGGCCGCCGCGGTGACCTGGTTCTGGAGGCCGGCCGAGACGAGCACCTCGCAGTCGGCGGCGAACAGGTCGGCCCGGTCGATCGGCTCGCTGTTCGGACAGCCGGCGATCGTGTCGCGGCGCCGCATCCAGTCCGCGGCCGCGCCCGGGTCGATGCCGGCTGGGTTGGCGACCGCCTTGCGATCGTCGGCGATGGCCACGATGCGCGCCCCCGCGTCGCTGAGCATCACGGCCAGGATGCTCCCCACCCGGCCGAAGCCCTGGATCGCGACCCGTGCCCCGTCGAGCGCCATGCCGCGCGATCGCGCCGCTGCGGCGACGCAGCGGAAGGCGCCGCGGCTGGTCGCCTGGCGTCGGCCGCGGGTCCCGCCGATGGCCTGCGGCTTGCCCGTCACCACGCCGGCGATGGTGTGGCCGCGATGCATGCTGTAGGTGTCCATGATCCAGGCCATGATCTGCCCGCCGGTGTTGACGTCCGGGCTGGGCACGTCCCGGTCGGCGCCGATGAGGAGGCTGATCTCGGTCGCGAAGCGGCGGGTCAGGCCCTGCCGCTCGTCGCTGGACAGCCGTCGCGGGTTGACCACCACCCCGCCCATGGCGCCGCCGTAGGGTACCTGCACGAGGGCCGCCTTCCAGGTGTTGAGCATGGCGGTGGCGCGCACCAGGTCCAGCGTCAGGTCCTGCGTGAAGCGGACACCGCCGGCCGCCGGCCCGCGGTTCAGGTTGTGATGCACCCGGTAGCCGGTGAAGACCTCCACCGTGCCACTGTCGAGCGTCACCGGGAAGTGGACCTCCAGTTCGCGCTTCGGCACGCGGAGGACGCGGTGCATCCCGTCGTCGAGCTTCAGCCGCTCGGCCGCGATGTCCAGCTCGTGCTGGGCGGCGGCCCACACGTTGTCGGCGGCGGGCTTTCCGTTCTCGGAGGAGAGCATGCGTCGCACAGGCTACCGAATCGGGAATGCGCCACGCGCGGATCGACGCACGTGGCGGAGTGGCAGACTTATGTCCCAACCAACCCGACGCGCCGGCGGCTCCCTGTACGCCGCACCGGCACGCGACCGCGATCAGGAGGCAGCCATGGCCCCGCGCGTGATGACCGTCAGCGGCCCGATCCCGCCCGATCGAGTCGGTTTCACCCTCCCGCA
>Ga0209640_10003496_pt1 | contig 13726 bp, 12 predicted proteins | sample RifCSP10_1_FD_184018 | JGI IMG/M metagenome (GOLD analysis project Ga0209640, IMG submission 184018) | Soil microbial communities from Rifle, Colorado - Rifle CSP2_sed 10_1 (SPAdes) (version 2) | ecosystem: Environmental > Terrestrial > Deep subsurface > Rock core/Sediment | place: Rifle...
TCAGCTCGGCGACGACGCTGGCGACGTAGCGGACGTTGTCGCGGATCGCCTGCTCCCGCTGCAGGCGGGTCATCCAGGAAGCGATGACGTCGCCCGACCGGTTGTAGAAGGGATGCAGCGCCTGGACCGCGCAGAGCACCCAGCGGGAGGCGCCCGGCAGGCGGCGCAGCTCCTCCAGGTGCTTCTCGGCGTTCTCGCCGTAGCCGTGAAAGCCCACCAGGAGGGGGCAGTCCGCGGCGTCGGGCGCTTCGAAGAGAAAGCGGCCGTGGACGAGAGCCGAGATCTCCCGCTCCTCGCAGCGGCGTTCGCTCATCCGACCCGCCTTCTCTCGGCGCGCTGGCGCAGGGGAGCGGCGAGCTCGCGCACCCGTTCTTCGAGCAACGGGTGGTGGCGGCCAAGGCGCGAGGCGCCAGCCTGCGGCAAGGCGAGAGCGAGCCGGCCGACGAGTTCCGGAGCTGGTCGCAACAGCGCATCCTCGAGCTCGGCGGAGCGCTCGCCGACGCGACGCCCTCGGCCCGCCTGATCGAGTCGGCGGCGCTCACGGCCTGGCCCAAGGGCGCCGAGGCCGAGCGACTGCGCCTCGAGCGCATCCACCGCGAGCGGGAGCGGACGCTGTCGCGGGTGCCGATCTCCCGCGACTATGGCGCGCTCCTCGTCCGCTACGACCGGGAGCTGGCCGAGATCGATCAGATCGACCCCCGGAGCGAGCTCGCCACCACCCTGCGCACCGAGCGCGCCGCGCTCGCGACCGAGGTCGCCGAGCTCCTCCCCCAGGCGCGCGACGTCTGGCGCCGCGGCGTCTACGAGACGGGTTTCCTCGAGTGCTTCCTTTCCAACTGGCCCGATGCGAGCGAAGTGCCCGAAGTGGCGCTGACGCTCGGTGAGGCGTACAGCCGCACCGGCCGCCAAGCCGACGCCGTCGCCATGTTCCTGCGCGCCGCGGAGACGGGGACGGGCGACGCCGCCGAGCGGGCCCGCCTCGGCCTGCACACCCTGGCGCCGACGCTCGATCAGTTGACGGCGCTCGCCGAGCTCGCCGCGCAAGAAGAGGACACGGAGCTGGCCGGCCGCGCGGCCGAGAGGCTGGAGAAGGTCGCCGCCTCCTATTCGGACCTCGCGAGCGGCGCCGAGTACCTCACCCGTTTCCCGGACGGCGCCCACGTCCAGGTCGTCAGTGCCCGCCAGAACGCGCTCGCCGACAATCTCTACGGCGAGGTCGTCCTCTACCAGGGAGTCGGCGACCACGTGAAGGCGATCGAGCGGATCCAGAAGATCCTCACCTTTGCCCCGACCTCACCGGCGGCGCAAAAGCTCCTCGAGCGAGTCGTCCTTCCCGGCTGAATCCAGCCGGCGGCCAGGGCGGGGCGGCTCCCCACGGGCGCCGGCTCTGGAGACCTTTCCGAGCGGAGAAGAGAACGGGGCGCCCCTGAACGAGGCGCCCCGTGGAGAGCTACGAACGGCGGACCGAAAGGGCTCCGCCCCTCGGTGCGATCAGTCCGCGGCCTGGGCTTGCGAGGCGAGCGAGGCCTGGATCGCGTTGGAGGTCAGCGCCGAGGTGAACGCGGGGTTCGCCAGCGCCGAGGAGAATGCCGGATTCGCTAGCGCCGACGAGAACGCCGGGTTGGCCAGCGCCGAGGAGAACGCCGGGTTCGCCAAGGCGGAGGAGAACGCGGGGTTCGCCAGCGCCGAGGAGAATGCCGGATTCGCCAAGGCCGAGGAGAACGCCGGGCTAGCCAGCGCCGAGGAGAACGCCGGGTTCGCCAAGGCCGAGGAGAACGCCGGGCTCGCCAAGGCCGAGGAGAACGCCGGGTTCGCCAAGGCCGAGGAGAACGCCGGGCTCGCCAAAGCCGACGAGAACGCGGGGTTCGCCAGCGCCGAAGAGAACGCCGGGCTCGCCAAGGCGGAGGAGAACGCCGGGCTCGCGAGAGCCGAGGAGAACGCCGGGTTCGCCAGCGCCGAGGAAAATGCGGGGTTCGCGAGAGCCGACGTGAACGCTTGGCTCGTCAGAGCCGACGAGATCGCCGGGCTGGCCAGGGCCGACATGAAAGCCGGGCTAGCCAGGGCCGACGAGAAGGCCGGATTGGCCAAGGCCGAGGAGAACGCCGGGTTCGCCAGCGCCGAGGAGAAAGCCGGGCTCGCCAGCGCCGAGGAGATCGCCGGGCTCGCCAGAGCCGAGGAGAACGCCGGGTTCGCCAGCGCCGAAGAGAACGCCGGGTTCGCCAGCGCCGAGGAGAAAGCCGGACTCGCGAGCGCCGAAGCCATCGCCGGGCTGGCGAGCGCGGCCTGCACCGCCTTGCTCGCGAGCGCCGCCTGGAGCGCCGGGCTGGCGAGCGCCGACTGCATCGCCGGACTCGAAAGCTGCGCCTGGAGCGCCGGGCTGGCAAGAGCGGACGAGAACGCCGGGCTCGCCAGGGCCTGCTGCATCGCCGGATTGGCCAGCGCTGACTGAACCGCCGGGCTGGCGAGCGACGCTTGGAAGGCCTTATCTGCGAAGGCCTGGTAGAACGCCGGGTTAGCGAGCGCCGAAGCGATCGCCGGGCTCGCCAACGCCGAAGCGACCGCGGGGTTCGCCAAGGCCGACGCGACTGCCGGATTCGCCAGCGCCGAGGCCACCGCCGGACTCGCCAGCGCCGAGCTGAACGCCGGATTCGCCAGGGCCGACGCGACCGCCGGATTCGCCAACGCCGACTGGACGGCCGGATTCGCCAGCGCCGACGCTACCGCCGGATTCGCCAACGCCGACTGGACGGCCGGATTCGCCAGCGCCGACGCCACGCCCTTGAACGCGAGCGCGTTCTGCAGCGCCGGGTTGGCGAGCGCCGAGGCGACGGCCGGATTGGCGAGATACGCGTTGAGGGCCGGGCTGGCGAGCGCCGAAGCGACCGCCGGATTGGCCAGCGCCGAGGCGACGGCCGGATTGGCCAGCGCCGAAGCGACGGCCGGATTGGCCAGCGCCGACGCGAACGCCGGATTGGCGAGCGCCGACGAGAATGCCGGATTGGCGAGCGCCGAGGCGACGGCCGGATTCGCGAGCGCCGAGGCGACGGCCGGATTCGCGAGCGCCGAGGCGAATGCCGGATTGGCGAGCGCCGAGGCCACCGCCGGATTCGCGAGCGCGGCCTGCACCGCCGGGCTGGCCAGCGCCTTGCGGAACGCCTCGTCCTCGAGCAGGTTCTTGATCTCGTCGCTCTGCAACAGGTTGTGCATCTCGGCGTCTTCGAGCGCCACGTCGCCCTTGTGAATCTGGGGCGCGCGATAGCGGTCGGCCTTCTCGACGCCGCCCATCGTGCCGATGATCGTGCTGCCGTCGGGACGCGGGTAGAACAGGCCGAGTACCGCGACGATCGCGAATGCGACGAAGGCCGCGATGGTGAACTTCTTCGTGTTCCCCATTGCTTCTCTCCTTTGTTGGAACCAGCTGAGGCGACGAAACGGAATCACTTTCGCCGAGTTGCCTACTGCGTTGCCGGTGCGTTGGGATTGCGCGGAACGGCGATCGAGGCCGGCGCGCAGGACGGCTTCGAGCGCGGGCGGCACCGGCACGGCCGGAACCGCCTGCAGCACGCCCGCCAGCGCGCGGATCTCCTCCGCCCAGGTGCGCGAATCGGCCGACTCGGCGAGCTCGCGGGCGAGCTCCGCCCGCTCCTCGCCGGTCAGCTCGCCGTCGAGCTCGCCCCAGACGAGCTGATCGAGGCGCTCCGGAGTCATCGGACGCCTCCGAGCGCGGACCACAGGTCGCGCAACCGCCGGCGGGCGTCGAAGAGTCTCGATTTCACCTGGCTGACCGAGAGCTCGAGCACGCGCGCGATCTCGTCGTAGCCGAGGCCCTGGAAGTGACGCAGCGTGATGAGCGCCCGCTCGTTGGGGCGCAGGCGCCGCATCGCGGCGGCGACCAGCTCGTCGCCCTGCTTGCGCTCGAGCTCGCGCTCGGGATCGTCGGCCGGCGAGTCGAGTTCGAAGTCGATCGGAACCCGCGGGTTGCGGGCGCGCTGGCTGCGGAAGTTCAAGGCCTCGTGGACGCCGATCCGATAGAGCCAGCTGAAGAAGCGGCGGGAGGCGTCAAAGCTCTCGAGCCGATCGTAAGCCTTGAAGAAAGTCGCCTGGGTCACGTCCATCGCGTCGTCGGAATCCCCGGTGATGCGCAGCGCCAAGTTGTAGATCGGTCCCTGGTATCGGCGGACGAGCTCGTCGAACGCTTCTCGACTGCCCCCGACCGCCTCCCTCACCAGAGTGTTTTCGTCTCCGTTCAACATAAATACAAGCGGGGGCGGCGAAAGTTGGCCGCGCTCTCCCAGAAGTCGCCTCCGGTCCGGTCTTCGACCATGACCACCGTCGCCGGCCGCATCCCCGCGGTCGGTCGAGCTCTCGGGCCTGCCGGTGGTCTGGCCGGACACTAGCACCCCGGGGTCCGGGCCGGATCGGCCCGTCTTGGCGGCGGGAGGATGGGCTGCTACTCTGCGCCCGGACGCAAACCGAAAAGCCTTGGGAAGGGAGGGGCGTGATGCCGGAACGTCTCCGGATGCAGGTATTCGCCGCCGGAATCGCCGCCGTGCTGACGGCAGGCGCCGCCGGGGCCCAGTTGCGGGTCCTGCGCACCGACGAGCTCGAGCTGGTGCACTTCGGCACGCTGCGCTACCTGGTTCCGCACACCGCCCGCTGCTTCGAGAACGCCTACGAGTTCCACCACGAGACCTTCGGTTGGACGCCGACCGAGCCGGTCGCGCTCCTCATCCACGACTTCTACGACCACGGCAACGCCGCCGCCTCCAGCGTGCCCAACAACTACATCCTGGCGGCCGCCTCGCCCTTCAGCTACGCCTTCGAGATCATCCCCGGCAACGAGCACATCAACTGGATGCTCAACCACGAGCTCGTCCACGTCCTGGCGAGCGACATGGCGGCCGACCGCGACCTCGCGGCGCGCAAGCTCTTCCAGGGCAAGGTCTACCCGAGCCAGGAGCAGCCGCTGTCGATGCTCTGGAGCTACCTGACCTCGCCGCGGCTCTACTCGCCGCGCTGGTACCACGAGGGGATCGCCTCGTTCATGGAGACCTGGATGGCGGGCGGCCTCGGCCGCGGCCAGGGCGCCTACGACGAGATGGCGTTCCGGACCATCGTTCGGGACGGCAAGGAGATCCACGACCTGCTCGGCTTCGAGACCGCCGCGACCACGGTGGACTTCCAGGTCGGAGCCAACGCCTACCTCTACGGCACGCGCTTCATGACCTACCTGGCGCTCGAGCACGGGCCAGAGAAGCTGATCGAGTGGGTCGCCCGCACGCCGGGCACGGCGCCGTTCTACGCCACCCGGTTCCGCGAAGTCTTCGGCATGCCGCTCGAGCAGGCGTGGAACGAGTGGATCGCCGCCGAAGCTGTCTTCCAGCAGGCGAACCTCGACCGGCTGCGCGAGAACCCGGTCACCGCGACCACGCCGCTCTCCGAGCGCGCCCTCGGCTCCGTCTCGCGCCCCGCCATCGACCGGGCCGGCGGCTCGGTCTACATGGGCGTCAACTACCCGGGACAGGTCGCGCACCTCGCCCGCCTCGACCTCGGCACCGGCAAGCTCGAGAAGCTGCTCGACCTCAAGGGCGTGTCGCTCTTCTGGGTCACCTCGATCGCGCTCGATCCGGCGGCAGGCAGGCTCTTCTACATCACCGACAACAACCACTACCGCGATCTCAACGTGCTCGACCTCGGCAGCGGAGAGACCCGCCGCCTGCAGCGCGACGCGCGCGTCGGCGATCTCGCGTTCGACCCGGCGAGCCGGAGCCTGTGGGGAGTCCGCCACTACAACGGCATCTCGACCCTCGTCCGCATTCCGCCGCCCTACGACGAATGGCACCAGGTCCACTCGTTCGACTACGGCACCGACGCCTACTCGCTCGACGTCTCGCCCGACGGCAGCCGCCTCGCCGCGGCGCTCACCCAGGTCGACGGCAGCCAGGAGCTGGCCCTCTTCGACACCGCCAAGCTGCTCGCCGGCGACGCCTCGTACGAGGTGCTCGGCGAGTTCGAGAACTCGTCGCCCGCGGATTTCGTCTTCTCGTCCGACGGCAAGTTCCTGTACGGCTCCTCTTTCTACTCGGGCGTCTCCAACCTCTATCGCTACCGCTTCGCGGACGGCGAGATCGAGCCGCTGACCAACGCCGACAGCGGGCTCTTCCGCCCGGTGCCGCTCGACGACGAAACGCTCTTCGCGCTCCAGTACACCGCCGAGGGCTTCCAGCCGGTGACGCTGCCGATCCGGCCGGTCGAGTCGATCAAGTCGATCGATTTCCTGGGCACGGTGCTGTCGGAGAAGCACCCGATCGTGCGCGAGTGGAACGTCGGCTCGCCGGCCGAGATCGACCTCGCGGCCAAGACCCGCTACGACGGCGATTTCACGATCCTCGGCTCGATGGACCTCTCGTCGGTCTATCCGATCGTCGAGGGTTACAAGGACTCGCCGGCCGCCGGTGTCCGCTTCGACTTTCGTGACCTGTTCAGCCTCTCCCAGCTCAAGCTCACCCTCTCCTACTCGCCCGACTCCGAGCTCGAATCCGAGGAAGCGCTCCACGCGCTGGCCGAGTTCCGCTACCTCGAGTGGTCGGCCCACGCGAGCTGGAACCGGGCCGATTTCTACGATCTCTTCGGACCGACCAAGACCGGGCGCAAGGGCTACGCGCTCGGGCTCGAGTACCAGACCTCGCTGATCCAAGATCTGCCCAACCGCCAGCTCGACTTCCACGTCGCGGCCACCGGCTACGGCGACATGGACACCCTGCCCGGGTTCCAGAACGTCGCCTCCCCCGCCACCGAGCTGGTCGAGGCCGAGACCGGCATCCACTACAAGTCGGTGCGCAACTCGCTCGGCTCGATCGAGACCGAGGAGGGCGTCGACCTCACGGTGACGGGCGGCGACCAGCTGGTCTCCGGCGAGCACTTTCCGTGGGCGCACGCCGATCTCGCGCTCGGCACCGGCTTGCCGATCGACCACTCGTCGCTCTGGCTGCGGACCTCGATCGGCGGCGCCTTCGGCGACCGCGACAGCCCGTTCGGCAACGTCTTCTTCGGCGGTTTCCGCAACAACTACGTCGACCACCAGGAGTACCGCCGCTACCACGACCTGCTCGCCTTCCCCGGCTTCGAGATCGACGAGATCCAGGCGCACAACTTCGTCAAGGCGATGCTCGAGTGGAACTTGCCGCCGATCCGGCCGCGCGGCGGCACTTCTTCGGCCCACGTCAACTGGATCGGCGCCGCGCTGTTCGGCGGCGTGCTCGCCTCGGACATCGATCACGACCGGCTGCGCCGCGAGTACACCACGGCGGGCGTGCAGATCGACACTCGCTTCACCGTCCTGACCCACTTGCAGTTCACGCTCTCGCTGGGCGCCGCCTACGGCAAGGAGCAAGGCGGCGAGTCGGTCGACGAGTTCATGGTCTCGCTCAAGCTGCCGCCGCTCTGAGGCATGGTCGTCCGCGCGCTCCTCTCCCTGACGCCGGTAGCGCTCTTCCTGGCCGCGCTCTGGGCGCTCGACAGCTACAAGCTGATCCGGCCGGCGCTGCTGGCGCGGGCCGTCGCCGCCGGCTTCGCCGTTGCGATCGTGAGCTACGGTTTCGCGAAGCTGTTCCTGGGCGCAGAGATTGTCTCGGCGACTTCCCTCTCGCGCTACGTCGCGCCGGCGTACGAGGAGATCTTCAAGGCGCTGGTGGTGGTGTGGGCGATCCGCACCAAGCGCGTCGGCTTCATGGTCGACGCCGCTATCCTCGGCTTCGCGGTCGGCACCGGCTTCGCCACGGTCGAGAACATCTACTACCTCGTCGTCGTCCAGGAGTCGAATCTCGCCCTCTGGGGCGTGCGCGGGTTCGGCACCGCGATCCTGCACGGTTCTATGGCGGCGATCGTCGGCATCGTCGCCCAGGCGCTCGGCGAGAGCCGCGGCCAGGGATCGTTGCGCGCCATCGTGCCCGGCCTCGCGCTCGCCGTCGTCGTCCATTCCGCGTACAACCACGTCGTGCTGGCGCCGCTGGCCTCGACGGCGCTCCTCCTGTTCACGATCCCGCCGCTCCTCATGTTCGTCTTCCAGCGCAGCGAGAAGGTGCTGCGCGGCTGGCTCGACGTCGGCTTCGGCTCCGACGTCGAGCTCCTCGGCATGCTGCGCTCGGGCGAGATCGCCTCGACGCGCATCGGCCAGTACCTGCGCTCGCTGCGCGGGAGGTTCCCGGGCGAAGTGCTGGCCGACATGCTCTGCTTCCTGCAGCTTCACGTAGAGTTGTCGATCAAGGCGAAGGGCCTGCTGCTGTTGCAGGAGGCGGGTCTCGAGCCGGCCGCCGATCCTCAGATCGGCGAACGGTTGCGCGAGCTCGCCATCCTGCAGAAGAGCATCGGCACGACGGGCCGCCTGGCTCTCGCGCCGCTGGTCAATACCGGTAGCCGCGAGATCTGGCAGCTGCGCCTGCTCGAGTCCCACGCCGCCGCGAGAAGCTAGGAGAGGAACACGATGAATTTCGAGACGAGGCAGGAATCGGGATGGACGGTAGTCGCGGTCGGCGGCCGGCTCGACACCACGAGCTCCGCGGAGTTCGACCGGCGTGGCCAGGAGCTCGTCGCCGCGGGCTCGACGCGGATCGTGCTCGACCTCTCGGAGCTCGAGTACGTCTCGAGCGCCGGGCTGCGCGCCGTTCTGACCACCGCCAAGAGCGCTCAGGCGGCCGGCGGCAAGCTCGCCATCGCCGGCATGAAGGGCGTGACCAAGGAGGTTTTCAGCATCTCCGGCTTCGACTCCATCCTGCCGACCTACGCCGACGTCCCGACCGCGCTCGCGAGCTGACCATGGCTCCGATCGAAGCCTCGCAGGAGTTCCACGCCCAGAGCGAGGACGTGCCCGGCATCGTCGAGTTCGTCGCCGCGCGAGCGCAGGAGGCTGGTGTCGGCGCGCGACGGGTGGCCCACCTGCGCATAGCCGTCGAGGAGATCGCGCTCAACATCTGCGACCACGCCTACGGCTCGAGCACCGGCCTGCTCGGCGTCTCGGTCAGCGGCGACGGCGACCGATTCGTCGCCGAGCTCTTCGACGAAGGCCCGGCGTTCGATCCCGAGGCCGCGCCCGCTCCCGATCTCGACGCCTCGATCGAGCGCCGCGCGGTCGGCGGCCTCGGCGTCTTCCTGGTCCAGCGCCTGATGGACGAGTTCCGCTACCGCCGGGAGGGCCGGCGCAACATCGTCACCCTGGTCGTCAGCGCCGACGGGCAGGAGGGCGAAGCGTGAACCTCCCGTCGCGGTCGGTCGATCCCGAGGTCGAGCTCACTCGGCAGCTGACCCGCATCATCAGCCAGATCCGCGACGTCATGGACGCCGAGCGCGCCACGCTCTTCCTTTTCGATCGCGAGTCGAACGAGCTCTGGTCCAAGGTCCTGCTCGAGACCGGCATCGGCGAGATCCGGCTCGCGGTCGGCGAGGGCATCGCCGGCTACGTGATGGAGAGCGGCGAGAGCGTGCGCATCGACGACGTCACCAAGGACCCGCGCTTCCAGACCCGCTTCGACCGCGCGTCCGGCTTCGTCACCCGCTCGATGCTCTGCCAGCCGCTGGTCAACGCCGAGGGCGACCGCATCGGCGTCGTCCAGGTGCTCAACAAGCGCGGCGGTCCTTTCACCGAACGCGACGTGGCGCTGCTCGAGGCGCTCGACTCGCAGGCCGCGATCGCGATCGAGAACAGCCAGCTCGTGCACGCGTTGCGCGAGTCGCAGGCCGCGGAAGCCGTCCTGCTCGCGGAGCAGGAGCGGCGGGCGAGCGAGCTCCGCATCGCGCAGTCGATCCAGAACGGCCTGCTACCCAAGTCGCTGCCCGCGAGCACCGAGTTCCGCGCCCACGCGATGATCGAGCCGGCGCGCGAGGTCGGCGGCGACCTCTACGACCTCTTCTTCCTCGACGAAAACCGAGTGGCGATGACGGTGGGCGATGTGTCGGGCAAGGGCATACCGGCCGCGCTGTTCATGGCCGTCACCCGCACGCTGCTCCGGGCGCTCGCCTTCCAGATCGCGAACCCGGCCGAGCTCCTCGCCGAGCTCAACAACCGGCTCGCCGAGGAGAACCCGAGCACCATGTTCGTGACCCTCTTCTTCGGCGTGCTCGACCTGCGCACCGGGGCGCTGGTCTTCGCCAGCGCCGGACACAATCCGCCGCTGGTCATCGACAGCACGGGCCGCGCGGGCCCGCTGCCGCGGGTCAAAGGCGTCGCGCTCGGCGTCTTCGCCGGCGTGCCGTACGAGGAGGAGGCCGCCACGCTCGGCGCCGACGACCACCTTCTGCTCTTCACCGACGGGCTGACCGAAGCGATGAACGCCGATGGCGAGCTCTACGGCGACGACCGCGCCCTGGCGACCGCCGCGCGGCTCGCCCATCTGCCGCCACACGACTTGATTGCCGGATTGCGCCGCGACGTCGCCGAGCACGTCGACGGCGCCGAGGCGTCGGACGATCTCACCCTGCTCGATCTCCAGTACACGCCGACCTGACGAAAAACCGAAAAACCGGTGACAGTTCACGGTTTTCGATCTTGGAACCGCGGTCGTGCACCGACGGTCGGGCGAAATCCGTAAACTGTCACCGGTTCTTGACTCCTGCCGCCAGGACCGCGGGCAGGGCGTCGGGGTCCGTCTCGCGCAAGGCCATCAAGCGGTCGACCTCCTCGCGCGCCACGACCGGCTCGAACCCCTCCTCCACCGCCGCCCGCAACCGCTCGGCGAGCCGCTTGCGATCGGCCTCGGCGTACGGCGTCTCGCCGAAGAGGAGCGGCGCTTCGATCCACGGCAGGCGCAGCAGCTCGCGCAAGTGAGGTCCGAGCGGCATATCGGCCCACCAGGTCACGCAGAGATGCGGCGGCGGCGAGCCCGGCGGCACGCGGTAGGTGAGCGCCGCCCAGTGGACGGCGTAGCCGAGCCGCGCCGGCAGATCGAGAAGCGAAGAGCGGAAGGCCATCACTTCGCAGCCCGCGCTCGAGGTCCCCTCCGGGAAGATCACCACGCCCTGCCCCGCCGAGAGCGTGGTCTCGATCACGGCCAGGATCCGCGGCAGGTCGCGCTTCGCCCTGCGGTCGATGAAGATCGTGTTCACCGAGCGGCAGAGCGCGCCGAAGATCGGCCAATCGTCGATCTCCGCCTTGGCGACGAAGACGCACGGCAGCTCGGTGCCGAGCACCAGGATGTCGACGTAGGAGAGATGGTTCGAGACCAGGAAGAAAGGCGGCGACGGCGGCCGGCCGCTGACGCGCACCCGGACGCCGAAGACCCGGCAGAGCCCGCGACACCAGAAGCGGAACGCGTGCCCCTGTTGCCGGACCTTGGCGCGCGGCCAGGGCGCGAGCAGGAACGAAGCCGCGAGCGCCCAACCGTACGCGGTGGCGGTGACGGGAACGGCGAAGAGGATGCGGCGGAGGACTCGGAGAGTGGCGATCACGAAACGGGCAATTCGGCTCGCCGGATCCTCGCACGTTCGGTGACGAAGATCACGCGGTCGCCGACGCGCGCGAGCTCGCCCGCAGCCTCGACCGGCTCGGCGACCAGGTCGAGAAGCTCGCGGCCGAGCGCGGCGCCGGCGGGCGAGACCAGCCAGAGCACCGCCACCGAGCCGGTCTCGTCGCGCGCCACGAACGCCGCCGGCGAGCCGCCCGAGATGCAGCGCACGGCGCATGCCCGGTGGCTCTTGCCGTCGCCCGGCTTCATGACGCCGAGGTAGCACTTCGAGTCGACGATCTCGCCGCGCAGCGTGGCAGGACCGAGCGGCCAAGGCGCGGCGGCGGAAACGTCGCTCGCGGACTTCGAGTCCGGAAGCGGCTCGGCGGAGGCGACCTCGAAGAGCGATTCCCGCCCGCGCCGGATCCAGCTTCCGAGGATGCGCACCTGCCGGCCCGCCAGAGCCAGTGTTTCGGGCGAAGGACCGTGCTTGCCGACGCCAACGAGCGGGATCACCTGTAGCGAGGGATCGCCGGCCGCGTTCGTGCCGTCGGCGCTCGCCCAGAGCGCGGCGATCGGCTCCGCGCGCAGGAGTCCCTCGAGCCGGGCTTCGAGGCCGTATTCGAACTGGCCCGCGCCGAGCGGCCGCTGCGAGACGCCGGCGACGACGGCGACCAGCACGAACGCCGCCGCCAGCCCCCCGACGACCCTTCGATGAAATCTTTTCAGTTCTTTAGGAAGAGAAAGATACCCGACGAAGAACGCCTCGCGATCTTCGGGAGCCGGCGTCGCCGGATCGAACGTCGCCGGCTCGACGCGCGTGCCGGGCGCGAGCGGCCGGGGGACGACCAGGATCCGCCCGCCGGCTACGCGCACCCGGAAGGTCGGCACGCGCTCGGTGAACGGCGCCGGCGAGGCGCCGTCCTCCGGCCGGTACTGGTAGCCGTGCCACGGGCAGGTGACGCAGCCGTCGACGATCTTGCCCTCGCCGAGCGGACCGTTCTGGTGCTGGCAAACGTTCGAGATCGCCGAGATCTTGCCGTCGTAACGGAAGACGGCGACGCGCTCGCCGCCCAGGCTCAAGACCTTGGCGCGCTTCTCGGCGATCTCCTCGACTCGGCCCACGGCGACGAAGCCGTCGGCTTCCGCTTTCAGCACCTCGGCGTCGATCGCGCGCTCGCCGATCGCCGCTCCGACGTGGAGGCCGAGGATCGCGGCGAGGCCCAGCGCCACCAGCGCCGCCAGCGCCGGCGCCCGCTCGTCCTGGAGCGCGCCGAGCGCGACGTGCGCTACGACCAATGCGTACGCGAGGTAGACGCCCATGTGGAGCGCCTTCCAGACCGGCGCGGTGAGCTGCGCGAGCCAGAAGTCGTGCGAAGTCGCCGCCATCAGGAAGAGGATCGCCAGCGCGAGGAAGCCGAGCGGCTGGAACGGGAATCGGGCGAGCGATCCGGAGCCGCCCTCGGCCGTGAGCAACGAGACCAGCGGATTCCGGTCGCCCAGGAAGTGGAACTGGTAGAGCGCGAGCGCGCCGTGGGCGAGCGCGCAGAGAAACATCGTGACGCCGAGATGACGGCGATTCCAGAGCAGCGGCAGGAACCGCCGGTCGAGCCGCGTCAGCGGGCCGATCGTGAGCACGACGTGGAGCAGCAGGAGGGCCGCAGTGCCGAAGGCGCGGATGAGCGCCGTCTCGACCGTGATCTCCGGGCGGCTGGCGAAGGTGACCGCCAGGAAAAGCGCGAGGTACAGCGCGAGCAACCCGCCCACGGCCGCGTCGTAGCGGCGCTTGCCGGGCGACCACTGGACGGCGCGGTAGCCGGCGCTCATCGGGCGTCCCGGGTGTCGTCGGGCGAACGCTCGACGCCGGCCGGCAGCTCGGCGTTCGCCGGCCATTGCGGCCGCGCGCGCAACGCCAGGAGAACCAGCAGCGGCAACAAGACGGCGAGCGCGAGCACGAACCAGAAGTGCCGCGCGCGGTGGGAGCGGATCACGCCGCGCCTCCGCGCCGTTCTGCCGCTCGCCGGTGGGCGTTGCTCTCGATCGGCGGCCCGCCCGCTCCCGCGAGCCAACGCCACGCGAGGAGCGGCCAGAGCACGGCGCTCGCCGGCAGCACGATCAGCCGGAAGCCGAGCGTGGCCCCGCGCGCGGCCGGATCGATGCGCTCGATTCCGCGCGCGACGAAGGCGACCGCGAACAGGAGCCCGATCCCGGCGTATGCGCCGAGGGCCCGCACGAACCAGATCACCGCGGTTTCGTACTCCATTCGCCGGCTCCAGACCGAATCGTCGCTG
>Ga0209640_10003498_pt1 | contig 13717 bp, 10 predicted proteins | sample RifCSP10_1_FD_184018 | JGI IMG/M metagenome (GOLD analysis project Ga0209640, IMG submission 184018) | Soil microbial communities from Rifle, Colorado - Rifle CSP2_sed 10_1 (SPAdes) (version 2) | ecosystem: Environmental > Terrestrial > Deep subsurface > Rock core/Sediment | place: Rifle...
CTCGCCATCAACGATCCCGACATGTGGTCCCATGTGGCCGACGCTGCGAGCTACACGCCGGTCGACCGTTACATCCTTTTCGAGATGCGGCTGAGCGAGGCCCGCTGCCACGGGTACGGCGACCCCTTGCCCTCCACTCGGAGGTGGTCGGTGGACCAATAGGCGAGTTGGCGCTTCTCCAACGGGAGTGTGCGGACGGCCGTGGGAGTCGAAGACGGTCCATGGTTCGGTTGCGCTGATCGTCTCGGGTCACACCACCGAGTTCTGTCGGGATGCTTCCCGGAACCAATCGGCGCTCAGTTTGGGTCTGCACTCGAGCGTGTCGAAGTCGACGTAGCCGAGCGAGCATGGCCTTCCCGACGGCCGTGGACGAAGCAGGGAGCCGCTTGCCAATAGCCGAAGTGAGGGCGATCGGTTGGGCTCCGTCGTGACGGGCGAGGAATAGGACATCACCCTCTACCGGTGTCCCCAGCTGGGCAGTCTCGGCCGAGAGGGTCTTCATCTCCGGGACGAATTCCCGGAACCGTTGCACCGTATCGTCGCTGCGAAGGGCCTCCCGGCGTGAGCCCGGCCCTGGCCGGCCGTTTCTGGGAGATCTCGGCGGTGATCACCGAACCGGGATGGGGTATCCGTTCTTGCACTCAAGCGACGGTGGAGCCCCGCGGATCGGGGCGCTCTCGACTTACAGACGGATGCTTGGGACACCGATAGGGTGTCGCCCTTCGCGGCAGGAGGAAGAGTGAGCCCATCCACGAGTACGTCGGCGCTGAACGGCGACCAATACCTCGAGAGTCTTCGCGATGGCCGTGAGGTATTCATCGACGGCGAGAAAGTGGACGACGTCACGACCCACCCCGCATTTCGCAACTCCGCACGCTCCATCGCCCGTCTCTACGACGCCCTGCACGAGCCCGAGAAGAGCGAGACCCTCATGGGTGTCGACCGCCAGGGGATCACCACCCACAAGTTCTTCATGCCCAGCTACTCCTCCGAAGAGCTGCTCGCGGCCCGGGAGGCCATCGCGGTCTGGGCCCGCCTCTCCTACGGATTCATGGGGCGCACACCCGACTACAAGGCGGCATTCATGGCCACGCTGGGCGCCGCGCCCGACTTCTACAGCCCTTTCCAGTCGACCGCCGAGGACTGGTACCGGCGATATGCCTCCGAGGTGCTCTTCCTGAACCACGTCCTGATCAACCCGCCTATCGACAGGGACAAGGCGGTGCACGACGTCGAGGACGTGTATCTCCATGCCGTCGCGGAACGGGATGGCGGGATGGTGGTGAGGGGGGCAAAGATGCTGGCTACCGGCTCGGCTCTCACCCATGCCACCTTCGTCGCACAGAACGCTGCGGTTCAACTCGAGGAGGGCAAGTCGGAAGATTACGCCTTGGTGTTCATAGCACCGATGGACACACCCGGCATGAAGCTGATCTCGCGGCGGTCCTACGAGGAGTCGGCTCAGTCCCCGTGGGACAACCCGCTCTCGTCGCGCTTCGACGAGAACGACGCGGTGGTGATCTTCGATGACGCCTTCATACCCTGGGAGAACGTCCTGGTCTATCGGGATATCGAGAAGGCCACCGGGTTCTACGCGGCTTCGGGCTTCATGAACCGTTACACGCTCCAGTCGGGGACCCGTCTCGCCGTCAAATTCGACTTCATGTGCGGCCTGATCTCTCAGGCCATCGAGGCCAACGGTACCGCTGGCTTTCGCGGGGTGCGGGCCCAACTCGGCGAGCTCATGGGGTGGGGGAGTCTCATGTGGGCGCTGACCGCGGCGCTCGCTCTGGACCCCGAGGAGGGGCCCGGTGGCATGGTCATCCCCCGACTCGAGTACGCGGTGTTGGTTCGTCTCTTCGGCGCTATGGCCTGGCCCAAGGTCGAGGAGATAGCCGGTGAGATCCTCGGCGGGAGCCCTCTGGTCATTCCGTCGAGCTACCGCGATCTCCAGAACGAGGAGCTGCGTCCCCTGATCGACCGCTACTACCGCGGCTCCACCGGGTCGGCACACGACCGGATCAAGCTGTTCAAGCTGCTCTGGGATGCCATCGGGAGCGAGTTCGGCGCACGTCACACGCTGTATGAGCGGAACTACGGGGGGAGTCCCGAGCTGGTGCGTCTCAATGTCGTCGACTTCGCGGAGCAGCGGGGCCGGCTGAAGGAGATGACCGAGCTCGTGAAGACCTGTATGGCCGACTACGACCTCGATGGATGGACTGGGGGACCATGGCAGTGACCGATGCCTCCACCGTGCGCATCGCAGGTAGGGATCTGCACTACCGGCGCCTTGGAACCGACTTCACAAGCACCCCGGTCTTGTTCCTTCACGAGGGCCTGGGGAGCGTCGAGCTATGGCGGGACTTTCCAAATGCGGTGGTCGAAGAGACCCGCCGCCCGGGTTTGGCCTACTCGCGACACGGCAATGGTTGGTCGTCCCCGTTGAGCGAGCCGCGTAGACCCGAATACATGCATGAAGAAGCGCTCGAGACACTCCCGCGGGTGGTGGACGAACTGGTAGGTCGTCCTCCGATCCTCGTGGGCCATTCCGATGGGGCATCGATCGCGATCATCTACGCGGGATCAGGCCACCCCGTCGAAGGACTTGTCCTCATTGCGCCACATGTCTTCGTCGAGCCCGAGACGCTGGAGTCGATCGCCTCGCTTCGGAGTGAGTTCCCCGAGTCGGAGCTACCCGAGAAGATGGCCAAGTATCACATCGATCCGATGCGCACCTTCTACGGCTGGACTGATATCTGGCTGAGCCCGTCATTCCGCTCCTGGAACATCGAAAGCTACGTTGCGGGCGTGCGTTGCCCCACACTCCTGATCCAGTGCGATGCCGACGAGTACGGGACCACAGATCAGCTCGACGCCATCGATGCGGGTCTTGCCTCCCCTGCCGAGAGGTTGATCGTGGGCGGTGTGGGCCACTCGCCTCATCTCGCCGAGCCCGAGTTGGTCTTGAGCGCGGTCGTCGACTTCACCGGGCGGCTCGGTTGATGGCGAATTCAATCACGATCCGTCGCCGGGTGCAGTGGATCGACACCGACGCCGCCGGTGTCTGGCATCACTCCGTGGTCATTCGGTGGACCGAGGAAGCCGAGGCCGAGCTACACCGACAGCTCGGCATCATCGAGCAGACGTTTGGCGCCACGCCACGGGTCAGGACCGAGTTCACGTTCGACACCCTGGTGCGGTTCGACGACCAAGTGGACATCACCTTGACGGTGACTGCGCTCGGAGACACCTCGGTGACCTATGAGGTGGATGTCACGTGCGGGCCGGGGCGCGTTGCGTCCGGCCGCATGGTGACCGTGCTCATCGACCGCGACACCGGCGAGAAGCGACCGTGGCCTGAGGATCTTCGCGCTGCGCTGCGGCCGCGGGACTGACCGGCGACTCGTCGATGACCCGGATCCCGGTGGTAGTCGCTGTGCAGCCCATTGCACCATGTCACTCCGTTTGCCCTGACCATTCGGTCAGGTAGTATCAGTCTGATGAGCGGCGGTTGCAGCGGTGTCTGAGGTAAGGGTGGTTTCCAGCTACGTGACCGGCGATTGGTATGCGCCGGCGAATGCAGCCACGGTGCTGCGAAGTCCGGTGGACGGTCATGAGTTGGCAGGCGTTTCGTCGGAGGGAATCGACTTTCAGGCGGTTCTCGACCATGGCCGCGCTGTGGGCGGGCCGAACCTGCGCAAGCACACGTTTCACGAGCGGGCTGCGATGCTGAAGGAGCTGGTCGCAGCCCTCGCAAGGCACAAGGACGAGTTGTACGAGTTGTCCGCGGACACGGGGGCAACGAGGTCGGACGCCTTGCTGGACATCGACGGCGGGATGGGCGTGCTTGCCTCTTACGCCTCGAGAGCGTTGCGCGAGCTACCCAACGAGCGGTACATCGTCGACGGTGGCCCCGAGGCGCTTAGCCGCGACGGCACGTTTCTCGGCCGGCACATCCGTACGCCGCTGGAAGGCGTGGCGATACACATCAATGCTTTCAACTTCCCTTGTTGGGGAGAGCTGGAGAAGTTCGCCCCTGCCTTCCTCGCCGGTATGCCGGTCGTGGTCAAACCGGCGAGCCAGACCTCTTTCGTGGCCGAGAAGGTCGTCTCGGCCATCATCGATGCCGACGTCCTTCCGCCCGGCTCGCTTCAGATGGTGGCCGGCTCGATCGACGGCCTGCTGGAGCGGCTGACCGGCCAGGACTACGTCGGGTTCACCGGGTCGTCTCAGACCGCGAGCATGCTCCGAGGTCTCGAGTCGGTGCGATCCAGATCGGTGCGCTTTATGGCGGAGACGGACTCTCTCAACAGCGCGATATTGTGCCTGTCGAACGGCAACGACAGTCCGGAGATAGATCTCTTCGTCGACGAGATCGTCAAGGAGATCACGGCGAAGTCCGGTCAACGGTGCACCGCGATAAGACGAGCCCTGGTACCCGAGTCGGTCATGGAGACCGTGATCGAGCGGCTGCAGGGTCGAATCGGCGGCCTGAAGGTCGGCGATCCCAGGGATCCCGAGACGGACCTCGGCCCGTTGGTATCGGCGCATCAGGTCACCGAGGTCGGCAAGGCTGTCGACATACTCCGCGCCGGCTGCGAGCTGGCCACCGATCCGGTTGGATATGGTCTGGACGAGCTCCATCCCGACGGCGCCTATTACCCGCCCACGTTGCTGGTTGCCCCCGACGGCGACTTCGAGCCGGTTCATCGAGTGGAGCCGTTCGGCCCAGTGACGACGCTGGTTCCATACCTCGACACCATGGACGCCATCGAGATCACAAGTCGTGGAGGAGGCAGCCTGGTCGCCTCCGTGTATAGCGAGGACCCCGATCTGGCCCGGGACCTGGTGCTCGGGCTGGCGCCCTATCATGGCCGGGTGCTGGTCCTGGACACCCACTGTGCCCAGTCCTCCACAGGTCATGGCTCGCCGCTACCCCACCTCGTTCATGGGGGCCCGGGCCGCGCCGGAGGAGGCGAGGAGCTCGGTGGAGTTCGGAGCATCTTTCACTACATGCAGACCACCGCCATCCAAGGCTCACCTGACACGGTCAACTGGAGCGCGGAGTAGCCGAAGCACGCCAACCGGCGACCTGCTGATCGATTCGTTGCGACAGGCCATTGTCGACTGATCGTCCGGTGGCGAGTCTCCATTGACAGACGAGGGCAAGCCCAACTATGTTCCCTCCTACTGTGACCGACCAGTCAGTCAGGACTGCTGTAGCAGGAGACCTGACACCCAAAACCCGTTGGACCAAGTAGACGGAGGAGGCGGAGATGAAGCGGCAAGCAATCCGAATCGGCCGATCGCCGAACGCAGGTTCTGCACGAAATGGGGTCACGGCCCATCTCCGGGCCACGGTGGTGGTGGCGACTGCTCTTGCGCTGCTCTCCGGGCTCTTCGTAACCGTCTCCCCGACCCCACCGGCCGCGGCGGCTGTCGGAGATTGTGAGTCGCTCGAGAGCTTGGTCTTGGACGAGGTCACCGCGATCAGTGCCGAGCTGGATAACGACGGGCTGTTCACCTTGCCTCCCGGTCCCTTCGGACCTGGCGGCGACGTGCCGGTGCCCACCTTTTGTCGGGTTCAGCTGACTGTGAGCCCGGCGATCAACATCGAGGTGTGGCTTCCCACCAACACCTACAACAACAGATTCCAGGCGGTTGGCGGTGGGGTGTACGCCGGGGTGATCAGCTACGACGCCTTGGTGGGAGCGCTCAACGCTGGTTACGCCACCGCATCGACCGACACCGGTCACCAGGCCAGCCCGCTCAGTGGTGCCTGGGCCTTCAATCCCGACGGCACCCTCAACGACGGGTTGGTCGAGGACTTCGCCTCCCGCTCACTGTTCGAGCTGACCAAGAAGGCGAAGGCCCTCATCGAGGAGTTCTACGGGGCCGAGGAGGAGTACGCCTACTGGAACGGCTGCTCGACCGGTGGTCGTCAGGGTCTGATGCTCGCCCAGCGTATGCCGGAGGCCTACGACGGGATCCTCGCCGGCGCGCCCGCCATCAACTGGGACCGTTTCCACCCGGGCCAGCTGTGGTTCCAGGTCGTGATGCAGCAGGAGTTGGGTGCGCCCATTTGTCAGGACAAGCTCGCTTTCGCCACCCAAGCGGCGGTCGAGGCGTGTGACCGCCGAGACGGAGTGGAGGATGGGGTCATCGCCGACCCGAGTCAGTGCAAGTTCGACGCCAGAAAGCTCATCGGCGAGGTGGTCCCGGACTCGGAGTGTGGCGAGTTCACCAAGGACGACGCGGTAGTGGTCAACGCCATCTGGGACGGCGCCCGGGCGGTGCGCGGACACTCCCCGAACCATGGGAAGTTCCTCTGGTATGGACTGAGCCGCGGGGCACCGTTGAACGCCCTCGCCGGGACCTTTGCCTTCCCCGTCACCTTGGAACATCTGAAGTGGGTCCAAGAGGATCAAGCATTCGACTGGACCACGCTCGACTACAAAGGGTTCACAGGGGCGTTCCGCCAGTCACAGGAACGGTTCAACGACGTGATCGGGACCGATGACCCCGACCTCAGGGATTTCCGGAATAGCGGCGGCAAGGTGCTGCTCTGGCACGGGTGGTACGACCAGCTCATCATGCCGGAAGGCACCATCGACTACTACGAGCGGGTCGTCCACAGGATGGGGGGCTGGCACCGGACTGCCGACTTCGCCCGGCTGTTCATGGCGCCGGGTGTGTTCCACTGTGGAGGTGGGCCCGGACCGAATCAGTTCAATGCCTTCGGCGCTCTGGTCGCCTGGGTCGAAGGGGGAGACGCACCCAACCGGATAATCGCCTCCGGGGTGAATCCGGTGGATGGCCAGGCACTAACCCGGCCCCTGTGCCTCTACCCCCGTGTGGCGAGATACGACGGCAAGGGAGATCCCAACCAGGAATCCAGCTTCGACTGCAGGTTCAACTTCGGTGGGTGGTGGAAACACTCCGGCAACTGACCACACCATCACCATGTGATTAGTCGATCCGGGATCCGGCCTATACGCCGGATCCCGGCCGTCGCAGCCCTCGACAAGAGGCCGTCAGCTGAGCTGGTCGGCCGCCTCCTCGGTTTCGGAGGCCCCGACCACCACTTGCCGGGAGGTCACCTCCACGGAAGCGGGGTATTCGAGAATGAACCCCGGGTCGGTTTGGCCGCCGTGGTCATACCTCGCCCAACGAACCGCCAATCGTCCGGAGGGGAAGGGTGAAACCAGGTCACCGATCCCATCGAGTGGAGTCCTATGTTGATGATCCCGGCCCGGATCAGGAAGTTCGCGCCCGTCTCGGAGCATTGCATTGACCAACCGGTCAGGCTATGATGGCTAGTCCAATTCCGAGGGGTTGCGACGCGATATCTGACATGAGAATTGCACCCCGTTTCGGCGTCGGGGGAGGGCTCAAGCCGGCGAGTGCGCTCGGCGTGGTCCAGGTGCTGTCCACCATGGCCGGTGGTCGCGACGCCCGATCCTGGCTGCGGGAGGAACGATGGAGCCGGTGACGATGCGGGTGAACGGGATGTCCAGGAGTGTCTTCGTGGCTCCTCACCGCACCCTGCTCGAGACGCTCCGGGAAGACCTCGGCCTCACGGGTACCAAGCATGGCTGTGAGCTCGGGGAGTGCGGCGCCTGTACCGTGCTCGTCAATGGAGTCGCCACCTTGTCCTGTCTCCTCATGACCGTCGCCGCCGACGGCGCTGACGTCACCACCATCGAGGGGGTTGGTTCACCCACCCATCCCCACCGTCTGCAGCGGGCCTTCGCCGACTATGGCGCCGCCCAGTGCGGCTACTGCACTCCGGCCATGGTGCTCACCGCCAAAGCCCTTCTCGATCGCAACCCCACCCCCAATCGGGAGGAAATCGCACAGGCGATCGCCGGCAACATGTGCCGGTGTACCGGCTACCTCCCGATAGTGCGCGCCATCGCCTCGGTGGCCGGGAGCGAATCGTGACGGTTCTCGATCCGCACCACGGGATCGTTGGGCGGCCCGGTCCCCGCACCGACGCCCTCTCCCAGGCCGCAGGTGGGCCTCTCTACGTCGACGACCTGGCGTTTCCGGGGATGCTCCACGGCAAACTCCTCCGTTCCAGCCAAGCGCATGCCCGGATCGTCTCGATCGACACCTCAGCCGCGGAGCAACTGCCTGGAGTGCAGGCGGTCCTCACCGGTGCCGACATGCCGGTGGAGTTCGGCTTGTTGCCCGTGAGCCAGGACGAGCAGGCCCTCGCCATCGAGAAGGTTCGTCAGGTGGGAGACCCGGTGGCTGCCGTCGCCGCCGACGATCCCGACATCGCCCAACGCGCCATCGAGCTCATCGACGTCGTCTATGAGCCCCTGCCGCCGATCACCAGCATGGAGGAAGCCTGTGAGGTGGTCGACGAGCCGATCCACGGAGAGGGGCCCAAAGACAACCGCCACCGCGAGGTGTCCCTCGAGTTCGGCGATGTGGACGAGGGGTTCGACGTTGCTTACCACATCCGGGAGGACGTGTTCTTCTTCCAGGGGAACAACCACGCCGCCCTGGAGAACCATGGAGCCGTGGCTTTGGTCGAGGACGACGGTCGTCTGCATGTCTGGTCCTCGACCCAAGTACCCCACTACCTGCACCGGATTCTGGCCAAGGTCCTCGAGCTTCCCGAGGGAAGGATCCGGGTCACCGCCAGCCCGACCGGTGGCGGCTTCGGGGGAAAGACCGATGTGTTCTCCCACGAGTTGGTCACCGCCAGGCTGGCGCTGGCCACTGGGCGGCCGGTCAAGATCACTCTCACCAGAGAGGAAGTCTTCTACACCCATCGCGGCAGGCATCCCGTCCTGATGTGGGTGCGGACCGGGTTCACCGAGGACGGGGAAATCACCGCCATGTGGTTCCGCAGCTATGTCGATGGAGGCGCCTATGGGAGTTACGGCGCCGCCTCGCTGTTGTACACCGGTCAGCTGCAGACGGTCACCTATCGCATCCCTGCCTACCGGTTCCAGGGGGTCCGATTCTTCACCAACAAACCGGCATGCGGCGCCAAGCGGGGTCACGGCACCCCCCAGCCACGGTTTGCACTGGAGGTGCATCTCGACAAGGCGGCCGAGGATCTCGGGCTCGATCCCGTGACCATCCGCCGGCGCAACCTGGTAGAGCCGTTCAGCCTCACCGTCAACCATTTGCGGATCACCAGCTGCGGCCTCGCCGATTGTCTCGACGCGGTGGTCTCGGCTTCGGGGTTCGAAGAGAAACACGGCAGGTTGCCGGCCGGCAGGGGTCTTGGCCTGGCCGTGGGCACCTACCTGACCGGGGCCGGGCTGCCCATCTACTTCAACGACATGCCGCAGTCAGAGGTGATGCTGAAAGTGGACCGAGGTGGCGGGGTGACGGTCTTCTCGATGGCCGCCGACTGTGGGCAGGGCTCGACGACCATGCTCGCCACCATCGTCGGTGAGGCCCTGGGCATCGAACCCTCCGATCTGGCGGTGGTCACCGCGGACACCGACCTCACCCCGATCGATCTTGGCTCCTATTCGTCGCGGGTGACCTTCATGGCCGGTAACGCCGCCCTCGAGGCCGCCCAGAAGCTGATCGACCTCATCGTGGTCGCCGTCGCCGACGAGCACGACCTGGAGACCGACCGGATCTCCTTGCGGAAAGGGGTGGTGCTGGCAGGCGACCGGGAGCTTCCTTGGGCCGAGGCCGTGCGAATCGCAGAGGCGAGGTGGGGTCTCCTGGTGACCACCGGCTCCTATACACCACCGAAGGACATCAGAGGCGACTACCGGGGTGCCGGTGTGGGTCCGTCGCCTGCATATTCGTACACCGCCTGTGTGGCCGAGGTGGACTGCGATGCCGAGACCGGTGTCGTGGCGGTGAGGAAGGTGTGGATCGCTCACGACATCGGCCGGTCGATCAACCCGCTGCTGGCCCAGGGACAGGTCGAGGGCAGCGTGCACATGGCCTTGGGCGAGGTGCTGATGGAGGAGCAGGCCTTCCGCGGAGCCCTCCACGACGGCCCCTCACTGCTCGATTACAAGATCCCCACCGTGCTCGAGATGCCCGAGGTGGAGACCATCCTCGTCGAGTCGATCGACCCCGAAGGCCCTTACGGCGCCAAGGAGGTCGGCCAAGGCCCGCTGCTGCCGGTGATTCCCGCGGTGGTCAACGCCGTCTACGACGCACTCGGTCTGAGAATCGATGAGATCCCGCTGCGACCCGACAAGATCATCTTCGCCTTGCGAGACCTCGAACGCCATGGGACAAACCGTTTCGGTCCCACCGATCTGCCACCCTACGAGTTCCGTCCTCCCCTGCCGGTCGCACCACCTCCGGAGAGGCAGCTGGTCTGATGCTGCGTCTGCCACCCTTGGCCCACGCCGCTCCGGACAACATCGGTGAGGTGGTGGAGTTGCTCACACAGGATGGTGCCATGCTCGCTGCCGGCGGCACCGATCTCGTACCCAACTTGAAGCGCCGCCAGTATCCGGAGGCGAGTCTCATCGTCTCGTTGTATCGAGTCGCAGGCATGAGCGGAGTGACCGTTGGCGATGACGGCAGCGTCCGCATCGGGGCGCTCACCACGCTGGCGAACCTGGCGGAAGACGATCGGGTCCCCACAGCCGTGCAAGAGGCGGCCGGCGTTGTCGCCACGCCCCAGATCCGAAACCGGGGCACCGTCGGCGGCAATCTCTGTGTCGATACCCGCTGTCACTGGCTCAACATCCCAGAGACTTGGCGTCAGGCCGCCCAGCCGTGCCTCAAGACCGGGGGCGAGATGTGCTGGGTGGCCCCGGCCAAGAAGATCTGCTGGGCCGTTACCTCCACCGACCTGGCGCCGGTGATGATCGCTCTCGACGCTACGGTTCGCCTCGTGGGTCCCGATGGGGAAAGAGAGGTGCCGGTCGCCGCCCTCTACCGCAACGACGGAATGGACCACCTGGTCAAGGGACCAAACGAGGTGTTGATCGAGGTCGTCGTCCCGCCCTCGGGCCATCTCAAGACGGGGTACCGCAAACTGCGGCGGCGAGGGTCGATCGACTTCCCCATCCTCGGTGTCGCCGCTGCCGTCCGGGTCGAAGACGACAGATGTGTAGACGCCCGCATCGTGCTCGGAGCGGTCTCCTCAGCCCCGGTGCGGGTGACCGACGCCGAAGAGCGGCTGGTGGCCGAGCCGCTCACCCTGGAGCTGCTCACAGAGGTAGGGGAGCTGGCGGGCAGTGCGGTCAAACCAATGTCCAACATCGACCTGACCTCCCGCTACCGCAAGCGAATGGTGCCGGTGTATGTTCGGCGGCTTCTCGTCGAGCTCACTTCATGACACCCATGGACAGCCACAACTTCGACGCCGTCGAGACCCTGGGACGTGACGAGCTGCGCGCCCTCCAGCTTCAGAAGCTGACCTCCGTACTCGAGGTCATCTGGAATCGAAACCGCTTCTATACCGCCAAGTTCGGCGATGCGGGCTTCGATCCCCATGACCTCACGACACTCGACGACCTGGATCGGCTGCCCTACACCACCAAGTCCGAGCTGGTGGCCGCCCAAGGCGAAGGCGCATTCCTCTCGACCAACTGCACGTTCCCGGAGGGGGCCTACACCCGCATCCACCAGACATCCGGAACTACCGGTGAGCCGCTGAGGGTGTTCGACACCGCTGACAGCTGGGATTGGTGGGAACGCTGCTGGGCCAATGTCATGGCCGGGGCGGGTCTCACCGCAAGCGATCGGCTCTTTCTTCCCTTCTCGTTCGGGCCCTTCATCGGGTTCTGGGCGGCGCTGGGAGGGGCAGAGAAGCTCGGAGCGCTCGTCATCTCCGGGGGTGGTCGCGACTCCCGCCAGCGCCTCGATCTCATCGAGCGTTTTGCTCCGACCGCCATGTCATGCACGCCCACCTACGCCCTCCGCCTCGCCGAGGTAGCGCGGGAGGCGGGCATCGACCCAGCGAAGTCGTCGCTCAGGCTGACCATCCATGCCGGGGAGCCGGGGGCGAGTGTCCCGGCCACCAAGGCCAGGATCGAACGGGAATGGGGAGTGCGCTGCTATGACCACGCCGGCGCCTCAGAAGTGGGAGCACACAGCTTCGAGTGCGCTCCCCAGCCGGGGAGCATTCATGTCATGGAGAGCGAGTTCATCGTCGAGGTCCGCGACCCGGACAGTGGTGAACCGGTGGCCCCCGGTCAGCGGGGTGAGCTGGTCTTGACCAACCTGGGGCGTCCCGGGTTTCCCGTTATTCGCTACCGGACCGGCGACGTCGTCAAGGTGGACCCGACGCCGTGCCCATGTGGGCGGACCTTTCTGCGCCTCTCGGGGGGCATCCTCGGGCGGACCGACGACATGCTCGTCGTCCGCGGGGTCAACGTGTTCCCCTCATTGATCGACGACATCGTGCGCCGTATCCACGGCATCGACGAGTACCGGGTCACCTTGACCAATCGACGGCATATGAGCCACTTGGTAATCGAGATCGAGTGTGCCGAGGGCGCCGACACGGCGGAGCGGTCACATCTGTTGGTGGCGGCTTTCCAGCGGGAGCTGGCGTTCGCGCCCGAGGTGGTGCCGGTGGAGCGCGGTCTTCTCCCCCGCTTCGAGCTCAAGGCACGCCGGTACACCGTCGAGACTTGACGCCCTCGCCGGGCCGAGCGAGGCTGACGACCCGCAGCGAGTGAGCGAAGCGGTGTCTGGCCGGCAGTTCCGACTCGACCTTCACCCGAAGGCGGGATGACGATTGGCCGCGACCTGGCGAGTTGCTCGAGCTCTTCCTCGGTGCGGCCCTCGAAGCGGCGACTGCACACCAGCGCACACTCCTCACACAACATACGGCAGGCCGAGCCGGTCACCATCTCGTCGCCACCTCCGCTACATGCAACCCGTTACCAACGGGGCGGTCACCGGACGGGTGGAGGTGGTCCACCAAGGGCGGCGTCTCATCTCTCTGGCCGGTGAGCTGCATGGCGGGGAGGGCCTGGCAGCCACGGCAACAGCTGTCTTCGCGATCACCACGCATCGGCAGGCTGACGGAATGAGGTCTGGCCCGCGAAGTTGTCGCCTGAACCGCGCTGCGCTGCTGGACCTGGGCGACCCGGAGGAGGGAAGGACCCGCCGGCCTGGACCGCGGGTCGCAGCAGAGACCGAGTTTGGATAGCCGCTCGCGGGCCTTGGTGATGACCGGTAGTTTCAGTCGCCCGGGTCGGTGGCCCCGACCAATCTGAGCAGCGCCGCCCGACACTGCTCTTTCCAGGTCTGATGGTTGTCCATCCAGTCGTCGGTCTGGATCCACTGGAGGAAGGTGCCATCGATGAGGGCCCGCATGTGCCGTGCCGCCACATCGACATCCTCGACGTCGAACACCCCTTCTCGGGCGCCGTTGTCGATCACCTCCCGGTACAGGCCGTTGATGATCTCGTTGAGCATCGTCGACAAGCCGACGAAGCCCGGGGCCCTGCCGGCGTGCTCGACCAGGTCGAGATAGAAGAGGTAGAACTCGCGGTTGGCCTCGGGCTCGACGAAGATGGCGTCGATCAGGGCCACCAGTTGATCGCGCGGGCTTTCGCCAGACTCGAGCTGAGCTCGGATCCGCTCCGCCGTGCCCTCCACGGCCCATTTCATCGCGGCTAGCAGGAGGGCGTCCTTGGTCCCGAAGTGATAGAACAGCAGGGCTTTGGAGACGCCTGCGTCGTCTGCCACATCCTGGAGAGACATCCGATGTGATCCGCGCCGTGCCATCGTACGGTATGCCGACCGGATGATC
>Ga0209640_10003500_pt1 | contig 13710 bp, 7 predicted proteins | sample RifCSP10_1_FD_184018 | JGI IMG/M metagenome (GOLD analysis project Ga0209640, IMG submission 184018) | Soil microbial communities from Rifle, Colorado - Rifle CSP2_sed 10_1 (SPAdes) (version 2) | ecosystem: Environmental > Terrestrial > Deep subsurface > Rock core/Sediment | place: Rifle...
TGATACTTTAAGAACTCCCGCCGGAAGTTCATCCCGTATTGATTTGCCAATTAAGCAACCCGAACTTGTTCCGGGATGTGAGTACTGGTTGAATTTGAGTGTTCATACCAAAAAAAAAGAGTTCTGGGCTGATAAAGGATTTGAAGTAGCATGGAATCAATTTAAAATGCCCTGGGCAGTTGCACCGGCTCCAATGAAAGATGTGAGCGGAATGAGTCAGGTTCAATTCAAACAGTCGGAGAATTCTATTATTGTAAATGGCGAAGGATTTAAGATAAGCATTAATAAGAAAGACGGTTCGATTGTAAGTTATAATTGGAAAGGTAAGGATTTAATTAGCGCTGCTTTGCAGCCAAACTATTGGAGAGCTCCGATAGATAATGATGTAGCCGGATTCAAAGATGATCTTGATGCGTGGAAAAATGCGGGAGCCGGTCGAAAGGTTGAGAATATAAATGTTGCTCAACCTGATAAGAACATAATAGTCGTTTCAGTACAAGGAACCCTGCCGGTGGGAAAAACAAACTGGCATACTCTGTATAAAATCTATGGCGACGGCACAGTTAAAGTATCGCAACAACTGATCCCTGTCGGTGATGTGCCTTATGATATACCGAAAGTCGGTGCAGAGATGCGGATACCAAATGAATATAATAAAATGAGTTGGTATGGAAGGGGACCATGGGATAACTATTTGGATAGGCTAAGCGGAGCTAATGTTGGAATCTATTCGGGATTGGTAGATAGCCTATGGACAAACTATGTTCGTCCGCAGGAGAATGGCAATAGGTGTGATGTTCGCTGGATTGCTTTCACAAATAAAAATGGTGAGGGTTTACTTGCGGTTGGCGATCCAACTCTTAGTGTAAGTGCATGGCCGTATTATCTTCAAGATCTGGAACAAGCTAAACATATTAATGATCTGCCTCATAGAGATTTCATAACCTTGAATCTGGATTATAAACAAATGGGTGTCGGCGGTATAAATACATGGAATCAACACGCAAGACCGCTTCCTCAATTTTGTCTGCCTTCTTCTGAATCATATAATTATGAGTTTTATTTAATGCCTTACTCTCCGGATTTGGGTTCAATGGATGATGTAGCGCGTAATAATTTACCGGAAAGTAATAAATAATTTTCCGGAATAATTTTTTGTGTTTCTAATCAACATTGAATTTTATAAAGAAAAAGGAAAATCAGTACAGGAAAAAATAGTCTTGCGGAGCGGTCAATTTAATGATGAAGGTAAAATTGTACTACGTTGGAGAGATGAGTGGAATCTAAATTTTTTTGACAATAACTAAAGTACAGTGTCAAATTTATTATACTTTTTTATTTATATGTAAGGACATTATTTCAAAAACTTATGGTGAAATCGAAATGGTTTTTAATGATATAAATGGAAAAGCTGCGATTGTTACCGGGGCATCTCATGGAATTGGAAAAGCAACATCAATTGGATTGCTGAATCAACACGCACAAGTATTTGGAATTGATTGTAATGCGGCGACAATAGATCATGAAAATTATAACCACTATTGTTGCGACCTGCAATTAACAGAAGAAATAGAAAAGACATTTAACTCAATTAAGGCGCTGGTAGAATCCGTTGATTACCTTGTGAATGTTGCAGGTATAGATCCTAAAATTTCTCTTGAAGAAGGAGATGAAAAACATTGGAATCAAATTGTAAATCTCAATCTAAGAGGTTACTATTTTTGCATTCGGTCTTCATTGGAAATGTTAAAAAAGGGAGATGGAAAAAGTATAGTTAATATATCTTCTATTAATTATAGATTGGGCGTTCCGGGAAGGAGTATTTATTCATCAACCAAGGCCGGGATTATCGGATTAACAACCGGACTTGCAAGAGAATTAGGTAAAGAAGGAATCCGTATTAATTGTATTTCACCCGGCTGGGTTTTTACAGAACGTCAAACCAGAGAATACTTTGATACCAAAGATGAAGAAAAGAATAAGAAACATCTCGAGAATTTATTCTCGATGCAATCGTTAAAAATAAAAATTCAGCCCGATGATATTGCAAATCATGTACTCTTTCTATTATCTGATTCCAGTAGGGCTACAACAGGCCATAACCTTATTGTGGACGGAGGCTGGCTTCTTGAATAAAAGAATGTCATGCATAAAAGCAGAAGGAACAATAACAATAGCATTAACAAATACATAATACCGATGAAGTAAAATAATATCATTTAAAAAAGGAAATAAATAATGTTACGCATTGTGTTAAACTTAATTCAAAACGAAATTGGAAAACTAAAATTGTCGCTCATAATATCATTTATTTCGATAAGTATATTATCGGTAACGGCAAGAATAACATTTTCTCAAATGCAGGCAACCAAGCATACTTTTGAAATTGGAAAAGAACATTTTATGCTTGACAATAAACCTTTTCAAATACGCTGCGGAGAATTACATTTTGCCCGTATACCTAAAGAGTACTGGCATCACCGCATTCAAATGATGAAAGCGTTAGGTATGAATACAATATGCGCTTATTTATTTTGGAATTTCCACGAACGAACTCCCGGTGTATTCAAGTGGGATGGCGAAGCCGATGTTGTTGAATTCTGCAAAATAGCGCAGGAAGAAGGATTGTGGGTTATCCTGCGTCCCGGTCCGTATGTTTGCGCCGAATGGGAAATGGGTGGTTTACCCTGGTGGCTATTAAAAAACGACAGCATAAAGCTGCGTACAAAAGATCCGTTATATATAAATGCCGCGCGAAATTATTTAAAGGAGATAGGTCATGTTTTAGGACCATTACAAATTACAAATGGCGGTCCAATAATAATGGTGCAGGTCGAAAATGAATACGGATTCTTTGCCGATGATGCTGAATATATGGGATTAATGAGAAGCGCAATCATTGATGCGGGTTTTGATGTCCCTCTTTTTGCGTGTAACCCGCCGTATCATCTAAAGAAAGGATACAGGGATGATCTATTCCAGGTTGTAAATTTTGGATCAAATCCAAAAGAATCATTTGAAGCATTACGTGAAGTACTTCCCGAGGGTCCGTTGATGTGCGGAGAGTTTTATTCAGGTTGGTTTGATACCTGGGGAAAACCGCATACCTTCGGAGAGGTTGATCAATATTTAAAAGTTATGGAATACATGTTGAAAACAGGGGCTTCATACAGTGTTTATATGGCGCATGGGGGCACTACCTTCGGATTTTGGTGCGGTGCCGATAGACCTTTTAAACCTGATGTTTCCAGTTACGATTACGGAGCGCCTGTTAGTGAAGCAGGCTGGACAACAGAGAAATTTTTTGCAACCAGAAATTTAATTTCCAAATACCTGATGCCGGGAGAACCTGCTTTGCCCGAACCGCCTGCACCAAATCCGACAACTACTTTTCCCTCAATACGGCTAACCGAGTTTGCACCGATTTTTGAAAACCTTCCTGATCCGGTTGTTACTGATGATCCTGAAACAATGGAATATTACGATCAGGTAAGAGGCAGCATTCTTTATAGAACTGTTTTACCGGCCGGAGAAGAATGTGCATTTAAGGTGGATGCCGTTCATGATTTTGCATGGGTTTTTGCAGATGGTGAAAAACTTGGTGTAATGGATAGACGCAAACAAAATTTCAAAATAACAATTCCGGAAAGAAATAAAGAAACTACTATAGATATTTTCGTACACGCCATGGGAAGAATTAACTTCGGACCTGAAGTTCATGATAGAAAGGGACTTATTGCACCTATTCAATTTTTAGATAAAGACAAAAATTTTATTCCGGTTAAAGAATGGAAAGTATTCAATCTATCATACGATGATAATATGTTGAACAACCTGAAGTTTGAAAAAACAGAAGCGATACCATCTGCGCCCGGAATATGGCGGGGAGAAATAACAGTAGAAAAAGTCGGCGATGTTTTCCTTGACGTAAGTAAATGGGGAAAAGGTGTCGTTTGGGTAAACGGTCATTGCCTTGGGCGTTATTGGAATATTGGTCCAACTCAAACAATGTATATACCGGGACCATGGTTAAATGAGGGAAGCAATAAAGTTTTTGTGTTAGATATAGTCGGACCCGAAGAACCCGTTTTGCAAGGATTAAACAAACCGATCTTAAATGAACTCCAACCCGGAAAAGACTTTACACTTTCCAAACGCCCCGATGTAAAATTTGATATTGAAAACCTGGAACCCAATATCATCGGACAATTTACGACTGGAGACAAGATGCAAACGGTTAATTTGTCGGCACCAGCCAAAGGTCGCTATTTTTGTTTTGAAGCGCTCAATTCATTTGATAAAAAAACTTCTGCTGCTATTGCCGAATTGGATATTCTTGATATCGACGGCAAACCGATTAGCCATCAGAATTGGACAATTGCTTACGTTAGCAGTGAAGAATTAATAAAAGAAAACGGAAGCGCTGAAAATGCAATAGACGGACAAACGTTCAACTATTGGCATTCCGAATGGAGTAACAAAAAGCCCGATTACCCGCACTATATAGTAATCGATTTGGGGAAAGAAGAATTGATTACAGGATTCAGTTATGTTCCGATTGCAGGTAATAATATTAAGGGTAAAATAAAAAATTATCAGGTTTTTATTGGAAATGATTTTTTAACAAGGCTATAATAGATATGCAATGGTTTAATATTTATATATAAATATTTATTAAAAGAGAGCATTATGCAAAAAATAAATATATACAAGATTTTCCCTTCTGGAATCTTTGCTATGATAATTGTTCTATTTATTTTTACTTGTTCAGCAGCCCCTCAACAAACTAATTACAAGAGTTTTTATCCGGGTCAGATCTGGCTGGATACTAACGGAAAACCAATTAATGCACATGGAGGCGGTATACTTTATTATGATAGCGTTTATTATTGGTTTGGAGAGCATAAAATTGCAGGACCAGCAGGAAACAAAGCAATGGTCGGTGTTCATGTTTATTCATCTAGTGATTTATTCAATTGGGAAGACATGGGTATTGCACTGCCTATCTCGGATGATTCAACCAACGATATAGCAAAAGGATGCGTGCTTGAAAGACCTAAGGTTATTTATAATAAAATGACAGGGAAATTTATCATGTGGTTTCATCTGGAGTTAAAAAGTCAAGGATACGCATCAGCACGTACATGTGTGGCAGTTAGTGATTCCCCTGCCGGTCCATATAAATATTTATATTCTTTTCGTCCGGATGCCGGGGAATGGCCTATTAATGTAACAGAGGAAGACAAAATTGCTGCCAAGGATAATTATCTTGAAAGAGACTTCGAAGGCGGGCAGATGTCACGTGACATGACCTTATATGTTGATAGCGATGGGGAAGCTTATCACATATATACTTCAGAAGAAAATCGAACTACGCATATTTCGCAATTAACTTCCGATTATCTAAAGCCCGGTGGAAAATATATGCGAGTATTTATTAATAGGAATATGGAAGCTCCTGCGGTATTTAAACACGATGATAAATATTATTACATTGGATCGGGAACAACGGGCTGGGATCCGAATGCGGCAAGATCTGCTTCAGCTCCTTCCATTTGGGGACCGTGGAAGGAACTTGGCAATCCCTGTGTTGGTGATGATAGTGCTCTTACATTTCATTCCCAAAGTACATTTATATTAAAAGTTCCGGGGAAGGAAAATGCTTATATTTTTATGGCTGATAGATGGAAACCGCAAAATCCAATTGATGGAAGATATATCTGGCTGCCAATTCAATTTAATGACGGGAAATTAGTTATTGAATGGAAAGACGAATGGGATTTAGGTTGGTTTGACGGTCTCAAATAAGTTAGTTGCACTTAATAATAATATGAGGATATAACATATGTTGAACTTCATAAAAGTACCGATTTTTTAACAAAGCTGTAAAATATTTTTAACAATAATATCTGAAATAAAAAGTTGTATTAAGTCCCGGAATTTTTTAATAATAATAATCAAAGAGTTTATTATGAAAAAAAATATTTATACAATAATAATTTTTTTCTTATGACAGATTCGTCTCTCTTGAAACAAGCCGGGCATCTAATTTTTTTTAATAGGACTGAAAAATGGAGAATTTTAAATTTTTACAATTAATAAAGCATTTATGTGCCTCCCTCATCTTTTTATTTCTATTTCAACCTCAAGCGGTTAAAGCACAGGAACAATTTGCTAATGGCGCAGATATCGGCTGGTTATCAGAAATGGAAGATAGGGGATATATATTTAAAAATGATTCCGGGATCACAAAGAATTGCATGGAAATCTTAAAAGAAAAAGGGATTAATGCGCTGCGGTTCAGAGTGTGGGTTAACCCAAGTAATAAATATTGTAGTAAACAAGATGTAGCATATATGACTCATCGGGCGGATAGTATGGGATTTAAAATAATGATCAATTTTCACCTAAGTGATTGGTGGGCTGATCCAGGGCATCAAAATAAACCTGCAGCCTGGGCAACTCATACAATAACAGAATTGGATACAGATGTTTATAATCATGTTTACGATGTATTAGATACGTTAAAATCACTCGGTGTAACTCCCAAATGGGTGCAGATAGGAAATGAAACCAACGATGGTATGTTGTGGGAAGATGGAAGAGCATCCACACATATGAATAATTTTGCCGGGATGATTAAAAGCGGTTATAATGCTGTTAAAGCAATTGATACTACAATCCAGGTAATTGTTCAACTTTCAAACGGACACGACAATGAAATGTTCAGATGGATGTTTCAGGGTCTGAAAGACAATGGCGCTAAATGGGATATCATTGGAATGTCAGTTTATCCTTACTGGGCTGGGTTGCCATGGGCAGAGGACAATAATCTGGCGATGTTAACTATGCAAGATATGATTACAAGATATAATACTAAAGTTATGGTTTGCGAGGCAGGCTATCTTTATAACCAGCCGGTCGAAGCCAATCACTATCTTTTGGATCTAATAGAAAAAACAAAATCAATTGGCGGGCTCGGTGTCTTTTATTGGGAGCCTGAAAGCTATAACTGGCAAGGTTATCAACTGGGGGCATGGGATCCTGTGACTAAAGAGCCAACCGTTGCTTTAGATGCTTTTTTAGGTATATATGTTACTTCTGTAGCCCAGGAAGAAAATGTTATCTCTGATTTCGAGCTATATCAGAATTATCCCAATCCTTTTAACCCTGTAACAAATATTAAATATGAATTAAGGCATCAATCTCACATAAAACTAATTGTTTATAATTCTATTGGCGAGGAGGTTAATATTCTTGTTGATGGAGTTAAAAACGCTGGGGAACATTTGACTGAATGGAATGGACGGGATTCAGATAATCATATACTGCCATCCGGAGTTTATTTGATAAGATTTATAACTGATGAAAACACATCGACAAAAAAAGCTGTTCTTTTGAAATGAAAATTCTGTTAAAGATATTTTTTATTGTTTTCGCATTTGCCATATCGGTTTTTGCCCAAAGCTCATCTGACCTTGTATATGTTGATTCCTCAGGAAGAATGAGATGGGAGGCAAATAATGAAGAGGCATATTTTTTCGGTGTGAATTATGCAACCCCTTTTGCTTTTTCATACAGGGCATTAAAGAATAAAGGCATCTCAAACAAAGAAATTATCGATGCCGATGTTCAACAGTTTAAGAGACTCGGATTGAATGCTTACCGTATACACGTTTGGGACAGGGAAGTTTCTGATAAAGACGGCAACTTGTTGAATAATGAGCATATAGATTTACTCGACTACCTGATATCTAAATTGATAGAAAATGACATTTACATAATTCTTACTCCAATAGCCTGGTGGGGAACAGGTTGGCCCGAACCCGATATAGAAACTCCAGGGTTTTCAACTTTTTATTCAAAGATAGAATCAACAACAAAACCGGAAGTATTAAAATCGCATGTTAATTATCTGAAACAGTTTGTCAATCATATTAATTCTTATACAGGCAAATCGTACAAGGATGAAAAGAACATAATAGCTTTCGAAATATTTAATGAACCCAATCTCCCGAAAGATGTAGAAAAAATTAATTATTATGTAAATACAACAGTCGGTGCAATTCGTGTTGAGGGAGTTACCAAACCGATCTTCTTTAACATCAGTGAGAATCCGGGAAAAGAACAATGGGAAGGGGTTGCATCTTCAAACATTCAGGGAGTCTCTTTTCAATGGTACCCTACAGGATTGGTAAAATATAGTGAGCTGAAAGGGAATTTTCTTTCAAATGTATTGTCCTATCCTATTCCCGATTATACTGATAATGTAAAAGATAAAGCCAAAATTGTTTATGAATTTGATGCTGCCGATGTCGGGAAATCATACATGTATCCGGTTATGGCACACAGCTTTAAAGAAGCGGGAATGCAATGGGCAGCTATGTTCTGTTATGACCCGACAGCTTTGGCTCAATATAATTCGGAGTATTCAACACATTTTTTGAATTTACTTTACACGCCTCAGAAAGCATTGGGCTTTCTTATTGCGTCCCATCTTTTTAGAAATGAAAAAGTTTCAGAAAAGAAATTTGATAGTACATCTGTCTTTATAGGAAACACACAGGTTGATTACGACCATGATTTAAGTTTATTAAACACGCCCGAAAGATTTTATTATTCTAACAATAACACAGTGCAGCCGGTCGATAGTAAAGAGTTAAACCATATTGCTGGATATGGAAATTCAAAACTGATAAAGTACGATGGAAGAGGTTCTTATTTTCTGGATAAGGTCGATGATGGTTTGTGGAAACTTGAATTATTTCCTGATGCTGTCTGGATAAAAGATCCATTTGGCAGAAATGGTCTCGACGAACCTGTCGCGAAGCTAATCTGGAAATTCCATAAGATGAAAATCTTACTGCCTGGATTAAAACCTGATTTTAAAATCTATTCAGAGAAGGAAAAATTTCAAACAGCAGTTGATAATACCGTAATGCTTGAACCCGGAGTTTACTTCATTTCAAATGATGAAGACTTTGGCGGGAGAGATATTCAAAAGGCAGATACTGATTTCGAAAAAATAAAAATGTATGGCGAATTCATTAATGATTTTCAATTGACTGAAATTAAAAATATTACCCCAACTGCTTTTTATGAGAATGAAGAAAAGAAAATTGCCGTTGAAATTTATTCTAAAGAAGAAATGCCTGAAGCATCTGTTTATATACGAAAGCCCGGTTGGTGGAACTATCGGAAATTTCAATTAGAGAAAACTGATGATTTTATTTATGAATTTAAACTTCCCGATGAAATATCTTCAAACGGCTTGCTGGATTATTTTATAACTATTAAGAAAGCTGAAGATGTTCTTACTTTTCCCGGCAGACTGAATATAACTCCCGAATATTGGGCATTTGATCCTGAAGATTCCTACAAACTTTCAATTCTTCCTGAATCAAATAAAATAATTATTTATGATCCTGAAAGAGATGTTGACAATCTTATTTTATCGAACATCTGGAGATTTGCCGAGTATAGAATTGATTATACGTTTGATGAGAACAATGATGAAGAGTTGAATGTTACGGTAGGAAAAGTAAAAGAGCAATTCCCTGAATTCGCAATGCAGCTTTATGTCGGAGATTATATTAAGAGTGTAAATCGGGCTGATGACGATAGACTCGAACTTGAAATAAAGAAAGATTCAAAAGGTCCCGATTCTGTTTTAGTAAGAATGATTTTCAATAATGGTAGCGGATTTGAAAGAAAAATAAATTTGAAGACGCATTATGAAAAAGTGGTTATAGCACTATCTCATCCGGAAAACTTAAAATATGCTTTGTTACCCAGACCATATCCTACCTTTCTTCCTTACTGGTTCCAATCGATACCACAGCAAGATGCTGATACCAAGAATTTAGAACTCGAATCTGTTCAGATTGCCGTTCCTTTACCTAAAGCTGGTACAGACTTGAATAATTATGGAATTAAACTCAGTAAAATAAGTTATATAGAAAATAAAATATTAATCAAAACAAATAACGGATCAGAATGAATCATTATAAAAATATAGCTGGTTATTTCATAATCTCTTTAATGTTGATTAGTTCTTTTTATGAAAAAGCCATTGCTAAGAATGAAGGACAAACCCGGCAGCGTTTGCTAATGGATTTTAACTTGAAATTTCAGCTTGGCGATAAACAGGGCGCTGAACAAACTTCTTTTGATGACGGCAACTGGCGTGTATTAAATCTCCCTCATGATTGGAGCATTGAAGGAGAATATAATAAAGATGAACCAACAGGCGGAAGCGGCGGTTATCTTCCCACAGGCATAGGTTGGTACAGAAGACATTTTCAAATGACAAAAGATGATTTGGCTAAACATATATGGATTGAATTTGACGGTGTTTACATGAACAGCGATGTCTGGCTAAACGGGCACCATCTCGGAAATTATCCTTACGGTTATAGCAGCTTTTATTATGAGCTGAGTCCATATCTTGTTGAAGGAGAAAATATTATTGCTGTGCGAGTTGATAATTCAAAACAGCCTAATACCCGTTGGTATACAGGTTCAGGAATTTACAGGCATGTATGGCTTGTTAAAACTAATCCTCTACATATTGCACATTGGGGTATTTATGCAATTACACCTTCTGTAACAACAGAATCTGCGACAATGAATGTGATGACAAAGATAGAAAATACGGATAAGAATTTAAGACAAGGAAAACTGCAAAGTATTTTGGTTGACAGTAATGGAAAAGAAGTTGTTCAAACAGAAAGCAATCTTTCTGTTGAAACTGGAAAAACATCAGAGATAAGCCAGCAGTTTACAGTTAACTCCCCGGAGTTGTGGTCAATAGAAGAACCATATACGTACAAACTGCGCTCAATAATTTATGATGGAAATAAAAAAATAGATGAAGTTACTACAGAAGTAGGAATTCGTAAGATAGAGTTTGATGTTGATAAGGGATTTTTTCTGAATGAAAAACATGTAAAAATGAATGGAGTTTGCCTGCATCATGATGGCGGGTGCGTGGGTGCAGCGGTACCTGAAGCAGTTTGGGAACGCCGTCTGGAAAAATTAAAAGAGATGGGATGTAATGCTATCCGTACGTCTCATAATCCTCCGGCGCCGGAATTTTTGGATTTGTGCGACCGTATGGGATTTCTTGTTATGGATGAGGCATTCGATGAATGGAAATACGGCAAGCGAAAATATGGTTATTACGAATATTTTGATGAATGGGCAGAGCGTGATCTTACTGCAATGATACACCGTGACCGCAACCATCCATCGATTGTAATGTGGAGTGTCGGTAACGAAATTCCCGAACAAAAAGATGAAAAAGGCGATGAGATGCTTAAACCCCTAATTGATATCTGCCATCGTGAAGACCCGACCAGGCCAGTTACTTCAGGGCTGGATAATATTGCTGCTGATGGAGGTTCTACGACACTTGAATTTATGGAGATGCTTGATATTGTCGGCTATAATTATGTTGATCGTTGGCATGAACGAAGAGAATTATTTTACAGTATCGATCGTCATGAACATCCCGACTGGAAAATGATTGGGACAGAAAGCATTTCAAATAGCGGTGGAATCCGTGGTGAATATTCCTTTGGTGATGATACTTCTTCTGTTCGCCCCGATATAAATTTCTGGATGAGTGAAACCTCTCTAAAAAATGATTCAAACAGTTTTTTGCCCTCATACAATTTCTGGATGATCGAAGCGGAACAAATCTGGAAGTTTGTCCGGACGCGTGATTATATTATCGGGGATTTTATGTGGACAGGAATTGACTACCTGGGTGAATCTATCTGGCCAAATAAACATGCAAGCTTCGGTGTTCTTGATCTTTGCGGTTTTCCCAAAGACGGGTTTTACTTTTATCAAAGCCAATGGACAGAAAAACCGATGATACATATTTTTCCTCATTGGAACCTGCCTGTCCGGCAGGCAGGTTGGAAAGGGCGTGAAGGTCAGGTTATTCCTGTTCTTTGTTATACAAACTGCGATGCAGTTGAACTCTTTCTCAATGGAAAATCATTTGGTGAAAAAAGAATTGAATTCCCGAGACAAGGCACATCCGGTGGATGGAATAAATATGAGAAGCCCCGTGTCTTTCCTACCACGGCAGATTTGCATCTTCAATGGGATGTTCCTTATGAACCGGGGATACTTAAAGCTGTAGGCAAAAGAGACGGAAAAGTTGTTTGTATAGAAGAGATAAAAACTGCAGGTGCACCTGCTGCAATACGTTTAAATCTTGATACTGATTCTTTGATAGCTAACGCTCAGGATGTTGCACATATTGAAGTACTGGTTGTGGACTCGGACGGTAATGTTGTACCAACAGCAAATAACTTAGTAATATTTTCAATCGAGGGTGAAGGGAAAATTATCGGTGTTGATAACGGAAATCCCCAGGATTACAGCTCATATAAAATTAATCAGCGTAATGCTTTTAACGGATTATGTCTTGCGATAATTCAATCGACAAATAAACCCGGTAAAATAAAATTAACTGTTAAATCGGATGGACTTAAAGAAGCCTTTGTAAATATTTATTCAGTTGAAGGGAACATATTTGTTGTACCGGATTAGGAGTAAACATTTTCCGCCGGGTTTATTTGAATAAGTATAATTATTTGGCTATTTATACTACGAAGATAGAAATTATAAGAACTAAAAATTATGGCTCGCTTCATTATTAAATCATTTTAAAAAATTGCTAAGATGAATAGGGACTTGTCTGATATAAAAACCGGGGTTTACTTAAAAAATCTTTATGGCGAGGATGAAAAGATCATTGATTATCAACAAAAGAGATACAAAAAATTATGTAATGATTTTAAAAAATATTTTGGAGAAGCACAGGTAAGATATTTCAGTTCCCCGGGAAGAACTGAAATAAGCGGCAATCACACCGATCATAACAATGGAATTGTAATAGCGGCAAGCATAAACTTAGATTCAATCGCGTGCGTTGCCAAAAGCAATTCCGATGTTGAAATTTTTTCTGACGGCTTTAATGAACCATTCAAAGTTAGTTTGGATAATCTTAATCCTGTCGATAAAGAAGCAGGAACTACGTATGCATTAATACGCGGTATTGCTGCAGGTTTATCTGAAAGAGAATATAAAATAGGAGGTTTCAAAGCCTGCATTACCAGCGACGTACTGATCGGCTCCGGGCTTAGTTCTTCTGCATCAATTGAAGTTTTAATCGGAACAATATTTAATCATCTGTATAATGATGGGAAAATTTCTGCGGAGGAAATAGCAAAGATAGGGCAGTTTGCTGAAAATAAATTCTTTAAAAAACCATGCGGATTAATGGATCAGGTTGCGTGTGCAGTCGGCGGAATTGTATCGATTGATTTTAAGAATAAGAACAATCCGGAGATTAATAAAATTGATTTTGATTTCCCGAAATACGGATACTCATTATTAGTGGTTCATACCGGTGGTTCACACATAAATCTTACAGATGATTATGCAGCGATTCCAAAAGAAATGAAGCAGGTTGCTAAAGAACTGGAAAAGGAAGTATGCAGAGAAGTTGATTTTCAGAATTTTATAAACAGTATTGGAAAGATACGTGGCAAAGTGAAAGACAGGGCAATTCTCAGGGCGTATCATTTCTTTAAGGAGAATGAAAGAGTTAAAAACCAGATTGAAGCATTGAAGAAAAATGATTTTGCTAAGTTCCTTCATCAAGTAAATGATTCGGGGAATTCATCATTC
>Ga0209640_10003501_pt1 | contig 13709 bp, 12 predicted proteins | sample RifCSP10_1_FD_184018 | JGI IMG/M metagenome (GOLD analysis project Ga0209640, IMG submission 184018) | Soil microbial communities from Rifle, Colorado - Rifle CSP2_sed 10_1 (SPAdes) (version 2) | ecosystem: Environmental > Terrestrial > Deep subsurface > Rock core/Sediment | place: Rifle...
CGCCTGAAACAGCCAAAACAAGAATCGAGATTGTGACTATGAACCGAGTGATTGGAATCAAAGAGTGCAAGTCATACTCCTTGTTGAAGAGATTACGTATTGCGATTGCGGCAGGCTTTGAAGGCAAGGATGCCTATATTCGTGATGCCTAACGTCTGCGTTGAGCGGGTCGCGGGAAACCCGGACCAAGCGCCGCGGGCGCGACAATTGTCCCCGCGCCTGCGGCGCGCTCGCTCGAACCCGTCACGGACCGCTCCAACGCATAGTTAGAGATCACAGGCACCCCTCAACGTAGTCCACCGATGGCCGAAGTCCGGCGCGAATGTCGGTCACTGTCCCGTCCCCGACTTCCATGACAATTGCAGCCGTGTTGTCTTTGGACGGAAAGATCAGGTAGTGACCTTCAGGGTCATACTGGTGAGGTATGACCTGCGCATCCGGATGGGCCTTCAGTACCTCGTCCATACGAGTCCCGACTGAGATGTTGAGCGTGTTTCTGATAGTCGGAGCGGCTTCGATGCGCGTCACTGTGCCGTTCTCGACCATGAACAGCGAACCTGGCAATGACTCGAACGATACGTATCGGCAGGATTCGTCACCGTAACCGTCCCGCGGCTTGGCGGTTTGGTTTAGCAGACCTTCGACCTGCCGCAGCTTAGAGCCAAACGCGATCTCCCCGAGCGAATCGGCAGAAAGTATCGATTCCTGAGCACCCGCATCGAGCGCATACATGGCGAATACGGCGATGACACAACGCTTCATGTGAGCTCTAACGTGCGCGATCAGCGGCGGCGTGACGACAAGTGCCGACCGCTGCATCGCATAGTTAGGCGGCACGCCACTTGCTTGGGAGTAGGAACCTAAGCGGGTAAGATTCCTCCAGACGATGTTTAACAAGAAGTTTACGGATCGTGCCTAGTACGAGTAAGACTACGAGGGCGACGATCGGGATGATGATTGACGGTGCTAAGTAGCTTCGGATGTCAGGCACGAGGGCGCTAGCCGCGCCGAAGCTGAATAAGACACATGCGGAAGCAAGCATTACAAAGCCCGCCTCGTGTCGAAACCAAGCATCCCAGGCGTCTGTATTCTCTAGCCAAGCAAGTAGTTCGTCCTTTCCATCGCCCCTGATTTCGCATAGAGCAATCTGTCCATAGAACCAAGCAAGCAGCGAGCGCTGCAGGTAGAAAAAGAGGGCGGAAATTAGAGCCCCGACAGAACCTGCCAGGATGAATGGTTTGCCGTGCTGCCAGATTTCAGCAAGTGTCGTGCCTGCATCAGCACCAGCAGTGCGCTCCAGGCTCAGTGCAGCCAACGCTACGGCAAACGCCGACAGGATGCCCATGATGGTCATTTCCTTGTCGAGGTATTCAAGAAAAGCTGCCGACTTGAGTTCGCCCATGATTGCCTAGTGCCGCCTAACTACTATTGGGCATGAACATGACGCGATGTTTTACGTCATTTCTATCGAATAAACACCGGGCGCGCATGTAAGTCCTTGACTACGCTACTCCCCAATCAGGCCTAACCTGCAAATGTGAAAGCCACGGATGGCCGAATCTCGAAAGCTGCTGCAAGAGGTGCAGTTCCGGATCCGCGCTCGTCATATGAGCTATCGGACCGAGAAAACCTACCTGCAATGGATCCGACGCTACATTCGCTATCACAAGCGTCGGCATCCACGCGAGATGGGCGGCCCGGACGTCGAGGACTTTCTGACGGCGCTCGCAGTCAATAACCAGGTTTCAGCCTCGACGCAGAATCAGGCACTTGCGGCGATTTTGTTTCTTTATCGCGATGTGCTCGAGATAGACCTGCCCTGGCTTACAGACGTCATCCGCGCCAAGCGTCCACAGCGCCTGCCAGTTGTCCTCTCCCGCGACGAAGTGCAGCAAGTACTTGCGCGCCTTTCAGGCACGGAGTGGCTGGTCGTTTCGATGCTCTACGGTTCTGGCATGCGCCTGGGCGAGTGCCTTCGATTACGCGTGAAAGATCTCGACTTGTCGCGCCATGAATTGCTGATCCGGGACGCCAAGGGACAGAAAGACCGGGTAACCGTATTGCCGGACTCGCTGCTTTCAAGTCTGCGCTCGCATCTCGAGCTCGTAAAGCTGCGATATGAAGCGGATCGCAATGAAAACCAGCCCGGCATTTCCTTGCCATTCGCACTTCGTCGTAAGTATCCGAATGCAGCGACCTCCTGGGCCTGGTACTGGGTATTTCCGGCTCCGTCCTTTTGCCTCGATCGATACTCAAGTGAATTAACGCGTCACCATCTGCAGGAGCAAAACGTCCAGCGTGCGGTAAAACTGGCTGTTCGCGCCACGGGGATTACCAAGCCGGCGAGCACGCATACCTTCCGCCACTGCTTTGCGACGCACCTGCTCGAGGATGGCTACGACATCCGCACGGTGCAGGAGCTGCTGGGCCACTCCGACGTCAAGACCACGATGATTTACACGCACGTGCTGAACCGCGGCGGCCGCGGCGTGCGCAGTCCGCTCGACGTGGCGACACCGCTTACGCGAACAACGAGTTGATCGCGTCGGCGAAGCGATCCGGCGCGCCCTGATCCATGCGCAGGTAAAGCGCCGGCTCGACCAGTTCGAGTTCCATGACGTGGAACTCATCCCCATGCCGCACGAAATCCGCGCGCGCGTAGAGCAGCTTTGTGCCGATGGCTTTCATCGCCTTGTCGCCGGCCGCGAGCAACGCGGGTTCCGCGGTGACGGCTCGAATGTCGCTGCCGTGCTCTTCCTGCACGCGGAAATCGCCGCGTGTCGGCACCTTGAGGATGCTGTGGCTGTGCTCGCCGTTGAAGTAGAGCAGGGAGTACTCGCCCTCGGTCACGATCGCCGTTTCAAAGGGCTGCATCATCAACCGCCGCTTCGCGTAATACGCCTCGATCTCGCCGGCCTGTGCCATTGCGCTCTTGCGATCGAGCCGCCACGCGCCCTGGGCATTGCCGCTCATCACAGGCTTGATCACGGCTTCATCGGCCTGCAGCGAATCGAAGAGCGGCAGCAACTCGTCCGGGCCGAGCTTGTCGCGCCAGACCGTCGGCACGATCGGAACGCCCCTCACGGCGAGGTCATGCAGATAGGTCTTCTGCATGTTCCAGCGAACGATGGCCAGGCTGTTTTCAAGTCTCGTGCCGGTCGCTTCGATCGCGGCCAGCGTCTCTAGAAACCGTTCCGCGTGATGCTGGTAGTCCCAGGTGGAGCGCAGCACCACGAGGTCGTGGCTCCTCCAATCGACGCCGGCGCGATCCCACGGCAGCGTCTCGACCTGCCAGCCGCGCCGTGCGAGCGGTGCAATCGCCAGGTCGTCGTCCATCACGAATCCCGTCGGGTCGTGCAGGGTGAGGAAGGCAACGCGCCGCATGGTCAGAAGCGCGCGGTCCAGCGGAACGTCGCCATGCCGAAGCTGAGCTGCTCGAGTCCCCAGGCGATGTTGTTGCGCGCCTGGCGTTCGAGGCGCTCGCGGAACTCGTGGGTCGCGTAGATGGAGGGCCGCATCACGAAGGACTGCAGGATGGCGGCGCGCTGTTTGCGGTACATGCGCGTCGGTACCCACCAGTACTCCGCCCGGATCTGCAATTCGAACTCCGCATAGCGGTCGGCGTCGGCGCCGAGGATCGCGAGATCGATGTCCACCAACAGTTGCAGCGGCGGCTCGACCGGTTGTACGCCGTGCCGTGTCGCCATGATCAGCGAGCGCACCAGTTCGCAGTCGGCCCTGGGTCGGCCGGAGCGTTCGAGGACTTTCAGTGCCGCATCGGCGCTGCGTTCCTCGTTTTTCTTCGAGAAAGTGTTGTAGATGGCGTCGTGAAACCACAGCCCATACTCGACCAGCGGATTGGACGCCTCCGGGTGATGCGCGCGGTCGAGGATGCCGAGGCACTCGTTGATGTGCCTCGCATTGTGATACTTGCGTGCGGACTCTTCGTAATGCGACTCGAGCCAGCGGAAGGCGACCAGCGGTTTGACGATGCCGAGCCGTTCTGCAAGCCCACTCCAGCGCGAGTCCGCGAGCGTTTCCTTCACCCGCGGCTGTCCTTGCCGTACAGCACAAGCTGCGTGCAGCGAAAAAGCGCAATCGTCTTGCCGGTCTCGCGATGGGTGACGACGGCGTCCCATAATTGCGTCGTGCGCCCGATGTGGGCGGCTGTCGCGACACAGGCGATCGTCCCCTCGCGCGCGGTGCCGAGGAAGTTCGACTTGAGTTCGATGGTTGTGAACCCGGTCGCGCCCTCGGGCAGGTGCGCGATGCAGCCATAGCCGCAGGCGGTGTCGGCGAGCGTGACGACGGTGCCGGCGTGGAGGAAACCGTTCGGCGCCATCAGTTCTGGCCGCACGGTGAGTTCCGCATGCAGCTCCTTGGGCGCTATTTTCGTGAAGACGATGCCGAGCAGTCCCGGCAGGTGGCCGACGCCGCGCTGGTTGAGCTGCTCGAGCGTGATCATGAAACCCCGCCGCGCAGCACGGCGACCGGCCGCACCATGCCGAACTGCACGGCGAGCTCGGCCGGATGCCCTGCGTTCCAGATGACGAGGTCGGCGCGCTTGCCGGGCTCGATGGTGCCGAGTTCGGCGCCGAGGCCGAGCGCCATTGCGGCATTCCGCGTCACGCCGAGCAAGGCTTCCTCGGGCGTCAGCCGGAACAGCGTGCAGCCGAGCACGAGATTCAGGAGCAGCGAGGCGATCGGCGCGCTGCCCGGATTGAGATCGCTTGCGATCGCGATCGGCACGCGGTGCACGCGCAGCAGTTCGACCGGGGGCAGCCGGGTCTCGCGCAGGTAGCAGAATGCACCGGGCAGCAGCACGGCGACGGTGCCGGCGGCGGCCATGGCTTTCACGCCGTCCGCATCGAGATGCTCGAGGTGATCCGCCGAGAGCGCCTTGTAACGTGCGGCGAGCACGGCGCCTTTCTGATTCGACAACTGCTCCGCGTGCAGCTTGACGGCGAGCCCGAGCTCGCGCGCTTTCGTGAACACGCGCTCGACCTGCGCGGGCGTGAAGCCGATGTTCTCGCAGAAGGCGTCCACGGCGTCGGCGAGCCCCTCGGCCGCGACGGCGGGCAGGATCTCGTCGCAGACACATTTAATATAGTCGTCGGCACGGCCGGTGAACTCGGGCGGCAGGGCGTGGGCGGCGAGCAGCGTGGTGCGTACGCGCACCGCGAGGCGCGTGCCGATGGCACGCGCGACGCGCAGCATCTTCAGCTCGTTGTCGCGGTCGAGTCCGTACCCGGACTTGATCTCGATCGTGGTCACGCCCTCGGCGATGAGCCTGGCGGCGCGCGCGATCGCGAGCGTCAGCAGGTCGGCTTCGCTCGCGGCGCGCGTCGCGGTGACGGTCGAGAGGATGCCGCCGCCGCTGCGCGCGATTTCTTCGTAGCTCACGCCGGCCAGCCGTTGCTCGAATTCGCGGTGCCGGGAGCCGGCCCAGACCAGGTGTGTGTGGCAGTCGATGAGCCCGGGCGTGATGAGCGCGCCGCGCGCATCCGTGACGGCAAGCTTCCTGGGCAGCGGCTCCGGCAGTTCCCGGTTCTTGCCGACCCAGGCGATCCGGTCGCCGGCGAGTGCAACCGCGCCTCTCGGGATCAAGCCGTAGGCCTTGCCTGCCGCGCAACTCGCGACGGTGGCATTGCGTATCACGCGGGTCCAAGTCTGCGTTTCCATTCCGGTCATTCACGCAGTTTACCGGACGTAGCGATGGTCGCGTTATGCTGCTTCCCTGAACCGCCTGAAACCGGAGCCGCCGTGCCGGACCTACCGATCACGAACGCTTTCATCGCCGCCCTGCCGAAGACCGACCTGCACGTGCACCTGGACGGGTCGCTCAGGATTCCCACGCTGATCGAGCTCGCGCGCGAGCAGCGCGTGGAGCTGCCGAGCTACACCGAGGGCGGTCTGCGCGAGACCGTATATAAGGTGCGATACACCAGCCTCGGCGACTACCTGAAGGGCTTCAAGTACACGGTCGCCGTGATGCAGAACGCCGAATCGCTCGAGCGCATCGCGGCGGAGCTGGCCGAGGACAACCAGGCCGAGGGCGTGCGGTATCTCGAGGTGCGGTTCGCGCCGCAGCTGCACGTGCGCCCCGGGCTCGACGCGGTGGCCGTGATCGCGGCGGTGGACAAGGGACTGCGCCGGGCGCGCGATGCCTACAACCGCAAGCCCGACATCGCCGCGGGCCGCGAGCCGCCGTTCGAGTACGGGATCATCTGCTGCGCGCTTCGCATGTTCACGGCGGATTTCAGCCGCTACTACGACACGCTGTTCTCGGCGCACCCCTACACCCGCGCGAAGGACCTCTATGCAATGGCGTCGGTGGACCTCGCGCGCGCCGCGGTGCTCGCGCGCGACAGCCTCGGCCTGCAAGTGGTCGGTTTCGACCTCGCGGGCGAGGAATCGGGCTATCCGGCCGGCGCGCACAAGGAAGCATTCGAGTACGCACACAAGCACTTCCTGAAGCGCACCGTGCATGCGGGCGAGGCCTACGGGCCGGAATCCATCTTCCAGGCGATCACCGACCTGCACGCGGACCGCATCGGCCACGGCACCTACCTGCTGGAGGCGGACCAGATCCGCGACCCGGAAATCGAGGACCGCGAGCATTACGTGGACATGCTCGGCAACTACATCGCGGATAGGCGCATCACGCTCGAGGTCTGCCTGACCAGCAACCTGCAGACCAACCCGAATCTGAAGTGGCTCGACGATCACACCTTCCGCAAACTGCGCGCGCAGCGGCTCTCGACCACGCTCTGCACCGACAACCGGCTGATGAGCAACACGACGGTGACGAACGAGCTGGCGCTTGCGGTCAAGCACCTGGGCCTCGATCGCCACGACCTGAAGTCCATCGTCATTTACGGCTTCAAGCGCAGCTTTTATCCCGGCAGCTACCTGAACAAGCGCCAGTACGTGCGCCAGATCATCGATCACTACGAAGCGGTGGAGCAGAAGTTCGCGCGTTGACTGCCTAGATTTCGACTTCGGTCGCGAGCACGACCACGCGCCGGATCGGCATGCGGAAGAATTCCGCCGCCTGGGCGCTGCGGCGCTGCATCCAGGCAAAAAGCCGCAACTTGAGGCCGGCGAGGCCCGGCCGCAGCCGCGCGCGCACCAGGTGCCAGCCGAGAAAGAAGGTGCAGTTCTCGTCGATGCGCAATCCGCGCCGGGCGGCGCCGGCGAGCGCCGCCGTGACATCCGGCGTTTCCATGAACCCAAACCGTGCGTCCACCGTATGCACGCCCGGCATCACTTCCTCCGGCCAGCTTCGCGCCACCAGGTCCTGCCGCGGCGTGCGCTGGATCTCGAGGTGCAGGATCACGATGTTCTCGTGGCAGACACGATTGTGCTCAAGGTTGCGCAGGAGCGCCGTCGGCACGAACCCGCGGTGGCTGACGAGGAATACGGCCGTGCCCGGCACGCGGGTCGCGCCTGCGAGCAGCGCCGGCAGGTCATTCATCGGCACGGCGCGTCGCTGCAGCTCGGCGCGAAGCAGTGCGCGGCCGTCGCGCCAGGTCAGAAACATCAGGAACATGCCGAGCGCGAGCGTGAGCGGCACCCAGCCGCCATCGGGAATCTTGCTGGCATTGCCGGCCACGAATGCGAGGTCGATCGCGAGAAACAGGCCGAACACCAGCGCGATGCGCCAGGCCGGCCATTGCCACGCGGTCGCGGCTGCGACGGCGCCCAGCAGCGTCGTGATCAGCATCGTCCCTATGACGGACGCGCCGTAGGCGCCCGACAGCGCACTCGACGAGCCGAAGCCGAGCACGAAAGCGACGACTGCGATGAACATTATGGTATTGGTTGCCGGAACGAAGATCTGACCGCGCTCGTCTGCCGAGGTCTGCAGGATCTTCACGCGCGGGAGCAGATCGAGCTGGACGGCCTGACGCGTGATCGAGAATGCGCCGGAGATCGTGGCCTGCGAGGCAATCACGGTTGCGATCGTCGCCAGCACGATAAGCGCCGGCAGCAACGCGGCGGGCACGAGCTGGAAGAACGGATTGGCAGCAGCCTCCGGGTGTGCGAGCAAGAGCGCGCCCTGGCCGAAGTAGTTGAGCAGCAACCCCGGCCACACGATGGTGAACCACGCGAGTCGCACGGGCGTGCGGCCGAAATGCCCCATGTCGGCATAGAGCGCCTCGCCGCCGGTCAGCACCAGGAACACCGCGCCGAGAATCGCGAGCGCCAGGCCCGGATGCGCGAAGAGGAGCGCGATCGCGTGCGCCGGGTTGAGCGCCGCAAAGATGGCGGGCGCCTCGAGGATCGCACGCACGCCAAGTACGGCGAGCGTGCCGAACCAGACGACCATGACCGGTCCGAACAAACGGCCAACACGCTCGGTGCCACGACGCTGCAGGGCAAAAAGCGCGACCAGAATGCCGATCGTGACCGGCAGCACGGCCTGGTTCATGCGCGGGTTGAGCAGCTCGAGTCCTTCGACCGCGCTCAGCACCGAGATCGCGGGCGTGATCAGCGCATCGCAGTAGAAAAGCGCCGTGCCGAGCACGCCGAGCGCGATCAGCCGGCTCGCCCATGCGCCGGCCGTGCCGATGCGCCGCTGCACCAGCGCGACCAGCGACAGGATGCCGCCCTCGCCGTCGTTGTCCGCGCGCAGGATCAGCACGACGTACTTGATCGAGATGACGAGCAGCAGGCTCCAGAAGATCAGCGATACCACGCCGAGCACGGCGGCGGCGCCGGTCACGCCGCCCGCGGCGGCCGTGGCCTCTCGCAACGCATATAGAGGACTGGTGCCGATGTCGCCGTACACGACACCGAGGGCGCCCAGGGTGGCGCGGGAAAGTGAACGGGATTCGCTCATGGGAGGGGCCGTTTGGCCCGCATATGATGCCCGAAATCGATCAGCGGCGCCGCCGCCTCGGGGAAACCATCAATAATCCCGTGATCAACATCAGGAATCCCACGGTCGCCACGCCGCCGCCGCCATCCTCCGAGCCGTCCATGCGCGTCACGCGCACGCTGCCATCGGTGCGGATGCGTTCCTTGAACACCGACAGTTCCTTGTCGAGATTTACGGTCATGTCGGCCATCGCGAGCTCGAGGCCCTTCTGCTGTGCCGCCCGCACGTCGCGCTCCACGTCGACGAGCGTCGAGCTACTCTTGAAATCATTGACGCCCGGCGCGCGGAACAGGAGCTTGCGCGTCGCCACGTCGAACACGGCGGTGTCTACGAAGGTCTGCACGTCGTTCTTGTTGCCCTTGACGACATAGGCGCCGACGATCGTCCAGTAGAGGAACGACGAAGTGGTTTCCGCCGTGTGCGCGACCTGGTCGTAGGACACGAGCGCCATGACATCGAGGCCATACAGCCGCGCGGTCTGTTCGAGCGTGTCGAATCCACGACCCGAACGCAGGTAAGCGTCGGGGATGACCGCGATCTCCCGGATGAAATCGCGGCCTTCGAAAAACTTCTTGACGTCGTTAAGAAGCTTCATGCGTTCCGCTTCCGACAGCACCTGCGTGTTCGAAGACTGCGACGGCACGAAGGCGAGGCCGACTGCGAGCGGCAATTGCAGGTGCGTGATCACTCCCGCCTGCTTCGGGGGAACCTCGCCCTGCGGGTAGAGATAATCCACCAGGCTGCTCGACACGCCCTGGCGTCCGCTCGATCCGGACAGGCTGGCGCAGGCGGCGAGGAGCATGGCAATGGACAGGATGGCGAGTCGTTTCATGGAGATCTCCTGCCGCGATGGACCTGCGGCATGACCCCGGGGTGCTCGTCGCTGCCCATTATGCGCCGCCCCGCGGTATCCTCACGATTCATGATTGCCAATCCGACACCCGCGCTTTCCGGCCCGCGCGTCGTGCGCGCGCCGCGCGGCAGCAAGCTGAACTGCGGTAGCTGGCTGACCGAGGCGCCGTACCGGATGATCCAGAACAACCTGGACCCGGACGTCGCCGAGCACCCCGATAAGCTTGTCGTCTACGGCGGCATCGGCAAGGCCGCTCGCAACTGGGAGGCCTTCGACCGCATCCTCGGCGTGCTCCGCCGTCTGAAGGACGACGAATCGCTGCTGGTGCAGTCCGGCAAGCCGGTCGGCGTATTCCGGACGCATCCGGATGCGCCGCGCGTGCTGATCGCGAATTCCAATCTGGTGCCGCACTGGGCGACCTGGAAGCACTTCCACGAGCTCGACCGCAAGGGCCTGATGATGTACGGCCAGATGACCGCAGGCTCGTGGATCTACATTGGCTCGCAGGGAATCGTCCAGGGCACCTACGAGACATTCGGCGCCTGCGCGCGCGAGCATTTCGGCGGCAATGCCGCGGGGCGCTGGATCCTGACGGCGGGCCTCGGCGGCATGGGCGGCGCGCAGCCGCTGGCCGCAACGATGGCGGGCTTCGCGATGCTCGCGGTCGAGTGCGACGAGTCGCGCATCGATTTTCGCCTGCGTACTGGCTACGTGGACCGCAAGGCGACGGCGCTTGACGAGGCGCTTGCGCTCGTCGACGAGGCGCGCCGCGCGAAACGCGCGCTGTCGGTGGGACTCCTCGGTAACGCGGCGGACGTCTATCCGGAACTCGCGCGCCGCGGCATCGTGCCGGACGCGGTGACCGACCAGACCTCCGCTCACGATCCGAGGAACGGTTACCTGCCGCGCGGCTGGACGATGGCGCAGGCTGCCGAGGCACGACAGCGCGACCCGGGACGCATCGAGCGCGAGGCGCGCGCCTCGATGAAGATCCACGTGCAGGCGATGCTGGATCTCCAGGCGAAGGGCGCGGTCGTGTTCGATTACGGCAACAACATCCGCCAGGTCGCGCTCGACGAGGGCCTGAAGAATGCCTTCGATTTCCCGGGCTTCGTGCCGGCCTACATCCGCCCGCTGTTCTGCGAGGGCATCGGACCGTTCCGCTGGGTCGCGTTGTCGGGCGAGGCGGAGGACATCTACCGCACCGACGCGAAGGTCAAGGAGCTGATCCCGGACAACGCGCACCTGCATCGGTGGCTCGACATGGCGCGCGAGTGCATCCGGTTCCAGGGCCTGCCCGCGCGCATCTGCTGGGTCGGGTTGAAGGACCGCGCACGGCTCGGGCTCGCCTTCAATGAGATGGTAGCGAAGGGCGAGCTGTCGGCGCCCGTGGTGATCGGACGCGATCACCTCGACTCCGGCTCGGTCGCGAGCCCGAATCGCGAGACCGAGGCGATGAAAGACGGCTCGGATGCCGTCTCCGACTGGGCTTTCCTGAATGCGCTGCTGTCCACCGCGAGCGGCGCGACCTGGGTGTCGATCCACCACGGCGGCGGCGTCGGCATGGGCTTTTCGCAGCATGCCGGGCTCGTGATCGTCTGCGACGGCACGGAGGCCGCGGCCGCGCGCATCGCGCGCGTGCTGCGCAACGACCCCGGCAGCGGGGTCATGCGCCATGCCGATGCGGGCTACGAGCGCGCCATCGCCTGCGCACGCGAGTGCGGCCTCGACCTGCCGTCGGTGGACTGAGATGCCGTCGATTTCGCTGCAGCCCGGTTCGATTTCCCTCGCGCAACTGCGGCGCATCGCGCGCGCGGTGGACGCGGTCGCGCTTGCCGACGGCTGGCGCAAGGGCGTCGAGCAGTCGCTCGCCGCGGTCGGCAGGCGCCTCGCCGCCGGCGAGGCGCTCTACGGCATCAACACCGGTTTCGGCAAGCTCGCGAAGACCCGCGTCGAGGACGACGAACTCGCGAAGCTGCAACTCTACCTCGTGCGCTCGCACGCGGCGGGCGTCGGCAACCCGCTCGCCGACTCGACCGTGCGCCTGGTCCTGGTGCTGAAAGCTGCGAGCCTCGCCCGCGGATTCTCGGGCGTGCGGCCGGTCGTGATCGAACGGCTGCTGCAATTCGTGAAGGCCGGCATCCATCCGCTGGTGCCGGGCCAGGGCTCGGTCGGCGCCTCGGGCGACCTTGCGCCGCTCGCGCACCTGTCGCTCGCGCTGATCGGCGAAGGATGCGTGCGCGTTCGCGGCGTCGAACAGGATGCGGCGGCGGCATTGAAGGCCGCCGGCATCGAGCCCCTGGTGCTGGGCCCCAAAGAGGGGCTCGCGCTCCTGAACGGCACGCAGGTCTCGACCGCACTCGCGCTCGAGGCGCTGTTCGCCGCGGAAGACCTGTTGCTCGGCTCGATTGTCAGCGGCGCGATGTCGGTGGACGCGGCGCTGGGCAGCCGCGTGCCCTTCGATGTACGCATCCACAACGTGCGCGGCCAGCCGGCGCAGATCGCGGTGGCGGCCGCGTTCCGTTCGGTGCTGGGCGAAAGCGAGATCGGCCGCTCGCACGAGAACTGCGACCGCGTGCAGGATCCGTATTCGCTGCGCTGCCAGCCGCAGGTCGCCGGCGCCTGCCTGCAGCAGATGGCCGACGCCGGTCGCACGCTGATGCTCGAGGCGAATGGCGTTTCCGACAATCCGCTGGTGTTCGGGGCGGAGGGCGAGGTGCTTTCGGGCGGCAATTTCCATGCCGAGCCGGTCGCGTTTGCCGCCGACAACCTCGCGCTCGCGATCGCCGAGATCGGCGCGCTCGCGGAGCGCCGCATCGCGATGCTGATCGACGACAGCCTGAGCCAGCTTCCCGCGTTCCTCGTGCGCCAGGGCGGGCTGAATTCCGGGTTCATGATCGCGCAGGTCACGGCCGCGGCGCTCGCCTCCGAGAACAAGTCGCTCGCGCACCCGGCCTCGGTGGACAGCCTGCCGACCTCCGCGAACCAGGAGGACCACGTCAGCATGGCGACCTTCGCCGCGCGCCGGCTGCACGCGATGGCGGAGAACACGCGCGGCGTCATCGCGATCGAACTGCTGGCCGCGGCGCAGGGCATCGATTTCCGCCGGCCGCTGAAGTCGAGCCCCGCGCTCGAGTCCGCGCACGCTCTGTTGCGCAAGCAGGTCGCCTTCTACGACCATGACCGCCATTTCGCGCCCGACATCGCGGCGGCAAAGGACGTCATCGCCGGTGAGGAACTGCTGAGCCTGGTTCCGCCGGGGCTCGCCCCGAGCCGCTAGGCCCCGATCAGCGGATTTCGCACGGCAAGTTGCGGGAACCGGCCGAAGTCACGATCCGCCGACCACAATTCGCGAACGCCGTGATGCAGGCACAAGGCGGCGATGCGTGCATCATGGACGCGCGCGCCGGCAACGGCGCCGGTCTTGATTTGATCACGCAGGCGCTCCCAGTATCCCGTGGACTCCGCCAGCGTCGTTACGACTGGCGATTCGAGCCATGCGTCCACCTGGGCGAGCGCCGCCGGCGGCGGCGTCGGCGGTGAAAAAATCCTCGGGTGCGTGACGATGGCGATGAATTCGTGGATGCAGGACCAGGGCAGGGCCCAGCGCGCGCGGCCCTCGGCGAGTCCGCGCAGGACGCTCAATGCAGCGGCATGTTCCGCGGCATCGGTTCGATGCGCGTACACCAGCAGGTTGGTATCGACGGCGATCATTCGCCGCCGCGGGAGCCGTAACTGCGCGCGCGGATGTCATCCCAGCTCAGTGCAGCCGCTTCCTTGCAGAGCCCGCGCCCGCCGAAGGACGCCTTCCTGAGCCGGAACGCAGCGCTCCGTTCTCGTTCCTCGAGTGCCAGCAGCAGGCCGCGTTCAACGAGTTCCCGCATTGGAACATCCGCGCGCTTGGCCGCCGCCTTGACCCGCCGGAACAGGGCATCGGCGATCTCGATAGTGGTCTTCATATGGAGGCCCATA
>Ga0209640_10003502_pt1 | contig 13707 bp, 13 predicted proteins | sample RifCSP10_1_FD_184018 | JGI IMG/M metagenome (GOLD analysis project Ga0209640, IMG submission 184018) | Soil microbial communities from Rifle, Colorado - Rifle CSP2_sed 10_1 (SPAdes) (version 2) | ecosystem: Environmental > Terrestrial > Deep subsurface > Rock core/Sediment | place: Rifle...
CGATGTGCGCCCAGCCTCTGGCGGCGCCACCGCCGAGCGCAATGCCGAATTTCGGACGACTCATACCCTTAGTCCTTGAGTGAGAACGGAGTGAAGTTCGTGTCGGTATCGTAGAAATCTTCCTGCTCGCGCCCCTTGAGCCACGCAACGGCGGCGTAAGTGGCAGGCGTCATGATGACCTCGACCAGGACCTTGAACGACCAATTGAATGCAACGGTGGCGACGAGCGTCTCCGAAGCCCAAATGCCCGCGAAGGCGATCGGATAGAAGATGAGGCTGTCGACGCCTTGCCCCACGATCGTCGACCCGATCGTGCGCGTCCAGAGCCAGCGGCCGCCGGTGAAGAGCTTCATTCTCGCGAGCACGTAAGCATTGACGAAATCGCCGGCCCAGAATGCGACCATCGACGCGACGACAATGCGCCACGTGTTGCCGAATACGATCTCGAGCGCAGGCTGCAAAGTGGCATTGAACGGCTCCCGCGGGCTCGCGGGCAGATGGATTACGACCAAGGCGACTAAGGTCGCAAAAATCATCGCGATGAAGCCGGCCCAAATCACCTTGCGTGCGCGCGCATAGCCGTAAACCTCGGTCAGTACGTCGCCGAAGATGTAGCTGATCGGGAAGAACAGATTGCCGGCGCCGAACACGAGCGCAGCGCCTACGACCGGCAACGCGAACGGCAGCGTGATCTCACCGACTTTCGCGGGACCGATGAGATTCGAGCACAAAAGCACCGTGACGAATGCCGCGAGCAGCAGATCGTAGTAGCGGTAGTGGCGGCCGCGGAGGCGTGATGCTTTTTCAGCGAATAGCATTAGCCTGCTTTTCTGCCCAGAGCAGATGAAATCTGCCAGGTTCGCGGGAGCCCCCTATTCGCGCCATCGCGGGACGAATTGCCCAACGCCAACCATACCAAGGCGTCTGCCATCGCCAACTAATGTTCAGTTCCTCAGCAAGGCGGGCGAGCATTGACCACGTAAGAAATCCCACTTGTTGCAACGAATCTGAACGATCAGCGAGCTGCGCTTGGAAAGTCCGTCGCTGCTCCTCCAACATCGTCTCACCGCTTGAGCGATCCGAGTAGACGGGTGAATCCATCACCACGATCTTCCCCCTCGGTTTGAGCACGCGCAGTGCTTCCCTCAGAGTGATCAGATAATCCGCGCTATAGTGCAAGCTCGCGTTGAATAGCACGGCATCCACGGTCTCCGCTGGAATCGGTAAGCGGTCGAACTCAGCCTGAACTATGGGCCATTTTGGCGTGTAGTGGCGCGCTGCCTTCAAACCATCCTTGTCGTCATCGTTGATGTCTACGGCGCACGGCCCAAAGCCGGCGCCGTCGAGATGATTGCAGACCCAACCGACGCCCGCCCCCACGTCAATCACTTTTGCTCCTGCTTGCAAATTCACTCGGGTCCACGCCATGAATGCAGCAAAGCTCCGACGGCGAATACGCCACTGTGCGGCCAAGGGGTCCTTATGGTTACACGTGGGAAGACAACGATAATACGCGGACTCCATAGAGCCCCGCCCTTCGGCCAACCTGATCTTGCGGTATGACTCCAGAAACGCGCGAAGATCTGCTGCTCGTTGTGGAGGAAGGAACCGCCATACTCCGTTTTCGCAGGGAAACGTGAGTGCACACGTCGGGCATTCGGCCCGAGTCCAAGATTCGCACTCCAAGCTGCCGCGACAAGACGGACACGCGAAGCGCCATTCGCGCAAAGTCTGCTTGCCGTAGACTGCGGAAGTGTCTATTTGCGACGTCCTAGCGTTATGTTCCAGAAATGGCCATTATTGGTGCATCCCCTCGCCGGGCCGAGATCGTGCTCGCCAGCGCGGCTGGCGTGTCCAATCGGCCCGCGACATCGTCGGCATACAAATTCTACGGCGGCACGTCGCTTAGAGCTGAGCGCGCAGCAGAGCCATCCAGCTACGCGCTGAAATTGGCCGCGCTCGCAGTGCCAAAGCGGCGAATTTTGATGCCTCTCTTCGTTGCCTGCGTTGTAGATAGAGTGCGGACACCTGTCGATACAGTCTGCAAAGCGTACGGCGCACTTGCGCGCGATAAGCCGCCGTCAATTGCTGCCGCCCCAGAAGGTCTTCGAGCGACGCGGCTGCGTTCTCACACCCGGCTATCGCCGTCGACGCAGACATATTGCGTGCGTGACGCCTGAGGCGCGTAACGACTGGCCATAGTCTTACGCCATCGGCCTGTAGCGCGACACGGAGCCACAAATCAAAATCCTCGGCGCTCGGCCTCGACGTATCCAGGCCGCCCACGTCGGTAAGCAAGCTCCGGCGAGCAATCGTAGCCTGACTGAATAGCGGGGTGCCAGCCACGAGATTCCACAATACATCCCGATCGTCGTTGTACCGGCTTTCCAAGAAGGGTGGACCGACAGTGCCATCCTCTTCGACGTAGCGTACGTCCCCAAACGCGAATCCACAGCCGTCGTTCTCATCGAGCGCTCCAGCGAGACGCTTCAGTGCATCGCGTTCGAGCAGATCATCGTCGTCCAGAAAAAGTACATAGTTGCCCCGCGCAATTTCTAATCCTTTGTTGCGGACCGTGGCGAGGTTCCCCGTGTGATCGATCGTAACGGCTCTGACGGTTCTGCCCAGCTCGGCGAGAAATGCCTCGGTGGCATCGTCCGACCCGTCGTTGACGACGACGATCTCGAACGATGGTGCATCTTGTTGAGCTACCACAGAATCGATTGCTGCCGCGAGCATAGTCTTTCGATTCCAGGTCGAGATAACTACACTGACATTCGTGGGCATCATCTCGAGAGCGTCAAAGGTCGCGGAAGCCCGATTCTAGCTCGGCGGCGGTGAAGTCCCATGGCCACCTTTGAAGAATCCGCACCCAAGCGGCTGATACTCGGATCTGCACGCAGCGGCACTACGTGGGTGCTGGACTGTTTGGCGGAAGCCAACGATCTTCGGCCCATATTCGAGCCCTTGGATCCGCTGGAGTCGAAGTTGACTGCACGTCATGCCAACGACTGCATGGCAAGCGATGATTCGAATCCGGAGCTTGAGCGGTTGTTTCGAAATTTGGCGGCTGGCAGCGTCCATTCACGTTGGATTGATTATCGAGGTCCAAGAAGGCTGTGGTTGCCTCGCCCCGAGGGGAATCCCCGGGGAACCGCGTACGCGAAACGCTGGTTGCGGCAGTGGCGGAGTTACCTTCGTACCCACATGATGATGCGGACCGCAGTGCGGCGAAAGGAAACACTGATCAAGTGCGTCCGAGCGAACCTGATGGCGAGTTGGCTGGCGCAAACTATCGGCTTTCGAATCGCGCTGATCGTGCGTCACCCTTGCGCTGTTGTCGAGTCACAGTACCGCCTCAGGTCGCCCATCGTCAGGAATCCAGGCCCCGTACTCGCGCGCTATCGTGCCAGCGAGAGACTTCACCAGCAAACGGGGGGTCGATATCTGAGCTTGCTACATGCGGAATTGACGACGATAGAAGCGCTTACGCTCAACTGGGTCATCGAGAACCAATGGCCTATTGAGCAGAGCGAGGAGGCGGGGTACGTCGTGGTGCCTTACGAGGATCTCAACGCTAGGCCCGAAATTGCATGGCCGCACCTGTGTTCCTCGCTCGATCTGGCGCGCATTCCTAGTCTCGACCTACTGCGGAGGCCCTCGCAATCCTCCGAAAGGCGCGCAAACTCCAGCAACCACGCGCAACATGAGCCGCGCTGGCGATCGAATCTGACACACCAGCAACTGCAAGCGATTCAAAAGATATTGGATTTGACCGAATGCGTCTATTACAACATCAAGGAAATTGAACCAGCCGTGGACCGCCCAGGCACCGTTTCCTCCGCGCAACCGTCCGCGCCTTAACGGGCAAAGTACCGCGTGCTACTCACCAAGTAACGGGGCCGAACGTAGATGACTTCCTCGGAACTACGCATTCGTCCTTACGAGCGCGGCGATGAGCACGCCCTTGCCGACCTGTTCGAACGGTGCTTCGGCTTCCGGAGAGAGCTCGATTACTGGCGCTGGAAGCTCATATCAGAAGTTCCACCTTTCGAGAACGTCTGGTTTGCTGAAGCTGGGGGAGAAGTGATCGGGCATTACGGCGCGATGCCTGTTCGGGTGCAGCTCGGAGAGCGTCGTGGCTGGCTCGCGGTGATCGTTGACGTAATGGTCGCTCCTTCATCGCGAAGGCGAGGCGTGCTCAGTTCGCTCATCGCGGCCGTGCATCGAGCCTGGCGCGCCCAGGGTGTGTTGCTCGTGATCGGACTGCCCAACCAGCAATGGGGGTCGAGAACACGCGTATTCAATCTGCCGCGTCTGTTCACGTTGCAATGGCTCACTCTGCGCCTTCGGCCGGCAGGGCATTTGGCCGCGCGCATCAATGCCTTCTCGCAGTTGGCTGCCCCACTCGATGCCCTGCGATACCGCTACTTCTTCGCGAATCGCACACGTCGCGACGTAACCCTGATGGAGCATGAGCCGTCGATCAAGCAGCGAGATCCCCTGGATGAGATCGGTGCGCTGGCGATGCAAGCGCATCGCTTTTCGATTCTGCGTGACGCGTCTTGGATTCAACAGCGTTACGTATCCTGCCCAGCGCAGAAATACCGCGTCCTACTCGCCAGTGCGGATGCTGCGAATCTCGGCTATTGCGTTTACGCGATTCGCGAAGTCGACCGAATAAGGTCGGCGGTATTCGCCGAAACGATAACCCGCTTCGAAAAGGAATCCGCCGTGAGCGAGATGGTTCGCGCAGTCGTCGGCCGGATGTATCACGAAGGGGTTCACTATGTCAGGGCTTTGGCGATTCCGGGCACGTCGCGCTATGAAGCTTACCGCAACCTCGGCTTCGTACCTCGGGAGAATTTCAACGTCCATGCCGGATTGTTGCAGACCGGAACCGTGAGCCTCGAGGCACTGTCGACACCTGAAGGGTGGCTGATGACAGGCGGAGAATTCGACGTTGTATAGGGAGCGTGTCAAAAGCTATGTCGATAGGGTGTTCGAGGGAATTTGGCGATCGTGCTTTCGACAGTTGCGCGGCCTGAGCCCCAAACCTGTGCGCTGTTGGGAGTCTGCCGGCGGCCAACGGATTGTCGTCGTGGCGCCGCATCCCGATGACGAAGTAGCCGGGTGCGCGGGAACTTTGCTTAGACATCGCGCCGCGGGCGACGATATCACTGTCCTGTTCGTCACCGACGGTCGGCTTTCGCGAAGGTACGACCTATCGCCGGAAGTCACGGCTAGTCGAAGGCGAACCGAAGCCGAGGCCGCCGCCCAAGCTTTGGGTGCGGTAAACAGTCAATGGTGGGGATTTGCCGAAGGTGAGTGGAGCATCGAGATCTTTCGTCGGCGGGCCATGCAGGCATTCGGAACGTACCGTCCGGATATCGTCTACGCTCCGTCCGTAGTCGATTTTCACCCTGAACACCGCAAGGTAGCGATTGCACTGGCGGGATGCATTCCGGCGGGCATCCCCGTCAGAATGTATCCAGTGCAAGTGCCGCTCACATCCGTGGTGGCCAATCTGATCAGCGACGTTTCGAAGATGGTTCCGGAAATAGTAGCGCTCATGCACATCTATTTGAGCCAGTACTCGAGTTTGGAGCGGATCTTGCGAATGCGCCGCTACGCCGCAGTCCTTTATTCAATCGGCAACTACATCGAGGAATTCTGGGAGCTCGAAGGCGAAACCTTCGCTCGCATTCACGAAGCCAAGGTCGCCAACCTCGCCTTCAGAGGATTGCGCGCCCGCGCACTGACGGACCCCCTCGCGTACCTCATCGGGAATCGAGCGCGCCGCACGTTGCGCGCGTTGTCGGAAGGTTGACGCTCTCGCTTCTGTTCGTGCGAGTGATGACTCAATGAACGTACTGCTGGTAGTCCCGGGAGGTGTCACGGCCGACGGACGCGGGGACGTTATTCCCGTTCTCTTCGACCTCGTCTGCGAGCTTTCCTCGCGGTGCACCGTGGTAGTCGTTTCCGTTGACCACAGGCCCGAGCCACTGGTCACCAGAACCCAGAATTTCTTGCTGATCAATTCCGGCCGGAGCCGCCTGCCGAGTCTTGCCGGTGCGTACAGCGACTCACGGCGAATTCGGCGTCTGTTGATCGCCAACAGTGTCTCTTTCGAGATCCTTCACTCGTTCTGGTTCGGTTTGCCGAGCACGATGGCGTATTTGCTGTCGCGAGCGCAGGGGACTTCGTGGGTTGCAAGTCTCGGCGGCCAGGAGCTCTCCCGACGTCGACTCGAAGCCCTGCCCGCATCGGCGCGGTTCCTCCAACGATGTGCCAATGCTCTCGTCATGAGAAAGGCTGATGCGATTACTGGCGGAAGCCGGCTGGTCCTGGCCGAAATGGCCGCGTACGGAAGGGATGCCGCCTGGCTGCCGTTGTTTCCGAACGTCCGCCCGCCCGTCGCGGAACATGGCATTGACCGTTCAAACCGTCACAATCGGCTGAGAATCGTAACCATCGCCGATCACAATGAGACGAAAGACCCAGAAACGTTGCTGCGAGTTATATCCCTATTGACGAATCGCGGACGACAAGTCAGCCTGGATTGGATCGGCCGCGAAATCCAACCCGGCCGGGCCCGAGCATTGGCCGCCGAGCTCGGCATCGCCGATCGCGTATTCATCCATGGACATCTTTCCTACGAGCTGATCGCCGACCGCTTGTCGAGTGCCGATTTGTACTTGCAGTCGTCTCGCTACGAGAGCCAAGGCGTTGCTGTGTGCGAGGCTGCGACTCTCGGTCTACCTATCGTGGGAACGAATACGGGCATCGTCGCCGATCTCGCGCCCCACAGCGCCATAGCAGCGGAGGTCGGCGATGCCATGGCTTTGGCGAACGCCGTCGAACAACTCATCGACGATCGCGAGCTTCGGGTCGAAATGGGCAGGCGAGCCGCACGATGGATGTCGAGCTATTCCATCCGCTGGACGGTGTCTCGGATGGTCGACTTGTACGAAAACCTCCTTCGCGGCCGAGCGCGTGAGCGCGACTGAGCCGGAGCTCCGCTCTTGCACGAACGCGGCACGAACATTCTCTTCATACGCCTTCAGGCAATCGGTGATTGCATCGGCGTTTTCCCTTATCTGCGATCTCTTCGTAGCGCTTATCCGTGGTACCGCATCAGCTTCATGACACAGCCAGAAGTTGCAGACGTCGCTCGAGCGATGACCTTCCTCGAAAACGTACACGTCGTTCGTTCCGGACACAATAGAGCAACTCGCCTGATGCTCGCGCTGCCGGCTGCGTTCGATGCAGCATCACATGGGTACGATTGGATTCTCGACCTACAGGACAGCCCAATCAGCCGCGTGATATGCCGAATGAGCTTGCGAAGCTCGCGCGCGACGATGGAGAAGTTCGAACACAAGCATCATGCCGAGAGATTTATCGACGTCGTGCGCTATTCGGGGCTCGATCCGGATGGCTGCCTTCGTCCGGCGCTGCCGGAGGATGCGCCTCTCACACTCGATGACTATCGGGACCCCGATATAGGTCTCCGCGCGCTCAAGCGGCTCGGTATCGAACCCGACTGCGAGCTGGTTGTGCTGAATCCGGGCGGCGCCTATCCATCGCGCAACTGGGCGGTCGAGAACTATGCTGAATTCGCCGAGCGGTTCAGAGAATCCGGGCACCGGAATGCAGAATTCCTCGCGCTCGGCACCGAGAACAGACTCGGCAAAAAGGCTCGGCGGCTCGCGCGCGCCGTAGCCGGTTTTCACAACCTCGTCGGTCGCACGACGCTGCTGGAAGCAATGGCAATTCTGCAGCACGCGGACCTCGTCGTGTCCGAAGACTCCGGGCTGTTGCATATGGCCTGGACGGCGGGGCGGCCGACCGTGGGCATCCTCGGGTCCTCCTCAAGCTACTGGGGCAAGCCGCTAGGTCGCCACACGGCAAGCCTGGATTCCTCGAATCTCCCGTGTGCTTGGTGTCTCAAGCCCGAGTGTCCGCTCGGACACTACCGGTGCCTGACGCAGTACACCCCGGCAACGGTCTTATCCGAAGCGGCTAGACTGATGAAACGATGATTCGGCCGTCTTCTCAACTCAATGCTGCACTTCATAGATCGTCACGGTTTCCGCACCCATACGGCTTCTGTGCGCCGCTTGCGTGCGCAAGTTGGCACGGAGCAAAGGCCCAACAAGATCGCGCTCTTCCGCATGCGAGCTCCATACTATCAGCGCTCTGCCATCTGACTTTAGCGCACCCGGGAGACCGGCGGCGAATCGTTCGACCACGTCATTGCTGCGCCACGCCAGCTCGAGCGGTCCGTTGGGCACACCCTTGAAGAAGGGCGGGTTGAACACGACAAGATCGAACATCCTGCCGGCAATTTTGGCAAACAGATCGCTTTCCAACACTTCAATCTGGTCGTTCATGCCGTTAAGCAAAACGTTGATCGTCGCGCAGCGCACAGCCCGCGCGCTTACGTCGACTGCCGTTACAGCATAACCGCGATCCGCCAGAAACACTGCCTGGATGCCGGTTCCGGTCCCGACGTCGAGCGCGCTGGGGCTCGTATGCGTCGAATTAAGCAGAGGCGATTCCGCGATGAACTGCGCTAGACATCGCCCACTGCGAAAAACGTTGGGATTGAAGACCTGCGGGAGAACCACGAAAGAGTGCTCCGCTACTCGCTCTAAAACGGTTTGCTCCATTCTATGTCGAGCCTTGATGCGCCGCGGCCAGAAGCGCAGATCATCGAGCGTGCGAAGCAGCCTTGCGAACTTCGTGCCCACGCAGTCAGAGATGCAACGAGCAAACACAACGCTGGCACAAGGAATCGTGCCTGACATCGAGCCCCCGCCGAAATGCGACTGCTGCTGATGCATTGATAATGGTATCGAGGTCCGCTGCCTCCGGCGATTCGTACGGCGGATGGAAGAAACAAGGCCTCACGCGACCGTCGGCTTCGACGACCGCGGATACCCAGGGTGCGTTGCAACGTACGACCGGGAAATCGCCGGCGCCGTGAAGCGCCCGGTAGTACGCGACGATACGTTGGAGCTTTCGGGGCGACTCCGCGATGAACCCGGATACGTAGTCGTCCCGCAGGCGGGCCGCGTGCCGTTCGAGCAACGCTTCGAGCTCCTCTGCTTCGGCCAAGGTCAGTGCCACGGCGTCTGCGCGATCATGTGGCCAACCGCCCGGCCGATTGAATGCCTCGCTGGTGACGTCGGCAGGCAGGAAGGAGATTTGGTTCAGGCTGAGGTCGCGCGCCGTGGACACGATATTGGGCAAGTCACGGAAATTGGCGCGCTGAATCACGCAGCGCGCAGTGATCCGAAAATCGGGAGCGTTGGCGCGTAGTGCTGCCACACCTGCGGCAAGTCGCTCGAAGGCGCGCGGCACGTTGCGGATTGCGTTATGGACGCTTGGGCTGCCGTCGAGCGAGATGATCAAGTCATCGACGTGCTTGGCGATCGGCAGCGCGAACTTCTCAATTAGAAGCCCCGTCGACAGCAATGTGATTCTCGCCTCGAGTGCTCGAAAGCGAGCGCACAGCGCGAAGAGACTGCTGTGCATCAACGGTTCGCCGCCCGAGAGCACAACCCACTGCGGATTCAAGCGCTGCAAAGCGCCCCAATGGACATCGAGATCGCGTTCGGTGAGCTCGTGGCCGTGCGCATTCGCCCGCCAGATATCGCACATTATGCAGCGGCAATTGCATCGACTATGCGGCATCAGGACCAGCACGGGCAGGCGGCGCAGGCGATGCGAGAAACGGTTGCGCAGAATCCCCAACCTTTGCCCCAGTGTGACGTTCAAAATCCGGAGACCTCCGGGCGCTGGTAGGGAAGAAGGCGCTCCATGATCCGGAGCTCGAGCGGGAACCCGTAGAAACGTAGCGCGTATCTCCATCCGCCGAGCAGCCGCAAGAGTGCACGCCGGGTTCCAGTGAGACGCGGATCGGTCGTGGTCGGGTAGGCGGCGTGCATCACGCGTTGGAAATTGCGGAGCCGCCGCTTGACGCCGTCCGTGAGCCAGGGCAGATCCGCGCTCCGATGCTGCGCAAAGTCGACCCAATCGGCTCTCGCCCATTCATCGAGCGACTTCGGAAACTCGAAGCCGCTAGCGACGGCTGCGGTCAGCATGTCGCCGGCGAGGGGGACCGGAGAATACAAGTAAAGAATGATCTCCGTGGCCGGATTCACGGCCTTGATCCTCCGGACGAACTCGAGCGTGCGTGTTACATCTTCCTCCGGCTCCGGCGGATTCCCAAGCACGAACGACATCTCCGGAACCACGCCGAATCGCCGCATGCGTGCGGCAATCTCGAGCGCTTGATCGGTGGTCTGACGTCCCCCTTTGTTCATGCGTCGGAGGACTTCGTCGGAGCCGGTCTCGGCGCCCATGAATACCATCTTGAGGCCGCTGTCGCGCAGCAATGACCAGGTGCGGTCGGAAAACTTGAGCATTGTATCGATGCGGCCGTACCCCCACCACCCGATACCGAGGTCGAGGATACGCTCGCAAAACTCCGCGACACGCGACTCGCCGACGAAGAAATTGTTGTCATAGAACTCGACGGCATTGGCGCCGTATTCGCGAACGAGCTTGGCCACGACCCGAGCCATGTGCTCCGCGCTTTGCGCGCTGTATCTGCCGTCTACCATGTTGACCACAGCACAGAAATTGCACCGAAACGGGCAGCCGTAGCTCGCGTGATGCGAAATCGTCCTTGTCCCTATGAACGTCGGGCGAAGATAGCGCTGCACGTCGACCCGTGCGTAAGGGAAGTCCCGCAACTGCTCCATATCCGGCACGCCCCCCATCGCGTTGAGCCGGACTTCGCCCTCGACACGACGGCACACACCCGGCAGGTCGTCTGCGGCGTATCCGTCCCGAATGCAGCTAACGAGGCCGCGAAAGCTTGCCTCGTTGTGCCCGCGAACGACGTAGTCGACGACGCCCGACTCGAGAACTGTGCGCGCGTGCATGGTCGGAAAGTAGCCGCCCCAGACGATTTTCAGCGCCGGGAAACGCTTTCGCAACGCGCGGCAGATCGGCAATGCTTCGGCCAATTGAGGGCCGGGCATGACGGTTACGCCCAGAATGTCCGCGCCGCTGCGCCCGATTGCCCGGGTCAGCGAATCGAGGCCGTCGTCGACGAGGTTGCCGTCCACGATCTCGTAGTCGTACTTGCCTTCCAACAGTGCGCCCACGGCGAGCAGCGACATCGGTAGCACCGGCTTCTTGTTCGGTGAGCTCTGTGGGTTGTACAGAATGATCATGCTGCCCTTACTCCCGCTTGCAGAGCACCAGCAGGTAGTGATCGCTTATCAAGTAGTGCATACGCGCGAGCGCTCGGTCCAATTGCGCGATCCGGCAAAACACGCGCGGCCAACGCTCGCAAACTCCGTACCCTTCCGACGTCGGCAGAAGCGCGCCGATGCCGTAGACGCCGGCGGTCGCATATCGACTACCGGCGAGGCGCCGCACGGTGCGCGGCGTGTGATACCAAACTCCGTACCGCTCGCCCGCGTGACTGAAAGAACTCCTGCCACTCCACCGCCGGCACGCGGCGCGAAAATCACCGCGCAAGCAAAACCGGAGCGTCTCCGCAAGGCAAAACCTCCCCATGAGCGTCACGGCGATTACTCCGCCGGGCCGCAACAACGGATCGACGGCGCGGAAGAACACGGCGAGATCGGGATGGCAGTTGAACGCCCCGAAGTTCGAGAAGACCACGTCGAGCTCTGTTCCGCGGATGCGCTCAAAGGCGCTCGCGTCGGTCGCGTCGAGGAGCTGCATGGCCATGGGCGGACGGATGCCGGCGCGCATGAAGCGCTCGCGTGTGCGTTCGAGCATCGCCGCGGAGATATCCGTCGCGAGTACGTCGCATCCGCGCCGTGCCATCCACAGCGCGTCGGCCCCCGTGCCGCACCCGATTTCTAGGACGCGTGCACCGGCGGTCATCCATGGCTCGACGAATCGCTGCACGGACTCGCGCAACCATAGCCCCGGCAGGCGGTCGGTGAATTTCCGATCGTAACCGGCTGCCCAGGCGTCAAACGGTGCAGCGGTGACAGCCATCAAGATGAACGCCTCTCCGTGGCGTGGCGCGTGACGTACATGGCAGCCCTGTGGGCTTTCGCGTAGGCCAGGTGCTTGATCCGGTCGAGCGTAGCCCCTCTAGGATCCGATCGTCGGAGACGCTCCACGGCGATCTCGCCGGCGATCCACTTCTGTGCATGCGTGTAAAAGCGCCGCGTGTGCCGGCCGGCGACCGTCAGATCCCGATCCGAACCCTCTTCCCAAACTTTGCGCTCGATGAGGCGATCGACGACTTCGTCGTAGTAGGGCGTCCCTTTAATCGGATAAGCGAGCGTCGTGAGGACGTCATCCGGCAGTGCTTCTTTGAGGTGCTCCGCGGTCGCCGTGATGTCGTCCCAATCCTCCCCCTCGTAGCCGAGCATTATGAACGTGCCGGCGCGAATGCCGTGTTTTTTGAGCAATCGAATCATCTCTCGCATGCGTACTGCATCGGTCCGCCTGTCCATCTTGTCTAGAACGCTTTGCGACCCCGACTCGGCGCCGATCCATAGTCGATCGCAGCCCATCTCAGCGAGCGTCGTTACGACTCTTTCGTCAAGGCGGTCCTCTCTGGAAATCGTCTCGAACGGGAAGCACAACTTCCGCTCTCTCAAGAGCGCGGCAAACTCAAACAGCCAGCGCTTGTTGATTGTGAAGACGTCATCGGCATACCAAACGCGGTTCGGGTCGTATCGTGCGCGGATCTGCTCGAGCTCGGCAACTACGTTCGCCGGCGACCGCCGCCGATGACTCATGCCATATACCGAGTGGCTGCACCAGCGGCAGGTGTAGGGACAGCCCCGTGCCGTGATCAACGACACCGACCGCACGCCGTGATGCATCTGCCACGTCGTAAGGTACCGCTCGAGGTCTATCGACTCGCGATCGGGGAACGGCAGCGCGTCGAGATTGCGGACCTGCGGACGCGACGGCGTATGCGCGATCGTGCCGTCCTTGCGTCGATGGACGATGCCTCTTACTTCATCCAGGCCATCGCCGCCGCGGGCAAGTGCGGTAAGCAGCTCCGCCATTGTCTCTTCGCCCTCACCGGCCACTATGACGTCGGCGCCACAAGCGAGGTAATCAGCGGCGTAGTTCACAGGCTCCGGCCCGCCGAGCACGACTGTACCGCCCAATTCTCGCGCTCTGGCAATGACCCACAGAACATTGCGGCGTGTCATGAGCGTGCCGTAGATCCCGATGACGGCAGGCGCCGCTTCGGCCAGACGCGTCACAAATTGCTCACGCGACAAGAACGTGCTGTCGAGCACTTCGACGGCGTGGCCCGCGCGCTTGAGGTACGCGCTCAAGTAGAGCAGTCCGAGCGGCGGATACGGCTTCATGATTCGCTGCTCCGCGGCATCCTCGGTGAGAAAGTAGCCGTGCGTGAGCAATAGGTGCATGCCGTCAGTCTCCCGGTTGCGGGCTCGGAACCGCGGCGGCGTCTCTATCCCGTTCGATGCGCAGCGGGGGCGCGCCGCGGTGCGGTAATTCGGCGAGCGCATGAACGCCGGCCCACAGGAACGGCATTGCAGCGCCGCGCAAGGCAATGCCTGCAACCTTGCGGACGCGACGCAGCCACGGCAGCGCGCGGAGGCGGCCCGCGCGGACGTCCGCGAGCGCGCGGTGCAAGCCCCGATCCCAGTGCAGCGT
>Ga0209640_10003503_pt1 | contig 13707 bp, 13 predicted proteins | sample RifCSP10_1_FD_184018 | JGI IMG/M metagenome (GOLD analysis project Ga0209640, IMG submission 184018) | Soil microbial communities from Rifle, Colorado - Rifle CSP2_sed 10_1 (SPAdes) (version 2) | ecosystem: Environmental > Terrestrial > Deep subsurface > Rock core/Sediment | place: Rifle...
AGCGTCCACATTGTCCCGATCGCTCTTCACCACACGATCGATTATCCCTCTGAGGTCGTCATATCGACCTCCGGTCAGCGCTCCAACCAGCGACTCCGCACGCGACTGCCACACACCCAGGCTTGCCGCTGATAGGAGATCCTCAATCGCATCCTCGTAGATCGAAGCCTGTTGCGGATACGGCACGTTCATCGAGTCGACCTCTCCGATGAAGACGTAAGGGTCCCCATCGTCGTAGAACTCAGCCAGATCAGGGTCGGAGGCATTCTCTGGCTGCAACGTGAACACCGCATTCCACGTGGCCCAATAGACGCTGCGGGCTCCCCTCGTATTGGGAGAGAGCTGATCGAACTCCCGTGAGTTCTCGAATGCGAGCAAACCGATGATGGCAACAGCAGCAACCAGGTAGCCGGCGAACCCTGCCCACGCCACTCGTCTGAGATTGGTGTTGCGTGATGCCACCGCCACGAGCAGGGGGCAGATGCCGAAGACCGCAAAAGGGAAGCGGATAGCGAGCAGCCCTAGAGCCACCAGTGCTATCGCCACGACCAGGGCCAAGCCCGTCCTCGTCGACGAGTCGCTTTGGCCATTTGCTTTGAGCCTGAAGAAGTGGGCGGTCAGACACGTGACGATCAGGGCGAGAGGCAGGGTTAGACCCTCGGTCAGTATGAGATTCGTATAGGCGAGGATCTCTGCGGTGAGCCCGAAAAGGACGATCGGGAGCGACCACCATCGCCATAGCAAGATCGCATATGTGAGGCCTATGGCGAGTGCGAACCGTTGCAGGAACGCGGTGAACAGAAGGGGTTCGATCGTGAGCAGTTCCCCGCCGAAGCGTGCCATCGCCAGAAAGAGTGGATAGCCGAACTGGCGATAACCGAACTCGACGAAACCGAATTCGCTCGGTGAGTGAGAGTATCCGATATAGGTGAGGCTGTCGTTGGTCACCACCGGAAACAGGTTCACCGACAGAAAGGTCGACACTGCGAGCAGACCGACCGTAACCAGCAGCCAGCGCCCAATCAGCCGTGTGATCCTGGGGGACGGATGCAGGGTCACTCACCACGACCGTTCATCGCCCGGCTGCCACGGCGGCGCGATACGACTCGACCACCTCTTCGGCTGGTCCCAGTTCCTTGACCACACCCTTTTCCAGCCACATAGCTCGACCACAGAACTCGGCCACCTTGTTCAGGTTGTGGGAGACAAACACGATGGTGCCGGACCTATCGAGCAGATCCTGCATCGCTTGCTCGCTCTTGGTGCGAAACGCTTCATCGCCGACACTCAGGATCTCGTCGAGCAGCAAGATGTCGGGCTCGAGATGCATCCCGATCGAAAAGGCGAGACGTGACAGCATGCCCGACGAGTAGGTCTTGATCGGCCGGTCAATCGCCTCTTCCAGCTCGGCGTACTTGACGATGTCATCGAGGATCTCATCGATTTTGGCCCGTCGCAGACCGGCCGCCAGCCCGCCCAGGTAGATGTTCCTGGTGCCCGACAACTCGGCATTGAATCCAACACCCAACTGGAGCAGGGTGGACGTCCTACCCGTGGTCACCACCCGACCCTCGTCCGGTCGAAGGGTCCCGGCCACTACCCGCATCAGGGTGCTCTTACCGGCGCCGTTGCTGCCTACGATCCCGAATGCCTCACCCCGTTTCACCTCGAAGCTGACATGGTCCAGAGCGATCACGGTCTCCCGTTCCCGGCTCCGGAAGTTGGCCAGCGTCTTGCGAAGGGTGGGCTTGCGCTCCACAAACGGTCGAAACGCGACTGTGACACCTTCGGCGTTGACTGCAATGTCCCTCTTCATAGATATCGGACCATCCGGGTCTCGTAGCGGATGAATCCGGCCACCCCGAGAACAAAGACGGCCACCGCCCAGGCAAGCGAGATCACTAGATCGCCGAACTGGAACGGGTAATCCGGGTAGCCGATCAACGCGGTTCGGTAGAGCCCGATGAGATGAAACATCGGGTTCAGCTCGACCAGCCTCCTGAGGGCGGGGCCTGCATTGTCCAAGAAGTCGAGGGGCCAGATGATCGGCGACATATAGAGCCAGAGCCGGTTCAGATATGGGATGAGGTTGTTGATGTCCCGAAACGGCACCGCCAGCCGGGCAACCACCGCACTGAGCCCCAGGTTGAACAGGACATGGATCGGCAATACTGCGACCAAGAGGAGCAGGTATCGCGAGGGATGAACCCCGATGGTGGGCCAGGCGATGGCGTAGAACACCAGCAGCGAGGCCAGAAAGCCGACACTCGACTCGATCAGGCTGGAGATCAGCAGCACCAACCGGGGGAATTTGAGATTGGCCAGCAGCTTGGCGTTCTGAAGAATGGCATTGGCCCCCCCGGTCATCGACTGGTGGGTGTAATGAAAGGCGAACATCCCGGCCAGCAGGTATGCGATGTAGTCGTCAGGTCTCGACCCGCCGAAAAAGATCCCGAACACCAAGTAATAGACGAGACCGAGTAGCAGAGGGTTGAGCACCCACCAAAACAGCCCGAGGGCAGTCGAGGCGTTACGCGCCTTGAGATTGCCCATGGCGAGAAACCAGGCAAATTCCCGACGATTCCACAGATCGGTGAAGTAGGTCCGTAGCCGACGTGCGTTATAGGAGATTCCGGTTGGGGGCGAAACGGCCACGAGAGTTGATTGTATGGCCCGCCAATCGCCAAGACCCACTTCATCTTTGTCAGCCCGGTCACCCAAAGTACGCTGCCGGTGGTGGTTGCCCAAGCCGTGTCAGCCTTGTCGCTGGTTCTCCTTGCGGCCAGCGGGGTGTCCAAAATGCTCGATCCCGATCCAACCAGAGGAGCCTTGGCCGCCGCCCGACTCCCCTCCTCCAGATTCGTGGCCCGTGGCTTGGGCCTGTTCGAGGGGATCGCCGCCGTCGTTGGTCTCGCCCTGGGTGGCCGATGGCTGGCCTTCGCCGCTCTCCTCTATCTGGGGTTCTCCGCCTTCACCCTCATCGCGGTATCGCGGCGGCTCCCGATCCAAAGTTGTGGCTGCTTCGGGCGAGAGGACACACCACCCACCGTGCTCCATGTGATCTTCAATGGTTTTGCCGCCACCGCCCTGTGGTATCTCGCCGCCGTGAACGGACTCTCCGCTCCCTGGTCGGGCTCGAACACCGATCTTGCCCTCTTCTTCCTCTTCGCCGTGGTTGGCGCCTATCTCGCCTACCTGCTCCTCTCACAGCTCCCACGCACCCTGCAGATGACGAGTAGCCAGTGAGCAGCAAGCTGGTAGCGGCCGCCAGCCGTGCCCTCGACACCCACACCTCACGCCGCGGGTTTCTGCGACGGGCAGCCATGGTCGGCACCGCTCTCGTCGCCGCCCCCGCTACCTACGTACTCCGGCCCGGGAGCGCTTATGCCGCCGTCGTGCCCAGTCAATGCGGGTCGGGCTCGAGTTGCAACGACGGCTGGACCGACTTCTGTTGCAACATCCATGGGGTGAACACCTGTCCCCCGGGCAACGTGGTCGCCGGCTGGTGGAGAGCCGAAGGGAACACCTTCTGTGGGGGCAAGAGCCGCTACTACATGGATTGCAACACTGCCAGCTGCGGGGGATGCAGCTGTGGCGGGTCAGGCACCTGCAGTGACTCCTGCGTGTCGTGTCATTGCCACTGCAACCACGACCGATGCGCCGAGCGCAAGGTCTGTTGTACCCGTTTCCGATACGGCCAGTGCAACCGGCACCGGGCATGCGTCGGCCCCATCACCTGCCGGGTGGTCACCTGCGTCCCGCCCTGGGAATGGGACTCATCATGCACCACCACCGACGCCCGCTCCCAGTCGACCTACAGCCACAACGCCCCCGGGCTGCTCCCCGATATCACGGCGAAGGGGCCGTACCCGGCCCGGCCGGCGGTGCTCACCGGAGCGACATGGCAGCTACGCACCTCACTGACCAGCGGTGGGCCCTCCCAGATCTTCGAGTACGGGGCATCCGGCGACTGGCCGGTGATGGGCGACTTCTCCAACTCCGGAGCTCGCACTGTGGGCGTGGTGAGAAACAGCCGTCACGGCGTCGCCGGAGCCACCAGTCTCAAGTGGTACCTGCGCCAAGTGGAAGGTCCGGGCGATCCCGACCTGGCGGTCGACTTTGGCCAGCCCGGTGACATCCCCGTGGTCGGCGACTGGAACGGCAACGGAGTGCACACCATCGGTGTGGTCCGGGGTAACCGCTGGCTGTTGAGAAACTCGAATCGGGCCGGAGCGCCCGACTACGACTTCGTATTCGGGCAGCCCGGTGACATCCCGGTCGTCGGCGACTGGAACGGGGACGGGCGGACCTGGATCGGCATGGTTCGGGGCGACCGCTGGATGCTGCGAAGCTCGTTGTCCTCAGGCAATCCCCACTTCGACTTCACGTTTGGCGGGGGTCCGGGGTACCCGGTTACCGGCGATTGGGACGGCAACGGAGTGACCGGGGTTGGATGGTTCAACGCCGGGAACTGGACGATCAAGGACGCACTTTCATCGGCCGGCAACGAACTGAGCTTCAACTTCGGAAACCCCAACGGCATCCCGGTCACCTGGGGGAGGAACGCCTGATGACAGCGGTGATCATCATCGAGGGCCTGGTCATTGTCCTACTCGCGGTCCTGGTCGGAGGTCTGCTCAAGAGCCACGCCGAGATCCTGCGACAGCTTCACGCCCTAGGAGCATCCGAGGATGGCTCGGTCAGTGTGGGGTCCGTTCAAACCCGGCCCAAGTCCACGGGGTTCGAAAAGGCGCCAGCCAGCACACTGACCGGGGTCGACCTGGCCGGCAGCGCGCTGAGTGTCAGCCTCGAGCACGGGCGGGGCAACACCTTGCTCGCCTTTCTCTCCTCGGGCTGTCTCAGCTGTCAGGCGTTCTGGGACGAGTTCCGTGGCGAATTCGACCTTCCCACCCCCGACACCCGAACCGTGATCGTAACCAAAGGGCCCGAATCCGAGTCGGCGTCAAAGGTGCGCGACCTGGCACCAGCACGCATCCCCTTACTGATGTCCGATGACATGTGGGACACCTTCCGGGTGCCCATGACCCCGTACTTCCTCTTGGTCGATGGGGGCGGGATGGTCGTCGGCGAGGGGGCCGCATCGAGTTGGAGTCACCTGCTGGGCCTGCTCCGCCAGTCCGCGGCTGACGGCGCCGATCCCATCCATCTCGACACCGAGGGCCGGCGTGAGTTCACCGACACCCAACTGCGCAGCGCCGGGATACAGCCCGGCGATCCGTCCCTTTATGAGAACCCGCTGGACAAGCAATGACTGCACAACTGGTACTGGCCATGGTCGTCGCCCTCGCCGCCGCCGTCCGATCCAACTGGTCGCCTTGAGGGGAATCGATGTTGTCGAGCATCCACCCGCTCGGTGAGCGGGCACGTCACAACAGATGGGGACTCACCGTCGGCGCCTTTACCGTCGCCTCGACACTGGCTGGAGCCGTGGTCGGCGCCGGCCTGGGCTGGGTCGGCTCGCTCCTGGTCGGCTCGATCGAAGAGGCCTCCCTTCTTCTCGGGACCGCGGTCCTCGCCCTGACCGCCGGTGCCCTCGACCTCGCCCGCGTCCGGCCACCCGGTCCTGAGCGTCAAGTGAACGAGGCCTGGATCGGGCACTACCGGGGTTGGGTCTATGGCGGGGCCTTCGGTGTCGAGCTGGGCATCGGTGTGATGACATTCGTGGTTACCTGGGGTGTATACGCCACCTACGGGGCACAGCTGCTCTCCGCCTCGCCGTGGAGAGGTGCGGTGGTCGGGGGTGTCTTCGGGTTCGGCCGCTCCCTGGCCCTGCTCGTGGCGAGACGCATCGATCGGCCTTCGATTCTCACCGACTTTCACCGTCGGATGGCCGACCTCGGGCTGCCGGTGCGTCGCGGCGCGGCTCTCAGCCTCGCCGTCGCCGGGGTTCTGGGGACGATCGGGGCCATCCTGTGAGCCGGCTGACTCGGGCCGGGATAGGCGTCGAGGTCCCGACCGGATGGGAGGGCTCGATCGCCGGTGGTGACTTCCGGCTTCTCGACGATGGCGCCAGCGAGCCCACCGTCATGCACCTCGGCTCGTTCCCCCTCCCGGTGGAGCGAGGCTCGTTCGGCTCTGGTGCGGTCGAGCTGATGAACAACCAAGACGTGTTCATGGTGCTCTTCGAATACGGGGCCGACAGCGTGGGCACCGCCCTCTTCGAAACCGAAGGCATACCCCGCAACCTCCAGGCCCGCCAGTTCGATCGCAACGCACTGCAACGGGCCTTGCCCGGCCAGAGCGGGTTGCAGCAATTCTTCACCTACCGGGGGCGGGCTTTTTGCCTCTACGTGGTGCTGGGGTCACACATCGATCGGGTCGATCTCCTCCCCCAGGTGAATGCCGTCCTCGACTCTCTGGAAATCGAGTGAGAAAGCGGTGGACAGCCGTCTCGGTGGTGCTGGTGTTGGTCACCGGGGCGGTCGTCGTCGCCTGGCCCGACGATGTCGATGCGGTGCCTATCGATGGCACCTTCGTCGACGACAACGGGAACGTGCACGAGAACGGGATCGAGGCTGTCGCCCTCGCCGGGATCAGCCTCGGCTGCAACCCTCCGACCAACAACCGGTATTGCCCCTCCCGCAGTGTCACCCGCGCCGAAGCGGCCACGTTCCTGGCCCGGGCTCTCGCTCTTCCCGACGATGGAGTCGATCACTTCGTCGACGACAACGGCCATGTGCTGGAAGGCGGGATCAACAAATTGGCCGCCGCGGGAATCACCAAGGGGTGCAACCCGCCGGCCAATGACCGCTTCTGTCCCGACCGCAGCCTGACCCGAGCCGAGTTCGCCGCTTTTGTCGCACGTGGCCTCGACCTGCCCCAGAGCAACGTGGACCGATTCGTCGACGACAACGGGCACGTCCTCGAGGCGTCGATCAACCGGATCGCCGACGCCGGGATCACCGTCGGATGCAATCCCCCGACCAACAACCGCTTCTGCCCCAACCGACTCCTGACCCGGGGGGAGACGGCAACCCTGCTCACCCGGGCTTTGAGCCTCCCCTACAACCCCTACCGAATTCCCCTATCCAACTGGAGCCCGATTCGATGCAACAGGGACGGCAAGGTCTGCACCGTCACCATCGAAACCTCGAGCCGGCGGACCCACCTCGTCGAAGAGGGCTTCTTCCAACGACTCCCCTACCAGATTGGGGAGGAGGCCGAGCTCACCGCATCGGGCACCAGTTTCACCCTCACCCTGGATGGCAGCATCGTGGCGACGACACAGCTTCCCCTCTCCCCATCAACGACACAGGTCTTACGCCGATGGAACACGGCGTTGGTTCTCCCCAGAGGGAATCATGTCCTGGTCGGTGAGTGGTGGTGGAATGGCGGCCTGGTACAGCGGACCACGGCCAGGATCTCGGCTAGCTAGGCACCGTGCCCAGACCGAACCGGGAGTGACCCTTTCGCCACTAGCCTTTTCTTCTCGTGCTGGCCGCAACCAAACTGAGTAACCCATGAAAAAGGCGCTGATCACCGGAATCACCGGCCAGGACGGATCACATCTGGCCGATCTGTTGATCGACAAAGGGTACGAGGTCCACGGCATCATCCGCAGGGCCTCGAGCTTCAACACGGGCCGGATAGACCATCTCTACCACGACCCCCACGATCCCGAGGCGAAGATGCTGCTCCACTACGGAGACTTGACTGACGGCTCTCAGATCGCACGGGTTATCAGAACCGTTAAGCCCGACGAGATCTACAACCTTGGCGCCCAGTCCCACGTAGCGGTCTCGTTCCATCAGCCCGAGTACACCGGAGATGTAGACGCCCTCGGCGTGGTGCGATTGCTCGAGGCGATCCGGGATGCCGAAATCGATGTGAGGCTCTATCAGGCCGGCACATCGGAGATGTTCGGAAACTCGCCGCCACCACAGAGTGAGACCACTGAATTCCGCCCACGCTCCCCCTATGCCGCCGCCAAGGTCTACGCCCACTGGCTCGTCGCCAACTATCGCGAGGCATACGGAATCTACGCCACCAACGGGATCCTGTTCAACCACGAAGGAGAACGGCGCGGCGAGACATTCGTAACCCGCAAGATCACAAGGGCCGTGGCCCGCATCGTCAACGGCACTCAACATGACCTCTATCTCGGGAATCTGGACGCATTGCGCGACTGGGGTTATGCAAAAGACTTCGTGAAAGCGATATGGCTCATGCTGCAACAGGACGAAGCTGACGACTATGTGGTGGGCACCGGCGACTCGCACACCGTTCGAGAGTTCTGCCAGATGGCGTTTGGTCTGGTCGGCTTGGATTGGAGTGCCTTCACCAAGGTCGACCCTGCCTATTTCAGACCTACCGAGGTGGAGTCGTTACGCGCCGATCCGAGCAAGGTTGCGGCCAAGCTGGGATGGAAGCCCGAGACGAGCTTCGAGGAGCTCGTGACGCTGATGGTGAACCACGACCTGGCCGAGGTCGGGCTCGACGTCGACACAGCTCGAGACCGCGCGGAAGGGTTCAGTGAGAGCCAGAGATTGAGCACATGAGTCAGCCACTGTTCGACCTGAACGCAAAGAGGGTCTGGGTAGCGGGTCATCGAGGGATGGTTGGGAGCGCGGTGGTGCGCCGACTAGCACAGGAGCCGATCGGCGAGCTGATCACGGCGACCTCATCGGAGGTCGACCTGCGAAGACAGTCGGAAACCGAAGGATTCGTAAACGACGTCAAGCCTGAGGTGGCCATCATCGCAGCGGCCAAGGTCGGTGGGATACACGCCAACCGCACCGCCCAGGCCGACTTTCTCTACGACAACGTCATGATCGCGGCCAACTGCCTCAATGCATGCCGATTGGCCGGGGTGGACAAGGTGGTTGTCCTGGGTTCGTCCTGTATCTACCCCCGGGAGTCTCCTCAACCGATTCGGGAGGATTACTTGCTGACGGGCCCGTTGGAGCCGACCAATGAGGGCTACGCCATCGCCAAGATCGCGGCCTTGGAACTGGGGAAGATGCAGAGACGCCAATACGGGACAGACGTCGTCTCCCTCATGCCGACCAATCTCTACGGGCCCGGCGACAACTACGACCTGGAGACCTCACATGTGCTTCCGGCGCTGATACGCAAGATCCATGAGGCCAAGGTGGACAACTCACCCACAGTCGAGATCTGGGGCTCAGGAAGGCCCCGCCGCGAGTTCCTCCACGTCGATGACCTCGCAGACGCCACGCTCCACGTGACTCGCCATTATTCCGGTGAGGAGCACCTCAATGTCGGTACGGGCGAAGACATCTCGATTCGAGAGCTGGCCGAGCTAATCGGGCGAGTGGTCGGATGGGACGGTGACCTAGTGCTCGACGCATCGATGCCCGACGGTACCCCCCGCAAGCTTCTCGACATCTCCCGGCTTCGAGCCCTCGGTTGGCAGCCATCGATCGGCCTCGCCGACGGTATCACGCAGACCTACGAGAGCTTTCTAAGCGAGCATGTCGGCACCACGAACTGACGCGCCGACAGACAAGGGCTACCGGCACTATCAAGCCACACGCCGCGAGTTCTGGAATCGATTGGCGTCCAGAGGCGCCAAACCGCCTGCCTCCCGCTACTACCACAAACGACTCGCTGAGATCTACCGATTCCTGGTGCCTGGCGGGCTCCGGGTCATCGAGCTGGGCAGTGGGAGCGGAGACCTCCTCGCTGCCCTCAGCCCGAGCCGGGGTTTGGGGATCGACTTCGCCGAGGAGGCTGTCGCCGTGGCTCGTGGCCGTCACCCGAATCTCGAGTTTCGGTGCGCCGACATCCATGAGCTGGACCTGGATGAGACCTTCGACGTCATCATCCTCTCCGACCTGGTGAACGACATTTGGGACGTCGAGTTGGTCCTGAGGAAAGTAGCCAATCTGTGTACGCCAGAGTCACGCATCATCATCAACTCGTTCAACAGGCTCTGGCAGGCTCCGATAGCACTGGGCCGTGTCGCCCGCTTCATCGCTCCGGTGCTCAAGCAGAACTGGCTCTCCGGCCAGGACTTGAGCAATCTGCTTCGCCTCGCCGACATCGAAGTCATATCAAGGACCGGCGAGGTGCTGTGGCCGATTCGAACCCCCTTGATCGACGCCTTCTTCAACAGGTTCTTGGTCAAGCTCTGGCCCTTCAATCATCTTTCCCTCACCAACTTCGTGGTTGCCAGACCGGATCTCACGCGCAGCAAATCAGCGTCATCAGACCTATCCGTCTCGGTGATCGTCCCGGCGCGGAATGAAGCTGGGCATATCGACGCGATCCTCGAGAGAACTCCGAGGATGGGCTCTCGAACCGAGCTCATTTTCGTGGAAGGGAACTCGACCGACGACACCTTCGAAGTGATCAAGCGAGCTGTGACCGAGCGCGGTGACCCTGACATCCGGTTCTACCAGCAACCCGGCAAGGGCAAGGGTGACGCAGTCCGGTTTGGGTATCAGCATGCGACCGGCGAGATCCTGATGATCCTCGACGCCGACATGACCGTTGCCCCAGAGGACCTACCCCGGTTCTATCAGGCGATCGCCGAGGGCAAGGGCGAGTTCATCAATGGGGTCCGCCTGGTGTACCCGATGGACGAGGAGGCGATGCAGTTCCTGAACTATCTGGGAAACAAGTTCTTCGGGTTGGTGTTTTCGTGGTTGCTGCGCCAGCCGGTCAAAGACACCCTATGTGGGACCAAGGTCCTGACGAGAAAATCGTACGACCTCATCGCGGCCAACCGCTCCTACTTCGGTGACTTCGATCCTTTTGGGGACTTCGATCTCCTCTTCGGGGCAGCGAAGATCAACCTCAAGATCCTCGACATGCCTATCCGGTACCGGGACCGGGAATATGGGACCACCAACATCGACCGTTGGCGTCATGGCATGGTGTTGCTCAAGATGGCGGCGTTTGCCGTACGCCGCCTGAAACTGGTCTAGGCAACCACCACCAGGTTTCTATCCGCTCGATTGAGGGCGTCGATCCCGGTTTCGGTGCAGACTGCGATGTCTTCGATGCGGACCCCGAGTTGGCCCGGGAGGTAGATCCCCGGTTCGATGGAAAAGGTCATTCCGGCCTCCAGTCCCAGATCGTTCCCCTCGACCAGGTATGGGTGCTCGTGGACTTCGAGCCCGATCCCGTGCCCGGTGCGATGGATGAAGTACTCCCCGTATCCGGCCTCCACCACGACGTAACGTGTCGCTCGGTCCACCTCCTGGCACGGCACTCCCGGGCCTACTGCCGACTGCCCGGCAGCATTGGCGGCGGCCACCACCGCATGAATCTCGACCTGCTCCTGGGTCGGGTCTCCCACCGAGAAGGTCCTGGTCACATCGGAGTAATAGCCCTCGTACCGGCCACCGAAGTCACAGATAGCCAGGTCCCCAGGCTCTATCACTCGTTGCTCTGGCTCGTGGTGAGGTGAAGCCCCGTTGGGCCCCGAGGCAACGATGGCGAAAGCCGCCATCTCGTGACCTTCCTCGACGGTCATCCGACGCAGATCGTTGGCCACCTCTACCTCGGTTCGTCCAGCGAAGACGACCTCCCCAGGCACCCGGGCCAATACCCGGTCCACCCCGTGAGCGGCCGAGCGAAGGGCTTCGATTTCGCCTCGATCCTTGCGCATCCTGAGCTGTTTGGTCACCGTCGAGGCCGGCGCCCAGGAGATGTCGGGCAGTTCCTTCTGGAGCCCGACCAGGAAAACCGACCAGGTGTGATCCCCGATCAGGGCCCGCTCCGCGCCAGAGGCAGCCTTGGCGACCAGGGCGACGGGATCGTCGGTCTCATCCCAAGCCAGCATCTCGAAATCGCCGGCAACGACCCGTGGCGCTTCCAATCGAGGGATGAACAGAATCGGGTCGCCAACGACCGGAACCACCAGCATCGTCAGCCGCTCGGTCGGCATCGCCTCATACCCGGTGAAGTAGGGAAGGTCGGCGCCGACGGACAGCAGGGTTGCCCCCACACCGATCTCCGACATGAGCTCCTGGAGCTTCACAACCCGGTGGGAGTAGTCGAATTCGGCCATCGAGCTAGAGACGATCGAGGATCCGCTCGAGGAACAATACATGCTCGCCCCTCGTCACGTGTTTGTCGGGACAGAACATGAACGGGGCCAGAAACCCCGCGAAAACCATCGCTAGCACCACCCGTCGCAACATGGGGAGGAAGGCTATCGGATCTCCCGGTCAACCGTTAGCAGACCAGAGCCGAGAGGTGGCACAGTGAGCGAATCGGGCTACGGTTTTTGCAGATGACGGCCAAGTGGCCCCGAATCGCCGTTGCATTCGCCGTTCTCCTTGCCACTTTCGGTTCAGGGCTCGACGCGGCTGCCGACACCGTGGCCTCCCGAGACTTCGAGGACGAGACCTGGGCAGACGACTGGGTCGACCTCCGAGCCACCGATCTGACCCGAACCCGTCTCACCACGGGCTTCGCCGGCAACGGCCTGGAGGTCCGAATCCCCCAGGGGGCGTTCCGCGGTTTCGGCCCCTTCGACCGTCTCAGTTTTCCCACACCAACCCAAGCCTGGTACCGCTATCACATCCGGTTGCTCAGTTGGAACTCGGTCGATGAAGGCAAGCTGCCAGGGCTCTCCGGTCTCTACTCGTCATCGGGACGAGGATGCATCCCATCCTCCCCCAGCAGGCCCGGGTGGTCCGCCCGGGGAATGTTCGGGGCAGCGGGAGCCCAAGGCGCTCCTCCGGGCAATGTCCCCATCGGCACCTACCTCTATCACGTCGACCAACCAGGCGACTGCGGCGAAGAGCTCTGGTGGCCGGGGGCGAGCCTCGAGCCCGGCCGCTGGCATTGCGTCGAGGGCTACGTCGGTCTCAACAAACGGGGCTCCAGCAACGGTGTGTTCACCGGTTGGCTCGACGGCAAGCAACGCTTCTCACGCACCGGTCTCACCTACCGTCGGGAGAACGAGTCTCAGGTGGGCATCCGGGAGATGTGGCACAACGTCTACTTCGGGGGCAGCTGGCCAACCCCCAACCCGTTGAGCCTGATCATCGATCAGGTCGTTGTGTCCAACAGCGGTCGAATCGGATGCATGGATCCCTTCACCGACGACAACGCAAGTCTGCACGTCAATGCGCTCACAGAGCTCCATGCCCGGGGCGTGCTCAACGGATGTGGTTACCGGCTGGCGTGCCCGAGACGTGAAATGACCAGAGGCGAGGTCGCCGCCATGTTTGCCCGGGTTCTCAAACTGCCCGCGGCGAGCAAGGATTACTTCAGCGACGACACGGGGCATATCTTCGAGAACGCCGCCAACAAGCTGGCTGAAGCCGGGATCAGTGTCGGTTGCACCAGCGGGCGCTTCTGCCCAGACCGCAATCTGACCCGGGTCGAGTTCGCCACTATGACGGTGCGGGCACTCGGCCTTCCCGCGTCAGGCGGTGATGCCTTCGATGACGACAACGGGCATTGGGGAGAGTCTGCAATCAACACCTTCGCCGACGCCGGGCTCACCGAAGGCTGCGGACCGAACCGTTTCTGCCCCAACCGGACCCTGACCCGGGAAGAGGCAGCCAGCTTCTTCCTTCGGGTGGCTGACCGCTTGAAGCCACTTGGCCTGGCATCAGTCGAGCCGCTGCCCGACTGGCCGCCACCTGGCGATCCGCCACCCATCCCCCCCGAAGAGCAGGACTAGGCAGGCCTGTCCCCCCTCGCCCGACCTGAGGTCGGGCGGTCCCCCCGCTCCGCAGGGGGACAAACACACAGCCGACC
>Ga0209640_10003504_pt1 | contig 13707 bp, 13 predicted proteins | sample RifCSP10_1_FD_184018 | JGI IMG/M metagenome (GOLD analysis project Ga0209640, IMG submission 184018) | Soil microbial communities from Rifle, Colorado - Rifle CSP2_sed 10_1 (SPAdes) (version 2) | ecosystem: Environmental > Terrestrial > Deep subsurface > Rock core/Sediment | place: Rifle...
CAGGGTTCGTCGCGAGGCGGTGGAGACGGGCGTGGATACAAGGCGCGCGACCGAGGGCCTTAGGAGACGTAGTGGACACTACGTCGAGGAGCCCGACCGAGCGCAACGCAGTAGGCATGCCTGGTTCCGCCGCCGCAGCAGAAGCCTGGTGAGAAATGCGGGATAGTTCCACAACGCGGTTCTGGATGGCGAAACGCGCAGTTCCGCATTGTTCCTCAAGTTCAGTTTCCTGTGGTGTCTCGCCGAATGGAACGGTCAGGGGAAGTTTCGCCGTACCAGATCGAACGTGCGCGTCAGGCAGGCCACAAGGATCGGGGACGGCCCCCTGGCGAGGGACGGGAGCGCTAAAACCAAATCTTTCTCCCCGGCGTTAGCGCGTTGCGTCGATCAGGGTGGTCAAGGCTGTCCTGTTGCGTTGCTACACATACTCCCCATAGGTCGGGTCGTACATCTGCGCTTTGACATGCGCAGGCAGATCGGCCGGCGGCGTAATCGTTGTCAGGCCGCGCTGGAAGGCCACGTCCGCGACGGCCGTGGCGATGGCGGCGGAGACCTCCCGGATGCGGCCGAGGCTGGGATAGATGCGGCCTTCCGCGAGATCGTCTTCCGTGACCAGGTCCGCCAACGCTTTCGCGGCCGCGAAGAACATCTCGTCGGTCACTCGCGTGGCTTCGCTGACGACCACGCCCAGGCCCACACCGGGAAAGATGTATGCGTTGTTGCCCTGCCCGGGCACGAAGGTCTTGCCTTTGTACGTGACCGGGGGAAACGGGCTGCCGCTCGCGAAAATCGCGCGGCCTTCCGACCACGTGTAGGCTTCCTCCGCCGTGCACTCCGATTTCGAGGTGGGGTTCGAGAGGGCGAAGAGGATCGGGCGCCGGTTCAAGCGCGCCATCGCCTCGACGACCTGCTTCGTGAACGTGCGCGGCATGCCGGAGACGCCGATGAGGACGGTCGGCTTGAGCGATTCGACGGCCGCCAGGAAATCGGTGACGGGCACATGGTCGTGCGCGTAAGGCCGTTTGTGCTCGACAAGGTCCGTCCGGCTCTTGACGACGAGGCCCTTCGAGTCCACATACCAGCACATGAGCCTGGCTTCGGCCTCCGTCATCCCCTCCCTCATCATACCGATCACGATCAGGTCGCCGATGCCGATGCCGGCCTCGCCCGCGCCGAGGAACAGGAATTTGTGATCGGACAGCTTGTTGCCGATGATGCGCATGGCCGAGTACACCCCCGCCATCGAGACGCTTGCCGTGCCCTGAATGTCGTCGTTGAACGTGCAGGCGCGGTCCCGGTAGTGATGCAACAGCCGGAAGGCGTTCGCGTTGCCGAAGTCTTCGAACTGAATGCAGGCTTTCGGGAAAATCTCCTGCACGCCGGTGACAAACTCCTCCACCAGTTCGTCGTACGCCTGGCCGCGCAGGCGCCGTTCCGGCAGGCCGATGTAGAGAGGATCCTTGAGCAGGGTCTCGTTATTCGTGCCGACATCCAGCGTTACCGGCAGACATAGCGTGGGATGGATGCCTGCGCAGGCAGTGTACAACGAGAGCTTCCCCCCCGGGATGCCCATGCCGTTCGCGCCGAGGTCGCCGAGGCCGAGGATCCGTTCGCCGTCGGTGACGACGATCATGCGGACATCGCTGTACGGCCAATTCCGCAGAAGGTGCCGGACGTGACCCCGATCTTTGTGCGTAATAAACATACCGCGCGGGCGGCGGAAAATGTGTCCGAACTCCTGACAGCCCTGGCCTACCGTCGGAGTGTAGATGAGGGGTACCATCTCCTCGACGTTTTCCATGACCACGCGGTAGAACAGGGTCTCGTTGCGGTCCTGCAGCGAGACCAGGAAGATGTACTTCTCGATGTCGCTGGTCTTGCGGCGGATGTTCTCCAGCACACGCGCCACTTGTCCCTCTTGCGTGAACACGCGTGCCGGCAGGAGGCCGCGCAGGCCCAACCCATCCCGCTCTGTCTCGGAGAAGGCTGTGCCTTTGTTCAATACCGGATCGTGCAGCAGATCAACGCCGCGTTTGCCATGAAGAGGAACTTGGGCAGACATGAGATCCCTCCTTGTCCGGGAAATCAGGGGCTCTTGGCAAGGTGTCCGATCACAGGATCAAAAACCTCACTGCGGGAAGCTTCGGTTGTCGTTTTTCCATTGGCTTAAGTATACTCGAACGCCCATCCCGGAGACCATCGACGGGATCGCTGACGCAAAGGAGAGGGTTTCGCTTTCCCTACACGGAAACGCCCGCTTCAAAATTTGAAACGGGCGTTTTTTATCCGGATTACCGGCAACTCGGGCAGGTGAAAACGGTCGGGTCGATGCCCATTTTCTTTGCAAAGACTTCCGCGACGGGCGACGGCAGAAAGTAGTTGCCGCACTTCCCGCACGTGAGCATCTTGGCCTCGCGCACGACCATCTTCTTTTCGCCCGCGTAGCGGCTGATCGTGCGGACACCTTTTTCCTCCGTCATGGCGATGCAATGCGTGGGGCACACGTACACGCACGTGCCACAGGCGATGCAGACCGGGTTTTTGTCGCGGTACGGCGACGTGACCTCGCGCATTTCGCCGCGCCTCTCGTAGCCGATCGCGCCCACACCCACGATCTCGCTGCAGGCCCGCACGCACTGCCCGCACAGGATGCAGTCGTCGTTCTTTTTCGTGAGCCGTTCGACGGGCGCGACGCCGTGTTTCGCGGCGAAGTCGAGCACGTCCTTTTGCCTGTCGCACCGCGCGAGCAGCAGTTGGATGAGCCACTTGCGGTTGTTTCGGATCCGCTCCGAATCGGTCGTGACCGTCAAGCCGTCCTTGCGGATCTCGTATACGCACGAGGGCACGAGCCGCGTGCGCTTTCCTTCGTTCAGCTCGACCTGACAGAATCGGCACACGCCGTAGGGCTTGAGGTTCTCGTTGTGGCAAAGGGTCGGAACCTCGATGCAGAGCTTTTTGCAGGCCTCGATCAGGAGCGTGTCCCGCTTCACGGTGATCGATCGACCGTCGATGGTGAGGGTGTGTTCCTTGGCGTTCACGACCTACTCCTTGATGACCGCGTCGAATTTGCACACTTCGAAGCACGCGCCGCAACGGATGCACTTTTCCGGGTCGATCACGTGCGTCTTTTTCTTTTCGCCGGCGATGGCGACCGTGGGGCACTGTTTTTTACACAATGCGCAGCCCGTGCAATTCTCCGCGTCGATGCGAAACGAAATCAGCGCCGTGCAGCGCCGGGCCGGGCACTTCTTGTCGTGGATGTGCGCCACGTACTCGTCCCGGAAGTAGCGGATCGTGGTCAAAAGCGGATTGGGCGCCGACTGGCCCAGCGCGCACAGCGAGCAATCGATGACGACCTTGGACAGGTCCTCCATCAGCTCGACGTCGCCCTCCCGGCCCCGGCCCTGCGTGATGTCGTTCAGGATGTCCCGAAGCTGCATGACGCCCTCGCGGCAAGGCACGCATTTGCCGCACGATTCCTCCACCAGGAAGTTGGTGAAGTACCGCGCCACGTCCACCATGCACGAGTCCTCGTCCATGACGATCATGCCGCCCGAGCCCATCATCGACCCCAGCTTCGTGAGCTGGTCGAAGTCCACCGGCACGTCCAGGCAGTCGGCCGGGAGGCACCCGCCCGAGGGCCCGCCGGTCTGCACGGCCTTGAACTTCCGGCGGTTGGGAATGCCGCCGCCGATCCCTTCCACGATCTCCCGCAAGGAGATGCCCATCGGCACCTCGACCTGGCCGGTGTTGTTGATGTTGCCGACCAGGGAGAAGATCTTGGTGCCCTTGCTTCCCTCCGTGCCGATGGTCCGGTACCAGTCCGCGCCGCGGTTCACAATGAAGGGCACGTTGGCCCAGGTCTCCACGTTGTTCAGGTTCGTGGGCTTGTTGTACAGCCCGCGCTCGGACATGTGCACGTACTTGGGGATCGGCTCGCCGGGCCGTCCCTCGATCGACTGCATGAGCGCGGACGACTCGCCGCACACGAATGCGCCGCCGCCGCGGTTGATCCTGATGTCGAAGTCGAACCCGCTGCCGAGGATGTTTTTCCCCAAAAGCCCGTGCTCGCGCGCCTGATCGAGCGCCACGATCAGGTTCTGCACCGCGAGCGGGTATTCGTTGCGTACGTACACGTAGCCCTCGTGGCTGCCGATGGCGAAAGCGCCGATGAGCATGCCCTCGATCACCAGGTGCGGATTGCCCTCCAGAAGCGAGCGGTCCATGTACGCGCCCGGATCGCCCTCGTCCGCGTTGCAGACCACGTACTTCGGCTCGCCTTCGGCCTTCCTCACGGAATCCCATTTCCAACCGGCCGGGAAGCCGCCGCCGCCGCGCCCGCGGAGATTGGCCTTGATCACCTCTTCCACGACGAAGTCGGGCGTCATCGTGAAAAGAGCCTTGGCCAGCGCCTGGTACCCGTCTATGGCGATGTAGTCCTCGATCCGCAGCGGGTCCACGTACACGTTCAGACCGCTTAGCAGTCGCATCTGCCGCTTGTAGAACGGCACATCCGTAATCTTGGCGCAGCTCTTTTTCTGTCCGTCCTTGAACGTGAGGTTTTTCAGGACCTTCCCGGAAAGCGCGGCCTCCACGATGGACTGCGCGTTCTCGGGTTTCACATGCACGTAAAGCGTCTCGTCCGGGAGAACCTGGACGTTCGGCTCGATCTGGCAGAAGCCATGGCAGCCGGTGGTTCGAAATGCCAGGCGCTTTTCCGTGTCCAAACTCGAAATCGCCTCCGAGAGCGCCGCGCGGACCTCGGACGAACCCGACGCGCGACCGCAGGTGCCGTCCCCCAGAACCAGGGTGGCGCGGTTCGGGGCCCGGCCGGCCGCGATCTCGCCGCGCCGTTTCACCAGGTCGTCGAAGGATGCCAACCGGGTCACTTCCTGCCCCCCCTTTTCAGCAGCTTCCCTACCTTGTCCAGTTTCATGTGCGCGTGATACGTCTCGTTTTCCACCACGATGGGGCCGAGCGCGCACGCGCCCACGCAGGCGACCTTGTCCAGCGAATACTTGAGGTCGTCCGTGGTTTCACCCACTTCGATCTTCAGTTCGCGCCTGAACTTGTCGAGGATGCTCTGCGCCCCGCGAACGTGGCACGCCGTGCCCATGCACACGCAAATGTGATTTTGGCCCTTGGGCTGGAGCGAAAACACATTGTAGAAAGTCGCCACGTTGTAGGCGACGGCCAGCGGGGTTCCCAGCTTCTCCGAAACGTACTCCAGCGCTTCGCGGGGAAGGTAGTGGAACTCCCCCTGGATGTCCTGGAGCACCTGGATCAGCGCGCCCTGGTGCAGGCCGTACCGGGCGATGAATTCGTCGATCTTTGCCGTTTCCCGTTCCATGCGTCACCACTCCTGCGTCATGCGGACTTTGGCCTTCAGGCGCTCGTACCGCGCGTGCGCCTGCTCCTGAATCCGCGCCACGAGGTCCGGCGACAGGTGCCGGTATCGCCCCTGCGCGTCCTTGCCGCCCGCGGTCTCGTCGACCAGGTAGTCCCGGACGTTCCGGATCGCCGCGTATTCCTCCACGGGGCGCAGTTTCTCGATGTCCAGGCTCAGCGTGTATTTCCCGTTGACGACCTCGTAAAGCGGAAACAACCCGGTCTCCGTGGCCAGGCGCGCCAGCTTGATCGACGAGGACGCAGTGCAATGCCACCCGGTGGGGCACGGAGCGAACAGGTGAATCACCGCCGGGCCTTTGGCTTCCTTCGCCTTGCGGATCTTCTCGATAAGGTCGAACGGATACGCCACGTTCGCGGTGGCGACGTAAGGGATGTTGTGCGCCGCGCAGATCTCCGCGAAGTCCTTCTTCTGCGTGTTCTGCCCGATGCTGTGCGTACCGGCCGGGCTCGTGCTGGTGGACGCCCCGAAGGGCGTGCCCGACGAACGCTGGATGCCCGTGTTCATGTACGCTTCGTTGTCGTAACAGACGTAGAGGAAGTCGTGCCCTCGCTCCATCGCCCCCGACAGCGCCTGGATCCCTATGTCCATGGTGCCGCCGTCGCCGCCGATCCCGACGATCGCGATCTTCTCGCCGGTGTCGATGTAATGCCGTTTCTTGCGCCGCAGCGCCTTGATCCCGGCCTCGATCCCCGAGGCCACGGCCGCGGTGTTCTCGAATGCGACGTGAATCCACGGCACCGCCCACGCCATGAACGGATACGGCGAGGAGACGATCTCCATGCACCCGGTCGCGTTGGCCACGATCATGTTGAAACCCAGCGCCTTTCCGATCAACCGCATGGCCAGCGCCGGCGCGCATCCCTGGCAGGCGCGGTGCCCTTGCGTGAACAACTCGTCCTGGGAAAGCAGCCGGGCCGCGAAGATGTTGAAGTTCGTGCTCATTCGCGCACCCCCACCATTTCATAATCCGGGATGGAGCCGCTCGCCGCGATCGCCTCGCTGCGCTCGATCAGCTCCGCGAACTGGCTCGTGCGAACGTCGCGGCCGCCCAGCGCGCCGATGAACGAGACGATCGCCGGCTTTTTGGGCAGGTTGTACAGCGCGCTCCTGATCTCGGAGGCGACCGGTCCCCCGGGTCCGCCCGTGCTCAGGCACCGGTCGAACACGATCACCGTTCCCGCGTCGCCAAGCGCCTTGCGCAAGTCCTCGTGCGGGAACGGCCGGAACAGGCGCAGCCGGATCAGTCCGACCTTTTTGCCCTTGTCGCGCAGGGAGTCGACCGCGCCCCGCATGCTTTCGGTCAGCCCGCCCATGCCCACCAGCAGCGTTTGGGCGCCCTCGGTCCGGTAATGCTCGACCGCCTGGTAATGCCGGCCGAACCGCTTTTCGAAGTCCGTCCATACCTCATCGATCACGGCCCGGGACGCCAGGATCGCCTCGTCGTGCGCCTTTTTTGCCTCGGTGTAGATTTCCGGAATGCCGACGGGGCCCATCGAGACCGGGTTTTTAGGATCGAGCCGATACAAGGGCGTAAAGGGCGGCAGGAATTCCCTCACCTGTTCGTCGGTGAGCATGACGATCGGCTCGATCACGTGCGAGAGCGTGAAACCGTCGAAGTTGAGCGTAATCGGCAGCATCACGCGGTTGTCCTCGGCGATGCGGAACGAGCAGAGCGTCATGTCGTACGCCTCCTGCCCGTTCTCCACGAAGTACTGGATCCAGCCGGTGTCCCGCGCGAGCATGGCGTCCGAGTGATCGCACCAGATGTTGATCGGCGCGGACAGTGCGCGGTTCGCCACCGCCATCACGATCGGCATCCGCATCGCCGAGGCGATGTACATGATCTCCACCATCAGCGCCAGGCCCTGCGACGCCGTCGCCGTGAAGGTCCGCGCGCCCACCGCCGAGGAGCCGATGCAGGCGCTCAGCGCCGAGTGTTCCGACTCCACGGGAATGAATTCGCAATCGAGGTGTCCCTGCGCCGCGATCTCCGCCAAGTGCTCCACCACGTGTGTCTGCGGCGTGATGGGATAGGCGGAGATCACATCCGCGTCGCACTGACGCACCGCCTCGGAGATCGCGATCGACACCTCCATCCCGATCCGCTTGGGCCCGGTCATTTCGCGCTCTCCTCGATCATGGTGATGGCGCAGGAGGGGCACTCCGCCGCGCAGATCCCGCATCCCTTGCAGTACTTGAAATTGAAGTCGAAGTAGTCCGCGTACATCGCGCCGGGCCGCTTGACCTTGCGCGGGACCTTCCGCCGGGAGTTGTCCGGGCAGAACAACCAGCACACGCCGCACGCGATGCACTTGTCCTCGTCCGTCCTCGGGAAAAAACTGCGCCAGTCGCCGGTCTCGAACAGGACCGCGCTGCCCGGCGTCGTCACCACGCACCCGAGCGGAAATTCCTTCCAGGTGGGAAGTCGCTTCATCTATCCCTCCAATATCCCTCCAAAATCGACTTGTCGAAGGCCGCCTGCATGACCGCGTAATTCTTCGAGGCGATCTTTCCGAACCGTTCCTCCAGGGGCGCTTTCATCGAAGTCAGGTCGATGGCGCCGGTCGCGCGGACCATGGCCCCGAGCATCGTGGTGTTCGTGATCGGACGCTTCAGGATCTCGAGGGCGATGCCCGTGGCGTCCACCAGGCAGAGGCGGTGCGAAAAGGAGTGTTTCCCCTTGAATTCCTCGAGGCTTTTCTTCGTGTTCACGATCAGCACGCCGCCCACGCGCATGCCGTCCTCGACGTTCACGAGGGCCAAAAGCCCGCTGTCCAGCACGATCACCACGTTCGGCTCGTAGACCTGCTCGCGCTTGTAGATCGGCTCGCCGCTGATGCGCGCGAACGCCAGCACCGGCGCTCCGCGCCGCTCCGGGCCGAAGGAAGGAAACGCCTGCGCGTACTTGCCCTCGCTGATGGCCGCGTGCGCCAGCAGCTCCGCGCTCGTCACAGCGCCCTGTCCGCCTCGTCCGTGAAAGCGGATCTCGATCATCGATGCCACCCTGCGAAGGGGTGCCGATCATATTGTGCCTTGCGTAAATAATGAGGCAATGGTGTCTTCCCCTGTATGAGACCCTATGGGACGCCCGCCGCACCTGAGCGCCCCGCGGCCGGACGCCCATCCTCCGCCTGTGGGACCGCCGCGACCGGCTCTCCACGTCCAGCGCCCTCACCGTGGCTCCCCGTCGGCGCCGATTCGGCCTCTCCTGGGCCCAGTATCCCCACAACATCCGATGCGCGGAAGTCCTTCGGTTCCTTAAGGCACTGCGCCGACACATCCCCTCCGGTTTCACGCTCCTCTGGGACCGACACCGCCCCCACCGGGCAAAGAATGTCCAGACCTGGCTGGCCGCCCGGAAGCGGTTCGTCGTCGAGTGGTTGCCGCCCTATGCCCCAGACCTCAATCCTGTGGAATGCGTCTGGAGCCACACCAAGTACGGGGATCTGGCGAACTTCGCCCCCGAATGTCTCCGTACACTTGAGCACGCCGTCGTTACCTCTCTTTCACAAACGCGAAGCCGGCGGGACCTCTTCGAAGGGTTCTTTCACGGCGCCAGACTCTAATAATAAACTGTACCATTATTTATGCAAGGGCCAATAAAATCACGTCGGTCGACGCTTCGAGCCGCTGGTGCTTCCGGGCCGCGCGCCGCCGCTCTTCCCCGACTTCTCACCCGACCCGTTCCCAAGGACTTACGGACCGCAGTAGGAGGACCGGAGACCGGACGATTCGCAACCCGGCGCGTCGGCGCCACGCTTGCCGTGCGCACGGGATTCGGGGATTCCGATAACGTCCTTGCCGTCGAACACAGGCGCCCTTCGAACGCCGGTCATGAGCTTGATTGCGTCAGCCACCGTTTTCTTGCCATCGATTGTGACGACGTTTTTCTTCATCACCGTCGAGGCAGTGGCAAACCGTACCCCCTTCAGTGGTGCCATGATGTTCCCTCCTTTCTGTAGGTTCGGAGGCTTGGCACTTCGTTCTCCGCTCGACCCAGCCGTGGTAAGAAGGCCTTAAGGATAAAGGATACCTGAAAAGGGGGGAACCGAAATATCGGGCCGATTTTGATTCTGACGTCAGAATTTTTCTTACGATACGGGGCGGGCGGGACTACCATTCCACAATCCCGTTCTGAATCGCGAACCGCGTCAGCTCCGCGTTGTTCCGTAAATTCAGCTTCTTGAGAAGACGTGTGCGGTAGGTATCGATCGTCTTCGTGCTGATCGAATAGCTCTCCGCGATCTCCCGGTTGCTCTTCCCCAGCGCCAGTCCCCGGAGCACCTGGATCTCCCGGGTGGAGAGAGTCGAGGGGGGAACGGGCCCCGGCCCCCTTGGCCCTGCGGGTAGCCAGCGCCTCGGACGCCGACTCGCTCAAGGAGCGCCCGCCGGCGTGGACCTTGCGGATGGCCTGCAGCAGCTGCTCCGCCGCCGACCGCTTCGTGATGTACCCCATGGCCCCCGCCTCGATCGCCCGGACGACGTACTGCTCCTCCTCGTGCATCGTCAGGACGAGGACGGGCAGTTTCGGGTTCTCCAAGCGAAGCTGCCGGATGACTTCCAGGCCGTCGAGACCGGGCATGGAGATGTCCACGACGGCCACGTCGGGCGAGGACTCCCTCGTTTTCCGGATGGCCTCCCTCCCGTCGGCGGCCTCGGCGACGACCTTCATGTCGCCGGCGCCATCCACGAGGCGACGAAGTCCGTCCCGGACCACGCTGTGGTCGTCCGCCAGATGAACCCGAATCAATGGAGGACCTCCTCCGCGCCGGCGACGGGAACCTTCAGGCGCACCCGGGTCCCTTCTCCCGGCCGAGACATGATTTCCAGAACTCCGCCGATCCGTTCCGCCCGCTCGCGCATCCCGGCCACTTCGAGTCCCGCCGATTCCGGAAGCTCCCGGAGATCGAATCCCCTCCCGTCGTCCTCCACCGAGAGCGTCAGGATCTCCCCCTCCGCCCGCCGGGAAACGTCGACGTGCGACGCCTTCGAGTGGCGGGCCACGTTGGTCAGGGCCTCCTGGGCGATCCGGTAGGCCGCCGTCGCGACCCGGTCGCTCACCTTCGTGCGCTTCTCGAAATCGTCGATATACCAGTCGATGGCGTCGACCAGCCCCAGGTCGTCCAGCACCCCCGGGCGAAGCCTCGTGGCCATCCCCCGGACATCGTCGATGGCCTTGTCGATCAGGTCGCACATCTCCCGGGTCCGCAGGGAGACCCCGGCGTCCGACTCCCGAAAACGCTCCCGGAGCCACGCGGAATCGAGTCGCAGCGCCGTAAGCACCTGGCCGAGTTCGTCGTGGAGCTCCCGGGACACGGCGGCCCGTTCCTTCTCCTGGCTGGCGATGATGCTGTCCGAAAGACGCTTCATTTGGTCCCGAGCCTTCTTGATCTCCGTGATGTCGATCGAGATCCCGCATCCGGCGGCCACGGCCCCCTCCTCGTTGTCGAGGGGAAATTTCGTCGAGAGATAGACGTGGGGGCCGTCTTCCTGCGGAACCCTCTCCTCGATCCGGCAAGGACTCCTGTCCTTCAGGACCTTCCGGTCGTTCGCCTGAAACCGGCCGGCGAACTCCTCCGGAAAGATATCGTGGTCGGTCTTCCCCCGGATCTCCTCGGTCCGGACTCCGAACAGCTGCTCGTACCGGGAGTTGACGAAGGTGTCCCTTCCCTCCCTGTCCTTGATATAGACGACGGCGGGGGTGTACCGGAGGATGCTGCCGATTTCCCGCGTCCGCTCCCCCACCTGGCGTTCCAGGTCCCGGGAATGCCGGTCGAGTTCCTCCTTGGCCCCGCGGAGAGCCTCCTCCGCCTCCTTCCGCTTCACGATGTCGTCGCTTGCCTTCCCGAACCGTTGGTCGCAGTGTTCCCTGTCCCGATGTTCAGGCCGATCCATTCCCTGGGCCCGGGACCGAACTGCTGGGTGCGCGCGATATCCTCGGCCTCCCCGGGGGAGAGCTTCCGGGCGATGGGGGCCTTGATGACCACAACGCCGATCGGATTTCCCCCCGTTTTCCGCGGACCGGATGGCTGGAGTAGACCCCCCGTACGTTCGAGGTCACGCCCAGGGCCAGATCGGTGGACGGCTCGCCCCGGATCGCCTGCCTCCCATACGGGCGGAACGAGAAATTCTTCCCCACGAAGCTGTCGGCGGCGGTCCGGTTGCTGGATGCCACCGTTGTCCCGTTGCGGTCCATGAGATAGCAGATGTCCCCGCTCAGGGAATCCCGGAAGAGATCGAGGACGGCATTTGCCCGGGCAAGGGAGTCCTTCCCGGGGTCTGCCAGGGATCACCCCACCATGTTCAGACCGCCGTTGACGCTTAAGACCTGTCCCGTGATGTAAGAGGCTTCCGGGGAAGCGAGAAACCGGATGGCGGCGGCTACCTCCTCCGGCGTCCCCAGTCGCTTGAAGGGGATCCCGCGCAGCATCGCCCCGATGATCTTCGCCCCCTCCTCCCCCTCGAAGTTCTCCGCGAGAAGGGGGGTGTCCGTCGGCCCCGGGCAGACGCAGTTGATCCGGATTCCGATGCGGGCGAACTCCCGGGCGATCGCCTTGGTGAACGCGATCACCCCTCCCTTCGCGGCGGAGTAGACCGCCTCGCCCAAACTCCCGACGCGTCCCGCATCCGACGCGACATTCACGATGGCCCCACCGGCCTCCCCGGCGAGCATTCCCTCGAGGGCTGCGCGCGTGCCGTGCACCGTCCCCATCAGGTTGATCCCCACGACCCGTTCCCAGTCCGGAGGGGCGGTGGAAAGGAACGGGGTGATCCGGTCCCACCCCGCGTTGTTCACCCAGATGTCCAGCCTCCCGAACTTCTCCCGGACCTTCTCTCCCGCTTCCAGGACCTGCGAATAGAAGGAGACGTCGGCCGTGACTTGGAGGAACCGGGCGCCGGCCTTGTGCCCCACCGCGGCCAACTGCTCCGCCCCCTCGTCCCGGATGTCCAGGACCGCCACGTGCATCCCTTCCCGGAGGAACCGGGCCGCCACCGCGAACCCGATCCCCCGGGACCCTCCCGTCACCACCGCGACCTTGCCTTTCATGGAACCGCACCTCCCGGACCCTTCTCTTTCGAACGCCTCGAGAGGAAACAGCCTAACATTGACTTTTTCGGATGGCTATACTACCGTCGTCCCCATGCGGCGGACGCGCACCCTCCTCGCCATTCTTTTTGCCGCGGCCTTCCTCATCGTCTCCTGTTCCGAAAAACTGGCTAAACAGCCGGGACTTTCGGATTCGGCCCTGTTCTCCCGCGGACAGCAGCAGTTGGCGAAAAAAAAGTACGGCAGTGCGATCGAGCATTTCCAGGTCCTGCTGGAACGGTTCCCGACCTCCCCCCTGGCGCCGCGCGCGCAGCTCGCCCTCGCGGACGCCCGCATGGAAAACAAGGACAACGTGGAGGCGGAAGTCGCCTACGACGATTTCCTGCGCCTGTACCCGGCCAACGACAACGTCCCCTACGCCCTCCTGCGGAAAGGGGAGCTCCTCTCCCGCGAAGTGAGGAAACCCGGCCGGGACCAGACGAAAACCATCGAAGCCATCCGGACCTACAAGCTCCTCCTGGAAAAAACCCCCTCCGGCCCGAACGCGGAAATCGCTGCCAAACGTCTGTCGGAGCTGCGCAACCGGCTCGCGGAACACGAAGTTAACGTGATCTCCCACTACCTCAGACGACGGAAGTATGACAGCGCGGAGGCCAGGGCGAGAAGGGCTGTTTTCGACTATTCCGACACCGGTGCCCTTCCCACCCTCCTGTCCCTTCTGTCGGAGGCGCTGGAGCGGGAGGGGAAGAAAGAGGAAGCCGCCGAGGTGAGAAAAAGCCTTCGGGAGAAAATCGCCGGATGGGGAGAGAGGAAGCGATGAACCGGGACCTGGCCGCGCTGATCACGCTGGGGAAACAGGCCTACGCGGAAAAGGACTTCCGACGCGCGGAAACCCTATTGCGCGAGGCGATGGCGGGCGGGGCGAACTACCCCGACATTCATTACACCCTCGGGATCATCTGTCACCACGGGGGAAAGCTCGAGGAGGCCGCCCGGGAGTTTGAGCGAAGCATCGCCCAGAACCCCGGATACACGGAAGCCCTCATGTCGCTGGCGATCACGCTGAACGAGCTGGGCCGATACGAGGAGGCCAGAGCCGCATACCAAAGGGCCGCCGAATCGCTGACCCAGCAGGAGAAGATGGAACAGGGAAACCAGCTCGCCGGGAAGATCGCCAACCTGCACGCGGAACTGGGGGAGCTCTACCTCGCCCTCGGGAAACACGGGGAGGCGATCGCGGAATACCGGA
>Ga0209640_10003505_pt1 | contig 13706 bp, 11 predicted proteins | sample RifCSP10_1_FD_184018 | JGI IMG/M metagenome (GOLD analysis project Ga0209640, IMG submission 184018) | Soil microbial communities from Rifle, Colorado - Rifle CSP2_sed 10_1 (SPAdes) (version 2) | ecosystem: Environmental > Terrestrial > Deep subsurface > Rock core/Sediment | place: Rifle...
CATGCTGCGGGATGCGGACAACGTGGTGGACGCCCAGATCAGAGGCCACCTGGGTAGTGTTATCCGTGCTGCCGTCGTCGACGACCAGGTATTCGATGCAGTCGACGCCCGGCAGTGCTCCTGGCAGGGCTTCAATGGTCTCAGGCAGGGTATCTGCCTCGTTAAAGCATGGGATTTGGATGATCAGTTTCACGAAAACTTCAAACCTGATTTGACTTTGGTGCAAAACCTTGCGAAGGTTGGATTTCCGGGATCACTGCATAGCCGCAAAACCTTCGCAAGGTTCTCCGTAAAGATGCAATCAGGCAGAGTATACCATTTAAGACCTTCGGGTTCGGCGTTTACTTTTTAACCAGAGGCATGAACAGGATGATCGCCGGCGGGGTCCGGTCCAGTTTTAATTCCCAGGTCCCGGCGCCGCGCCAATTCCCGGCCCAGTCATAGACATGGGCGTAGAAGGCGATATCGTTTTGTTCAGGCAAAGCCTTGGTATCAAAGGTGTAGCTCCAGCCATCCGAGCCATCCCAGTCTGAACCCAGCGCGCTCCACTTTTCATACAGCCAGTTGCCACTATGCCAGATGAAATCAACATGGCTGATTCCGCTGGCGTCGGAGGCATCCACCTGGAGGGTGAATTTCCCGTCGGGCAGATAGCTCCCATTGACGGGATAAGTGAAGCTGGCAGCGGGCGGAGTATTATCCTTGGCGAGCCGCAGCACGTACGGATAGGCGCTGCCGCCAGCGGAGGGATGCGCCCAGGAGCGCACCTTCAGGTAGTATGTTCCAGCCCGATTGAAAAGATAGCCCAGGTGCGGGTCTCGGCGAACGGCAAAGACCTCGTCGTCGTTTTCGGCGAGGACGGAATTACCGTCGCTATCCAGAAGAAATAGATAGAGGTCAGCGTCATCTGGCTGATTATCTACCGGCGTATCGATATCCACAACAACCCGATCCCCGGCGCTGGCGGAGAATTTGAAGTAGTCGATATCTCCGCCAGGGCAGATTAATTCGTTTATGGTTTGCCCGTACCCAATGAGGGTTGCCTGACCGGGAGCGTTGTTTGTGTCACTGCACGCCTCGATGGGCGCCGTCGCAATCTCAAAATCATCGATATACCACCCCTCGAAATTGTTGAAGGCGCCATCTAAGGTCTCGAAATGGAAGCGAACCCTGATGCTCGACCCGGCATATGGGGACAGGTCGATTCTCGGTCCCAGCCAAAAACTTTCCGGGTCGTCAACCAGCTGCAGGACGTTCTTAAAAGCTCCGCCGTTTTCTGAGATTTGCACCCAGCGTTGATCCCAGTGTTTTTCGGATCCTTCCGTCTTGTAGCGATACCAGAAGCGCAGGGTGTAATCCTGGTTTTCGGCCGGCAGCAGTATTTCGGGAGAAGTCAGGTCACCAAGGTTTGGGCTATCATTTTTATAATCGCCATCCGCTTCGCCGTAATACCAGCTATGGACCGAGCCAGCGTGGGAACGGTTGGTGTCATTGATCAGATTCCACAAGCCGCTGGCGGTCCAGCTGGAGGCGCCGGATTCGAAAGCTTCTGAAAGAGGTGCGGTTACTGAACTGGAGGGCGGGCCGCCAGGTGAAACTGTGAACGTGGAGGTGGGGCTCCAGGCGCTCGTCTGGCTGCTGTTGCGCGCTCGCACCTGCCATGAATAAGCCCCAGCAGACAAAATTGCTGAATCAAGGTGCCAGAATGGTGCCGAAAGCCAATCCGATATGGTTTCACCACCAGGGCCGTTTATCCTGGCTTGAAACTCGGTGGCCCCGGCCGGTATACGCCAGGACAGGCTGAGCGAAGGAGTTGGAGCAAAGACGGAGGCGGCTTTCGGAGAAATTAACACCGCGGGAGCGTCAGGAGGACTCGATCTCAGTCTGACCCGCAAGGAACTCACTGTATTGCTCCCGATCAGGTTATCCGCCAGGTTACTGTCGTTTGCAGCAAAGGTCTCACCGCGACCGCTGTAATTGGCATCTGAAAATAGGGTAGCCAGGACGTTTGCGCCCACCTTAATCCCTTCTAAATTGTCGTCGCCCACGCTTGAAAAGGAAGCACTACCTGGGTAGTCGCCCACCCCCAGGATTTTGCAGGAGCCAGCGAAATTTGAACCGGCAAAAAGCGCCACCTGGTCCTGGTTGGGGCTGCAGGTGGGCGGCGGCGGACATGCGTAGCTCTTGGTGAAGTGGACCAATCCCGGGAGACCAAAGGCCTGATTGCCCTGTTTATCCCAAATCTGCAGGGCCAGGCTGACGGGCCCGTCAGGAACGTTGCTGCCGCACATATCCCAATTTAGCGAGAATGGCGAGGAAGAAAATGAGCTGCCGAGTTCAAGCCACGAACCCTGGAAATTGGCGATGATCTGGGCCTTATCCAGGCCGCTGCCGTCGTCCTTGGCCCAACCTTCGATCAGCACCTGTCCGCTATTCACGCTCGATCCTTTTGCCGGTTTGGTAATCCCCCCGTAGGGCGGGGTAATATCCCCTGCGACGGTGTTCCCCGAGATATAGCTCGATTGAACCTGGTCACACACATCGTTATAAGTCGAATTGTGCTGGCAGTACGGCAAATCGCTATAGTAGCTATTATGAACCCGGGGACGGCCTCCATTAATGGCGACGTCGGCAAAAGTGATATCGACAGATGTGCCCCAGTAGGAGTTGGGGTTGGTGTGCACCTGAAAGTGGAGGTGGTGGCCAGAGCTCTGACCGGTGTTATCGGCGATACCGATAAATTGCCCTTGAACTACCGGCGCGCCGCGCGCTCTGAGCGCTGGAGGGATGCTATTTTGCGCCAGGTGCAAATACAATTGGTAAGTTGCCGGGTTGGTGCTGTTGTCTTGGAGAACAAGGTAATTTCCGACGCCAACATGGTTGTTATTAGAAACATCCCACCTGGCATACCAGACAATCCCCGGCTTTGAAGCATACAGGTTAAACATCGTTTGGGGAACGTAGAAATCGAAGGCATAGTGGGCGCTTCCACTGGGAGTGTACTTATCATGCGCAACGCTCTGAGATAACCAGGCTAGATTGCCCTTTGCCCAGGGGAGCAGATACCCGCCCAAGGGGCCCAAATTGGCGCTCTCGATTTGTTCTGCAAGCATTTCGAGCCAGAATTGCTTCAACTCCTCCGATACCAATTCGGCCGGCGCTCCCTGGAGTTGATCAACCCAATTTGGATCGGAGGGCAGGATAACGCTCCAACCTGTGTCGGGGTCTTTGACGGCGAAGGCCAGGCCGGGCTCGATGGGCAATATTTCCCCGGTTTCCGGATCTTTCAACACGATCCAGGCTATTGCGGTATCTCCATCCGGCGAAATCTCAATGTTTTCAACCTGCTCGTGGTTGACAAGAAAGCTCAGGACATTTTCGCTCTCCGCCGCAATGGCGTTTTCGACAGCTGTCTGAATGCGATCGAGTTCTTCAACTCCTTCCGGAGCAGGCGTGGGGGTTGGCGGGAAAGGCGCGGCGGGCAATTCGGCAGAGGCACTGAGATGAAAAACAAATATGCCCAGTAGAACAGTGAGAGGGAGGAGCAGGCGTTGAATTTTGTTCATTGACATAAAACTTCCGGCAGCTTCCCGGTTGCGGCGATGAAGGCGCGTCGCCCGCGACGCACCATCGCTCAAGCAACCGGGAATCTGCTAAGAAACTCGCGGCGGATACTTTTCTCTTCGAGAATCCACAGCTCGGTTGTAAACCGCTTGATAGAATAGCGATCATGTACCACTGCAAGAATGGTGCCATCAAAAGCGGACAGGGCCTGTTCGAATCGCTCGCGAGAGGGGATAGCCAGATGATTGATGGAATAGGATTTGGAGATCTGGTGAGCAGTGAGCATGTTTGGAGCCATTGAATGCTGCCAAATTATAACAGAGCGAGATGAGCGGATCGCTTCATATCTGAAGGCAAAGGGTTTCAAATTTGTTAGGACGGCTCTGTACATTCTTCCTACAAGAATTGCGGTTGTATAATCTTGGGTGAGATCCCTAAAAGATGGATGAATCGAGTGAAAACAATACCTGGTCGAAGGACAATCCGTTTGATAGGCTTTTTAGTACTCCTGGCTGCCCTTGTCTTCGGTTACCGGGCCTGGCTTGTTTCGAGACAAGCCAGGGTGGTGGTCGAATGGAGCACCGCTTCCGAGGTGGATACGGCTGGCTATTATTTATACCGGAGCGAAAAACCAGGCGGGCCTTTTGACCGGGTGAACAAAAATCTGATCCCTGCCTCGAACGATCCCCTGGTTGGCGGAAGCTACTCCTACGAAGATACTGGTGTGCAGGCCGGTAAGACATATTATTACCAGCTGGAAGACATCGAACTGGATGGCTCGAGAACCATCCACGGTCCGATTGAGATTGCCGCTACCAGTCGCGGGCGGATTGAAATGCTCCTGGCCGCGGTCCTGGCGATCGTGGGCGCCGCCGGAGCCATTGCTGCGCCGCGCTTCTCACAAGAGTTATGAACAGCGATAAGGATAGTTCGTCGTTCTCGTTTATTAACCTGGCGATCGCTGGTATACGCGTTAGATTGGCCTGCGATAACCACGGGGTAACCGAGCTGCTCCGTGGGCGATACCGGGATTTTCTGTCAGATGGCCAGCCTTACCTGGAAGCGGTCGTAACACTGAGTGATCAGCCCGGGCTGAGTTCCCTGCTGAATGCCGAAATTGAATTCCAAGGCGGCGTCCTGCGGTTTATTGCATCTGGATACCAGGGAAATATCGATGCTGGTGCGGGTCGGGCGGAACTGCAGCTATCTTCCGTCCGAGCGGTTGAAGAAGTTGAGTATTTTTTGCGCATCATCTATGCAGTGGCAGCTTACGAAAATGGCGGTTTGCTCTTCCACGCCGCGGGAATCGTCAAGGGAGAGCAGGCCTATCTCTTCTTTGGACATTCTGGAGCCGGAAAAACCACCGCGGCGCGCCTATCGAAGCGGTACCTGGTATTGAACGACGACCTCTTGCTGCTTCTTCCGGGCTCGCCGGATTCCCAGGACCCGCGGGTCTGGTCGGCGCATGCCACCCCTTTCTGGAACCCGACTCAGGTAAGACCGGCGGCGGCCGGCGCCCCCATCGCCGGTCTCTACCGCCTGGTCCAGGATAAGAAAGTGTTTCTTGAGCCGGTGAGTAAGGGCCAGGCCCTGGCCGAGTTGATCGCTAATTTTCCCGTAATTCCGGATGATCCGGGCCGCAATGAGGGCTTGATCAGTAGGGCATTAAGTCTACTCGAGGCCGCGCCCGCTTATCGGCTGCACTTTTTGCCGGACGATTCCTTCTGGAACGTAATTAGTAAATAACAGTCGGGGGGGAAATTAGTAGATATTAATTCCCTGAAAGGTTATCAGTTCTGAAAACATAATTTATTGACTTTTTCCTTGATATCGCATTAAAATAAGCAGAGTACCGATAAAGGCAAACCCGGCGAAAGCCGGGGGCGCAAAGCCATGGGTCTAACGCCATCGAAGGATGGCCACGATCGCCAGGTTACCGAAGTTCGGAGTGACTCTTCTGCTTTGGGCCTGGTTTATCAGGCCCAAATTATTTGAGAACTCGGGGAAGAGTCACATGACGAATGAGACTGAATCAAATCTCCTACAAATTAGCAGCATTCTTCTCGAAGGGCGGTTCCGGCTCGGGTTTTGGGTTGGCGTCGTAATACTGGTTGGTTTTGCAGGCGCCGGTTTGGGAAGTACGGAATGGCTTTTTGGAGAGGCTGAAGCGGCGTCCTTGTACTCGTCCACGGAGGTCTGCCAAGCATTTGAGCAGGTCAATGACAGCGCATTTGGCCTCGGTCCTGGCGCCGATGGCAAGTATTCGAGCGAAGAGGGTTTTGAAGTTACCGTTTTCAATAACCAGCTTTATGTGGGCATGGAAGCAGATAACAGCTTTGGCGCGCGAATATGGCGGAGCAGGGCGGGAATCAGCGCGCCGTCCAGCCAGGCAGATTGGGAGGAGGTTGCGGCAGATCCTGATGGCTACCCGTTTGGCGTTACCCAGCTCGCTCAAGTAGATCATATCGACAGCCTGGCGGAATTCAATGGGTATTTATATGCCAGCACTGCCAACGGAGGAACCAATACGCTTGGTGCGCGTGTATTTCGCAGTTCAACTGGAAACCCGGGTACCTGGGAAGACGCGGTTTCCCAGTTAGGACCCGGTTTTGGGGATGTCAACAACCAGAATTTTAAGGATATGCAGGTTTTCCAGGGCTGGCTGTGTGGCGGCACGCAGAACTGGCTGAAAGGCGCCCAGGTCTGGTGCACAAATGATGGGACCACGTGGCTCCAGAAAAATGTGAGTGGTTTTGGGAAACAGTATTACGACAGCAGCAACCTGAAGATTTGGTCCGGCTATGTTTTCGATGGCGCGCTTTATTTCGGAGTGCAAAATGTCGGTGCAAGTTACAGCGATGCAACGGATGATGTGGCTAAGTTATTTCGCACCAGCGACTTAGGCGGCAGCCCGAAATGGACGGAAGTCTATTCGGGTGATCCCGGAAGCTTCCGGGTGGACATCCTGGGTGAGCTGGATAGTGCTTTGTACATTTCTGCTTCTAGCGATGACGGGATTATTGTTTTGCGTAATCCGCCTGGCGGGTCGGATTCCTGGGTTCCAGTGAATAGCCCCGGGATGGGCGCATCCTCCCAAAACTCGGGCACATTGGTGGACGGGGCCGAGATTCATGAAAATGTGTTATATCTCGGTGTATCGAACAAGACCTCCGGTTTAGAACTGTGGCGGACAACTGGCGCATCGCAGGATGGCGCAGGCCCGGTTGACTGGCAGTTGGTGTCTGGCAATGGCCTGGGAGACGCCAATAACGTGCATTCCCAATTGATCGCATTCAATGATTACCTATATACGTGGACTTCGAACTACGCCAGCGGACAGCAGGTGTTGCGATCCGGTTGCTCGCTCGAAAATATTGGAGAGTCTACTCCGACCCCAACTTCCGTCTCGACAAGCGACCCCACACCGGAAACCACGGCGACCCCAGCACCATCAGAAATTCCTGGCGGTCCAACCCCAACGCCTACTGGCGCCCCCACCGGTTCACCGTCTGCCACCCCCACAGAAACGCCTCAGCCAACCGTCTATTGCCCAAGCGATGCCAGCTACTGCCAGGAACCCAATGCCGGTTTCGTCAATAATGCCATCTTTCTTCCCTTGGCGATCAAGGCGATGCCGTAAATAACCTGTAACAAATATTCTATCTTTTCGTTTGTTAAGTGGGTGGCGGATTAATTCGAACAGGAGGTGTTCTATTCCATGCGTTCTCCCAACATTCTAGTCGCCGACGATGACCCAGAGACCAGGGAACTGATTCGCTTGATTCTGAAAGACGCGGGAATGAAAGTGGTTCTAGGGGAGAATGGCTCTCAATTATTGGAGCTGTGGCGAGCAAACCCGATCGATCTAATCATTCTTGATGTGATGATGCCGGTTATGGATGGCTTTGAGGCCTGCGAAAGAATCCGCCGTGTATCGGATGTTCCAATTGTCTTTTTGACGGCCAAAGGCCAGGAGGGCGATGTCGTCAATGGATTTGAAATCGGCGCCGATGATTACATTGTAAAACCCTTCCGGCCGGGAGAGCTGATCGCGAGAGTTCGAGCGATTTTGAACCGGCTCGAACGCCTGCGGGAGGATGCTGGAAGAAGACTTCAATTTGAAAAATTGATTTTGGATCTGGATGCCCGCAGGGTTGTCGCCCGTGGAAAAACAATTGAGGTAACCCCGCTTGAATTTCAGTTGCTTCAATATTTAATGCAGAATGTCGGGATAGTGATGAGTAAGAAAAACCTGCTGCAAAACGTATGGGGGTATGCTGAAGCCGCGGGCGATCTAAATCTCATCGAGGCGGCCGTCCGCCGTCTGCGGAGAAAACTGGAATTGGACCCATCACAGCCGGAATATATTCACACTGTATGGGGTGCAGGCTATCGTTTTGGAGAATAACGACAGTCAGCAAATTGTCAGTAATTAAATCCTCTTTAAAACGTTTTACTATTTGGAAATATAAAATCCCTCTGCTTAATTTGGGGTAATTTTTACCCGAAAAGGCAAACCCATCGCGAGATGGGGGCGCAAGAAGGATTGCTTCGAAAAGGCAAACCCATCGTGAGATGGGGGCGCAAAGCCATGGATCTGCATTGAAGCCTACCAAGCGCAGACCGCCAGGCTGCCGAAAGTCTTGCTCGGCAGTTTTTTTATTCATCACTTCGAGGAGAATAACATGGTCAAAAAAATTAAAGTTCTTGGAAAGGCAACATTTCTTGCACTCAGCCTGGCGGCAATGATCGTGGGCGCGGCGTTGGCGGTTGACTCGGTAACGTTGCTCAACTACCAGATAGATTTTTTGGGTTTCGAACAGACAGGTGACACATCGACGTGGCGCTATGCAGTCACTGCCAACGGCGATGAGGCCAATGGCCTGAGTCATTGGACATTGGAATTGGGCAGCTGTTACGAAATTATTGCCCCAACCAACAATTACTCGACCCCAACCAATCTAGACGTTTGTACAGACGGGACCTATAGCTGCCAGTCGTCGAATTATACGGTTGTGCAAGGCATCGATCCTACAACAGGGTTGTCGGGGATTAAGTTCGAGGACCCAAGTTCAGCCTTGGCGAGTGGGAACCAGGTAACTCACATTTTCGAAATTACGGTGCAATACGATGGCGATCATGTCCTGGCCAGTGAAATCGGTGCGGGAATTAAAGCGGGTCAGGGTGAGCAAATCGGGGCGATTTCAGGCCCTGGGTGTGTCCCCACAGCGGTCTCCCTGGTTTCATTTGGAGCAGGAAAGAGCAGTAATCTGCAGGTTGGAGCATTCCTGGCAGTCGCCGGCGCCTTCGCCCTGGTGGGCGGTGTCGTGGTCCAACGCAATCGGAAGAAATCCAACTAGCATAACCTAAATACGTTTATTTGGTCTGGAGGACTTATTATGGACGAAAATGAAACTCGCAAAGTTTATGTCAAACCCGAGATCATTCACGAAATGGAATTAGAGACAAAGGCAGGTTCACCCGCAGGAAGCGAAGATCCCTTTGACCTGTTAGGGTTCGAGCAGTAAACGTCGCCCGACGCAGTATCTGTCTCTTCCTTTCACGGTTTTGACTCAGAGAGGCGATTCAACGAGCTTCGTTATCAATAACGAAGCTCGTTATCTATCCTGTTAGTTGGATTCTTCGCGGATGAATGTATAATTCTCGAGAAATGCGTTCTGTTTTCTTGTATATAGCCTTGCGAAGGTTTCTGTTCAAGGCGGAGGCACTGGATGCGAACATTCGCAAGGCTTTTCATTGCACTCTTGGTAAAGGAAATTGATTCTTTAGATGTCTAAATCGTACCGACTCCTTACCTGTGTGGTCTTATTGCTGTTCTTCCAACCTTTATTGAGCTCGAGGGCGGCGGCTCCATTGGATATTTCGAGTCCAAACGGCGTTTACCTGCGAAGCAGCGATCTCACCGGAGCGGTGATCGAAGTGGTTGCCGCAGAGTATGAGATTATCCGTCAAACCTCACCGGCCGGTGATCTAGGGCAGATCCATATTCCGGGCTTTGCTGATTCAGCGGCGCCGGGCAATCTCCAATTACCCATGAAGGGAATTCTGTTGGACGTGCCTCCTGGTGTTTCCATCGAACTGCGGATCGTGGAGGATGACATCGAAGAAGTCCAGGCGCAGATCGATCTGACCGGCAGTCCCGTCCCCGCCCGATTATCCGAAGATCTCACGGCGGGCGAAATGCGATCCTCGAGTGGGGGAGCTGATCGTTGGGATCCCGGCTGGTCTCCAAAATCCCCGGTAAAAATAGCCGAAGAGGCCTGGGTGCGGGATCAGCGCATGATCCGGCTTGAGATTTACCCTTTCCAGTACGGTCCGGAAGAATCGACCCTACTGTGGCATAAACGCATGCTTGTCCGGTTGGATTTTGTCCCTGAGACAAATCAGGGAAAACCAGATGCGCCATTGTCCCGTTCAGGAAGCTTGCAGTGGGCAGCCGACCTGGAGCAATCGACCAGCGGCCCGCGCTATAAAATTACGGTAAGCGAGGATGGGATCTATGAATTGACCTATGCGGAGCTGCAAGCAGCCGGCCTGGACGTCGGTGCCGTAGACCCTCGCAAATTCCAATTGTCAAACCAGGGTCGAGACGTCGCCATTCACGTGGCCGGCGAGGGAGACGGCAGCTTTGATTCCGGCGATGCCATTAAATTCTATGGCACAAAATTCTACGGCGATTATCTGGCCCAGCAGTACGCCGTGGAGGCCAGCCATTGGATGACGTATACCGGTCAATTAGCGGATGGATCCTATGGCGCCTGGCACCCCGAGTTTACTGCCACGATGATGGAGAAATACACGGATGAGAACGTGTATTGGTTGGTCGTCGGGCAATCCAACGGTCTGCGCATGCCGCTGGTTTCTGGAGCTCCCGGAGATCTGGCGACAACCCCAGCTTACTACACGGACACCGTTCAAGCCGAGCAGTCCCATGAATGGTATACGCATAACTTTACCAGTGAAGATACCTGGTTCTGGGATCGCATCCGGACCGAAGCGACCCGGACCTATACGGCCACATTGAGCAGCATCGCCGCCGTTCCCTCCAATGCAATTGTGCGCGCCGAGCTGGTCGCTCGGATGACCTCCAGCAATAGCCCCGACCACCACACCCGTTTTTATCTCAATGATGATCCGGCTCCCATTGATGACCAGTATTGGCATGGCATCAGTCGCTACCGCTTTGAAACCGAAGTGCCCCTGTCTTCTCTGGTTGAAGGTGAAAACCAGCTGAAGATGAGCGTGCTGTTTGACGCATACGCGAATCAGGTGACTGACGATATTTACTTCGACTGGTTCGAAATTGAATATGCCAGGTTATTCGAGGCCGTCAATAACCAGCTGAAGTTTTCCAGAAATGAAGGGGACAGCGCCTGGAAATACGAAATTGGCGGATTCACCGAAAGTGAGGTCGAGGTCCTTGATATTACCGACCCATGGGCGCCGAGGATCATCACCGGGTCGGAGCTGAACTCAGGCAAATTGGTCTATGAATCTTCCCACGCAGGGCAGGCGGTGTATTATATATTTGGAAACAGCGCCATTCAAAAGCCGGTGAAGATACAATCGCGCCCTGCGAGCAATCTAAAATCATCCGGGGCGAGCGCCGATTATATCTTTATAGCGCACCAGGATTTCATTGCGGAAACCCAAACACTGGCGGATTACCGCTCCAGCCAGGGATTAACCACGCTGGTCGTCGATATTCAGGATGTTTATGATGAGTTCAACGCGGGCATCATCAACCCAATTGCCATTAAGAATTTCCTGGCATACGCCTTCGCCAACTGGGATGAGCCCCCAACCTATGTTTTGTTGGTTGGGGATGGCCACTGGAATCCCAAGGGGTATCAAAGCAATTCGCCGTCGGTTGATTATAGCTCGCCTACGCCGGTATACATCCCGCCGAACCTGTCCTGGGTGGATCCCTGGCAGGGCGAAGTCGACAGCGCCAATCTTCTGGCTGCGGTCGCTGGCGATGACCCATTACCGGACGTTCACATAGGCCGGCTGCCGGTGAACAGCGTCGCCGAGCTCGAGGCGGTGATCAACAAAATCATTGCATACGAAAATTCTCCCTTTGAAGCCTGGCAGTACCACATCATGTTCGTTGCTGACAACAACGATACCGGCGGCAAATTCTCCAACCTGGCGGAAGGTATCATCAATTCTTCTGTTCCTTCTGGTTTTGTGGTTGAGCGCTTGTACCTGGATGATTATCAGGGTCAGGCCGATCCCAAAGAATCAATCAACCAGGACATCATACAAGGGCTGAATGCTGGTGGCGCCTCGCTTCTCAATTATATTGGGCATGGCTCGATCAACCGTTGGGCGGCCGAAGGCATCTTTACCAACAGCGATATCTCCGAGTTATCCAATGGCGCCCATTTGCCGGTGTTGATCTCCATGGACTGCCTGGATGGTTATTGGCTGTATCCCGGCACAACCGGACTGGTTGAGGAGTTGCTCAGAGCGGAGAATAAAGGCATCGTAAGCAGTTTCTCCCCCACCGGTCTGGGCGTGGCCACTGGGCATGATGCTCTGCACAGCGGCTTTTACCAGGCCGTTTTTGAGGATAATGTCAGAGTGCTGGGCCCGGCAACCATGGCGGGGAAGCTGGCGCTGTATGCTACCGGCAAGAATTACGATCTATTGCACACTTTCTCGATCTTCGGTGACCCGGCTTTGGAGATGAAGATTCCGGCTTCGCCGGTTTACTTGCCGATAATTACCAGACCCGGACCTTGATGCAGAATAGACGAAATCATGATCCCAAATTCGGATTCTGTGCATATTAAATCCTCGATTGCTGATAAGGCTGGGAAGTCCTATGCTGATGTTGCCCGTGATTTGGCCTGGGAGTTTTCTGAATCGGGTCAGAGATTAAAGTTGGAAGTAATCAGCCGGAGTATGCTGCCGGTGCTGAGACCCGGTGATAAAATCGTGGTTCAGAATACTGGAGCCGAATCGCTGGAGATTGGTGACCTGGCTACGGTTTTGAGACAAGGAGAATTCATCACGCACCGCCTGGTCGGTCTGGGATCGAAGGATTGCTACACTAAGGGTGATAACGCTCGTTACCTGGACCCACCTGTCAAATTGGAAAGCATTCTGGGTAAGGTCATAGCGATTGAACGAGAGGATAAAATAATCGATCTGCAGTCGGCAGGATGGAAATTTGCTAACAGGATATTGGGCCGTTATCACGCGTTCTCCGGATCGATGTTCCGCTTGCTTCGCCAGGTCCGCATCTCCCTGCGGCCAAATCGATAGAAATGGAGAGATAAAAACCAATGGTCACACTCGACGTTTATCCAGCGCCTGCGCCCGGCGTCGTCGGCCGGGTGGTGGACGATGAAGCCGTCCTGGTGTTGCCGGCAAGGGGTGAAGTAAAGGTGCTGAACGAAGTCGGCGCGCGGATTTGGGAACTGTCTGACGGAAACAGGACGGTCCGGGAAATTGCCAAAGTCATTTGCGAGGAATATGCGGTGGACGCCGATGCAGCCGAAGCCGATACACTGGCTTTCCTCAAGGATCTGGTGGACCGGGGAGCGATCGCGATTGCGGACAAATCCGCCTGAAGATAAGATGTGATGAGTTCACGAATCTCTGCAATTCAATTCGCGCTGGTAGCATTCCTCCTGTCAGCGATCTTCATCAACGCATGGGTGCCTGCTCTTGCAGTGGTGTCAGTGGCCTCGTTTGAGGCTGAACCCGGCAATGGAAGCGTTCGGATTATCTGGACGACCGGATCGGATGCTCAAATCTCCGGATTTTATGTTTTGAGAAGCAACGAGCAATTTGAGGATTTTGTTCGTGTTAGTGGTTTTATTGCGTCAACGGGGGGCACGGCCGGGGACAGCTATGATTTTGAGGATGGGGCGGTTAACAATGGGACTACCTATTATTACCGGCTGGAAGTCCTCAACAACTCGAGTCAATCAGAAATTCACCCGCCCCTGTCGGAGCCTCCCAAATCTGCCCTCCCCGGCGTGGCGACGCAAACGCCAACGATAACTCAAACGGTTGATCCAAACGCCTCTCCAACCTTTACTAACACTCCCGGTCCCTCGCCAACGGCCTCGATCACGCCATCCCCCACGTTAACTCTGGCTGCGACG
>Ga0209640_10003506_pt1 | contig 13705 bp, 11 predicted proteins | sample RifCSP10_1_FD_184018 | JGI IMG/M metagenome (GOLD analysis project Ga0209640, IMG submission 184018) | Soil microbial communities from Rifle, Colorado - Rifle CSP2_sed 10_1 (SPAdes) (version 2) | ecosystem: Environmental > Terrestrial > Deep subsurface > Rock core/Sediment | place: Rifle...
CGACCGGCGTGACGGAGCCCGCCTTCACCATGGCCTTGTAGAGACCGAGCTTGTCGCCAAGGAGCACCATGTTGGCGCTCAGCGCGGCCCCAATGTCACTGACCGCCTTGCTCATGAATGCGTTCAACTTGTCCGGATTGACCGCCATGATGCACCTCCCCTGGAGTAATTTTGCGCATTCTTTGCCACTTGCTTGCGGCTGTCAAGCGGGAACGAATGGAGTAGAATACCGACTCGAACACGATCTCGAAGGGGCGAAGGAGGCGCCAAGCATGAAAGAGTATCGCGTCAAGCCGGGCTCACAACTCAACTTGGATACGTGTGACCCCGACGACACCGGTGAGTACAAGAAAACAGATCAAGGCAAAGAGAAGGCGAAAGCCATCACGGTTCAGTTGATCGGCAGGCTTGAGGAGTTGCAGGAACGCCTCTATGCCAACGGCAACCGCGCGGTGCTCATCGTGTTGCAGGGGATGGATACCAGCGGCAAGGACGGGACGATCAAGAGCGTGATGTCCGGTGTGAATCCTCAGGGCTGCAAAGTCGTGTCCTTCAAAACTCCCTCGTCGGAGGAGCTGGATCATGATTTCCTGTGGCGCGTGCATCAAAAGGCACCGTCCAAGGGCCAGATCGGTATCTTCAACCGCTCGCACTATGAGGACGTGCTTATCACCCGCGTTCACGGGTGGGTATCGGACAAGGTGGTGACACAACGATTCAATCAGATCAATGAATTTGAGGCGCTGCTCTATGAAAGCGGGACGACCCTGCTCAAATTCTTTCTGCACATCTCGAAGGAGGAACAGAAAGAACGGTTGGAGGAACGCATTCGCGATCCGGAGAAACGCTGGAAATTCAACGAAGGGGATCTCGAAGAGCGGAAACTGTGGAAGCACTACATGGATGCGTTCGAAGACATGATGGCTGCCACGAGCACCGATCATGCGCCCTGGTATATTGTGCCAGCCAATCGAAAATGGTATCGGAATCTTGTGGTGGCCGATCGTGTCGTTGACGCGTTGGAAGACATGAAACTGAAGACACCGCCTGCGCCCGCAGGGGTCAACTTCGAGACGTTGAAGATCGTGTAACGAGTCAGTCGCCGCAAGCTGTGCGGACATGAAGCCATGCACACCCTGTCAGGTGAAGTCCGTGTGGCTCATGAAGCAGTGCGATGAGAGATGATGCCAAGACATCGTAGTGTTGTCACTGCGCCCCCATGCCGACAGTATCCTCCACTCCAGAAATAGGTCCGAACGAAGGTCCGTGAATCTGAGTAACTAAACCCTGCTCTGCTTCGATCGGGTTGATGCTTGCTCGTTCTGCCTTGGGTGCCCGGAAGACCACCTCCGCTGTCCCGTCCAGAAAAACCTTGACCTGCGCCAAGGTTTATAGCCATGCTTCTTCAATGTCGAGCACCAGGCCTTGCATCATGACCGATTCAGAACTTCAGCTATTCAGAGTCATTCCTCGTTGGAAATATGATCCGCCTTCAGGCTCATTTCATGTTGTTGGAGAAGACTGTTTCTTGACACGTTGGGCAGGGCTATATTAGCATGCGCCACTGGACCGCTAGGCGCGTAGCTCAGGGGGAGAGCGCTACCTTGACACGGTAGAGGTCGACGGTTCAAGACCGTCCGCGCCTACCACCCAGCTGAGGGCATCCGCTTGCCTCTCGTAGGCGGGGTGCCTTTGTTGTTTGTAGCGCTTGATGACGTCGTGCAGGCCATGAAAATTACGCTCAAAAATGGCAGCAGCCGGGAAATCCCAGTCGGCCAGACCGTGTGGTCTGCTCTGTCGGCTCTCGGCGTGACCCTTGGCCCGGATATCCTTGCGGCAAAGGTGAATGGCCAGATCGTAGATCTCTCGAGTACCTTGACGGAAGATGCTGAGGTGATCCCACTTCAATTCGACAGTGCAGAAGGCCGTGATGTCTACCGCCATAGCAGTACTCACATTATGGCGCAGGCGGTCAAAGAGGTCTTCCCCACGGCACAACTGACGATTGGCCCGGCAGTCGAGGATGGGTTCTTCTATGACTTTGCCTTTGAGCGCACATTTACCCCGGAAGATCTCGAGAAAATTGAAGCGCGAGCCAAAGACATCATCAAACGTGCCCTTCCTGTCAAACGGGCAGAATTGTCGAAGCTCGACGCGGTGAAATTTTTTCAGGAACGCGGGGAAGCTTACAAGGTTGAGTTGATTCAAGGGCTGGCAGATGGGCAGACCATCTCAGTTTACAGCCAGGGGGAGTTCACCGACCTCTGCCGCGGCCCGCATCTCCCGACGACAGGTCATGTCGGAGCATTCAAGCTCTTGAACACCGCCGGAGCCTACTGGCGCGGCGACGAACGCAATCCCATGCTGCAGCGGATCTATGGGACCTCCTTCCCGACTCAGGCGGAACTCGACGCGCATCTCGCGCGGTTAGAAGAGATTAAGCGACGAGACCACCGAAAGGTCGGCAAGGAACTCGACTTGATCTCGATCCAGGATGAAATCGGCCCAGGCCTGGTGCTCTGGCATCCGAAGGGCGCGACAATCCGGCTGTTGATCGAGAACTTTTGGCGCGACCAACATATTCAAAACGGGTACGAACTGGTGTACTCCCCCCACGTCGCCCGGTTAGACCTCTGGAAAACCAGCGGGCACGTCGACTATTACCGCGACAACATGTTCGCTCCCATGAAGGTTGAAAATAGCGAGTACCAGCTCAAGCCGATGAATTGCCCGTTCCATATCATGATCTACAAGTCGCATCTGCGCAGTTACCGAGACCTCCCCATCCGCTATGGCGAACTGGGGACTGTCTACCGGTACGAACGGACAGGTGTCCTCCACGGTCTGCTGCGGGTTCGCGGCTTCACACAGGACGACGCGCACCTGTTCTGCCGGCCTGATCAGATTGAAAGCGAAGTCGGCCAGGTCCTAGACTTCACGTTCTTTATTCTCGGAACCTTCGGGTTCACCGAATTTGAGGTGTACCTCTCGACCAAGCCGGAAAAGTCCGTCGGCTCGGAAGAACGGTGGGCCCAAGCCACGAGCGCACTCGAAGCTGCCTTGAAGGGGCGAGGAGTCGCCTACGAGATCGATCCGGGGGAAGGCGTCTTCTACGGACCAAAAATCGACATAAAAATCAAAGATGCCCTGGGACGCTCCTGGCAATGTTCCACCATTCAAGTCGATTTCAATAATCCCGAACGGTTCGAATTAGGTTATATTGGAGAAGATGGCAAAGCTCACCAACCGATCATGATCCATCGGGCTCTGATGGGATCGATCGAACGGTTCTTTGGCATTCTGATTGAGCATTTCGGTGGCGCCTTCCCGACCTGGCTCGCCCCGGTTCAGGCGACGGTCATGTCCATCACGGACAACCAGCGGCCCTACGTCGTCGAAGTGGTGACCCAACTAAAGGCTGCGGGGTTCCGTGCTGAGGCAGACCTTCGGAATGAAAAAATTGGGCTCAAAATTCGAGAAGCGGAGAAGGCAAAGGTTCCGTTTATGTTTGTGGTAGGAGACCGAGAAGTGCAGGGTGGGACTCTGGCCATACGGGGCCGGAGCGGAGCCAATCTCGGCAGTATGACCGTCGCAGGGGCGCTCGACCTGCTCCGTGCAGACCTCAAGCCGGCAAAACAGCAACATTCACTGACACAATAAAGAGGTGGCTTATCGTCCCCAAACTACGAGTTAACCGCGAAATCAGGGTGCGTGAAGTCCGGGTGATCGGTCCAGAAAGCGAACAGCTCGGCATTCTCCTCACGGCGGATGCGTTCAAACAGGCGCAAGAAGGTGGCTACGACCTTGTCGAGGTCGCGCCCACATCTGTGCCTCCCGTGTGCCGCATTATGGACTACGGGAAATACAAGTTCGAGCTGAGCAAAAAGGACCACCAGAACCGGCGCCATCAAAAGTCGACGCAGGTAAAGGAAATTAAGTTGCGCCCCCGGACAGATAAGCATGACTTGGAGATCAAGATTCGACAGATTAAGGGCTTTCTGGCCGATGGTAACAAGACCAAAGTCCTCTTGACGTACCGCGGCCGTGAGATGGCAAATCAAGAGATGGGCCGAACGCTCATGAATACGGTCATCGCGGAGTTGGGAGAGACAGGTACGATCGAGTACGCTCCACGCATGGAAGGGCGGAGCTTGATCATGATCGTGGCGCCGAAGTAAGACGGTCGGCCCGAACGCTTTAACCAAAAGGAATCACCGATCATGAAAAGGAAAATGAAAACGCATAGTGGAGCCAAAAAGCGGTTTACCCGTACCGGCTCTGGGAAATTGGTCAGGCGAAAGGCGGGAAAACGCCATATCCTCACCAGCAAGACGCAGGATCGGAAGCGCCGATTAAGCGGCACGGTTCTTGTGGATAAGACCAAGATTCAGGCACTGAATCGCTTATTGCCCTACAGCTAAATTAGAAGATACGAATCGCGTTAACCAAAAGGAGTACTGACTCATGCCTCGCGCAAAAGGTGGCCCCAAAACAAGACATCGACGGAAGAAGCGGCTGAAACTGGCCAAAGGACAGTATGGGGGAAAGAGCCGGCTGTTCCGTACCGCAACAGAATCAGTTGATAAGGGTCAGGCGTACGCCTATACAGGCCGGAAAAATCGGAAACGGGATTTCCGCGTGTTGTGGATTGCGCGTATCAACGCAGCAGTTCGAGCGCATGGACTGACCTATGGCCGGTTTATCAACGCCCTGAAGAAGGCCAATATTCTTTTGGACCGGAAGGTCTTATCCGATATGGCCATCAAGGATGCCACGGGATTTGAACAGCTGGTCGGTCTTGCCAAACAGCACCTCGCCCCTGCCGGTGCGTAAGCATGATCGCAGCGAGTGAAGTAGGGTGAGGTCAAGGTTAAGCGAAGATCAGACCATTTTTGTCTCAATCTTAGCCTGAACCTCAACCTTCTTCGTGCTGGCGGACGTTTTCAGCATCCTGCTAGTTCTGTCAGATCGATTTCGAACGCAACAGCCGGAACACCGATCTGCCATCGTTCGAGAACTTCCGGGTGTAGTTCCCCAATCACACCGATCTGTTTCCCGTCAGACACGATAGCCCCCACTCGTCCAGCGAGAAATGAAGGATGCTGGACCGGTTCCAGGCTGTACGCTTGGTTCACATAGTAGAACAACGTGTCCAGGCAGGAGTGGATCTCGGAGAAATGCGCATCGGCATGGGCGATCATCCCGCCGAGCACCATCACAGTGCGCGACCCGAGGGACTTCGTGGGATCGGGACGTGCCACTTCGCCAGCCTCGAACATCCGATGGGGATAAAACGCCCGGTTGGATGCGGCTTCCACTCGAAGCAGCGAGGGAAGCATCCATTGTCGTAGCGCAGAGAAGTTCTGGGACATCACATTGTCCACTTCGACGAGTTCCCCCCTCTCGGTCCCTTCCAATCGCATCGCATCGCGCAGATCCTTAGGTGAACCAAGAATGTTGGAAATAATTTCCTGGAATCCCATGCCGACCATGAGGGCCCTGAGACGGTCGGAGACCTCTTCGATGCGCGACAATCCACCGACCGTGAACTGCGTGGGCATCACCGGCAAAAAGTCGCTGTACCCGCGGCTGATCGCGACATCTTCGACGACGTCCATCGCATGCATCAGATCCTGCCGATAAAGCGGAAGCGTCACCTTCACCTCGTTACCTCTGGTCGTCACCTCATAGCCGTAGGCCGTTAGGGCCTTCGCTACTTCGTGGGTGCCGAGCGCCTGCCCAAGGGCCCGTTCGATCGTGCTGACGGGAATCTTCCGTGACTTCCCCAGATTTTGAGGAGTCATGACCGCCTTGCCGAAAGCCGTTTTATAGGGATACCGTATTTCGATCGGCTCAATAACAGCACCACGATCAGCAAGATTGGTTGCAAAAATGTTGAGGGTTAGGACGACCATCGAGAGGTCAGTGCCAGTCACCTCAACGAATACGGCATCGTCTCCCACCCGCACTTCTCCGACTTCGCGGCTATTGATGATCGGCGGGAAGGAGAGGGCCTGATGCTTCGCATCGCGTAGAAAGGGCAGGCGATCCTGGCCCGCGAGAATCCCGCCGAACTCCAGACCCTTGGGATGGACGAGCAGCATCTCCCCCAACGTCATGACCGTATCCATACCCAACGGCGTAAAGGTAACTTCGTCCGGTTTCACCAAGTCATAGGTGACGGGAAACTCGATCGCCGCGAGCCGATAGAGTCCGATCGACACGATCCGGCGTTTACGGCCAAACATCTCGGCGAGTTTTTCTTGTGTCTGAATCAGCTGAGCGAGTCCCTCCTGAGTCACGCGGTAGCCGGTCGCAGTACAAGCCGCCACATAGGGCCTGACCTTCTCCAGGCCGGGAGCCACGTTCAGTCGCTTTGGCGATTTCGATGTGGTCGTGAGAAAGTCGTACCTCGCGAGGGCACCCTGCCGCTTCACCCGAATCTGCCGCGCAATCCCTTCGCAGCACCAGAGATCAGGACGGTTGCTATCTTGCAGCTCAATTCGAAGTTCGCCGGTGTCGGGGTTCTGCCCCTTCAACTCACCTTTCACGAGCATCAACGACTCTTCGAGTTGCTCCATAGTGATCGGTTGGGGCGCCTCTCCTGGCCCTGCGAGCAATCCCTCGAGATCCTGCTTAAAAATAGTAATCGTAGGCATACGGGACAACCTCGGTCTGTCTGGTTGATCTGGTTTGTCTGGTCTATCTGGTTTGTTTAGTTCATCGAGTTGGTCTTGTTCAACCAAATAAACAAGACAAACCAAATGAACCAAATGAACTAGACTAGCTAGAAGGCCCCTCTGGTGGAGCGAATGAGATCAAGATTGTCGGTGAACAACTCACGAATATCGTGAATGCCGAGCGCCACCATCGCCATGCGATCGAGCCCCAGCCCCCACGCGATCACCGGCACGGTCACACCCAGCGGAATGGTGACTTCAGGCCGGAACAGCCCGGCTCCGCCAAGCTCCATCCATCCGAGCTTCGGATGGCGCACGTGCAGCTCGACCGACGGTTCGGTGAAAGGAAAGTAGGCCGGGAGAAATTTGACTTCCTTGGCTTGTGCCACTTCACGGGCAAAGAGATTCAGCAGGCCGAGCAACGTGCGAAAGTTGATGTCTTCGCCGAGCACGATCCCTTCCACCTGGAAAAAATCGGTCGCGTGCGTGGCATCGACTTGATCGTAACGGAAACAACGGGCGATGGAAAAATACTTTCCCGGCACCGCCGGTTGTGCCGCCAACATATGGGCCGAGACGGCCGTCCCCTGACTCCGCAAGACCAGCCGGCGCGCGCGCTCCGCATCGAAGGGATAGCTCCAACCGGTTGAACCGGTTTCACCGCCGTCCTGGTGTGCTTGCGTGACCCGGGACAAGAACGGCTCCGCAATCGACGAGGCATGCGTCGGTTTCTTCACGAAGTAGACGTCATGAATATCCCGTGCCGGATGGAACTGCGGCATGAAGAGGGCATCCATGTTCCAGAATTCAGTCTCCACAAGCGAACCCCGCATTTCCTGGAATCCCATACTCACGAGTTTCGTCTTTACGGTATCGAGAAACTCGCGATACGGATGCCGTTTACCCGGCGCAATCCGTGGCGCGCGAAGACTGATCGTGTACTTACGGAAGCGCTTCGTCCGCCAGCTCCCGTCTTTCAACAGCTCGGGCGTCAGTTGGGAGACCTCTTCCGCGGTCCCTTGCCGAGAGAGTTGCTGGGCAGCCTCAATACCGGTAATAGAAAGCTTGAGCGCTCTGGCCACCCGATCATCGATGCGGAAGGGTTCCCGTGCATTCCCGCGCTTGACGGCATGGTCTTGAATGACCTGCCGTTGTGCCTCGGAAAATGCCTGCAGCTCACGAGGCGCCCCATGGAGCTGTTGCAGTAATCCCCGCATCGATTCTGCCGTCTGGCTCGATCGACCGGTCGATTCGATACAGCCACCTTGAATGATGAGGAGCGCGCCTTCCTTCTTGAGCCGTCCGATCGCACCGCTCACCTCCGACGGCTCGAGCCCCTCCCGGGATTGAATATCCTGAATGGTCAGACGCTTGCCTGTTTTGGCCGCATCGCGAGCAGCAGACAGCACCCGTTCGATCGGCGAGTACTTTTCAAAATAGAGTTCGCCGGTTGTTGTAAGCGAGACAATCGGCGTCACGGTTTCCGTATCGACCGTGAGCAACGACTTGGCGAGCAACCATTCGACCGCCATACTTAACTGCGAGGGCTCTAACCCGGTGGACTGCGCGAGCTGTTCCGTTTGGAGGACCGCGGAAGGATTCGCCCCAAAGGTCGACAGGACTTTGACTTCGAGGGGATGGAGGCTATCGATGAGGGAAGAAATGTCCACCCGCGAGGCCTATCAGTGAGCGGAGACGCGCTGCGGCGTCGTGGAAGAAGGTTGGCCGGCTGCGCGCAGTGCAGCGATCGTCGCGGCATAATCCCGACTAGAAAAAATCGCCGACCCGGCGACCAATACATCAGCTCCTGCAGCCAGCACCTGAGATGCATTGTCGATCTTGACGCCGCCGTCCACTTCGAGCAACGCGTGACTTCCTGCCCGATCGATCATGGCACGAGCCGAAGAAATCTTCTGAAGACTAGAGGCGATAAACTGTTGTCCGCCGAAGCCCGGATTGACTGACATGATCAGGACCACATCGACCTCGGGGAGGATTTCCTCGATCGTACTGAGCGAGGTGGCAGGATTCAGGGTTACCCCGGCCTTGACGCCGTGTTCCTTGATCGATTGCACCGTACGATGGAGATGCGGACAGGCTTCCACGTGAACCGTGAGATAATCCGCTCCAGCCTCGGCGAACTCGGCGATAAAGGCGTCGGCGTTGGTCATCATGAGGTGGACGTCGAGCGGCAGCTTGGTGACTTTTCTGAGCGCTGCCACGATCGGCGGACCGATGGTCAAATTCGGCACGAAATGCCCGTCCATGACATCGATATGCAGGAAGTCGGCGCCCGCGCGTTCCACGGCTGCCACTTCATCGGCCAATCGGGCAAAGTCAGCAGCTAAGATCGAGGGCGCAATAAAAATGGGACGTGCCATCACAAAACCTTCCTCAGTCGTGCGGCGTAGAATCCGTCCATCGAGAACCGGTTACCCATTGTCGAAAGGGCGCCCTGATCAGTCACGAACCCCTGTGCTGCAGACGGGAGCCAGAGGGCGACAGACTCACGCTGAAACTCCGCATGGGCACGACAGAATCGCTCAATAACGTCTTCGTTTTCTTCCGGTTCCGTCGAGCACGTACTATAGACCAGGACTCCTCCAGGCCGCAAGCATGGGGCAACCGCCTCGAGGATCTGACACTGGAGCGCCTGATGTCGAGGGAACGCCTGCTCATCTTTTCGCCACTTCGCTTCCGGATGTCGCCGTAAGACGCCGAGCCCACTGCAGGGCGCATCAACTAAAATCCGATCAACTGATGGTTCGCCCACTCTGGCCTTCTTTACAGAAGGAGGCCCTGCTATCTCGATCATGGGAACCCAGTCAAGGGGCTGTCGAATATCGCCGACGATCGGCACGACAATCTGGACCCCGAGTCGACGACAATTGCTTCGCACCAGATCCAGGCGGGCACCTTTCCGATCGACGGCATAGATCGTCCCCTTGTCATGCATCAGATCAGCCAAATGGGTCGCCTTTCCTCCCGGTGCGGCACAAGCATCGAGCACGATGTCACCAGGCTGAGGATCGAGTAGGGAAGGAATTAGCTGCGCTGCTTCATCTTCGACATAAAATGCGCCCTCTTGAAACCCCGGGAGCGAGGGCACAGAGCCTCCTTCTTCAATTAGAATGCCGAATGGACTGACGCTGGTCGGCTTGGCCGCAATACCCACCTGTGCAAATTTTTCGAGGAGTGCTTCCCTGGTCGTGATCAGCTGGTTCACCCGAATCGTCAGCGGAGGCGCGACGCTGACCCCCTCGCAAGCCGCTTCCGCAGAAGCCACTCCTAAGCGTTCCACCCATCGACGACTGAGCCACCCTGGAACCGAGTACCGCACGGCGAGCGCCTGCGCGACATTGGAATTCATGCTGGGCCAGGGCTGAGGCGTATGGCGCAAGAGCGCGCGCAAAACCGCATTGACAAACCCACTCCAGTCTCTACCGACGGTGCCGGTAAAGGCCCTGGCCAGGTTGACTGATTCGTTGACTGCCGCGGACTGAGGAATGCGATCGAGAAACAGGAGTTGGTAGGCGCCTAGCCTGAGCACCATCTGTACAGCGATTGGAAGGCGAGGAAGCGGCTTTTCCAAGACCGGTTCAAGCCGCCAATCGATGGTCGCAAGACGTCGCAACACGCCATAGGTAAGCTCCACTGTGAGGGCTCGTTCTCTGCTGTCGAACGAGCATCGCGCGAGCGCGCGATCTAACAAGACATCAACCCCTTCTTCGCTCTTGACGGACTCCACCAACAACGAGAGGGCGATCGCACGCGCCGACGGTGCGGTCTGGGCCGTGAATAACGATCGAGAGCCAGAAGCCATAGGGGACAAGCCCGGTCTGTCTGGTTGATCTGGTCTATCTGGTTTGTCTGGTGTCTGGTTTTTTGGTTGAACGAAACTAACCAGATGAACCAAATCAACCAGATAAACAAAACAAACCAGATCAACAAGACAAACCAAATGAACAAGACAGGCTGGAGGGCTTTTTCAGCATCCTGCTAGGAAAGAGCCGGTCCCCCTAATTGCAATCCCACAGCAACAGGATGGCCTGCCAAGTATTGAGATACGGCCATGCGACGACTATTAGCCGGCTGCAGCTCCATCACGGCAAGAACTCCCTCCCCGGTGGCGACATGAACCGCCTCGTTGGTAATTGCAACGATCACCCCGGGGGGCTTCGTCGCGGGTCCCGGGAGCGCCAGCGCTCGCCAGATCGTCCAACGATCACCTCCCGCCACGGTGGTGTAGGCCCCGGGCCAGGGAGAGAGTCCGCGAACCCGGTTGGCCAGAACGCTGGCCGGCAAGGCCCAATCGATCACACCATCTTCTTTTTTCAATAACGGCGCCAAGGTCGCCTGTGAATCATCTTGCGGCCGCGGCACGAGAGTGCCGGCCTTGAGTCGAGCAATCGTCTCGACCAGGAGTCTGCCTCCGAGCTCAGCCAAGCGTGGTGAGAGGGTGCCTGCGGTATCGTCCGGAATTATAGAGATGGCCTCTTGGAGTAACATGGCGCCGGTATCCATCCCCTCATCCATCAGCATGGTCGTAATTCCTGTTTCCGTCTCGCCGTTGAGGATGGCCCATTGGATCGGACCAGCGCCGCGATACTTAGGGAGGAGGGACCCGTGAACATTGATGCAGCCGCGCGAGGGAAGAGAGAGGATCACCGGCGGCAAGATGCGCCCGAATGCCGCAACCACAATCAGATCCGGTTTCCACCCAGCCAGAGCGTGGAGAAATTCAGGATCCTTCATCTTGAGCGGTTGTAGCAAAGGAATCTGCTGTCGCTGGGCCAGGAGTTTCACCGGTGACGGCGTGAGGATTTGCCCGCGCCCTTTCGGACGATCCGGTTGGGTGACAATGCCGACAACGGAATCGTCCGACTTCAACAAGGCCTCAAGAGAAGCTGCCGCAAAATCTGGCGTGCCCATGAACACGAGTCGCATAGTTATCGCTTTAGCATTGCAGATGAGCGAAAGCAAATTGGCTGGTAACTACTCAGGTGTTTAGGCTGAAGGCTAAAGGCTAAAAATATCTCGCAAGGCACGAACCAAGCCATTCAACAGCTTCTCGGTTTCTACGACCTTGGGTTCAAGCAGAGATGAATCCTTATTGCGCAAGAAGCCTAATCCCTAAAAGCTTCAGCCTATCTACCTGAGTAGTTGCCTTGGCTGTGCGCATGTTGGCTTGACTTGCCGTTCCATGCTTTGTTAGCATTCGCGCGCGGGGTGGAGCAGCCCGGTAGCTCGTTGGGCTCATAACCCAAAGGTCGCAAGTTCAAATCTTGCCCCCGCAACCAACCTTTCTCTCTTGTCTCTCAACCACTTGCAACGGCCCCCCCGCCGGCCGCCGCCCACCCGGGACGCCCGTGCAGGGGAGCACAGTGGAGCACAATCCCGCGAGCGTGAGGCGCCGCACACAGGATTCACGCAGGGTTCCGCGATGATCTGTGGGCTGGCAACCTGATTGCGATGTTTTCACAATGGATGTTTTAGCCGTTTCGCCAAGGTGCGTCTCCGTTACCCCACTTAACCGCTAGCCAACTTGGGAATTTGGTAGCTTCGCAGTAGCCGGCCTGGCTAGACCGTTGAAATTGAACAACGATTCCTCCGACCCGCTGATACGCAATCAATGAGGGGCGCCGTCACCGGTCCCGGGACACCGGGGGATGAGCGTCTGGTCGCTGCCGGGTTGGGTGTGCGCCTGTGGGAGGCGCAAACAAGGAGACGTTTGAGCAGACGGCCCAGTCTCGCCTGAAAAGAGCGATCAGTGGAGATAGGGACAGAGCGAGATGGAGTGAGACCTGGAATCGGGAGCAAAACCGGGAGCGAACCGGGAGTGAAACCGGGAGTAGAAAAACTCGAACCGGTGGGCTCACACGACACCCTGAAGAAGCCGCTCAATCTCCAAGAGTTGCTGGATGCAGGCGCGGCTCAACTGCGGGCCTGATACCGATCGCCTCGGCATCGCGATGTGGCCAGCACAGCCGTGAGAGGGAGGGGGCTGGATCGTGACGGGTCACCGGACTCAGCTGTGTTCCAGAGTATTTCGTGTTCTCTGCTATAGTTATCATGAGGGTGTGGAGGACCGAGGGGAGACGCCTTCCGCGAGAGAGAGGACATCATGCTGTACGCACCGTTCAGACTGAGAAGCGTGTTTCATCCGACCGATTTCTCCCCGGCCAGCGAGGTCGCCTTTGCGCATGCCCTGAAACTCGCCTTGGACGCGAAGGCCGAACTCCGAATCATGCACATCGGTCAAGCCAAACCCCAGTGGGACAAGTTCCCCCACGTCCGGGAGACCTTAGCCCGCTGGGGACTGCTTCCTCCTGGGAGCGCTAAAACTGCGGTCGGCAAACTCGGCCTGCAGGTTGAAAAGGTTCAGTACAGAGGGGGCGATCCCGTCACACCGCTCCTGCGCCATTTGGAACGCAAGCCTGCCGACCTCGTGGTGCTCGCCACACACCAACGCCATGGCGTCGCACGCTGGATGCATGATGCCATTGCCGAACCCATCGCCCGGCAATCTGGGACTATGACGTTATTTGTTCCCCCGAGCAGCACCGGCTTTGTCTCCTTAGAGGATGGACGCGTCACGTTGCGCCAGATCGTGATGCCCGTGAGCCACGTGCCTCAGCCACAATCGGTCGTCCATGCCGTTTGCGGGCTCTCACAGCTCGTCAACGCCTCCGATGTATCATGCGTGGTGCTGCATGTGGGGACGCGTGAGGGGATGCCCACGCCGTCCTTGCCACGTGATAGAGGGTGGAGCTGGACAGAATCTGTCCAGCCGGGCGACATCGTTGAGCGAATTCTCGGAAGTGCGAAGAAACGATCTGCAGATCTGATCGCTATGGCCACGCACGGACACAAGGGGTTCTTGGATGCGTTACGTGGCAGCACCACCGAGCGTGTCGTGCGAGAGACCCAGTGTCCCGTGTTGACCATGCCAGCCTCCGCTTGATTCGCTTCACCTCGATGATCATTCCTCAGACGCCACGCCTCGTCGTCAAGGCTTGTTTGTG
>Ga0209640_10003507_pt1 | contig 13704 bp, 11 predicted proteins | sample RifCSP10_1_FD_184018 | JGI IMG/M metagenome (GOLD analysis project Ga0209640, IMG submission 184018) | Soil microbial communities from Rifle, Colorado - Rifle CSP2_sed 10_1 (SPAdes) (version 2) | ecosystem: Environmental > Terrestrial > Deep subsurface > Rock core/Sediment | place: Rifle...
CTGCCGATGCGTGGAACTTCGGGCTCTGTGCAACGATTCCCCGCAAACCCCGCCAGGCCCGGAAGGGAGCAACGGTAGCGGGATCGCTTCGTGTGCCGCAGAGGACCCGAAGTTCCTCTCATCGCTCCGGGGCGCGAACACCTCCAATCAATGAGCTACCAGGTCATCGCGAGAAAGCACCGGCCGCAGCGGTTTGAGGAGCTGGTCGGTCAGAGCCACGTCACGCAGACGCTGAGGAATGCGATCTGCACGGGACGCGTGGCGCACGCGTACATTTTTTCCGGGGCGCGCGGCGTGGGAAAAACGACCACGGCGCGGATCCTGGCCAAGGCGTTGAACTGCGAGAAAGGCCCGACGCCGGAGCCGTGCGGCGTTTGCGCGGCGTGCATGGAGATTGCGGCGGGGACTTCGCTCGACGTGATTGAAATCGATGCGGCGTCGAACCGCGGGATCGACCAGATCCGCGAGCTGCGGGAGATGGTGCGGTACGCGCCGGCGGCGGGGCGCTACAAGGTGGTGATCCTCGACGAAGCGCACATGCTGACCGATGAGGCGTCGAACGCGCTGCTGAAGACGCTCGAGGAGCCGCCGGACAAAGTAGTCTTTGTGATGGCCACGACGCAGCCGGAAGATCTGGTGGAGACGATCCGGTCGCGCTCGCAGCATTTCCATTTCCGGGCGTTGGCGTTTGGGGAGATTGTTGAGGCGCTCACTGACATCGCGAAAAAAGAAGACCTGACGATCGACGAGGGCTCGAAGGCCGTAATCGCGCGGGCGGCGGAAGGGAGCCTGCGCGACGCGCTGTCGCTGGTGGAGCAGGCGGTCTCCTACTGCGGGAAAACGATTGGCGATGCCGAGGTGCGCGAGCTGCTGGGCGTGGTGCCGGAGGAGTCGCTCGATGAGCTGATGGACGCGGTGGCGGCGGGCTCGGCCGAGCGTGTGCTGGGACTGGTACACAAGCTGCTGGCCGACGGGCGTAACCTGCAGCACTTCTGCCGCGAAGCAATCCGGCACGTGCGCAACCTGCTGGTGGCGCGGGTGGCGGGGGCCGACTCACAGTTGATTGCGGCGACGGCAGACCAGAGGCCGCGCCTGAAGGCGACGGTCGGGCGGTTCAGCGAAGAAGACTTGACGCGCTATTTTCAGATCCTGCTGCACACCGATGACGACCTGCGGCGCAAGCCCGATGCGCGTCTGCACCTGGAAATGGGCCTGTTGCGGATGGTGAACGCGCAGCGGCTGGCGCCGCTTGAAGAGCTTTTGGCGGAACTGAAGGGCGAAGGGACGCGGGCGGCAACTCCGCCGCGCGCGGCGAGCCTGCCGGCATCTCCGCCAACAGGACCCCGGGCGTCTGCTGCTGCAGCAGGGGCTACTGCGGGGCAAGCGCTCGGGGGCGAGGCCACGATACGCGCTTCGGCGGCACCGACCGTTAGTGCCGAGCGCGGGACGCCGCAGCAGTTGGCGCCGGTGCCGGCGGCTCCGCCGAGTGTTGTGGCGAAAGTGGCAGCGCAATTCGACGGGCTGGCAGCGACGCAGGTGGATGCAATCAAGTCGGCGATTCTCGCGCAGCAGAAATTCCTGGGCGAATTGGTTGAGCACGCCAGCCGATGGGAGCTCGAGGGCGGCGAGATGCGGCTCTATTTCCCGCCGGCAAACAAGGCGCTTGCGGATTTGTTGCAGTCGCGGGAGCAGATTGAACGGTTGCGCACCATCTCGAGCCAGGTGATGGGCCAGCCGCTGAGGGTGTGTGTTAGACTGGAGTCTGTGGCGGCGACCGGGGCGGCACCGAAGATGACGCTGAATGCTCCGGAGCTGCGCGCGAAGTTCGAGCAGGACCCGATTGTGCGGGCGATGCTCGAGCGGTTTGGCGGACGGATTTCCGACCTGAAACGCAGCGAGGAATAGCCGATGGAAGTAAAAGCGCTGCAACAAATGCTGACCCAGTTCCGGCAGATGCAGGAAGACCTGCAAAAACGAGTGGAGGCGGTGCACGTGGAGGCGTCGGCCGGCGGCGGGATGGTCACCATAAGGATGAACGGGCAAAAAGTGGTGACCGAAGTGCGCATCGAGCCGGACGTGTTTGCCAGCAAAGACCAGGAGATGCTGCAGGACCTGATCCGCGCGGCGGTAAACGAAGCTAACCGTCGCGTGGATGAAGCGCTGGCGAGTCAGGTGAAGGAGATTACCGGCGGGTTGCCGGGCGTGGCGGGGTTGAAGATTCCAGGTTTGTTTTGAGAAGAAGCGATCAGCAGTCAGCACTCAGCTTTCCGCTTCGATTCCTGATAAAGTAGAGAAGGAAATGGACAGGCAAGAGTGCCTGTCCCACGCACATGCCTGATTTTGCGGCGCCAATTGAGCGGTTGATTGAGGAGCTGAAGCGCCTGCCCGGCATCGGGCAGAAAACGGCGCAGCGGCTGGCGTTTTACCTGTTGCGGTCAACGAAGGAAGAGGCGATGGGTCTGGCTGAGGCCATCCGCGAGGCGAAGGAGCGGATCGGCGTGTGTTCGGTGTGCAACAACATCACGGACAAGGACCCGTGCCTCTACTGCGCGAGCGTGACGCGCAGCCGGAAGACAATCTGCGTGGTCGAGGAGCCAAACAACATTTTGGCTGTCGAGAAGACGCGGCAGTACGGCGGGCTCTACCACGTGCTGGGCGGGGCGCTTTCGCCGCTCTCGGGAGTTGGGCCGGACAAGCTCAAGATCAAGAGCCTGATCGAGCGGCTGAAAAACGGCACGGTCGAAGAGATCATCATCGCCACGAATCCGACGGTCGAGGGCGAGGCAACGGCCGTTTATTTGTCGAAGCTGATTAAGCCGCTGGGCGTGCGGGTGACGCGGATCGGCGTGGGCATCCCCGTGGGGAGCGACCTCGAGTATGCGGACGAGGTTACGATGCTGAAGGCGATGGAAGGGCGGAGAGATTTGTAAGAACGTTTGGATGAAAAAGCAGATTCCTCGCGGCGACAGAAACCGTCGCCGTTCGGAATGACAGGGCCTTCAACGCAGTGCAGTTTCCAACGACAATTCCCCTAGTCAAAGACTTGTAGTCGTAGTACAGTGGCGCGTACCGCAGTCCCCGCAACCTCAGCCGCGGCCGGAGGTAAGCGATGGCTTCTCTCCAAGATTACATGGGCCAGTACAATCGCGAGCACTCGAACCCGTGGAACAAAGCCCTGCACTCGGTAGGAATCCCGATCATTTTCGCCGGGATCGTTCTTCTCATCCTGACGTGGTGGAAGCTGGGCCTGGCGCTCTTTGTGGGCGGATGGGTGCTGCTCTTCCTCGGGCACCGGATCGAAGGAAACAAGCCGGCATTTTTTCAGGGGCCGGTTTATTTTCTGGTGGGCCCGCTGTGGGTGGCGAAAGAGATTAAGGATGCTCTGCTCAGGCGCGGGCACCGGTCGGCGGCGCGGTAGTGACGCGCGTAAGTAAGTAACTGATTCGCACGGTAAGAGTGGGCGCGGGCGAACGAACGGCCTGCGCCGATGGTAGATTGATGCATCGCATCCCGGGGTGAGTTGTGGCTGAATCCGTCGTCCATACAGAGCTGGAGCCGCAAAAGCGGCGCAGCACGCGGATCGTCCAGGCAGTGCCGCTGACCGTCACGGGTGTGGACGCGCTGGGGCGCCCGTTCCAGGAACGGACGTCAACGCTGATCGTGAACTGCCACGGCTGCCGCTATCAGTCCAAGCACTACGTCCTGAAGAATATGTGGGTGACACTGGAGGTGCCGCACCCAGAAACGGGACGCGACCCGCGACAGGTGCGCGCGCGCGTGACCTGGATCCAACGGCCGCGGACGGTGCGGGAGCTTTTCCAGATTGGCGTGGAGCTTGAAATCCCGGGCAATGTGTGGGGCATCGCCTTCCCGCCGGCCGACTGGTTTGCGTTCCCGGAAGGACCGCTGGCGGAAATTCCCTCTCCCGCGGCGCAGGCCGAAGCGGAAACCGACGAATGGCCGCTGCCCCCCGCGACGCCCGCCGCCGAAACCCGCGAAGACAACCTGCACGTGCTGCCGTCGCCGGCCGGTGCGAGCGGCGACGCGACGCTGCAACTGGCGCGGCAGGTGGCCCGGCTCGTGGCCGAGGCCAAGCAGCAAATTGAGCGGTTGGCGCGCGAGGCCACGGAAAGGGCGGCGAGCGTCGAGGTGCGTCCGCTGCTGGCGGCGCTGAACACGCAACTGCGGGAAGCGGCGGAGAAGTCGGTGGAGGCGGCGATGGTCGCGCGGACGGAGCCGCTGCTGCGCGAGACCGAGACGCGGATCGCCGAGGCGCAGAAGACGGCGCTGGCGTCGCTGGGCGAGGAGCTGGACCGCAAGGCGACGGCCCGGCTCGAAGAAACCGCCGGGAAACTGACCGCAGAAATTGAGCAGGCAGCGCTCAACCAGCAAGCCGCGGCGCTAAAGGAATTGGAAAGCCGGCTGCAGACGGCGGCGGAAGAACTCGAACGGCTGCGCGGCCAGGCCGTCGCCGGCTCGGGGAGCACACAGGAAGAGCTCGAACAGTTCCGCAAGCAACTGGATGCGGCGGTGGAGGGAGCGGGGCGTCGCGTACAGGAAAAGCTGGACGCGCGTGCGGAAGAAGCCACAGTGCGACTGGAAAAACTGGAGAAGTCGGCGCGGAAGCTGCGGGACGAGATTGACGCGTCGGTGAGCGCGGCACAGGAAGGATGGCGGGCGCGGCTGGACGCCGACCTGGGCGCTTCGACGGCGCGGTGGAATGAAAAGGTGGAGACGTCGCTCGAGGCGGCCGCGCGGCAGGCGGTTGAGCGGATGGGGCAGCAGGCGCGCACGACGACGCAGACGTTCGAGCAGGAATTGGTGACGCGCACGGCGGCGCTGCGGCAATCGTTTGAGCAGGCCACGGCCGAGGCCGAAAGCGCGCTGGGCACGCTGCGAACGGCGCTGGGCAAGGAAACGACGCGCGCGAAGGGCGCGCTGGCAGAAATCGAACAGGCGGCCGGAAGGATCGAAGACCACCGGGCGCGTTTGGAGGCAATGCGTCAGGCGACAACGGAAGAGCTCGACCAACGGTTCCGGTCGCTGGTGGAGACGCAGACGCGCGAACTCGACCAGCACGCCGAGCGCGCCGTGGCGGGCATGGCCGAGCGGCTGCAGCCGGTGCTGGAGGCGGCCGGCCAGCAGACGCTGGGACAACTGGCGGCGCAGCTCGAGCAGCAGTTCCAGCCGCACCTGGAGCGAGCGGGCGAGACGCTGCGGCGTCTGGAAGGCGCGCAGGCGCAGGCCGACGAGGCGCTGGCAACGTACCGCGAGCGGCTGCATGAAGTTTCCGGAAAGTCCGTGCAGGAGACGGTGAACCGGATGCAGCAGGCGATGGCGAGCCTGGAGCGGGAGTTCAGCGAGGCGGCGCGGGCGGCGACAGCGAAGTGGCTGGGCGAGCTTGAGACCAAGGCCACCGAGACGCAGCACACCACGTTTGAGGCGCTCTATAAGTCAGCGGAGTGGTACGAGAAGAAGGTGGCGACGCAGATGCAGGCGTCACTTGATCGCGGACTTGAGCAGGCGTCGCATACGCTGCGGGAGAAGGCGGGAGAGATGTCCGGCACGTTTGCCTCGGAGCTGAACCACTACAGCCGCAGCTACGTGGAGCATTCGCAGGAACAGATGGATGAGGCGGTGAAGGAAGCCCTGGAAAGATCTCGCGCGCTGATGGGGCAAGCGGCGGAGACGACGGCGGCGGGCTTCGGCGACGAAATCCGCCAGGCGGCGCAGCGCGAGTACGACCGGCTGCAGGCGGCGCTGGCCGGCGCGTACGACCAGACGGCGCAGCGCGTGGAGACGCTTTCGACGCAGATGCGGGCGAAAGTGGACGGCGAAGCGCGGCAGTTCTTCGTCGAGTTCCACAAGGGAATGAGCGAGGTGGTGCAGCAGGGCGTCGCGAAAGCGCGGCAGGACCTCGCAGCACAGGCCGCGCCGCTGGCCGAGTCGCTGCGCGCCGAACGCGAGGCGCAGGAGAAGCTCTGGCAGGAGGAGCTGCAGCGCACGTCGGGCACTTCGGTGGAGGAGTACAAGAAGCGACTGGAAAACGTCTCGAACTCGTGGATCCTGGCCACGGTGACCACGCTCAGCAAGCAGTCGCAGGAACAAATTGACAAGCTGGCCGTCACCGCCGAAGAGCGGCTGCGGCAAACAGCGTCGCAGGTGTTTGCCAGGCTGGGCGACACGTTGCGGCAAAAGCTGGCCGAGCTTGCGACGGGGATTGGCGGTGTGAATCAGCAGGAGAAAAAGTAGTTCGCTATGCGTTACTCGTTATTCGTAAAGCGTTATTCGTTCGTCGTTGTTTGTCTTCGTTATCCGCCAAAAGCTATCAGCCATTAGCCTTCAGTATTCGGCCATAAGCTTAGAAGTCTGCAGTGGACCCCCTGAATAAAGGCATGTGAAGCGGTGACTTCCGGCCGCGCGGCGGTGCGGGATTTCGACATTGAGGGGACGAGTCTCTATAATGATGTGGCGATGGCGAACCACGCCTATTTGAGCGTCTGGAGCCGGGATTACAGCGAAGAAACGATGCTGGAGGAGTTCCGGGCGCTGCTGGGGACGATTCCCTTCTCCGCCGGGCAACCCGGATTGGCGTGGCTGGTGGTGCGGGCAGTGAGCCCGGCGGAGTATCCACTGGTCGAGGTCGACCTGCGCGGCCAGGCCGTCGGACCAGTGGATGTGATCGAGCTGATGCGGGAACATCTGAACGCGGATTCGGCCTATGAGGTGGCGGCGAATTGGGACCTGTGGGTGTTTGACACGGAAACGCAAAGCTGGAAGCAGCAGCCGCAGCCGCTTGAGCTGATCTGCCACGGGACGGAGTACGACGACGGCGCCTGCCGGGAGATGGGCCACTTCCAGGTGGACGCCGGAATCGAACATCTGTTCACCGGGCACGCAAGGATCCTAGGGACGCACGAGGGGATAACTGTCACGGTGGAGCACCCGGCCGAGGCGGAGTTCCTGGCGGCGATGACGCGCCCGGAGAATTTTCGCGAATATCACCAAAAGACCCGCGAAAACATCCAAAAGCTGATGGACTGGATGCCGCAGATCGAGCGGGCGCTGCCGGTGGAGCGGTACCGGCTGTGGTCGGAGGGAGAGGAAAACTTTGAGGCGCGGCTGGATGAGATCCTGGCGGTGCGCTAGCGCGGCGGCTGTTGCGGTGCTGTTTGCCGCTAGCGCGCTGGCGCAAGAGCCGGAGAGTTCCAAGCGCGTCAACGAGCTGGTGCTGGCCGGGCTGCGACCGGGCGTGGATACGCTGGCGGTGGCGGAGAAAACTTACAAACCGAAGTATCGCAAGAAAGACCCATCGGACGGGATGGCGGAGTGGACAGACGAATGTACTGGCCGGATGCTGCAGCTCGATCTGAACACGAAAAACGTGATCCAGAGCGTGACGATCTCCGCGCTAGGGCCGGTGGCGCGGGATGAGAAAGTGGACTGCCACCAGAGCGCGCGGGATGTGCTGCAGACCAAGCTCTGGCGGACCGGGCGAGGGCTCAGGCTGGGGGAGCCGCAGCACCGCGTGAACGAGATCTATGGCGAGCCGAACTCGAGCGGTCCTTCCACGAAGGGGAACCGGGAGCTAGAATTGATGTTTTATGCGTTTGACTGGGCCGGCTCGGACGTGCCGCAGGTGATGGAAGTGCTGTGCGAACGTGCGACCGGGCGAGTGGTGGAGATCACGCTGGCGTTCCCGAGCCTGTAGCCTACGCAAGACCTGGGCAATCGAAGAAGCAGAGGGATTCTTCGTCCCGGCATCGCAAGCTCTAGCCGGGACTCAGAATGACAACAAGTGCGGGGGCGGGTCACAACTTTTAACAAATGGCAGGAGAGCGATTGCGTAAAACAATGACGGGAATACTGGCGTGCACGCTGGCACTGGCGGCGGGGTGTGGCGACGCGCCGAAGCCCAAGCCCGCTGCGGAGGAGCCGGCCAAGCCGGCTGTGCCGCAGGAATTTCAAGATGCGGCCGTCGCGGTGCTGGGCAGCGAGGCCGAGGTGCTGACATTTGGCGACCTGGCCGGCACGGGACGCGAGCAGGCGCTGGTGATCAACCGTCTGCCAACTACGCCCAAGGGCGTGGTGCCGGGGAATCTGCTGACGCGCGCGGTGGTGGTTGAAAGAGACGGCGCGAAGTGGAAGGAAGTGTTCCGCTGCGACGAATATCTGAAGAACCCGAACGGCTTCATGGGCGGCACGCCGCTGCTGCCGATTACGGGATGGCGCTTGCAGTTCGAGCGGTCGGCGGAGAGGGGGCTGGTGATGTACTTCACGCCGCTGCAAATGCCCGGCGGGGGACACACGCCGACGATCGGCGTGCGGTGGAACGCGAAAGCAAAGCGGTACCAGTCGCTCGACCGCAACTTTGAGAATTTTCTGGGCGAAGTGCCCACGCTGGAAAAGATCCCCACGAGACTCCGATGAGCGCAGCAGCACAAACCGTGAACGCACAGGCCGCGGCGAAACCGCGCGTCTCGTCGTGGCGGAACCTGGTGGGGCTGCTGCCCTACCTGGGGCGCTACCGCGGGCGGACTGCGCTGGGCCTCGCGATGCTGGTGGTGATGGGCGTGGTGGGGAACCTGATCCCGCTGGTGATCGGCGCAGCGATTGACGCGGTCAAAGGCGCACCGCAGCCGCTGGCGCAGGAAAACCGCTCGTTCGGGACGCTGATGCAGATGCTGCTGCCGTTCTATGAGGCGGGAAGCGGGCGGACGCTGGCGTGGCTGTGCGTGCTGCTGGTGGGAATTGTGACGGTGAAGGGGTTGCTGTCGTTCTGGACGCGGACGACGCTGATCGGCGTGTCGCGGGACATCGAGTACGACCTGCGGGACGACCTGCTGGTGACGCTGGAGCGGATGGAGCCGGAATTTTACGTGCGGAACCGGACGGGCGAATTGATGTCTCGCTGCACGAACGACCTGAACGCGGTGCGCATGGTGCTGGGTCCGGGGATCATGTACAGCGCGACGACGATCGTGACCATGGTGCTGGCCGTGGCGCTGATGCTGCGGCTTTCGCCGATGCTGACGCTGTGGGTGCTGCTGCCGGCGCCGATCGTGGCGTTTGCGGTGCGGCACTTCGGCAAGGTGATCCACGACCTGTATGAACGCATCCAGGCGGCGCTGGCGGCGCTTTCCTCGCGGGCACAGGAGAACCTTTCGGGCGTGCGCGTGATCCGCGCGTACAACCAGGAAGAGCACGAGCAGGCGCAGTTTCAGAAGCTGAACCGGGAGTACGTGACGCGCAATGTGCTGTTGATCCGCAACTGGAGCCTGTTCATGCCGTCGCTGACGGCGCTGATCGGGACGACGTTCCTGATTATTCTGTGGAAGGGCGGCAGGCAGGTGATCGACGGGCAGCTCTCGCTGGGAGCGCTGATGGCGTTCAACGCGTACCTGGCGCTGCTGGTGTGGCCGATGATTGCGCTGGGATGGGTGACGAACATTTTCCAGCGCGGCGCAGCGTCAATGGGGCGGCTGAACTACGTGCTGCGGGCGAAGCCCTCGATTGACGACCGGGCGGCGCGGGCGGCCGACGGAGCGCCGATCCGCGGCGAGATCGAGTTCCGCGACTTAACGTTTCGCTATCCGACTTCGCGCAGCCAGGTGAACGGTTCGGGAGCAGCCGAGGAGGCCAACGCGCCGGTGCTGCGCGACATCCGGCTGCGCGTGCCGGCGGGGTCGACGCTGGCGATTGTCGGGCCGACCGGCAGCGGGAAGACGACGCTGGCGGCGCTGGTGGCGCGGCTGTGGGAAGCGCCGGAAGGGACGCTCTATCTTGACGGGCGGCCGATCCGGGAGTGGCCGCTTGAGGAGTTGCGGCGGGCGATCGGGCATGTGCCGCAGGACACGTTCCTCTTCAGCGAGACGGTGCGGGAGAACATCGCGTTCGGCGTGGAGAACCCGGCGCCGGAAGCGGTGGAGCATGCGGCGGAGATCGCCAGCATTGCCGGCGAGATTGAAGGATTCCCGAAGCAATACGAAACGCTGGTGGGCGAGCGGGGCATCACGCTTTCCGGCGGACAGAAGCAGCGGACGGCGCTGGCGCGGGCGATCATCCGAGAGCCGCGCATCCTGGTGCTGGACGATTCGCTTTCAAGCGTGGACACAGACACCGAAGAGCGCATCCTGCGCCGGCTGAAGGACGTGATGCGAGAGCGGACGACGATCCTGATTTCGCACCGCTGCTCGACGGTGCAGCACGCCGACCAGATCGTGGTGCTGCGCGAAGGGCGGATCGTCGAGCGCGGCACGCATGACGAGTTGCTGGCATTAAACGGCTACTACGCAGACCTGTACCAGAAGCAGTTGCTTGAGGAAGAGCTCGAACGGGCATGAGCGATCACCACGAAGAGGAACAGCTAGGAAAAGCATACGACGCGCGACTGACGCGGCGGCTGCTGCAGTACCTGAAACCGTACAAGTGGCGCGTGGTGTTTGCGCTGCTGCTGACGCTGGCGGTGACGCCGCTTGAATTGGTGCCGCCGTATCTTTTCAAGGTCGGAGTGGACAGCTACATCGTTCCGGGTGCAAAGCGTCTGATCGAAGAGGACGCAGCGTTCGCCGGAGTGGCGTGGGTGAGCGTGGCGTATTTGGCGGCGCTGCTGCTGGGCTTCGCCGTGCAGTACATACAGATCCGCGTGATGCAGCACGTGGGGCAGGAAACCATGTGCGACATGCGGAACGAAGTGTTCGGCCACCTACAGCGGCTGCCGATGAGCTACTACGACCGGACGCCAGTGGGGCGGCTGGTGACGCGCGTGACGACCGACGTGGACGCGCTGAACGAGTTGTTTGCGGCCGGCGTGGTGACGATGTTGAACGATGTGGTGCTGCTGGTGGTGATGGTCGTGTTGCTGTTCATGATCAACGCCACGTTGGCGCTGGCAGCGCTTTCGGTGCTGCCGTTCCTGCTGCTGGTCACCTATCTTTTCCGCAACACGGTGCGGGACGCGAACCGGCGCATCCGCACGGCGATTGCGCGGATCAACACCTTCCTGCAGGAGCATATTAGCGGGATGAGCGTGGTGCAGCTCTTCAACCACGAGCGGCGCGACCGCGAGCAGTTTGCGGTGCTGAACCGGCAGCACATGGAGGCGTACAAGGACGCGATCCTGGCGTTTGCGCTGTTTTACCCGGCGGTGGAGTTCCTGACGGTGACGGCGATCGCGCTGATCCTGTGGTTTGGCGGGCAGAAGGTGCTGACCGGCGGGATCGAAGTGGGCGTGCTGATCGCGTTCATCCTGTACGCGCAGCGGTTCTTCCGGCCGATCCAGGACCTCTCGGAAAAATTCAACATCCTGCAGACGGCCATGGCCAGCTCGGAGCGGATTTTCAAGCTGCTGGACGAGCCGGTGACAATCACTTCGCCGGCCGAGCCGAAGAAGATGGAGACGCCGCGCGGGGAGATCGAGTTCCGCAACGTCTGGTTCAGCTACAAGACCACGGGCGAGCCGGGCGAAGAAAATTGCGTGCTGCGCGACGTCAGCTTCCGCGTGGCGCCGGGCGAAACGGCGGCACTGGTAGGCCACACGGGAGCGGGCAAGACGACGGTAATCTCGCTGCTGCTGCGCTTTTACGACGTGCAGCGCGGGCAGATCCTGCTGGACGGGACGGACATTCGTCTCTTCGACCTGCAAGACCTGCGGCGGCACTTCGGGATTGTGCTGCAGGACCCGTTCCTCTTCAGCGGAACGCTGGATTCGAACGTGCGGCTGGGCACCGACGGAATTGACCGCGCCAGCGTGGAGCGCGCGCTGGGGGAAGTTGGCCTGGGGCCGTTCGTGACCGAGCTGCCGCAGGGCGTGGGGACTCCGGTGAGCGAGCGCGGGGCGACGTTTTCCGTCGGGCAGCGGCAACTGGTGAGCTTCGCGCGAGCGCTGGCGCACAACCCGCGATTTCTGGTGCTGGACGAAGCCACCTCAAGTGTGGACACGAAGACGGAGCTGCTGATCCGGTCGGCGCTCGACCGGCTGCTTGAGAATCGCACCGCAATCGTGATTGCGCACCGGCTTTCAACGATCCAGCACGCCAACCGCATCCTGGTGTTCCACAAGGGGCGGCTGCGCGAGCAGGGCTCGCACCAAGAGCTGCTTGGGCTGCGCGGGATTTACTACCGGCTGTATCAGTTGCAGTACAAGGACCAAGAGATTCGGTGGCCAGTGGGAGCGACGGATGCGGCCGCCGGCGCGACTTTGCCTGCCGATGATTAGTCTCCGCGAATCTTTGCCCGCTTGGAAGCAAGAGGATAGGCACGAGTGCCTGTCCCACCTGGAATGACAAAGCCCAACATATTGATCTCGGCGGGGGAGCCGTCGGGGGAGATGTACGCGGCGCGGCTGGTGCGCGCGCTCGCCACGCGCGTCGAGGCGCACCTGTTTGGTCTGGGCGGGCCGCGGATGCGCGAGGCGGGTGTGGAGCTGGTGGCGGAAAACTCGGCGATTGCCGTCGTGGGGATCACAGAAGTGCTGGGCAAGGCGCCGACGGTCTGGCGGTTGATCCGGCAGTTGAGCGAGGAGGCCGAGCGGAGGCGGCCGAAGCTGGCCATCCTGGTGGACTCGCCGGGCTTCAACCTGCGGCTGGCGCGGCGGCTGAATGCGCAGGGCGTGCCGATTGTGTACTTCATCAGCCCGCACGTGTGGGCGTGGAAGCGGTGGCGCATCCACGCGATCCGGAGCCGCGTAAAGAGAATGTTGTGCATTTTTCCGTTCGAGGAGAAGTATTACCGCGACCGGGGAGTGGCAGCCGACTTCGTGGGTCACCCGCAAGTGGATGACGTGCAGGCGACGCGGAGTCGCGAGGAGTTTGCCGCGCGGTATGACATGGATCCAACAAAACCCATCGTCGCGCTGCTGCCAGGCAGCCGGCGGAACGAGTTGAAGTACAACCTGCCGACGATGCTCGAGGCGAGCCGGCTGATCGCCGCAAAGCAGCCGGCGCAGTTTGTACTGGCGCTGGCGCCGGCGCTGCGTCCGGCAGAAGTGGTGCCTTTTGCACAGACGGAAATGGCCGTGCACCTTGTGGAGGACGAGACGTACAACGCGCTGGCCGCGGCGGATGCCGCCATCGTATCGAGTGGGACGGCGACAGTCGAGGCCGCGCTGCTGGGTGTGCCGATGGTGGTGGTATACCGGCTGGCGCCGACGACGGCGTTCTTGCTGCGTCGTCTGGTGCGGACGCCGTTTTTCAGCATGGTGAACTTGATCGCCGGGCAGCGGGTGGTGACCGAGCTTTTTCAGGACGAGTTCACCGCGGAGCGCGTGGCCGGCGAGGTTTTGCGCCTGCTGAAGTCGGGCGAAGCGCGGGACGAGATGCGGCGTGGACTGGCGGAAGTGCGGGCGAAGCTTGGGCCGGGCGGGGCGATGGAACGCGCTGCGGAGATAATCGCCGCGATGCTGTGAGGCGAAGGCCGCTGGCAACTCCGGGGCGGTCGCTGGTATCCTAGTTATGCTGATGCGCATAAACATAAGGAGACTCCCTCTCGCGGCCGTAGCAAGTGGCCTGTTGGTGGCGTTGCTAACGGCTCCCACGCACGGGCAGACACCCAAACAACTGAACTTCCGCGCGGTGAACTATGAGGTCACCGCAACGCTGATCCCGACCGAGCAGAGCATACTGGGGCGGGCGCGGGTGGAGTTTGAGGCGCTGAACGCCTCGCGGCTGGTGGACGTGGAGCTGCACGCGGACCTGCGGGTGCGCT
>Ga0209640_10003508_pt1 | contig 13701 bp, 12 predicted proteins | sample RifCSP10_1_FD_184018 | JGI IMG/M metagenome (GOLD analysis project Ga0209640, IMG submission 184018) | Soil microbial communities from Rifle, Colorado - Rifle CSP2_sed 10_1 (SPAdes) (version 2) | ecosystem: Environmental > Terrestrial > Deep subsurface > Rock core/Sediment | place: Rifle...
GACTGAAGTCCGTGGCCACCTCGATCTTCAATGTGCCGCCGGGCATCTTGACCATGACGGGGCTCTTCACGAGTCCAAGGCGCACCGCGGCGCTTGCGGCGGCACAGGAGGAGGAGCCGGAGGCCTGCGTTTCTCCAGCGCCCCGTTCCCAGATCAAGATGAAAATTTCCTGTGGCCCGGTTGGGACGGCGAGTTGCACGTTCGTCCTTTTGGGAAACAACATGTGGTTCTCAAGTGCAGGGCCGAGGGTCAGCAGATCTTCCCGCGACCAGGACTCTCCAGTGGGCTTGAACACCACGCAATGGGGATTGCCGACGCTCACGCCGGTGAAGGACAGTGCGCGCCCGGCGGCTTCAATGGGTTGTTGGATAAGCTCGTGTACGCTGAGCGAGCAGGGGAGGGCCCCAGGCTTGAACGTAGCGCGTCCCATCTCTACAGTCACTGCGCTAGCGTCACCGTGGCGGTCAACATGTAATTCGATGATGACCAGTCCGCCCTTGGTATCAACCGTGAAATGTTTCTTCTTAGTCTTGCCGGTGGCGTGGAGATAGCGCGCGAAGATGCGGAGGCCGTTGCCGGACTTCTCCGCCTCGCTGCCGTCGGGATTGAAAATGCGCAGCCCAAAGTCGGCCTTCTTCGACGGCACAAGAGCCAGAACGCCGTCGCTGCCCAGTCCCCAATTGCGGTCGCATATGGATTGAATGTTGGAAGGCGTCAGCTTAAACGTCAGCTCCTTGGGGTCCATCACAATGTAGTCGTTCCCGAGGCCATGCCCACGAAAAAACCCGTTCTTCATTTCCTTGATCCCCTGTATCTCGTCGCTCGCCCTTCGACATAACTCAGGGCCGTGAGCCTGCCGAACGGTGAAGCGTGAAGCGGGGGACACAATACGTTGGTCAGCCCAGAATCGTCAATGGGCTGTGATGCTTGTTGGAGCTGATGCGCGGTGCACCGGACGACTATCGCTCTCTTCACGAACGACGCGCGACGCTTCACGAATTTTAGACAATCTTGACCTCAGGAGGCCGCTCGATCAGCTCGATTTCGTAGCCATCCGGTGCGTCAATGAAGATGAACCGGCTGCCGGAGGAGGTTTGCGTGGGGCCGTCCGTGACCTTGACCCCCTTCGCATTGAGCGAGGCGATGGTCTCGTCGAGGCTCTCCACCTGAAATGCGAGATGGACGAGATCTTCCTGGACTTTTACCGGTCCGCTCGGCGGAAAACTGGTCAGCTCAATCAGTTCGTCGCTGTTGGGAACTTTCAGAAAGGCCAGCTGCGATCCGCGAGGCGATGTTTTCCGTTCGATGACCTCGAGGCCTAGGACGTTCGTATAAAACTGGATTGTCTGATCCAGATCACTGACGCGCATGCGGGTGTGGAGAAGTTTTGTGACACGCATAAGCTGCCTCTAAGGAAAAAGTTAAAAGTAAAAAGGAAAATCGGGATGCAAGGGATCTCCACTTTGTACTTTTACCTTTCTACTTTTTACTTACCCCTCGCTGGTCCTGCCGTCTTGCGCAGTAGCAACTCGGCGCTTCCTGGGATCAGAAAGTTCGGCATGGGGCCGATTTCTTGATAGCCGTGCTTCTTATAGAAGGCCCGCGCTTGCGCATTGAAATCGGACACACAGGCGAAGAGGTTTTTGGTTCTTCCAAACACAATTGGCTCTATATGTCCAAGCAACCTTCCCCCTAGCCCCTTGCCTCTGGCCCAAAGTGCGATGCCCAAGAGTTCAAGATAGTCGCCCAGCAAAAACTTCTCTCGAACAATTGCGATGCCGGCGACCTTGCCCTCTACCTCTACCACGTAAGTGTCTCGTTCGCGGGGAAGTGGGCAGAAGAGTCGGTTCCAATCATCGCTGGTGTATCCGAGTTTCATCCAGGGGTCGGACCCAGCCAGGAGTTGGACGACCGCCTCGCGATCGTTCGGCGTCATATCCCTGATCATCGGTTCAGTCATGGGGTGGGCGGTGAACAGTTCAAGAGCTCTCTGACAGTCATAGGCTTGAGTCCCTGATGGGGAAGGACTTCGATTGTGAGCCGTTCGATCACCTGGCGGGTTTGTTTGCCGTTCCCGTTGGCGTGGAACACGATAATGCTGCCGGGCTTCGCGCGTTTCGCGATTCGCGTAAGAATCTGCTCTGTCGAGAGGCTGGGGTCCGGATCGCCGGATTCGATGTTCCACTGAATGAACCGGAGGCCGAGCGCCTTCACCACATCGACGGTCACATCGTTGTATTCCCCATACGGCGGGCGAAACAACGTTGCCTCATGGGCATAGTGCTTATGAAGCACCTTGACCGGTCCGAGAATCTCCGTGCGTTGTTCGTCGGCATTGAGCATGGGGAGATGGGCATGCACCTCACCATGCGTCCCGATCTCGAAAAAATCTACGCCGAGCAGATGGTCCACTTCCTCCTCGTGTTTGGCCATCCATTTGCCGGACATGAAGAAGGTGGAAGGGATCTGGTGTTGGATCAGGTAGTCTACCAGCGCCTGATCGTAGCCCGGCCCCTTCCTGACGGGGCAGAGGTCAAAGGTCAGCGCAATGCCCGGGCAGGACGGCGGACCGGACTTGATGACTTGGGCCGGACTCCTTGTCGGAAGGGAGAGCGACAGGCTTCCTATGAGGAGTACGCTGAGCAGCCACGCATTGAATTGCTGTAACATGGGGGCTAGTATACCTGAAGCAGGGCGAAGATGAATTGACCCATTACGTATTCAGCTGTTACGGTGTGTCTATGCAATTGCCTTCCTGGGAAATCGGGCGCGCGTTGGGGATTCCCATTCGCGTCCATGCTTCGTGGTTTCTGGTGTTTCTCCTCGTGACATGGACCCTGTCGACAGGATATTTGCCGGAGAGTCTGCCAGGCTTGTCGCCTGAGCGCTATTGGGCGATGGGCGGAATCGCCGCCGTCCTCTTGTTCCTCTCCGTGCTGTTACACGAGCTCGGCCATTCCTACGTGGCGCTGCACTATCGCATTCCGATCGAGCAGATCACCCTTTTCATTTTTGGCGGTGTGGCCCATATGCGGAAGGAAGCTCCCACTCCGCGCGCGGAATTTCTCATCGCGGTGGCCGGGCCTGCTGTGAGCTTTGCGCTTGGGGCGGCCTGTTTTGGATTCGTCGCGCTTGCCGAGTCTATTCAACAGCAGCGTGGGCTACATGGTCTGATCATGCTCGGTGCCTTGCTGGGAATGGTGAACGTGCAGCTTGGGCTCTTCAATTTGATTCCGGGGTTCCCATTGGATGGCGGGCGGGTCTTGCGAGCAGGGCTGTGGGCTTGGGGGAAGGATTTCTATCGAGCCACGAAGCAAGCGGCTGCGGTCGGCCTCGGGTTTGGCGTGATGCTTGGGCTTCTGGGTGTTGCGGTGATCTTCGGGGCTTTGAGCGGCGCGTTGCCCGCTACTATGGTGTCGAACGGCGGATGGGTGATCTTCATTGGAATGTTTCTCTTTGCCGCGGCGCTGGCGAGTCGTCGTCAAGCCGCGCTGCGGCAATCGCTCGCGACCGTCCCAGTTAGGGACTTGATGGTGCGGACGGTTACCTCGATTCCTCCGAATTGCACTCTGGATGAGGCGGTGAATCAGTACTTCCGGTCCTACGGGTACGGAGGATTTCCTGTCTTGGAGGATGGGCAACTCGTGGGACTGGTCACGGTTTTGGAAGTCCAGCCCGTGCCGCCGGCGCTCTGGCCCTGGCAACGAGTCAGACAGGTGATGCGCCCGCTCTCACCGTCGCTGGTTGTGGCGCCGGACGTCCCGGTGATTGAGGCCATGGAACGCATGGCGCGGGAACGGTGGGATCGGCTCGTTGTTATGCAAGACGGACAGGTCGTCGGGCTCGTCACGCACTCGGCCATCGTACATTTTCTTCAGCTACGTGGCTCATCGAACCACTAACGATACGCGGGGTGTGTCTCGCCATAAATCAAATCCGTCAAGCATCATTCGTCAACCGTATACAGATGGTCACTGGTCAATAGTCAAGGGTCAAGAGAGGCTCGATGTTGGATGGTCCTCCCCTATGCGCATGACTTCATCACAACCCATTGACCAATGACCGTTGACGTATCTACCCATCCGTTCGGGCGACGGAGATATTTTGTGCGATGGCGACGCGGATGAGGTGGACGACGAGCAGGAAGCCGTAGACGACGCAGAAGAATTTGAACGTCACGCGGTAGAAGTCCATCAGCAGAATAGGCAAGCACAGGGCAAACAACAAACTGGCAATGAGTGTCGCAAAGGTCAGCCTGCGGCAGAATTCATAGGACGGCTCTTTCCCAATGGGCTTCAAGGCTCGCGCATAGCGCTCGGCTCGCTGGAGGCGCGCCTCATGGAGCGTATCGTCCGTCGGTCCCCAATAGCGGATTCTGAAATATCCATAGAGAATGAACAGCCAGGGTACGGACCACAGGGGCCAATAGAGGGAGCCTGCGTAATCTTCGTGGCTGATGAGCGCAGCGTAGGATGGGGCATAGAGCAACCCCAACACGAGCGGAAGAATTCGTTCATCTCCTGGTCGTTCCCCTTCCGGGCCGCCGTGAATCAGCTCTCGCTCGAACAGCGGGTACCCGTATTTCAATATGACCATCGCGATCGCGGCGCTCATCGTCTTGTCTGGAATATAGCGGACGCAGTTCTGGAACCAATTGACGACGTACCAGCTGATACTCTCGCTCCATCTAAGCCCTAGGGCGGATTCCAAGTACATCTGAACCGTGGCTTCCCAGTGCTCAATCCGCACACTGAGGGATTCGGCCACCTCCGGGTTTAGGGCAAAAATCGAATGTTCATGAAGTGCGGATTGAACCAGGGTGCCGGGTATGCTCATCACGACAGCCCCTGCCACGCCGAAGCTCAGTAAGAACCAGGTATGGGCAAGGCCGGAACTCTTGCTCGTGCGCACGTATTTCTGAAAGCTCGGTTGGCGGGCCAACGTTCCCCAGAATAACGCCCCGGCCATATTAACCAGCGACCATGGGAAGATCACCACGTCGGCTCCTGCTTCAGGAAAGAGCAGCCAATTAACCAGGGAGTTTGAGAGAAGTGCGACGATGGCCCCCCACCATGGACCGAGCAAGATGGCCACAAGGGCCGTGCCCGTCATGTCCAGGAAGAGGATGCTCTCCAGGTGCCGGCTGAGGGTGAGGCCGACGTAGTTCAGCAGCACACCGGCAGCCACGATGACGCTCGTTTCGTACAAGAGAAGATAGGAGGACCCCCGCAAGGGTTTCGAGGAAAAGAAATCGACGCTTGGCGTGGATTCTGCGGCGGCGCGCTCCGGCTGGGATGGGCTCTTCTTCTCTCTCTTCGAATGGATACGGTGCTGGATGTTGAGGAGCTTCTCCATCATGGTGAGTAGGGCCGCGATGAACCCCGCGATCGTGCCTCCCAGCATCAGCATCTCTTTGCCGTATTCTTCGAACATGCAGTTTGCTCCCAGTTGTGCCGGTTGCCATTGTATCGAGGAAGGGGGGACCCTGCCAGAAAAAGGCCGGAAGTTGCATCAACCAAAACCAGCTCCGGACAAAGGCCGGTGGCCGGTCCGTTCCGCAGGCGCGGGAAGGAAGGCTAACGTGAACGAATCGACTAGCCCGCGTTATTCACGAACACCCCTGGGTCGTGAATAACGCGCCGACAGGTCTGCTCCTCCACACCTGTCGGTTTCGACAGGCCGTACGGCCTGCTCAAGGCTAGCCCTGAGCGAGCCTACGCTCCTGCGAGGCGAAGTCGAAGCCCGCAGGGTGGACTATTCACGCTTCGTGAATAATCCGGCTAGGCTGTATCGATCAGCGCGGGGACTGACACTTGGGCACGTTGTTGGAGTTTGTGGGTGATGACGGCGCCGAACAATAGCAAGCCGGCTGAATAGTACACCCAGAGAAGCAGGAGCACGACTTCCAGCAGTGATCCATAGAGCCGGACGTATACGGTGGCATAGCCGCTGTAGGTGACGAATAACAGCTTGGCAGCAACCCAGAGTACGCCGAAGGTCACAGCCCCCGCCATCGCTTCTCGCCATTCCGGGCGGCGGCGAGGGACGTAGCGGTATAAGAGGCTGACTGTCGGGAACGCGAGGACGAAGGGCAATGTATAGGTCAGCAGAAAGTCATGGGCTGCCAGTCCGACGAGGTCCAGGCCCCAGAGTCTGGGCACGTAGCCGGTCAGAAAATTGATCGTCTGCGTGGCGACGTAGGAGATGATAAGGAGGAGTCCGGTAGCCCCGAGCGAGGCGACGGAAATAGCGGTCGAGATCAGCGGATGGCGGCGCCTGGTACTTTCGAATACCACATTGAGGGCGTAGTCGAGTTCGTAAAATACGAGGGCGCCGAACCAGGCGGAGGATATGAAGACAATCCACCGCACGCTTTCCAGCGTGCTGATCCGATGGAGCTCCTCGGCCAGCCGTTCGCCCAAGGACGGTAGAAAGCCTTTCAGAAAGCTCAGCAGAAACTGCTCGCCGATGACGTCCTGGCTGACGAGAAAGCTGATTCCATATAGAAGCAGGAAGACGAGCGGAAAGAGCGAGAGCAGCGAGAAGAAGGCCAGTGATGCGGCCAAGCTGGCGCAGCCGTGCCGTTGGAATGCTTTGAAGATGTCAAGCAGGAAGCGGAGGACATCCATGAGGCCTCGCATACGAGCAAGCGTAGCATGAGCTGCGCCGACTCGCATCTCTTTCTCGAACCCACGGTCCTTATTTCAGGGTCAGCACGGCCTGCGTGGCGAGGTTCACAAGCGGATTGGGGTAGAACCCAAAGATCACCACTCCCGCCACCGCACAGGCCAGCACGATAGAGAGAGACGGCGACATGACGAGTCGAGGCGAGGTTGCCGTGACCTCTCCCGGTTCGCGCATGTACATGACCATCACCAGACGAAGATAGTAATAGGCCGAAACGGCGGCAAAGATGAGCGCGACGACGGCCAGCCAGGCCATGCCGGCTTCCACTGCGGACATGAAGACGTAAAATTTTCCGATAAACCCCGCCGTCGGAGGAATGCCCGCCAGTGACACCATGAAGATCATCATGAGCAACGCGGCCAAGGGGTGACGCTTGGCCAGGCCGGTGAAGTCCTCGATCTCTTCTCCCTCGATCCCGCCTTTCCGGAGCATCGCGACAATGGCGAAAGCGCCGAAGGTCATAAATGCATAGAGGGCAAGGTAAAGCAGAACACTGGCGATGCCGTTGGAGCTGACGGCTGATCCCCCCAACCGTCCAGCGGCCACCACGCCGATTAAGGCGTAGCCGGCATGGGCGATGCTGGAGTAGGCCAGCATTCGCTTGATGTTGGTCTGCACCAAGGCCACGACATTCCCTAACACCAGCGTGGCGATACAGAGCAGCAAGAAGATCGCGGACCAGTTGGCCTTCAATCCGCCAAGCCCTTCGACGAAGACGCGGAGGAAGGCGCCGAAACTCGCGGCTTTGGATGCCACCGCCATGAAGGCCGTCACAGAGGTCGGGGCGCCTTGATAGACGTCAGGCGTCCACATGTGGAATGGCACAACGGCGAGTTTGAAGCTGAATCCGACCGCCAGCAAGATCGTGGCAAACAAGAGCAAGGGATCATCCAGGCTCCGTCCTGAAACAGCAGCGGCGATGGCGGGAAGTCTGGTGCTGCCCGTCGCACCGTAGAGCAGCGAGATGCCATAGAGGAGGATGCCGGACGAGAACGCACCCAGCACGAAGTATTTCGCTGAGGCCTCCAGCGAGCGGGGTTCCGATCGTTTGAGCCCAGCCATTACGTAGAGCGAGAGCGACATGAGTTCCGTGCCGAGATAGATCGTCAGCAAATCGACCGCGGAAACCATCACCATCATGCCGGAGAGCGCGAGCAGGACGAAGCCATAGTATTCGCCAAAGTACAGCCGCTCTTCTTTCAAGTACGAATAGGACAAGAGGACGGTGAGGCCCGTGACGAAGTAGAGCAGCAGCTTCCAAAAACACCCATAGGCGTCGATGACGACGAGTCCGCCGAAAGCCGACGCAGCATGGCTCATCTGCGAGGCGGTCAGGCCCATGCACACGGCCAAGGTGCCGAGACTCAGCCAGGCCAGCCCATCCTTCTTGGACGAATGCAGCACCGGATCGAGTGCGAACACGACGCAGGCGGCCGCGGTCACCAAGAGTTCAGGCAGAATGAGAAACAGATCGCCTGCTGAGAAGGTCATGGCTGTCGTACCTCCCCAGCTATGGGAGCTGCGCCCTTCGCGGGCGGCGTGAGCTGGTCGAGCTGACTCGCGGCCGTAATCGGCTCTGAGATTGACGGGAACGCACGCGCGATGACTTTCTCGACGCTTGCGTGCATGCGCGTCAACATTGGATTGGGGAACAGGCCGATCCAAAAGACCAGCACGACGAGCGGAACCAGGGTGACCATCTCACGCTGATTCACGTCACGAAGCTTCGGTAGAAAGTGCGGCGACGGGACGCCGAATGCGACACGTTGGACCATCCAAAGGATATAGACGGCGGCGAGGATAATCCCTAGTGAGGCCAAAGCCGTGGCGATCTTGCTCCAGACGAAAGTGCCGACTAGAACCATAAACTCGCCGACAAAGCTATTGGTGCCCGGCAACCCCAGCGAAGAGAGCGCAAAAATGACCAAGAGCGTCGCATAGCGCGGCATCGGCTTTGTGAGGCCGACGTTGTCGGCAATCTGCCGGCTGTGGGTGCGTTCGTAAATCACTCCGACACAGAGGAAAAGGGCACCGGTTGTAATGCCATGGTTCACCATCTGCATCACAGCGCCTTCAATCCCTTGGATGTTGAAGGTAAAGAGCCCCAGCGTGACGAATCCCATGTGGCTGACGCTCGAATAGGCGATGAGCTTTTTCAAGTCAGCCTGGGCCAGCGCCATATAGGCGCCATAAATGATCGCGACAATCGAGAGTGTGGCCATCAGCGGGGTAAAAGCTCGCGAGGCCTCCGGCAACATCGGTAGGCTGAAGCGCAAGAATCCATAGGTTCCCATCTTGAGCAGCACGCTGGCAAGAATCACGCTGCCTGCCGTGGGCGCTTCCACGTGCGCATCAGGCAACCAGGTATGGAATGGGAACATCGGCACCTTCACGGCGAACGCGGCGAAGAAGGCGAGGAAGAGCCACATTTGCAAAGACGTCGCGTAGGCACCTTGGCTCAGTTGGAGAATGTCGAACGTGTGGCCACCTTGGAAATAGAGCACCAGAATCGCGACCAGCAGCAGCACGCTGCCGGCCAGGGTGTAGAGGAAGAATTTAATCGCGGCATAGAGGCGATTCGGCCCGCCCCAGACTCCGATCAGGAGATACATCGGGATCAGCATGGCTTCCCAAAACACATAGAACAACACGAAGTCGAGTGCGACAAAGACCCCGAGCATCGTGCCTTCCATGATCAGCAGCATGGCCATGAAACTCCGGATTCTGGTTTCGACGGATTGCCAGGAGATCAAGACGCAGAGGGGCATCAGCACCGTCGTCATCAGCACGAGCGGCAAACTGATTCCATCGATCCCGAGCCGGTAGTGGATCGGCGGAGCCGTGATCCACACCGCCAGTTCACCGAATTGCATCTGACCGGACGACGCGTCGAAGAGCCACCAGAGGGGGAGCGAGATCAGCAGATCTGCCACAGTGATGCCGAGTGCGGTCAGCCGGACACTGGTCTCCTTCACGAAAAACACCGCGACCGCTCCGGCCAGCGGGAGGAAAATCAACAAGGTGAGCCAGGGAAAGGAACTGGTCATGAGTCATTGGTCAAGAGTCAATTGTCATTGGCACGAGAACAGATGTTCGCTGTTCCCATTGACCAGTGACCGTTGACCATTGACACCCTTTAAAAGTATATGAACATCGTGAAAAGGACCACAGCCCCCACCGCCATGGCCAGGGCATAGTGCTGCGTCTGCCCGCTCTGGATCAGCCGCAGCAGCCATCCGCCCCAAGCGACGGCAAAAGCCACTCCATTGACGGCTCCGTCAATAATGTGGACATCGACCCGCTTCCATAATTCGGAGGCCGTCGTAAAGGTCGGTCGGACGAACGCGCGATCATAGGCTTCATCCACGTACCACTTGTTCAGAGAGCCTTGATACAGGCTCTGCCACTGTTGCGCAAAGCGGTCGGGGAGGTGAGGGTTGAGCACATAGACATAGTAGGCCGCGGCAATACCGCTCAGACTCATCAAGGTCGCCACAATCATGATGCCGATCTCCGCTATGCCATGGTTGGAGGCGGCTTCATGTTGGGTCGCGAAGACCGGTTCGAGGAACGAAGGGATGCCGAGATAACCGGTCAGAATGCTGAGGACCGCCAAAATCAAGAGCGGTGCCGTCATCGTCCGCGACGGCTCATGGATGTGTTTCGCATGGTGCGGATCGACATGCGACGCGCCCCAGAAGATGACGAACACCAGCCTGAAACTATAGAAGGCCGTCAGTAGAACAGTCAGCAAACCGAAGAGCGTCAGCACCTGACCAAGGGGACCCGACGCCCAGGCGGACACGAGTAGATCATCCTTACTGAAGAATCCCGCCGTTAGCGGAAAGCCCGCGAGTGCGAGCGAGCCGACGACGAACGTCCAGCAGGTGACGGGCAATTTGTCTTTGAGGCCACCCATATGACGCATGTCCTGTTCATGGTGCAATGCGATGATGACGGAGCCGCATCCCAAGAACAGCAAGGCTTTAAACGCGCCGTGGGTCAATAGGTGATATATGCCGGAGGCGTAAGCTCCGAGTCCGCACGCCATGACCATGTACCCGAGCTGGCTGACGGTCGAGTAAGCGACCACACGCTTGATGTCCGTTTGAGTCAGCGCGATGGTTGCGCCTACGACCATTGTCGCGGCTCCGACAAGAGCGACCACGTTCATAGCGGTCGGGGACAGGTTATAGAGTGGAGCAAGCCGCGCGACCATAAAGACTCCGGCTGTCACCATCGTGGCAGCATGGATCAGGGCTGAGATCGGTGTGGGACCTTCCATGGCATCCGGCAACCAGACATGGAGCGGCACCTGCGCTGATTTGCCCATCGCCCCGGTGAACAGCAGCAGACAGATGAGCGTGAAGACCGAGATATCCCAGGTTCCGCCGAAGGGACCGAGGACATTCATCGTCCGGGTGGCTGCTTCGTGCGCGGCAGGAAAGATCTCGTGATAGCTGAGGGAGCCGAAACTGTACCAGACCAGCAGAAGGCCCAGCATGAACCCAAAATCACCCACGCGATTGACGATGAAGGCTTTGGTGGCTGCCGCGCAGGCTGAGGCTCGCTCATACCAATGTCCGATCAGGAGATAGGAACAGAGGCCTACAGCTTCCCAGAAGACGAACAGCTGGAGCAGATTGTCGGCCAGCACCAGCATCAACATCGAGAAGGTGAACAGCGCAATGTAGCTGAAGAAGCGGGCATAGCCCGGCTCGCCGTGCATGTAGCCGATCGTATAGACGTGCACGACCGAACTCACAATGGTGACTAGCAAGAGCATCACGGTTGTGAGCCGGTCGATATAGAGGCCGATATGAATGTCGAGGTTCCCGGAAGTGAGCCACGTATAGAGGGGAACAGAGATGACTGACCCGCCGGCCACTTCGATAAAAGCGGTGATGGATAACAGGCACGAAAGCAGGACGGCTGGGACTGCCACCAGATGGGCCCGTTCCTTGATGCGCGAGCCGGCCAAGCCAAGTACCAGGAAGGCAGCCAGAGGAAGTAAGGGTATGAGGGAATACAGCATGGCTTAGAAAATGTTGAATGTTGAATGATTAATGTTGAATGGCACTCGAAAATTAAAAATTAAACATTCAAAATTCAACTTTACTTCGTGCCTACCATTTCAACAGATTGAACTCTTCGACATTGATGGTGGATTTGGATCGGTGCAAGGCGATGATGATCGCGAGTCCGACGGCGACTTCCGCCGCAGCGACCGTCAGGGCAAAAAAGACGAACACTTGACCGCCCAGATCTTGAAGGTGTTCGGAAAACGCGACGAAGTTGATGTTGGTGGCGTTTAACATCAGCTCCACCGACAAAAGAATGGCGATGATGTTGCGTCGGATGAGCACGCCCACGACGCCCGTGAGGAAGACGATCGCGCTCAAGATGAGATAGTAGGAGACAGGGATCATTTGGCCTGGAAATGATGAATGTTAAATGTTGAATGTTGAATCATTTAAAATTTATCACTCAACATTTATCATTGCGGCGCATCGCCGCCGACGTCTCGCTTGGCCAAGATGATAGCGCCGATCATTGCCACCAAGAGAATCAAGGAGGCGACTTCGAAGGGGAACAGATAGGTCGAAAAGAGTGTCTCGCCGATGGCCAGCGTATTCCCGCCGGTGACGCCGCCCGTTGACTCTGCCGGCACAGGACCAGGGCTTGCGGCGATCCCGCCTGCGAGCAAGATCATGAACTCAAGCAACAAGGGGATGCAGACAAATCCCGCAATCCGCCATTGACCGTGATAGCGGTCGTCTCGCTTGACGTTCAACAGCATGACGACGAACAAATACAGAACCAGAATGGCGCCGGCATAGACGATGATCTGCACGGCGGCGAGGAATTCGGCGTGTAGCGTCACGTAAAGCCCGGCCACGTGGAAAAACATGACCAGCAGGGAGAGAGCGCTGTAGATCGGATTCTTGAGCGCCACCACCAGGACGGCGGTCAGGGCAATAACGCCGGCAAAATATCCAAAAAAGAGCTGCGCCACGATACAGTCCCTGGGGTAAACTCGGCCTCAACGTGACCAACGCAGCACGGCTGCCGTCTCCGGCTCCACGATGGGAGAACCCAGCGCGGTCAGTTCGGTTTTCGCGGCACGTGCTTGAACGTGACGTTGAAGAACGCCACGTTCGGGTGCTGAAGCTCCAAACGCTTCTCGCGGACCGGGAACGAGCGATCGCCGATCGCGAGTAGTTGTTCTTTATTCAGGTGGAGCTGCCGCTTGTCGTACACGGCCCATTCAAATTCTCGCGTCATGCCCAACGCGTCTACGGGACAGGCATCCACGCACATCCCGCAGAACAGGCAGCGGGTCATGTCCATGTAATATTCTTTCGAGTAGCGTTTCGTCGGTTCGGCCGGCACTTCCGCGCTGACGACTCGGATGACGCGCGATGGGCACGCCGCCGAACAGAGGTCGCAACCCACGCATTTCTCCGTTCCATCGTCGTATCGGAGCAGCGCGAGCATGCCGCGATAGTTGTCCGGCAGGGTGCGTTTCTCATGCGGGTACTGCAAGGTGATCGGTTTGTAATGGATCAGGTGCGAGAGCGTGGCCTTCATGCCTACGAGGATCTCGTAGAACGTGATGGTCTTGAACCATTCGAGCAGGCTCAGGCGTCTGATTGCCGCTGTATGTGCCATAACTCCGTTCGGCGCCCTACTTCATCTGTTGGTAAATGAACACCGCAAGGGCCGTCACCACAATGTTGCCCAGGGCGATGGGCAGCATCACCTTCCATCCGAACTTCATCAACTGATCGTATCGCAGCCGCGGGAGCGTGGCCCGCAACCAGAAGAAGAGGAACAAGAAGCCATAGACCTTGACCGTGAACCAGGCGACGCCTTCCGCCCAGGCAAAGGATTCCAGGCCCAGAAGCCCAAGAATGGTACCCGGATAAGGCGCGTTCCAACCACCGAGAAACATCGCGGCAGCCACGCAGGACACCAGCACCATGTTGGCGTACTCGGCGAGGAAGAAGAACG
>Ga0209640_10003510_pt1 | contig 13697 bp, 9 predicted proteins | sample RifCSP10_1_FD_184018 | JGI IMG/M metagenome (GOLD analysis project Ga0209640, IMG submission 184018) | Soil microbial communities from Rifle, Colorado - Rifle CSP2_sed 10_1 (SPAdes) (version 2) | ecosystem: Environmental > Terrestrial > Deep subsurface > Rock core/Sediment | place: Rifle...
AGCGTTTCGCCGCCGTCACTTCGAATCCGAGCAGCGCCAGCCAGTCCCGCGCCCGACGTTCCGAGATCAACTGAACGAGACCGGGCGGAAAGCCCTCCTCCGACCAACGGTGTCTCAACGCCCAGGTTCCGCCGGCGCTGAAGCTGAGGATCAGGAGGTGCCCTTCGCTCACCAGGATCCGCTGCACCTCGCGCAGCACCGCGTGCGGATCGGGCTCGAATTCGAGCGTGTGCGGGAGCAGCACCGCATCGACGGAATCCGCGGCAATGGCGAGCTGCGAGGTCTTGCAACACAGGTCCGCGCGTCCATCGAGTGCCGCGGCCAACAGGGTCTGGCGCTGCGTGCGCGCGGCTTCGAAGAACCGGCTGTTCTCGCCCCAGGTACCGATCTGCAGCAGCTGGAAACCGAACACGTCCTCGAGCGCATCCGCCACCAGCCGCCGCTCCTGTTCGAGCAATAAACGGCCGAGCCGGGTCCTAAGCCAGGCCCGGAGCCGTAAATTGTTGTCAGTGGGCGTGCGTTGGTTCACACTAACTGCACATATTGGGGGGCAAGAACCATAGCAATCCTCTGGCCTTACGGCTAAATTCCCGCCCAATTCTGCGTTGAAAAAACTGGCGTAGGGAGTCTCTCGCGATGCTCGATGCAACGCCCGTCAAGGCGTTCAGCGACAACTATATCTGGCTCGTTCACAGCCCGCGCCAACCGCGCGACGTGGCCGTGGTCGATCCGGGTGACGCGGCGCCCGTCATCGAGGCGCTCGAGCGCGAGCATCTCAACCTCCGCACGATCCTGGTCACACATCATCACGCCGATCATGTCGGTGGCGTCGCTCAACTTCGCCAGCGCTACGGCGTGCCGGTCATCGGCCCTGGCGCCGAGACCATACCTGAACGCAGCCGCAGCGTCGCGGGCGGCGACCGGGTGACACTGCCGGAGCTCGGCCTCGAGTTCGAGGTCTTCGACGTCCCCGGCCACACGCGGGGTCACATCGCGTTTTATGGGCATGGGGCGTTGTTCTGCGGCGACACGCTGTTCAGCGCCGGATGCGGACGCCTGTTCGAGGGCACGCCCGCGCAGATGCAGCACTCGCTCGCCACGCTCAGGAACCTCCCGGGCGACACGCGCGTTTACTGTGCGCACGAGTACACGCTCAACAATCTCAAGTTTGCGCTCACCGTCGAGCCGGAGAATGGCGCGGCGCGTGAGTACCTGGAGACGGCAAAGAGTCTTCGTTCGGGGAACAAGCCGACAGTGCCGTCAACGTTGTCACTGGAGATCGCCGTGAATCCGTTCCTGCGCTGGGACGCGCCGACCGTACAGAAGTCGGCCGAGCGTCGGGCCGGATGCTCCCTCGAAAACCCGGTCGAGGTATTCGCGACGATTCGCCGTTGGAAGGACGGGTTCAACTGAGGGCTACCTCTTGTCAGAGCACACTTTTCGTCGCGTCTTTCTGGCGACGTTGATTGGAACCGCATTCACCCTTTCCGCCTGCTCCTCGCTGGTGCGCGAGGCGGCGCCCGCGGAAACTTCCGCGGCAGTTGGCGACGGTGCGGCGCCCGTAACCACCGGGATCGCGTCCGATGCGATCTTCGCGATCGAGGAAATCGCCGCCGACGCGTTGCCGGTCGCGCTCGTGCCGCCGCCCGGGCCGGAGCGCTTCCCGGATCTCCTCGAGCGAATCCGCGCCGGTTATCAGCTCGAGGACGTCGATCAGAAGGCGATCGACCAGCAGCTCGCCTGGTACGCCAACCACCCGGATTACCTCGAGCGCACGTTCGGGCGCGGCGAGCGGTACCTCTACTACATCGTCACGCAGCTCGAAGAGCGCAACATGCCGCTCGAGCTCACCCTGCTGCCGATCGTCGAGAGCGCGTTCGAACCGTTTGGTTATTCGCGCGCCCGCGCCTCGGGACTTTGGCAGTTCATTCCTGGAACCGGCAAGCGCTTTGGCCTGAAGCAGAACTGGTGGTACGACGGACGGCGCGACATCGTCGAATCGACGCGTGCGGCGCTCGACTACCTGCAGTTCCTCCACGAAGAGTTCAACGGCGACTGGCTGCTGGCCGTCGCGGCCTACAACTCCGGCGAAGTCAACGTTCATCGCGCGATCAATCGCAACCTGTCGCTCAACAAGCCCACGGATTTCTGGCACCTGAAGCTGCCGCGTGAAACACGCGCGTACGTGCCCAAGCTGCTCGCGATGAGCCGCCTGGTGCGCGACCCGCAGGCGCTTGGCATCGAGTTCTGGTCGATCGCGAACGAGCCGTACTTTGCCAGCGTCGAGACCGGTGGCCAGATCGATCTCAAGATGGCGGCGGAGCTCGCCGGCATCACGGTGGATGAGATCACCCACCTCAATCCCGCCTTCAATCGCTGGGCCACGGACCCCGACGGGCCGCATCAACTGCTGGTGCCTATCGAGTCGAGCGAGGTGTTCCGCGAATCTCTGGGCCAGGTGCTGCCGGAAGAACGCGTGCGCCTGGATCGCCATGCGGTCCAATCCGGCGATACGTTGTCGACGATCGCGCGCCGATACAGCGTCAGCGTCGCGGTGGTCAAGGAGATCAACGGGCTCAAGGGTACGCAGCTCCGCGCCGGGCAGGATCTTTTGATCCCGGCCAATGGTGCCGCTCTGCACCCGAAAGTCGCGTTGGCCGCCGCGCGCGTCGATGGGCGTGCGCCACCGGTGAATCGCAACAGCCGCACGCACGTCGTGCGTCGCGGAGAGTCGTTGTGGACCATCGCGCGCGCGCATGGCGTCAGCGTCAATTCGCTGGCGAGCCTGAATGGCATGGAGCCGGGCGACCTGCTGCCGGCGGGCCGCAAGATCAAGGTTCGCGGCAGTTCGGGAGCGAGTGGCGCGGTGGTGGTCGCAGGCAATGGTGAGCAGATGACCTACACCGTGCGTCGCGGCGATACGTTGTCGCACATCGCCCGCCGCTTCAGTGTCACCGTGTCGCAGCTCCTCAACTGGAACGGGCTCTCCAAGCACGATCAGATCATGCCGGGGCAGCGCATCGTGATGTTCGTGATGCCCCGTAGCGGCGGCTAGCCGACAGGTTGACGGCTGACGGTTGACGGCAAGAGCGTCTCTCTTCACTGTCAACTGCCAACTGCCAACTGTCACGTTCCAACCATCCCTTTCCCCTTTCTCACTCCGCTACAATCCCTGACATCTCCATCATTGGAGCTTGTCAATGGGATTTCTTGCCGGCAAACGCGCCCTGCTCGTCGGACTCGCCACCGAGCGCTCGATCGCATGGGGGATCGCGCAGGCCATGAAGCGCGAGGGGGCGAAGCTTGCGTTCACCTATCAGAATGAACGCTTGAAGGATCGCGTCGTCGATCTCGCCACACAGCTCGGTTCCGAAATCACGCTGCCGATGGACGTCGCTAACGAGGATGAAATCAGCATGGCATTCGCGCAGCTCAAGAAGCATTGGCCGGCGCTCGACATCATCGTGCACTCGGTGGCGTTTGCACCGCGCGAGGCATTGGCGGGCGGGTTCGTCGACAGCACCTCGCGCGAGTCCTTCAGGATCGCCCACGAAATCTCGAGTTACAGCCTGACAGCGCTGGCCCGCGAGGGCCGCGCCATGATGGCGGGCCGGCACGGGTCGGTCCTCACACTCACGTACCTGGGCGCGGTCCGATCGATCCCGGCCTACAACGTCATGGGTCTCGCCAAGGCGAGCCTCGAGGCCAATGTGCGGTTTCTGGCCGCGGACCTGGGGCCGCAGGGCATCCGGGTGAATGGCATCTCGGCGGGGCCGATCAAGACGCTGGCCGCGGCCGGCATTGCGGGATTTCGCAAGATGCTCGCGCACGTCGCCGAGACTGCGCCGCTCAAGCGTAACGTCACGATCGACGACGTGGGAAACGCCGCGGCCTTCCTGTGCTCGGATCTCGCGGCCGGAATCACCGGTGAGATTCTGTACGTCGATGCGGGCTACAACACGGTGGGCATGAGCTTCGGCGACGGGAAGGAATAGGCCGCCCCGCCCGATGAGCTCCGAGCCGCGCCAGCTTGCTAACCGAATCCTGATCGGTCTCGTCGTCGGCGCGATCGCCGGCGTAGTGACGCTTGCTCTTGGCGGCATCTGGCCGTCGCTGCTCGCGGGAGCACGCACGCTGTCGACGTGGGTGTTCGATCCGCTGGGCCAGATCTTCCTGCGGATGCTTTTCTTCGTCGTGATTCCGCTGGTGTTTTCGTCGCTCGCCACGGGCGTGTTGCAGCTCGGCCGTCTGAGCCGCCTCGGGCCGCTTGCGGGCCGCACTTTTGCGCTCTTCTTTCTCAACATGGCGATCGCGGTGGCGTTGGGACTGATCATCATGAACGTCGTCGATCCCGGCGGCCGGCTGGATGACGCGACCCAGGCGCGCCTCATGGAAGAATACGGCGGCGCGGCGCAGCGCCACGTCGATCGGCAGGCGCAATCTCCTGACGTGACGCCGGGCGCGATCGTGGACATGTTCATGCCACGCAACCTGTTTGGTGCGTTCGTGGGCAACGACCGCAATCTGCTCGGGGAAGTGCTGCCGCTGATCGTGTTTGCGATCCTGTTGGGTGCAGCCGGAACGATGCTATCGGACGACAAGCGCGCAAAGTTGCACGCCGGGCTCGACATGATCACCGAGCTCATGACGGGCATCGTGCATTTCGCCTTGCGGATCGCGCCTTATGCGGTGCCCGCAATGATCTACAGCATCGTGGTGAAGATCGGCTTCGACATCCTGGTCGCTCTCGGCGTGTTCGTGATCGCTTGTACCAGCATGATGTTGCTGCACTTGTTCGGCACGATGTCCATCTGGCTCCGGATATGGACCAAGTTCCGGCCGCTGGAGTTTTTCCGCAAGATCGAGGCGGTCCTGGTGACGGCGTTCTCGACCAGCTCCAGTGCCGCGACGTTGCCGACCGCCCTGGCCTCCGCGCGCGAGGACCTCAAGCTCCAGCCGAGCGTCGCCGGATTCGTGCTGCCGCTCGGCACCACGATGAACATGAGCGGTACGGCGCTCTACGAGGGCTGCGTCGTGCTGTTCGTGGCGCAGGTGTTCGGAGTCGAACTGGGGTTCGCGCAGCAGGCGATACTGTTGCTGCTCGCGGTGCTGAGTGCCGTGGCCGTGGCGGCGATTCCCGGCGGTTCATTGCCGTTGATCGCGGGCCTGCTTCTGACGTTTGGAATCCCACCGGAGGGCATCGGCATCGTGCTGGGTATTGACCGACTGCTCGACATGACGCGCACGATGGTCAACGTCGGCTCCGACGTCGTCACCACCGCCGTCGTCGACGCCAAAATCAAGACATAGGTACCGGGTTTGCCTTATTGGCCTTTTGCCGTCGGTATCTGCAGAAACGTTTAGCGTCGGTCAAAAGGCCAATAAGGCAAACCCGGTACCTACTCAAATGCTTTAGGGTTCTTGTCGACGTCGGCGCGATTGCGGATCTGCGTCAGATAGCCGATCACCTCGCCCGTCGCGACGCGGCTTGTCACCTGGCGTAGTCGCGCCGCTTGCTGCTCCGGCGTCTCGGCCGTGGTGTCAACACGCGCGCCGCTGAGTGCCAGCACCGCGAAATCGCCGCTGCCGAGCGCGACTGCCTGGTAGTGACGGGTTCGTTGATCGGATTTCGGCTTGGGTGCGGAAAACAAGGCATTACGCAGCTCGACCGGCAACGTGTTGTCCGTGCGAGCGAGCCATTTCGGGCCCTGCGCGTCGACCCTGAGCGCGCTCACCGCCTTCTCCCACGTGGTCGCACCCGAGTTCAGCTGCTCGGCGGTTTCAACACCCGTCTTGCGAGCCAGCTCCTCACCGCGCTGCTTCTCGAGCGCAGCGATAATTGCCCCGCGCACCTGATCGAGCGCCTTCTGTACCGCTGGCTGCCGGGCATCGACGCGCAGCACGATGACGTGGCCCGGTTCGAGCTCGATCGGCTGGCTGTTCTGGCCGTTGAGCACGTCCTCGCTGAACGCCGCCTCGATGACGTCCGGCCGCGCACCGAACGGACCACCGCCCGGCGTGCGTGTAAACCCGGTGACTTCACGCTGGGTGAGGCCGAGCTCGGTCGCCACCGAATCCAGGGTGTCGAGCTTTTCGAACGCCTTGTCGGCCAGTTGCTCCTGGCGCTCGCCAAAGAGCTTCTCGGCTTCCTGGCGCCGGTACTCGTTTTCGAGCTCGGCGCGGGCCTCCTCGAAGCTCCTCTGCTTCCCGGCAGCGATCTCGTCGAGCCGGATGATGTGATAACCGAACTGCGAGCGCACCGGACCGCGGATCTCGCCAACCTTCATCGTGAACAGCGCATCGGCGAACGGCCCGACGAAGAAGCTGCGCTCGGCCCAGCCGAGATCGCCGCCTTGTGCGGCCGAGCCCGCATCCTGCGAGGACTCCCGCGCGAGTTTCGCGAAATCGGCGCCGCCATTGACCTTCGCCAGCAGTTCTTCCGCCTTCGTGCGAGCCGCCGCGTCTTCGCTGTCGCTGCCAACCTGGATCAGGATGTGGCGTCCGCGTCGTTTCTCGGCCTCGACGTAGCGATCTTTCATGCTCTCGTAATAGGACTGCAGGTCCGCCTCATTCACGGCCACCTGAGGCATGAGATCGGACACCTGGAGCTCGACGTATTTCAGCGTCAATGTCTCCGGCGTCATGAACTTGCCTTTGTTCTGCTCGTAGTGCGCACTGATGGCCGCCTCGTCGGGGGCGCTCTGCTTCGCGTACCGGCTCGCCGGGATCACGAACCAGGCCGCTTCACGCTGCTCGCTCTGGAGCGCGACTGCGCGCGCGAGCTCCTGTGTCGTGACGAATGCGGAGACCGCGATTCCATCCTGCAGCTGGGTGACCTGCAGGTCGCGACGCTGGTCGGCTTCGAATGCCGCGAGCGAGATGCCCTGCGACTGCAGCACCCGTGTGGCGACGTCGCTCGAGAACTTGCCGTCGATCTGGAATTCGGGAGTAGCCTCGTAGGCCATGAGCACCTGCTCGTCGCTCACCCGATACCCGAGCTTGGCAGTGCGCTGGTTCATGAGCTCGTTGCGGATGTAGCTCTCGATCAGCCGGTCCTGCAATTCGGCCCGCTGTTCCGGCGGCACTTCGCCGCCATAGGCCTGTTGCAGCCTCGAGAGCTGATTCTGGTACGCGCGGCTGACTTCCTGGAGCGAAATCTTGGTGCCGGGTCGCCAGAATGGCAGATCGTCGCTAGTGACCCTGGCGGCGTAGGTGATTGCGCCGAAGCCGACATCGATGCCCCAGAAAATGAAGGGCACCGCGATGAGGAGGATCACGATGCCCGCGATCCAGCCGGTGATCTTGTCGTGAATCGTTTGCAGCATATGAGTGAGGAAGTTGGCGGAGCGGACGGGACTCGAACCCGCGACCCCCGGCGTGACAGGCCGGTATTCTAACCAACTGAACTACCGCTCCGACGTGGTGGGTGCTGAGGGGATCGAACCCCCGACCTTCGCCTTGTAAGGGCGACGCTCTCCCAGCTGAGCTAAGCACCCGTACGACCGACCCTTCTGGGCCCCTCTGGGAGGGCGCGTAGTGTACGAAAAGGGTAAGGACGGTGCCAGGATTGGCTTACGCCGGGACGGTGCCGGACACGGCTTATATGGCTTATTGGCCTTTCGCCGGCAGTACCTACGGAAAGGTTTGGCGCCAGTCAGAATGCCAATAAGCCATATAAGCCGTGTCCGGCACCGTCAATGCGTTTTCGGTGTGCGCTTGGCGACGCGCCGGGCGCGCTTGTCGCTGGCCGCGACCAGGCGGGATTTCTCGGTCTCCGCGCTCTCCGGCTCTGCGGCGACCGGTTGCGGCATGTTGCGCATTGCAACCTGCAAGACCTCGTCGATCCACTTCACCGGCTTGATCACGAGCTTTTCCTTGATGTTCTCCGGAATCTCCACCAGGTCCTTGGTGTTCTCATCCGGGATCAGCACCGTCGTGATGCCGCCGCGATGCGCCGCCAGCAGTTTTTCCTTGAGACCGCCGATCGGCAGTACTTCACCACGCAGCGTGATCTCGCCCGTCATCGCCACGTCCGAGTGCACCGGAATCCGGGTCAGCGCCGAAATGAGCGCCGTGCACATGCCGATGCCCGCGCTCGGGCCGTCCTTCGGCGTGGCGCCCTCGGGCACGTGGATGTGGAAATCGTTCTTCTGGTAGAAGTCCTGTTCGAGGCCCAGCATCTGGGTACGGCTGCGCACGACCGTCATCGCGGCCTGGATAGACTCCTGCATGACCTCGCCCAGCTGGCCGGTGTGGATCAGCTTGCCCTTGCCGGCCACGACCGCGGCTTCGATGGTAAGCAGTTCACCGCCCACCTCGGTCCAGGCGAGGCCGGTGACCTGGCCGACGCGATCGGCCTCGTCCGCCTTGCCGTAGCGGAAGCGCCGCACGCCCAGGTACTTGTCGAGGTTGCGCGGATTCACCGAGATCGCTTTCTGCGACGGCTTGAGCAGCATCTGCTTCACCGCCTTGCGGCAGATCTTGGAGATCTCGCGCTCCAGATTGCGGACGCCCGCCTCGCGCGAATAGTAGCGGATCATGTCGAGGATCGACGGATCCGACACCTTGAGCTCGTTCGCCTTGAGGCCGTTGTTCTTCATCTGCTTCGGCACCAGATACTTGCGCGCGATGTTGAGCTTCTCGTCCTCGGTGTAGCCGGGAATGCGGATCACTTCCATGCGATCGAGCAGCGGCGGCGGAATGTTCAGGGTGTTGGCCGTGCACACGAACATCACCTGCGAGAGATCAAAATCGACCTCGAGATAATGATCGCTGAAGGTGGAATTCTGCTCGGGATCCAGCACTTCGAGCAGCGCCGATGACGGATCGCCGCGGAAGTCCATCGCCATCTTGTCCACTTCGTCGAGCAGGAAGAGCGGGTTGTGCACCGCCGCCTTCGCCATGTTCTGGATGATCTTCCCCGGCATCGAGCCGATGTAAGTGCGCCGGTGCCCGCGGATCTCCGCTTCGTCGCGCACGCCGCCCAGCGACATGCGCACGAACTTGCGATTCGTGGTGCGCGCAATGCTCTGCCCGAGCGAGGTCTTGCCGACGCCGGGGGGTCCGACGAGGCACAGGATCGGGCCCTTCAGCGTGTTCACGCGCTGCTGGACCGCCAGGTACTCGACGATGCGTTCCTTCACCTTCTCGAGCCCGTAGTGATCCTCGTCCAGGATCTTCTCAGCGCGCACCAGGTCCTTGAGCACCTTGGTGCGCTTCTTCCACGGCACCTTGACCAGCCAGTCGACGTAGTTGCGAACCACCGTCGCTTCCGCCGACATCGGTGACATGAGCTTGAGCTTGTTGAGCTCGGCAGTCGCCTTGTCGCGCGCCTCCTTGCTCATCCCGGCCTTGGCGATCTTCTGCTCGAGCTCGGCGATCTCGTTCGGGCTGTCCTCCATCTCGCCCAGTTCCTTCTGGATCGCCTTCATCTGCTCGTTCAGGTAGTACTCGCGCTGGCTCTTCTCCATCTGCTGCTTGACGCGGCCACGGATGCGCTTCTCGATCTGCAGCACGTCCATCTCGCCTTCGATCACGGCGAGCAGATGCTCGAGGCGCTTGCGCACATCGGAGATCTCGAGAACCTTCTGTTTCTCGGCCAGCTTGAGCGACATGTGCGCCGCCACCGTGTCCCCGAGCCGGCCGGGCTGCTCGATCCCCGCGAGCGAGGTGAGGATCTCGGGCGGAACCTTCTTGTTGAGCTTGACGTACTGCTCGAACTGCGAAATCACCGAGCGCGACAGCACGTCCATCTCGCGTTCGTCGTACTGCTCGACGTCCGGGAGCGGCGTGATCTCGGCCGCGAACAGATCTGTCGCGACCAGACGGTCGATACGCGTGCGTTCGACACCCTCGACCAGCACCTTGACGGTACCGTCAGGAAGCTTGAGCAGCTGCAGGATCGTGGCAACGGTGCCGATGCGATACAGATCGTCGACCTTGGGATCGTCGACATCGGCCTGTTTCTGCGCGATCAATACGATGCGCTTGTCGGCCTTCATCGCCAGGTCGAGCGCCAGGATCGACTTTTCACGGCCCACGAACAGCGGGATCACCATGTGCGGGTACACGACCACGTCGCGCAGCGGCAGTACGGGAATGGCGGTCGTCGGGGACTTAGGCGTTTCGGCCTGCTCGGTGGTCACGGTTGAGATCCTTTGCGCCGGAGATTGAAGGCAAGCGGCCGGTGGAATGTGAGGCCGCGCCGGACGCTTTCAAGAGAAATGCGGCTAGTGGTGATGGTCCGACCCCGTCGGTCTGCGGAGGTCTTCCACCGCCGTGAGGCGGGTTTCCTCACCGCGATGGACGATGTAGGGCTTGGTCTCGCCCGCGATCACCGATTCGTCGACCAGAATGCGCGCCACATTGCGCATCGACGGCAGCTCGTACATCACGTCGAGCAGCACGTTTTCCAGGATGGTGCGCAGGCCGCGCGCGCCGGTCTTGCGCTGCATGGCGCGATGCGCGACAGCCCGCAGCGCGTCTTCGCGGAATTCGAGCTCCGCGCCCTCCATCTCGAAGAGCTTGTGATACTGCTTGGTGAGCGCGTTCTTGGGCTCGACCAGGATGGACATCAGCGCCGCTTCGTCGAGCTCGTCGAGGGTGGCCACCACCGGCAAGCGACCCACGAACTCGGGGATCAGGCCGTACTTGATCAGGTCCTCGGGCTCGACGTCGTGAAACAGGTCGTTGCCGTGCGGGCGCGCATTGATTTCGCGTATATCCGCGACGAAGCCGATACCGCTCTTCTGCGTGCGGTTCAGGATGATCTTTTCCAGGCCGGCGAATGCGCCGCCGCAGATGAACAGGATGTTGGACGTATCGACCTGCAGAAACTCCTGCTGCGGGTGCTTGCGGCCGCCCTGTGGCGGCACCGAGGCGATCGTGCCTTCGATCAGCTTGAGCAGCGCCTGCTGCACGCCCTCGCCCGAGACGTCGCGCGTGATCGAGGGGTTGTCCGACTTGCGCGAGATCTTGTCGATCTCGTCGATGTAGACGATTCCGGTCTGCGCCTTCTCGACGTCGTAGTCGCACTTCTGCAGGAGCTTCTGGATGATGTTCTCGACGTCCTCGCCGACGTAGCCCGCTTCGGTCAGCGTGGTGGCATCGGCGATCGTGAATGGCACGTTGAGAAGCCGAGCGAGCGTTTCCGCCAGCAAGGTCTTGCCGCAGCCCGTCGGGCCGATCAGCAGGATGTTGCTCTTGGCCAGCTCAACGTCGTCCTTGGCGCGCTCGGAACCCTTGTTCTGCAGCCGCTTGTAGTGGTTGTACACCGCGACCGCGAGCACCTTCTTGGCGCGCTCCTGCCCGATGACGTACTCATCGAGCACTTTCTTGATCTCGTGCGGCTTGGGCAGCTTGTCGCGCGTGCGCTCGGCGCGTTCCTCGAGCTCTTCACGGATGATGTCGTTGCAGAGCTCGACGCATTCATCGCAGACAAAAACGGAGGGCCCGGCGATCAACTTGCGTACTTCGTGCTGGCTCTTGCCGCAGAACGAGCAGTACAGCAACTTGCCTTCGTCGTGCTTGCCCCGGGGATCTTCGCTCATTCAGGGCCCTCTGTCGGAGATGAACCTTTACAAATCATGCGCTTAGGAGCCAGCGCGCACGAAAACTTATAGCATGGCCGCCCTCCCCAACGCAAAGATCGGGGACACCCTGATCGCGATTTGACGACTGCCGTCAACTCTTGGTGGTCACTTCGGCCGGGAGCTGGCTGCGCGTCTCGAGAACGTGATCGATCAGGCCGTATTTCACCGCGGACTCCCCACCCATGAAGTTGTCGCGATCGCTGTCCAGCTTGACCTTTTCGATCGGCTGGCCGGTGTGTTTGGCCAGGATGTGGTTGATTCGTTCCCGGGTCTCCAGGACCTCCCGCGCGTGGATGTCGATGTCGGAAGCCTGCCCCTGAAAGCCGGCGCTCGGCTGGTGGATCATGATGCGCGAATGCGGCAGCGCGTAGCGCTTGCCCTTGGCGCCCCCGGCAAGGAGCACCGCACCCATGCTCGCGGCCTGTCCAACGCAGATCGTGCTCACGTCCGGGCGGATGAACTGCATCGTGTCGTAGATCGCGAGCCCCGCGCTCACGGAGCCGCCCGGGCTGTTGATGTAGAGCGCGACATCCTTTTCCGGGTTCTCGGACTCCAGGAACAGCATCTGGGCCACGACCAGGTTGGCCATGTAGTCCTCGACCGGGCCGACGATGAAGATCACGCGCTCCTTGAGCAAGCGCGAATAGATGTCGTAGGCCCGTTCGCCGCGAGCGGTCTGCTCGACGACCATGGGAACGAGATTCAGCGAATGAGTATGGGACATGGGATAGGGGAGTTCTCCGTTGACAGTTGGCGGTTGGCGGTTGGCGGTTGGCGGTTGGCAGTTGACGGTAATCAGGAGCCAAAGTTCGTCAGCTCCTTGAACGTGGTCGGTTTGTCGGTCACCTTGGCACGCTCCAGCAGCCAGTCGACGGCCTGTTCCTCCATGACGAGCGAGTGAATCTGGCTCATCGCCTCACGGTTGTCGCGGTACGCCTGCATGATCTCCTGCGGATTGTCATAAGTCGAAACAATCTCCTCCAGCCGCGCATTGACCCGGGCACGGTCAAGCTGGATCTTCTGGGACTTGAGGATCTCGCTGACCAGGAGCCCCAGCGCCACGCGCCGCTTCGCGGCCTCCACGAACGGCTCGCGTGGAGGAATCTTCGAGGCCTCGCGCACGCCCATGCGGCGCGCGGCTTCGATCTGCAGGTCGCGGATCTGCGCCTCCACCAGCGAGGCGGGCAGCTCCAGCGGATTCGCGGCCAGCAAGCGGTCGAGAGCCTGGCTCTTCAGCTTCACTCGCACCGTCTGTTCGAGCTCACGGCGCATGTTGTCGGCGACGTCCTGCCGCAGTTTCTCGATGCCGCCTTCCGCGACTCCGAACGCGGCGCAGAACGCCTCGTCCAGCGCCGGTGCTTCGGCCTCTTCCACGGCCTTCACCTTGATCTGGAATAGGGCCGTCTTACCGGCCACCGCTTTGCCGTGGTAGTCGTCGGGGAAACGGATCTCGACCGGGACCTCGGCCCCCGGTTCCTGTCCGACCAGGCCCCTCTCGAACTCGGGCAACATGCGGCCTTCGCCCAGCACGATGCGCGCACCCTCGGCCTTGCTCCCATCGAACGACGCACCGTCGATCGTGCCGACGAAATCGACGATCACGCGATCGCCGTTCCGGGCCGTACGCGTTACGGATTTCCAGTTGGGCCGCTGCTTGCGCAGGTTCTCGATCATCGCGTCGATGTCCGCCTCGCTGACCGTCGCGACGGGACGTTCGACTGCGAGATTGTCGAGACCGTTGAGCTTGATCTCGGGCAAGACATCGAAGATGGCCGCGTACTTGAGGTCCTCGCCCTCGCCCATGCTGATCGGCTCGATGCGCGGGCCGGCGGCCGGAACGAGTTTTTCCTGCGTCACCGCCTCGGTGAAGCTCGTCCGCAGGAGCTCGCTCACGACCTCGCGGTGAATCTGGCTGCCGAACTGCTGCCGGACCACCTTGATCGGCGCTTTGCCGGGACGAAAGCCCTTGAGGCGCAAGGTGCGGCTGAAATCCTTGAGCCGTGCGTCCACGGCCTGCTCGACCCGGGCAGCCGGAACCTGCACTTCCATGCGCCGCTCGAGCCCCTGCGTTGATTGAACCGAAACCATCATTACTCCACTACCTCT
>Ga0209640_10003511_pt1 | contig 13695 bp, 11 predicted proteins | sample RifCSP10_1_FD_184018 | JGI IMG/M metagenome (GOLD analysis project Ga0209640, IMG submission 184018) | Soil microbial communities from Rifle, Colorado - Rifle CSP2_sed 10_1 (SPAdes) (version 2) | ecosystem: Environmental > Terrestrial > Deep subsurface > Rock core/Sediment | place: Rifle...
CGCTGGGCAGCGATCTCAAAGGCGCGCTGTCGTCGATATCTGTTTGTGAGGCCAAGGACGGTGACGATCCGGCCGCCTCGCGTTTGGGCGGTGACCTCGCCGATGGTTCCGGCTGCCAATAGGCCTTGCTTTGCTCTGGTCAGGTGGTGAGGGTTGATACCGTCAGAAAGACCGCCGGCAGGGCGCCCGGCCAGCTTTGCCTCTACCTCGAGCCAGACCACGGCGTGTTCATTGTGGATGAGGGCGAGAATGGCATCGCGCGCTAGTTGGACATAGGATGCGAGCTTGTCTTCCAAAGTGCTGTTTCACCTTGGCGGTAGGGAGGTATATAGGAGTATTGCCGTATGTGGCTCTTGGGTTGTGGATTGAAGGAGGTGGGTCTGTTGCAAGTGGGCAGCAGTCATTTCTCCCCATGGAGCGAGTCGGTTTGTTTTATAGCGGATTGCCGCCGCTAGCCCAATCCCCGTCGGGCTGCCGTCAACCGAAGACAGCCGCCCCCACTTGGAGGCGGCTATCTTACTGCCCTGAAAGCGAGGCTTACTTCGCCTTGAGGAGGTCGATGACTCGGTTGACGACCGGCCCGCGGCCACCGAAGCCGCCACCGCCACCCACGTTCCCGCTGCCGCCGTGCTCGAGCTCCAGCGTCGTGTTGGCCATCGCCCAGCCCCTGCCCTCCGCGCCGATGAGGTTCTCCGATGGCACGCGCACATTGTCGAAGAAGACGAAGTGCTGGCCGCCGCCGATGTTGTCGCCGGCGATGAGGTCCATGCGCTGGATGCTCACGCCGGGCGAGCCGGCCTTGATCATGAGCAGGCTGATGTTCTCGTGGCGAGGCGCGTCCGGGTTCGTGTTCACGAGCGTGAAGAGCCAGTCCGGCGTGCCGCCGCCGCTGATAAACTGCTTAGAGCCGTTGACCACCCACTCATCGCCGTCGCGGACGCCGCGCGTGCGCAGGGAGGCCAAGTCCGATCCGGCCTCAGGCTCTGTGAAGACCTGCCAGACATTGAGCTTTCCCTGCATCCAGGGCTTGACGAAGCGCTGCTTCTGCTCCTCGGTGCCGTGCACCATGATGGCGGGCGCCAGGATACCAGGAGCACCGCCCTGCAGCCGCCGCTTCCCCAACTCCTCGTTGAGGACGACGGCATGCTGCGCCGTCAGGCCGCCACCGCCCATATCCTTCGGCACGGTGGGCGTATACCACCCCCTGTCGCCCAGCTTCATGGCCCATTCGCGGTTCTCACGCTCGCGACGGGCCCGCTCCTCGGGCGCTAGCTGTTGCTCCTCGTCCTCGGGCGCATCGGGATCCCGGCGGGGGCGCTTTGGCGCGTTGGCATCAAGCCAGGCCGCCACTTCCTTGCGGAAGTCCTGCTGCTCGGGGCTGTACTCGTAGGTGAGCTCGAAGTCCATATGTGCTCTCCTTTGCCGCACTCAACGCGGTCACTAATCGCCTTACAGATACGCCTTTTGGCGTTCCCTGTCAAGTCGAATGTGCAAAAGGGGAACCACTATGCCCTCATGCACGTATGATATAATTGACATTACTCCAAAGTTAGTGGAGTTAGGAGAATAATTCGATGCGACGCACTATACCCGGACGAGACCTGCAACTGACGCTGCGCATGAGCGTCGTGATGTTCTTGCTCACCGCCGTGGGCCTGTTGTTCCTTACCTTCCTGTGGGCCGCCGGCGTGAACTACGCCTTCCTGGCCATCTTCGCGGCCCTAGGTGTGCTGATCCCCTACTTCTTCTCCGACAAGCTCGTCCTCGCCTCCATGCGGGCGCGCACCGTCTCGCAAGCGGAGGCACCGGAGTTGCACGCGTTGGTGGAGCGGCTGGCCCAGATGGCCGGCGTCCCCAAACCTTCCATCGCCGTGTCCGACCTCTCCATCCCGAACGCCTTCGCCACCGGCCGCAGCCCGAGCCACGCCGTTGTCTGCGTGACGACCGGCCTCCTGCGGCGACTCACCCCTCAGGAGCTCGAGGGCGTCCTCGCGCACGAGATCAGTCACATCGTCAACCGCGACATGACCGTCATCACCATCGCCCAGTTCATCCCCATGATCGCCTCGTACCTGACGCAAAGCCTCATGTGGATGGGGCTTTGGGGCGGGGGACGTGACCGCGATGACCGGGGCGGGAATGCCATCGTTGTCGTCATGATTGTCTCCATGCTGGTGGCCTTCCTGGGCAACCTGCTCGTCATGGCCCTTTCTCGCTACCGCGAGTACAGCGCCGACCGCACCGGGTCGCTCGTCACCGGCGCTCCCAGCCAACTGGCGACCGCCCTCTTGAAGATCAGCGGCCTCATCCAGGTCATCCCAGAGCGGGACCTGCGCCAGGTGCAGCACGCCAACGCCTTCTTCCTGATCCCTGCCGCGCATGGGAACGCCGTCCTCGAGCTGTTCTCGACCCACCCCAGCGTCCAGAAGCGCGTCGCCCGCCTGCAGCGCCTCCAGCAGGAGATGGAGAGCGGCACGCTGTAAGCCTGCCGAGCAAGGGGCGTTCAACTGAACGCCCCTACCGCATGAACGCCCCGCCCGCTCATAAACTGTATGTCTTGACTGAGGGTTGAAACCTCAGCGTCTGCTTCTGCGTCTTGACTGAGGGTTGAAACCCTCAGCTTCTGCTTCTGCGCGACGTTGCTGCGGGATTCATCCCGCAGGCTCATAGTAGACCATGTCTTGACTGAGGGTTGAAACCCCCAGCTTCTGCTTCTGCCCAAATTAGCTGCGGGATGAATCCCGCAGGACTGTCATTCTCTTCATGACCAGCCCGACTCCGCCTCCGCCAATCGGCCAGGAGGTCAGGCTGAAGCCTGACCCGCCGTCATTCAGTCTGGTGTTGTCACCCTTGACCCGCCCACCAGCACGCCGCACACTACGAGCATGGGACGTCATTCACGGTACCGAGGCGTGTGACCGATGGGCCTCCTTGACGTGCTCTTCGGACGCAGCCGCGGGCCAAAGTCCAAGACCGAGCCGCTCTTCGCCATCTCGACGGCGGCCGTCACGCTCCAAACGCAGTTCAACCTGCGACCGACGGGCCAGGCCGCCGTGGTCTTCCGTCCGGTGGAATCGGCCTCATTCGAGGAGACGCGGCAGGAGCTGGATGATCTCCTCCGAGTCGCCGCCCGCAGCGCCGGCAGCCGCATCGACCTGAAGGCCGACGAGTTCGGCTACGTGTGGGTGGTCGTCGAGGACCCTCAGTTCGAGGACCTGGTGACCGCCCTCCATATGGCGGCGCTGACGTTGACCGATGGCGGCTTTCGCGACCGACTGCTCGCCGCGGCTTTCCCTTTCGAAGGCAGGGAGGGGCGAGTCTACTGGCTCTACAGCTATAAGCTGGGGCGTTTCTATCCCTTCGCGCCGGAAGACGCCCGTAGCCGCAACAACGCCCTTGAGCTCCGCCTCTCCGCCGCCATGGCGCGCGAACTGCCTATGGAGAAGGACACAACCCTGTGGTACGGCCTCTACGGCGCGCCGATATGAAGCTGCTCGTGGCGCTGACCGGCTTGGCCTTCCTCGCGGCTTGCGCGCCGTCCGGCGTAACCCAGGGGACGCCAACCCCGCCACCACCAGCCCCCAGCCCTACGGCAACGGCCACGCCGCTCCCGGCCGACGCCGTGGACCTGAACTGCGACGGCAGCTACGAGCGGCTCATCACCGCGACCGACACCTCCGTGCCGCGCCCGACGCCCCCGGTTATCAGCATCACCGTCGAGCCTCTCGACAGGCCTGCCGGCGGCCTCACCGTCTATAGCACCGAGCGGGCGGACATCGCCGTGCTCGAGAGTCCGCAGGCGCGCGCCTTCGGCGGCTGCGAGCAGCTCATCGTCGTCCCGGTGCGCTTGAGCGGCTCCGGCAGCATCCTCCAGCTCCTGGTCTTCCGCTGGAACGGCACGGCCGCCGTCAAAGTCCTTGAGGAGACCGCCGCGCACGGCCGCTGGTCGGCGAGCGGCGCCCGCCTGACGCTGACCGGCGCCGTCTACCTCTTCAATGAGCCGAACTGCTGCCCCTGCAACCTCCTGGACCGGACTTACGCCTGGGACGACCAGCGCTTCGGCCTGGCGAATGAGGCCATCAAGCCGGCGGAGCCACGGCTCCTGCCCGAGCTCTGCAGCGGCACGCCGGTGCCTCTGCGCACACCGACGCCTCGGTAGCGGTGAACACATCTGAAGGAGCCGTCAGCCTTCCGGCACCAGCCGATGGAGCGCCGATGGCACAACCCGACCTCTCGATTGACGTTGAAAACCTTCAGCGTGTGTTTGAGGTAGCTGCGGGATTCATCCCGCAGGATGGTTACCCTCTTGATGACACTGCGCCCATCGCTCATTCGCTAGCGAAGAGATGTACCGCATCGTCGGCAAGCGCCTCGTCGCGTTTGACGCCCAGCAACTGGCCGACCTGCTGACGGCGCATGCCCGCGTCGTCCTCGAGGTTGGCGCGGGCGACGGCGCCTTCCTGCGGGCGCTCGTCGCCGGCGAGCCGACGACGCTCGCCATCGGCCTCGACGCCAGCCCGGCCGCGCTCGAACGCCCATCGCGCCTGGCGGCCAAACTCGCCGACAACCCTCTGTTCCTGCGCGCCGCGATCGAGGCGCCGCCGCCCGAGCTCGCCGGCCTTGCGGATGCTTTGCACGTCTACTTCCCCTGGGGCTCGCTGTTTGGCGGCCTGGTGGTGCCCGACGACCTCGTGCTGGCCAACGTCGCCGGCCTCATGAAGCTCGGCGGGGCGTTCCAATTCCTCCTCACGTACGATCCGGTGCGCGACGCCGCCCTCGCCCTGCCGGCCTTGAACGCGGCGCACTTCGATGCGCTGGCCGTCGCCTATCGCCGCAACGGCCTGGCCATCAACGAGCGACGCCTGGCGACTCTTGAGGAGATCGCCGCCAGCCGCTCCTCCTGGGCCAAGCGCGTGCGCTCGAACAGGCGTCGAGAGGTGTGGTTGCTGCGGGGCGTGCGGGGCGTGCGGATGTAGGGTGAGGCCTCAGCCACCCGTTCTGCAATCCTGGTGACACCCCAAACCCCGTCGGAGGGGCTGCTCTCCTCCAACCGCGCGCGTGACACTGCTCCCTTTAGTTAATGAGGGCCTGGGGTCAAGAGCACGGAGCAGACATCAACGCCCACCAACGTGGATGTCGGGGCGTTGGTACATTGGCATCTCGGCATCGTAGGATGCGGCGGGATCGAAGAACGTCTCCTGGGCGAGCACCTCAAAGCACTTCGCGACACGCACGTCGTGGCCGTAATGCAGCGGTGCGGCAGGCGGTCGCGGGGGAAGAAACGGGCGTCGAGCGTCTCCAGGCCCGGCTTCGGACTCAAGTCGCGGCACTCCACTTGAAAAACCATGTTCATGAGATGGACCTTGTCCGGTGACCCCCATATCCGACCATCAAACACGCCCAGCAAGCGTTTGACCTCGCCGCGCAGCCCAGCTTCCTCCCAAAGCTCGCGCAGCACCGCCTCAGCGAAGGTCTGTCCAATCTCGGCCACGCCTCCTGGCATGCACCAGCGGGAGTTGTCGCGGCGCTGAACCAGCAGAATCTCAGCGTCGGTGTTGACGACGAATGCGTCCACGCCGACGGCGGGCGAGATGCGGAGCCAAGGTTCCGCTTCAAAGAACGCCTGTATCTCCGCGGTCGGCCGATCATCTGCCAGTGCCGCGACCCTGGCGGCGATCTCCATGATGCGGTGCGCACGCTCGGCCTCGTAGACGTTGCCGAACTGCTTGGCAAGGGTCGCCATGCCGCGCATCTCGTCGGCGATGAGGTATAGCGCCTGCCGGAAGTCGTCCATCTCTCTGGGCGCCGTCATCTTGTCGCCCTCACCCTAGCCCTCTCCCAGTGGGAGAGGGGACGAGCCTCAGACCTACAGAATTGGCAGGTAGCGCTCCAGCTCGTAGTCGGTCACGCGGGTGCGATACTGGTCCCACTCGATCCGCTTGTTGCGCAAGAAGGAGCGAAAGGCGTGCTCGCCGAGGGTCTCCCGCATCAGGTCGCTGCCCGCGAAGCGTTGGATGGCCTCCAGGAGGCTGCCGGGCAGCATTTCGATGCCACGCTCGCGCATCTCGGCCTCGCCGAGCTCGAAGAGGTTCTCGTCCTCCATCGGTTCCGGCAAGGGCAGCGCCTGCTCGATGCCATCCAGGCCGGCTCCGAGCATCGCCGCGAACGCCAGATAGGGGTTGCAGGCCGGATCGGGCGAGCGATACTCGACGCGCGACGCCTGCTCGCGCCCCGGGTGGTACTCTGGCACCCGCACCAAGGTGGAGCGATTGCCCCGCGCCCAGCAGACGTAGACGGGCGCCTCGTAGCCGGGGACCAGGCGCTTATAGGAGTTGACCCACTGGCTCGTCACCGCAGTGATGTCACGCGCGTGACGCAACAGGCCGGCGATGAAACGCTGCGCCGTAACGGACAGACGAGTGGGGCTGCCAGCGTCGAAGAAAGCGTTCTGGGTGCCTCGAAACAGCGACTGGTGGACGTGCATGCCGCTGCCGCAGACGCCATATACAGGCTTGGGCATGAAGGTGGCGTAGTAGCCGTTGCGCTGGGCCACCTCCTTGATGACGGCGCGCGCCGTCATCACGCTGTCGGCCATCGTTAGCGCGTCGGTATAGCGAAGGTCCAGCTCGTGCTGGCTGGGCGCCACCTCATGGTGGCTCGCCTCCACCATGATGCCCATCTCCTCCAAGGCCAGGATCGTCTCGCGCTTGAGTTCCGTGGCGGCATCGGTGAAGTCGAAGTACGAGCCGCTATCCAAGAACTGCGGCTTGATGCTGTCTTTGAAGTAGAAGAACTCGAGTTCCGGGCCCACATAAAATGTGTAGCCCATCTGGCGCGCCCGCTCCAGGTTGCGTTTCAGGATGTAGCGCGGGTCCCCTGGGAAGGGTGAGCCATCGGGCCGGCGAATGTCGCAGAACATCCGGGCCACCGCCTTCTCCCTGGGCCGCCAGGGCAGCGGCACAAAGGTGGAGGGGTCGGGCACCGCCAGGAGGTCGCTCTCCTGGACCCGGGCAAACCCTTCGATCGAGGAGCCATCGAAGCCAACACCGTCCTCGAGGGCTCCCTCAAGCTCCTCGACTGTGATCGCAACGTTCTTCAGAAAGCCAAGGATGTCGGTGAACCAAAGGCGAATGAAGCGCACGTCCCACTCTCGCGCCATGCGCAAGGCGTATTCTTTGTCGCGGTCTATCGCCATTGCCAACCCCCTACCGCCTGTTGTCCGCCGTCACCGTAGACGGCGGGCTTGCTGAAGACGAGGCCCGGCCTTCGGGGCCTCCAGTTAATCTGATAGCTCGTCAAGGCCGCAGTCCACAACGGTCACGGCGCGAAGCGTCTACGCTTCTCTGAGGGCAGCGACCAGCGCCACCACCATGTCCTTGGCATCACCGAACAGCATCAGCGCATTGTCGGCGGCAAAGAGAGGATTGGGAATGCCGGCAAACCCGGGACTGAGGCTCCGCTTGATCACGACCACGGACCTGGCCTGGTCCACGTTGATGATGGGCATGCCGGCTATGGGGAGGGAGGGGTCTGCATCGCGCGCCCGCGGATTGACGACGTCGTTGGCGCCGATGACGAGGGCGACGTCCGTCTGAGCGAACGAAGGATTGATCTCTTCCATCTCCTTCAGCTTCTCGTAGGGGATGTTGGCCTCCGCCAGGAGGACGTTCATGTGGCCCGGCATACGTCCCGCGACCGGATGGATCGCGAATTCAACCTCGACCCCTCTGGGCTCGAGCAGGTTGACTAGGTCGCGTATAGCGTACTGAGCTTGAGACACGGCCATCCCATAGCCGGGCACGATCACCACACGGCGTGCGCTCTCCATGAGCAAGGCTACTTCCTCCGGCGAGGCCGACTTCACGCGGCCGGCGTAGATGTCCTCCACCTCCCGCGTCGTGGCCACGGCCGCCCCGACACCCCCGAAGATAACGTTCGCCAGCGATCGGTTCATCGCCTTGCACATTAGGGCCGTGAGAATGAAGCCGGAGGTCGCTACAAGGGACCCGGTGATGATCAGCAGGTTGTTGCTCACGACCCAGCCACTCCCGGCCGCCGCCAGCCCTGAATAGGCATTGAGGAGCGCGATCACCACCGGCATGTCGGCGCCCCCGATGGGCAGCACGAGCATCACGCCGAGCACTCCAGCGACGGCCACGATGAGCCAAAAGGGAAGCGAGGTGCTGGGGTCGACCACGAGCCACACACTGAGACCCAAACAGACCAACAGCAGCAGGCCGTTTACCACGTGCCGCCCGCCTATCAACACCGGCCGCTCGACCACGAACCCCTGGAGCTTGCCGAAAGCTATGAGGCTACCCGAGAAGGAGAGCGTACCGATGAGGGCTGCCAGCGCGGCAAAGATGCTGAAGACGACCGTGATCTCTTCAAAGAAGCCCCCGCTGAGCGCTTCCTCCAGCGCGGCTCCAGACACCAGCATCGAGGCGCCGGCATCCATCCCGTTGAAGATGGCCACGAGCTGCGGGACTCCGGTCATCGGCACGCGTGTCGCCAATATTGTGCCGAAGAGGGCGCCCAGCACCAGGCCAGCGATAATGACCTCGAAGCTCACGATATGGCGGTCGAGAAGGGTCACGACGACCGCTATGAACATCCCCGTGGCGCCCATGAGATTGCCGCGCACGGCGGTACGGGGATGGGAGAGGCCCTTGATCCCGAGGATAAAGAGGACCGCCGATATGAGATAGACGAGATTGACGATCGCCTGAGACACGCTATGCCTTCCGGCGGAACATGCCGAGCATGCGATGGGTCACCATGAATCCGCCAACAACGCACGTCGTCGACATCAGGACCGCCACAAACCCCAGCACCGTCGTGAGCGTGGTGAGGTCCTGACCAGCGATGACTATGGTGCCAACCAGCGACACGCCGGAGATAGCGTTTGATCCGGACATAAGCGGCGTGTGCAGCAAGGGCGGTACCTTCGTGATGACCTCGAACCCCAAGAACAGCGCGAGGGCAAAGATAGTCAGAGCTGGGATGTAGGCTTCCATCAGGAGCCGCTCCTTTCGCCAGAGAGGGCAGGTAGGCCGAGCAGGTCGCGCACCCGTGGGTTCACCACCTCGCCGCCATGCGCCACGAGGGTCTCCCGCAGGATCGGGTCCTCCAAATTGAGGCGGACCTCGCCGCCTTTGACGAGGTTCTGCAGGAATGCCGAGACGTTCCTCGAGTACATCTGGCTGGCATGATACGGGATGGTCGCAGGGAGGTTGATCGGGCCGATGATGGCGACGCCATGGGTCACGACCGTTTCCCCCGGCTGGGTGAGCTCGCAGTTGCCGCCGCCTTCCGCCGCTAGGTCCACGAGGATTGAGCCCGGTCGCATCTGCTCGACCATCTCCTTCGTCACCAGGACAGGCGAGCGGCTGCCGGGGACGGCCGCGGTGGTCACGACGACGTCGCTGTCGGCAACGACCTGCGTCATCATCTCGCGCTGCCGGCGGTAGAACTCTTCGTCCATCACCTGCGCATAGCCGCCGGCCCCCTCTGCCCGCGCGCCTTCCAGAGCGAGCTCCACAAACCTCGCGCCGAGGCTCTCCACCTGCTCCTTCACCGCTGGACGGACGTCGTAGGCCTGCACCACGGCCCCCAGGCGTCGCGCCGTCGCGATGGCCTGCAGCCCCGCCACCCCGGCTCCCACTACGAAGACGCGAGCCGGCGTGATGGTGCCCGCGGCGGTGATCATCATGGGAAACATCTTCGGCAGGGCGTCTGCTGCAAGCACGACGGCCTTATAGCCCGCGACCGTCGCCATCGAGGTCAGGACGTCCATCGGTTGAGCACGGCTGATGCGGGGGAGGAGTTCCAGCGCGAAGGCCATGACGCCTCGATCGGCAAGCTCGCGCGCGAGCGCCGGGGCGCCCAAGGGGTTGAGCAGGCCGATCACCGTCTGGCCCGCGCGGTAAAGCTCCAGGTCAGCGCGGCCGGAGTCGTGATCGCCGCCCAGGACATGCACCTGAAGCACAACATCGCACGCCGAGAAGAGCTCGCCCCTATCTGGCATGACACTCGCACCCTGTGCTTCATAGGCGGCGTCGGGAAAGCCGGCCTCTGTTCCCGCCCCTTGTTGTACGCGCACCTGCATCCCCGCCTTGGCGAGCGTGGGCACCATCGCCGGCACGAGCGCAACACGGCGCTCACCAGCGTACGTCTCTATCGGCACTCCGACGATCATTGGGGCCCGTCACGCGCCGCAGCGTCGTCTTGTAGCTGCACGAGAACGTCCTCCTCGACCGAGTCTGCCCTCAGTCTACAGCAAACGCCACGGCCACACCGAGCGATCACCCCTTTACGGCCGATAGCGGTTGGTGATGGGCATACGTCGGTCTCGACCGAAGTTGCGCGGCGTAATCTTGATGCCAGGCGGCGCCTGGCGTCGCTTGTACTCGTTCCGGTCGACCATGACGATGATGCGCCGGACAGTGACGGGATCGGCGCCGTCCGCGATGATCTCTTCAGCGCTCCAGTCCTGTTCGACGTATTTCTCGAGGATTGGATCGAGGATCTCATAAGGAGGCAGCGTGTCGGTGTCGAGCTGGTTGGGCCGCAGCTCCGCCGATGGCGCCTTGGTCAGCACCGCCTCGGGGATGAGGTCGTAGCCTGCCTGGGCGTTGCGGTAGCGTGCCAGGTCATACACCAACGTCTTCGGCACGTCTTTGATCACCGCAAAACCGCCCGCCATATCACCGTAGAGGGTGGCGTAGCCACAGGCCATCTCGCTCTTGTTGCCCGCGGCAAGGACAATGCCACCAAACTTATTCGTGATAGCCATCCAGATATTACCGCGAATGCGGGACTGGATGTTCTCCTCCGCTGTGCCAAATGGCGTCCCGTGGAAAAGATCGTCAAGCATCCGTTCGTACGCTTGATATGCGTCGGCAATAGGGATGACATGGAAGGTAATGCCCAGATTTGTCGCCAGCTGGCGCGCGTCAGCTATTGAGCCCTCAGAGGAGAATTGCGAGGGATTGGAGATGCCCATGACGGCATCGGCGCCGAGGGCATCGGTGGCTATTGTGGCAACTAGACTCGAATCGATGCCGCCCGACACGCCTATGATGACCTGCTCGAAACGGTTCTTCCGGACGTAGTCGCGTGTGCCCACGACCAGCGCCTGGTAGACCTCAGCAGCGCGGTCATATGCGGCCGGCTCGTAGGCCGGCAGGGCCGGCCGTGGCCGCTGGCGCGCCTCTAGCGAGACCACGGTCTGAGGGCTCGACCAGATAGCCTCTTCCGGAAGGACCATCTTCCGCCCTAGCGGCGCGTGGAGTCGCTGCCGGAAGGCCGTGTCCAGGTCCACATCCGCGACGACCAGCTCCTCGGCGAAGGGCCGCCCCCGCACGACAGTCTCGCCGTACGGGTCGATGAGGAGGCTATTGCCATCGAACACGAGCTCATCCTGTCCGCCTACGAGGTTCACGTAACAGACAGTGAAGCCGTTGTCCGCGGCGCGCGTGGCAAGCATCCGCTCCCGGCCCAAGTGTTTTCCCGCATGGAACGGTGACCCGTTGATGTTGACCAGGAGTTGAGCCCCGTTCGCCGCCTGCACGCTGGCCGGCCCCGTTGGGTACCAGATATCCTCACAGATGCTGACGCCGATCTTCACTCCCTCGATCACGAACACCGGACAGCTGGTGCCCTCCTGAAAATATCGATCCTCATCGAATACGCCGTAATTAGGCAAGAAGATCTTGTGATAGACGCCCACCAGCTTTCCATCGTAGGCGACGGCCGCAGCGTTGTAGATGTCGCTGTCGCGGTCCACGAAGCCGATGACGGCGGTCAGACCGACGGTCTCGGGCAACACCGAGCGCAGCGCCTCGATGTTGTCGCTGATGAAGCTAGGCTTCAGCAGCAGGTCCTCGGGAGGGTAGCCGGTGATGGTCAGCTCGGGAAAGGCGACCAGGTCCACACCAAGAGACCGCGCTTGACCGAGCGCTTCGCGAACCTTCGCGGCGTTGCCGGGCAGGTCGCCGACCGTCGTATTCAGTTGGGCCATGCCGATGCGCCAGACGCGCACCTACCCTCCCTACTCTCTCAGACTGTCCTGTTGCTGCACCCTCGTTGCGCTGGAGCCACCCCTCGTCGGTCAGGGCGAAGCGCTCACAACGACGCCGCAGAACTCGTTCTGCAGTGTGCGCCTCGCCCGTATATGCTACGCGTCTTCGTTATCTCTGCCAAGCCAAACAGCAAAAGCCCACCCGCCCGAGGCGAGTGGGCTTGGCCGAGTAGACTTGTGACGGCTAAGCGCGCTTAGGCGCTAGCACCCAGACGATTACTAGACCGGCGAAAGCTGCTACGCTGAGTATCGTTTCCATGAGCGTCCACCCCTGCGCCTAGACTTGCTGAGGGTAGCATAGCGAACCTTTATTACTGACATGCGGCGGATGTGTAACACGGTCGTTACGCGTCTGTTGCGAGAATGTTACGCAGGCGGTCCGTCCACCTATGCGCGTGGACTCAGACCATGTATACTAAGCTACGTTCCCTAGCCTAGTCGCGAGGAGCATCGGGGCGGCGATGGTCGAGAGCGACGACAAGCCTTCCTATGGCCGCGAGTGGGAACACGGGCCTCGCGAGGCCTGTGGGGTTTTTGGTATCTATGCGCCGGGCGAAGACGTCGCCCGGCTGACTTTTTATGGGCTCTTCGCCCTCCAACACCGGGGACAAGAGAGCGCCGGCATCGCCACGTCCAGCGGCGGCACCATCCATATCCATACCGGCATGGGCTTGGCGGCCCAGGTCTTCGATGAGCCGACCCTCGGCCGGCTCCAGGGTAACATGAGCATCGGCCACACCCGCTATTCGACCACGGGCTCCAGCCGCCTGATCAACGCCCAGCCGCTGTTGGCCAACGGCCCAGCCGGCTCAGTGGCGGTAGCCCACAACGGCAACCTGGTCAACAGCACAAACCTGCGGCACGAGCTGGAAGACGTAGGCGTGCGTTTCGCCACCTCCACCGACACCGAGGCCATCGCCCAGGCGCTCGTGCGAGCGCCCGGAGCGACCTGGCTGGAGCGTATCGCCGCCACCATGCGGCGGATGCGCGGCTCCTATTCGCTGGCCATCCTGACGCCAGACGCCCTCTATGCCGTGCGCGACCCCATCGGCAACCGGCCGCTCTGCGTCGGGAAGGTGCGAGACGGCTGGGTCGTCGCCTCGGAGAGCTGCGCGCTGGACCTCATCGGCGCCCAGTTCCTCCGTGAGATCGAGCCCGGTGAGATCCTCCAGATCGATGACCAAGGGGTGACGAGCGTCCAGGCTGAGACGGCGCCCCGTTCCGCCTTCTGCATCTTCGAGTACACCTACATCGCCCGTCCCGACAGCGTGCTGCACCGCCAACTGGTCTACACCGCCCGCCAGGAGATGGGCGCGCAGCTCGCGAGGGAGCACCCCGTGGAAGCCGACCTCGTCATCGGCGTGCCAGACACCGCTCGCGCTGCCGGCCTCGGCTATGCCCAGGAGGCCGGCATACCGTACGCCGAGGGGCTGGTGCAGAACCGCTACGTCGGACGCACCTTCATCAATCCCGACCAGAACCTACGGGAGGCGGGCGTCCGGGTGAAGTTCAACCCGCTGCCCGAGGTGATCCGTGGCAAAAGGCTGGTGGTGGTGGACGACTCCATCGTGCGCGGGACCACGACCTCCCACGTGGTGAGCCTCCTCCGCCAA